>ERZ1645185.21-NODE-21-length-76895-cov-7.157262_pt1 | contig 76895 bp, 70 predicted proteins | sample MGYA00575351_ERZ1645185 | MGnify/ENA primary metagenome ERZ1645185 (study PRJEB40838, sample SAMN11284767) | freshwater sediment metagenome | isolation source: river sediment | host: Sediment | place: India: Jana village, Kanpur | collected 2015-12-17 ... | reverse complement strand
ATCGGCGCGTCCGTCGCCAGCGCCAGTTGCTGGTAGGCCGCCGCCGCCAGGAACACCGCCACGCATCCCGGGTCGTCGATCGAGATCTGACTGCCAGGCAGCGCTCCCAACACACCGAAGGCCATCGCCAGGCGATGGTCACCATGCGTCACCACGTGGCCAGCCAACGGCCGCTGCGTCCCCATCACGCGCAGCCCATCCGGATACTCCTCCACATCCACGCCCAGCACCCGCAGATTCTCCACCACCGCACGAATGCGATCACTTTCCTTCACGCGAAGTTCGTGTGCATCACGAATGCGCGTCTCACCCAATGCCCGCGCCGCGAGACAGGCGATCATGGGCAACTCATCGATGCAACGCGGAATCTCGGCGCCGCCAATTACGGTACCTGTCAGCGTCGACGGACGAACGACGAGTGTGCCAATCACCTCGCCACCCACCTCCCGCGCGTCTTCAACTTCAATGCTCGCCCCCATGCGACGCAGCACGTCGAACGCACCGGTACGGGTGGGGTTGAGACACACGTTCTCAAGTCGCAGACTCCCGTGATCGGCGAGTGCCGCGAGCGCGGCGAAGAACGTCGCTGAGGACGGATCGGACGGTACCTCTACGTCCACCGGTTGCACGACCTGACCAGCCGGCAGCGTTACTGCATCGTCGACGACGTCCAAGCGGACACCGCGTGCCAGCAGCATGCGCTCGCTGTGGTCACGAGAACGAGAGGGCTCCTGCACCGTTACCTCGACACCCGACGCAAGCCCGGCCAGTAGCAGCGCGCCCTTCACCTGGGCGCTGGCGTGTGTGTTCACGTAGCGCAGGCCGCTGAGCGGCGCACCACGTACCCGCATGGGCAATCCGTCGTGCCCCGGCGCCCCTTCGAAAGCAATGATGGCGCCCATCGCAGCGAGCGGATCGGTTACTCGCCGCATGGGTCGCCGACTGAGACTGGCATCGCCTTCGAAGCGCGCCTCACGCCCGGACAATCCGGCCACGAGCCCCGCGAGCAAGCGAGTCGTAGTCCCGCTGTTGGCACAGTCGAAAGCCGACTCCGGCGAATGCAGCGCGCCCAAGCCACGCCCATGCACGGTGAAGTCCGCACTGAGCGCCGGGATATCGACCCCCATGGCTCGCAAGGCGCCCGCGGTGGCGTGCACATCGGCCGACGGCAGAATGTCACGAATACGCGTGGCCCCGTCGGCCATGGCCGCGAGGATGAGCGCACGGTGACTGATCGACTTGTCGCCGGGCGTGCGGATGGTCCCGTGGACGGTGAGCGACGCCGACGTACTCAACGCAGCCACGCCTCCAGCGCCGTGGCGGCATCGGTCTTGTCATCCCGGTACTTCACGATCACTGGCGTCTGCAGCGACAGCCCTTGAGCTTCGCCGAAGGCGGAGGACACGCGGCGGGCCCCTGGCACCACCACCGCCCCTTCGGGGATGATGAGTGGCTGGTCTGCCGTGGCGCGGTGAACGGTTTCGTTCACGAGGTCGTACACCGGTGTCCCCCGCGTGAGGATGACGCCGGCGCCAAGGACTGCCCGCGCACGAACGACCGTCCCCTCATAAACGCCGCAGTTGCCGCCAACGATCACGTCGTCTTCGATCACCACGGGCGAGGCGTTGATGGGTTCGAGCACACCGCCGATCTGTGCCGCAGCACTCAGGTGCACTCGTTCACCGATTTGCGCACAGCTGCCCACCAGCGCGTGCGAATCGACCATCGTTCCGCGGCCTACATAAGCGCCCACGTTGATGTACATGGGCGGCATGCACACCACGTTTGCCGCGAGGTACGCGCCGCGACGCACAGTCGAGCCCCCGGGCACAATGCGCACATGGTTCTCTGGACGGAACTCACGCGTGGGGAACGTATGCTTGTCGAGAAAGCTGAACGGGGCCGACGAGGCCATAGACTGCACATGGCCGATGCGGAAGCCGAGCAGAATGGCGCGCTTCACCCACGGCACGGCGTGCCACATACCGTGTTCGTCTCGGCGAGCTGCACGGATATCTCCACGCTCGAGGTGCGCCATTGCCGTCTCGAACAGCTGCATGGCGTCGTGCACGAGCGGTGCCCCTCCATCAAGCAGGAGGGGATCGTTCAGGCGCGTTTCGAGATCGGCGATCGTATAGGCCATGGTCTGGGGTCGGCCGAAGTGTTGAGAAGAAAAGTGAGAGTCAGGCGAGCGCGATGCCGGCCTGTTCGAGTACGGCGCGCACACGAGGGCGCCAGTCGCCGGCGAGCGGTACGAGTGGCAGTCGCAGCACATCCTGCAGGCGGCCCATCATGGACAACATGGCCTTCGCCGGAATCGGATTGGATTCGACGAAACAGGCGTCAATGACCGGCGCCAAGGCGGCGTCCAGCCGCCGCGCTTCTGCGAAGTCGCCTCGCCCGCACGCATCGCACAACTGGACCATGAGTTGCGGCACCACATTGGAGACGACGCTGATGATTCCGTCACCTCCATGCGCCATGAGCGCCAGCGTGAACCCGTCGTCTCCGGAGAACACCCCGAAGCCGTCCGGACGCTCGCGGATGATCGTCGTCATCTGCGCCAGACTACCGCTGGCCTCCTTGACGGCGACGAAGCGCGGATCGGCGGCGAGGACGAGTGTCGTGGCAGCCTCCATATTCACCGCCGTGCGCCCCGGCACGTTGTACAGCATGATGGGCAGGTCGCAGGCGTCGGCAATCGCCCGGAAGTGCGCCACGAGCGCCCGTTGCGGTGGCTTGTTGTACATCGGCGTGACGTGCAGAAGGTGCGTGGCACCGATCGCCTGCATCTCACGCGACGTGGCAATCGCCTTCTGCGTATCGTTGCTCCCGGCGCCGGCGATGACCGGGACGCGCCCGTTCACCTCTTCCACCGTGATCTCGACAACCCGACGATGCTCGGCCGCTGAAAGCGCAACCGCCTCGCCCGTTGAGCCGCACGGCACGACCATGTGCACACCGGCGTCGAGTTGCCACTGCACCAAACTGCGTAGCGCGGGCTCGTCGAGCGATCCGTCCGCGAGAAACGGGGTCACGAGCGCTGTCCCGCACCCGCGGAGTGTCGTCGCCTTCATAGCCTCAACTGGTTGCACCCGACGTGCCGAGTACGTCGCGCATGGTATACACGGCCGGCGCGCGACCCGTGGCCAACCACCGCGCCGCCGCGAGCGCTCCATCAGCAAACACGCGGCGATCACGAGCCGTATGCGTGAGCGAAATCTGTTCGAACGCGCCATCGAGGATGACCTCGTGGGTGCCAGGCACACTTCCCACGCGCACACTCGAGATGGCGACGGGATGCCCTAGCCCGGCTTCGAGACGCTCGGCGATGGCGATGCCGGTGCCTGACGGCGCATCCTTCTTCGCCGAATGGTGCGTTTCCACGATGTGTGTTTCGAATCCCTGCACCCCGCGCGCGCGCTTCGCCACATCCTCGGCGATCGCGAGGAACAGCTGCACGCCGATCGAGAAGTTCGGCGACCACAACGCCGCTTGCGCCGTAGCACCGACTGCGGCCTCGAGACGCGGAAGTTCAGCAGTCCATCCGGTGGTGCCGACTACAACCGGGCAACCCACCCGCAGAAGCTGCTCGACATTGGCGAGGGCCGTTTCCGGTGTGCTGAACTCGATGGCGACCTGCGCGTTCTGCAGGTCGTTGGGCCGTATGCCTCTGGTCATCTCGGCGGCATCGAGTCGGGCCACGACCTCGCACCCTCGATCGGACGCAAGCTGATCGAGCGCGCGGCCCATGCGTCCCATCCCAACGAGCGCGATTCGCACCGGACTCGCCAACACCGCCGCGGTGCTCACGACGGTTGTTCGAAAAAGGTCCGGTGCAGGCGCTGCATCGCGGGCACCACCTGATCGTCGTCAATCACCAGCGTGAAATTGATGCCCGTCGCCGACAACGACGCCATGTGCACGGGAATCGGCCCCAATGCCGCAATAGCCTTCGCGAGCGCGTCTCCGCCGTCAGCGATGCCGGCCCCCACAACTGCGATGAGTCCCGCGCGCGGCGACACCGAGACATCGCCGAACGCCGCGAGATCCTGCAGAATCGCCGCCAGATTGGTCGCGTCGTCGAGTGTGACCGACACCGATACCTCGCTCGTGGTTACGACGTCCACCGAGGTCCGATGCGATTCAAAGACCTCGAATACCCGGCGAAGGAAGCCCGGGGCCAGCAGCATGCGCGACGACCGCAGCTTCACCATCGTCGTGGCACGCTTCCCAGCGATGGCTCGTACCGGCAGTCGTGGTGCATCGAAGGCGATCATCGTACCCGTACCACCGGGGTTTCGCGAATTGAATACGAAGACCGGAATTCCGCGCTGTACGGCAGGGGCAATGGTGGCTGGATGCAGCACCTTGGCACCAAAGGCGGCCAACTCGGCGGCTTCATCAAAACTGATGCGCTCGATGAGCTGAGCGGCAGGAATTACCCGGGGGTCGGCCGTAAGCATGCCATCGACATCCGTCCAGATCTCGATGGCGGTGGCATCAATGGCGGCACCGACGAGTGAGGCGGAAAAATCGGATCCCCCCCGCCCCAGTGTCGTGGTGACGCGGTTGCTCGTCGCTCCAACGAAGCCGCCCATGACGGGGATGCGTCCCTGTTGCAGCAGCGGCACGAGCGTGTCCTGCGCGAGCTGGCGAATGCCGTCTAAATCCGGCTCGGCCTTCGTGAAGAAATCGTTGGTGCGCATGATGTCGCGCGCATCGACGAACACGGCTGGATATCCACGGTGCCGGAAGGCCGCCGCCACGATGTGCGATGACAGCAACTCGCCGATCGCGGCCACGGCATCGAGCGAACGCGGCGTAAGATAGCCGAGCGTGCGGAACGCCTCCGCCAAATGGGCGAGCTCGTCGAACGTGGCGCTGATCTCAAGGGCGAGTTCTTCGGCCTCAGGACTCCCTTCCAGCAGCGTGGCCGCTTCCCGCTGATGCCGGTCGCGCAGCTGTTCGATCAGCTGCAGCGCAGCGAGCAGCTCACTGTTCGCCGCCTTGTGAGCGATGTCGAGCAACTGATTGGTGGCCCCGCCGAGCGCCGAGACGACGACCACCGGCTGCTGCGCCTGCTTGGCATCGATGATTTCGATGACGCGTGAAATGGCGGTCGCATCGGCGACCGACGTTCCGCCGAACTTGCAGACGATCACGGCGCGAGGTACCTCGCCAACTGACCGGTGAGCGCTAGCAGCTCGGCGTTGAGGATGGAGCCGCCCGCCGCACCGCGCACGACGTTGTGCGACATCGCCACCAAACGCAGATCGAACAAGTGATCTTCGCGCACCCGGCCGACGGTTGTGGCCATGCCCCGTCCCTTGTTCACGTCACGCCGCGGTTGCGGCCGGTCGTGCTCATCACGAACGATCAGCGACGGCTCCGGCGCCGACGGCAGCCCGCGCACGGCTTCCTGCCCCGTCCACGTCCGCAGCACCTCGAGCGCCTGCGCCGGTGTGGGCTTCTCCGCGAACGCGACGGACATGCACACGGTGTGCCCATGCTCGACGGGCACCCGATTCGCGTGCGCGCTCGTGACGATGTCGGCGTTGCGAATCGCGGTGCCATCGAATGTACCGAGCAACTTCACGAGCTCGGTCTCGATCTTCGGTTCTTCGTCGTTGATGTACGGAATGACGTTGCCGAGGATATCGAGTGACGGAACGCCGGGATAGCCCGCACCGGAGACCGCTTGCATTGTCGTTGCGAACACCTTGGTGACGGTGAACCGCTGGTGCAGTGGCGCCAACGCCGCCGCCATGACGGTGGTGGCGCAGTTGGCGTTGGTGACGATTCCGCCGCTCCACCCACGATTGGCACGCTGGATGTCGAGGACGCCCAGATGATCACCGTTCACCTCGGGGATGACCAGCGGGACGTCGGGCTCCATGCGGTAGTTTTTCGCGTTGGAGAGCACCATACGGCCAGCGCGGGCGAACGCGGCCTCCACCTCGCCTGCTACTCCCGAATCGAGCGCAGAGAAGACAATAGGCGCGGTCACTTCGTCCGGCGTGCAGTTCTTCACCGTCAACGACGCCACCGAGGCCGGCATGGTGCCCTCGAGCCATTTCGCCGCCTCGCGGTACGACTTCCCGGCGCTGCGCTCGGATGCCGCGACTTCGGTGAGATCGAACCACGGATGGGCATCGAGCAAGCGGATGAAGGCCTGACCGACGGCACCGGTGGCGCCAAGAACGGCGACCGGCCAACGATTGACGATGGGAGTCATGCGAGGAGGGTGCGGACGATACGGACGTACGCGTCGACCGACGCGTCGAGTTCCGCCACATCGATGTACTCGATGGGCGTATGGGCAACATGAATGGAACCAGGACCGAAAAGGAGCGGTGTTCCCCAACGATCGAGCAGCGGGATATCACTGGTGTAAGAAACGGGTTCAACCTCGAACCCGCTGATCGTTTGGAAGTGCTGCGCCGGGATGTGGGAGCCCCAGACGAGTTCCGCGCGATCACCGGCCCACGCCGTGAATGCCGCGCGCACCGGTTCGATATCGCCAACGAGCCGGATCATGATCTCGGCTTCGGCGAGCCCGGGCACGATGTTCGCCTCGGTGCCAGCGCGCAGAACGCCGATGTTGTACGTCGTGTCGCCCAGAATCGGATCGGTTGGCAGGGAGAGCCCGCGCAACTGCGGCAGCAGGTCGAGCATCACCTCGAGCGCGCTCTCTCCGAGATGCGCGTACGCCGAATGCGCCTCACGCCCACGCACACGCACGATGACGCGCTGCGCACCTTTGCAACCCGCCGCCAACTTGCTTTCGGTCGGTTCACCGTTCACGAGGAACCGGCTCGTTGCCGGCAACCGATTGGCCGCACGCGCGCCCGGCGATCCCTTTTCCTCGCCCACGACGAAGAGCAGATCGACGCGTTCTTCCCCCGCGTCGGCCAACCGCTGCGCGGCCACCATCATCGCCGCCGCGATTCCCTTGGCGTCGCAGGCCCCACGACCGTACAGCCGATTCCCGTCGAGTCGCGGGGCGACATATGGGGGCACCGTATCGAGGTGGGTGGACAGGGTCACCCCACCGCCTTTGCGGGTGGCCCACAAGTTCGAGCGCCCGGGTTCGACTTCCTGCAACGACACGTTCCACCCACGGGCTATGCACCAGCGGGACACGAAGTCCACCGCTTCCTGTTCGCGGCCGGTGGTGGACTCTATACCGAGCAACTCGGTGGCAAGCATGAGGACGTCGGACATGCGCACAAGATACATGCGCCATGGGGGCCTGCGCGCCCCCGCCGAGCGTGCTTGATGCTCCGGATTTCTACGGATCTGCCGACGGCGATGCCGAAGCGAAATCGGAGGGTGATGCCGAAAGTGAAGCCGCGATCAGGCCCCCGACAGGTGTCGAAGAATCACCGCGTTGAGTGTCGCATCGTCCATATCGTCATCCCATCCGGGCGGCACCAGCGCAATGACGCGATGCGCCCCGGAGTTGCACTCGATCGCCACGGTGTCCGCCGGGAGTGCGGTGGCCGCTTCGACCTGATCCACCGGCACTTCTGGCAACTCGAGGCAAATCCATGTCGTGCCTTACTGATCGGCCACAGTGCGCATGGCAACTCCGGGAAATGAAGTGGGGAATGGCGCCGAATACCCGGAGCGGGACTCGAACCCGCACACCCTCGCGGATAAGGGATTTTAAGTCCCTCGCGTCTACCGATTTCGCCATCCGGGTCCTGCAAACCCTGCATCGGTGCACGAACGCATCAAAGCGTCACGGCGCCGCAAAACCGTCTGGTTCAAATGCAAAACGGGAGCGCTTGGCGCTCCCGTCTGCACTGAATCTCATGCTCCGCCTACGCGGCCAGAGCGGGAAACGGGACTCGAACCCGCGACCCCAACCTTGGCAAGGTTGTGCTCTACCAACTGAGCTATTCCCGCGAGCGCCAGACGCGAAGGCCGGCGACGGACAGGATAGTAGCGGTACAGACGCCTCGGGACAAGCACCCCCGTCAATCCCGCAGTCCGAGAGCGTGGCTGGCGAACCAAAGGGTATGGGCCAGCAGACCGGCCATGGCAGCGTCACCCCCGTTACCGACGGCGCGCCCCTCAGCATCGACGAATTCCGAGGCAATCCCTCCGTCGAGCGGGGCGCGCCGGAACCAACCCAACACCTCTTGCCCTTCCGGACCCAGGAGCCGCGCCACCTGCAACAACAGCACACTACGATCCGTGAGCTCGGGACGTACGGCCCTCGCCGTCCGCCGAAACAGGGAGTCGTCCCGATCCATGGCTTCGTAGAGCGGCAGCCATAGCAGCGACCCGGCGGCGTCATCGTCGAGCGAAGCGCCGCCAGCCAAGTCGATAGCCGAGGCCAATCGGGCCTTCTCCCCCCGCTCGACGGCAAAGTGACGACGCAACGCCGCACGCACCGCCGCCGGATCCTCCACAGCGGCCGCGGCTTCTTCGTCGAGCGTCCGTCGGAACACATCGAGCGCCTGCGCCACCGCCGCGTTGCCATGCAGTGTGAACGGAAACGGTGCCGTAGCCCCCGATGCCGTCACTTCGGTCGAATACAAAGGCACCCGCTCATCGCGGCGGGCAACGATATCGTCGTGACTCAGGTAGAGCGTGTCGGCCACCACCGGATCCTCGACGATCTGATCGTCACCGGTATCGCGGATGTACCGATCGGTCGCGATGGCAAATGCGGCCGGCCCCTCAAGACAGAACCCAGGCTGAAACAGGGTGCCGTCGAAGTAGTGCACTCCCTGCCCCGGCGCATAACCATGCAGTTCACACGAGCGCACCAGGAGTTCACGCGCCAGCCCACTGTCGGCCAGCTGGACTGCCGGCAGCGTCCACATGAGCGCCTCCCAATCCCGCACCGTACAGCCCATCTCGTGCCAAGGCGCGCGCGATCGCACGAGGTAGTAGTGCGCATCATCGAGTCCACGGCCGACCGCATAGAAATACGCGAACAGCAGATTGCGGTTGAGCAGTCGGTCGATGCCTTCGTTACCGGTGGTCTGCTCAAGCGCCGTGAGTGCCTCGCGCGTCGCCGTGAGCAGCGACCGCCAGCCTCGACGGCGCAGGACGCTCACCGTGGCCTGTGCCCCATCCCGTTCCGGGCCTACGGCCAAGTAGAAGGCGGTCTGTACGGCACCGCCCGCTGGGGCGACGACGGTGCGCCGAATCGCGAAGGGGCGCGCACTGCGCGACGGTCCCTCGGCGACTTCCACTATTGCCGGCCCATCGCACCCAATAGCGACTGCCACCAGGCCCGGTATGGCAGCACCTTCCAGCAGCACGACACCGTCCTCTCCGAGACTGACAACATGCTCGTCGTCGAATGGGCGAGGCGTGCGCACCCGCTGCTGCCGATGACCAAGGTTGCCTTCCATCGCCAACTCGATCGTCACATCCGCGCCGGATCGGTTCTCCACCGCGAGGGTGTACACGGCGCCGGCCATATCGGCATCGCGACCATACGGCGCGAAAATGGTGCCGCGCACGACCAACGCACCGATCGTACAGGTGAAGGTAGGCAGCCACCCCACGGCCCGCTCCCACGCAATGCCTTCGGCCGCGAGCGCGCGGACTTCACCATCGACACGGATGACCGGTCGCAACAACGGTTCGCCGGCGCCGGCGACAAAATCGGGAGCACCAGCCACTTCAATGGCGGCGCGGGCCCCGCGATGCAGTACCCCGAGCCCATGAATCGCCCCGTCCATCGGATTGATGCAGGGGATCGAAAGCCAGTGGTTGCCGGTGAGTTGCCAGGGGACGGACGGAATCGAGCGCATGAGTACCGGAACGCGGCGAACGGATCGCGGCGCAGACTGTGGAGTATTCCCGCAACGCGGCCCGCTCTTCGTTGACGGGCCTACCCTGCCGGACTAAGGTGCGACGTATCCCTGTAATCTAGCCGGTTCCCTTCCGATCACCCGACGCGCTGCCGATGACCTGCCAGTCGCCCGCGAAGCGGACGCCCACACTCCGCGCAATTCCCGACTTGCACCGTACACCCGTTCATCGCGCAAGGTTGGCGGTGGTGGCGCTTGCCGCCGTCATGATGGGGGCGAAGCTCGCCGGTGCCCAGGCGGTAGCAGGCGTTGGCGACGACGCAATTCCGCTACCGCGCGGCGGATACCGCTTCGTGTTGGGAGGAATGTGGAACGACTATCGGGCCGTCTTCACCCCTGGCGGCGCCACCGGCAAGCGTGATCTGCTCAGCACGCTGGCAACCGACAATCTCGGCGTCAATTTGCTCCCGCAGTTGGGCGCAGCACAGACCAGCCTGCGACAACTGACTGGCAACAGCTCGTTCGTTTTGTCGCTGGGTACTCTCGAGGCTGCGGGCGAAGTTCGCCAAAGCATCGCCCCACTTTCCGTCGACTACGGCATCACGAAGCGGGTATCGGTGCGCATTCTCGTACCGTACGTCGAGTCACGCGATGCCAGCCAACTGGTGCTCAATCGCACGGGCGCTGCGGCCAATGTGGGGCGCAATCCGGCACTGGTGGGCAACGGTGCGGCGGCGCGTGCGGCCAACGGTGCGGTGCTCACACAAATCGAAAGCGCTCGCACTGCACTCACCGACGAACTGTCGCGGTGCGAGAACGTCGCCGCTACCGGCTGTGATGCCATTCGCGCCAACCCGGCGGGTGCGCAGGCGCTCCTCGCCAGAGCGCAGCAGACACGTAGCAATCTGCTCACCGTTTATGGCGGTTCGACGGGGGCTGGCGCACCGGTTGTGCCCACGCTCGGCTCAACACTCCATTCGGCGGTCGTGGCGGCCATTGGCGCCTTGCGCACCGATTTCAACGCCTACGGCATTGCCTCCATCGCCGAATCCGCTCAACCCGCGCCGGCGACTACCGTACTGGGGCCAGGCAGTATCGGGACGGTTGTTGGCGACACATCGTTCGGCGTCGGCTATCAGCGCCTCGGCGACACCCGCCGGGCTGGCATCGGCGATGTTGACCTCACCGCTACGGTTCTGCTCTTCGACACATTCAAGGGCGATCAGTTGCGGCGCCTGCTCGCGCCGACACGCGGCCTGCGGTCGAACGTCACGGTGGGTTGGCGTTTCGGCACCGCCGGCGCCGATCGCACCGAGGATGCCTTCGATGTGCCGATTGGCGAAGGCGCGAATGCCCTCCTCGTCCGCAGTACCACCGACGTTCTGCTGAACAAGTCGGCTTGGATGAGCGCCACGGTTCGCGCAATTATGCCCATGGCCGATCGCATGGCCGTGGTGGTGCCATTTCGCGACGAAGCGACCACGTTCGCGTCGCCCGTGAGCGTGGCCGACGCGCAACGCACCCTCGGGAATCGACTCGAAGTGGAACTGGCGCCGCGTATCGCCGTGGGGCAGTTCTTCGGGTTGTCGGCCGCCTACCTCGTGCGGCACTGGGGCGCCGATGTGATCGACGCAACCGATCCGTCATCGATCACGCTACGGGCGCAGCGCGCCGAGGTGCCGGCACGCACGCTCAGCGCAGCGGGATTCGGTGTGACATTTTCAACGCTCGCCAGCTACGCGCGGGGTCGCTCGCGTTTTCCCGCGGAGGTGATGTACACACATACCATGCCGCTCGCCGCCTCGGGGGCAACGCTCCCGGCCGTCTCCTCGGACCGATTGGAGCTGCGCATCTACACCGGTTTTCCACGGCGCTGATTCGTGCGCCGCGCTGGCGTGGTGGTGCCTGCCGATTCGGCTGCGGTGAGCCTTACCTCCTCGGCACCTCGCATCAGCAGTTCACGGGCATGTGCCCGGCTCACCTCGCGGTCGGCGTCACCACCGAGCATGCGTGCGATCTCCACGACACGCGTCTCTTCGGTGACGACTGCCGTGTCCGCAGTCGTTACCGTACCCACCGCACTCTTGTGAACGACTATGTGGTGGTGCGCGCGCGCCGCAATTTGCGCGAGATGCGATATGGCCAGCACCTGGTGATGTGACGCGACACGGCGCATGAGTGCGCCCACCTGCCATGCGACCGCACCACCGACGCCGGCATCGACCTCATCGAACACCAACGTCGGGACCGACTGCAACTGCGCGAGCACCGTACTCAGCGCCAGCATCACGCGAGACAATTCGCCGCCAGAGGCAATGCGCGACAGTGGGCGGAGATCGGCACCGGCGTTTAACGCGGCAACGAACTGCACCAACTCGCCACCAGACGCCGAAATTTGCTCGAGCGGCTGGAGCACAACATCTAACCGACCGTCGAGCATCCCGAGTTCGGGGAGCAACGCTGATACGGCCTGCGCGAATTGACGCGCCCCAGAATGGCGAAGACGCGTCAGCTCGGCAGCCGCTTCAACCAAGGCCCCCTCGGCAGCAGCCCGGGCCTCGGCGATAGCCGCCAGATCGAGCGAGCCACCATCGACCAAAGCGAGTTCGGCTCGTGCCCGCTCTCCCTCAACAATGACTTCGGCCAGCGTTGGCCCATACTTTCGCATGAGTCCGAGCAACAGCTCACGCCTCCGCTCGAGGAGTCGCAGACGCTGCGGGTCCGCTTCCACCGATTCGGCGTACTGCTCGAGCTCCGTAGCCAACTCATCGAGCGCGTACACGGCGGCGTCGAATCCCGTTTGCACGCGCTCCATTGTCGGATCGATGCGCGTTAGCGAACTGAGCGCACGACGCACCACCGCCAACCGAGACAGAGCAGCCCGCTCGTCCCCGGCAATTGCGGCCGAGGCCTGCGCTGCCAACCCCTGCAACTCCTCGGCATGCGAGAGCCGCCGGATGTCAGCGTCGAGCGCGTCGTCCTCTCCAACGACCGGGTTCCCTTCCTCGATTTCCCGCACGACGAAGCGCAGATAGTCCGCTCGCTTGGCTGCATCGACGCGCCGCAATTCGAGTTCACGTTCGCGGGCGCGCAACGCGACCACATTCGCGTGCGCCTCGGCCACACGCTGACGCACCTCCTCCGCGCGGACGTAAGCGTCGAGCAGCTCGCGCTGATGCTCGGGATCAACCAGCTGCCGGGAATCGTGTTGACCGTGCACGCTCACCAGACTCGATCCGATTTCGGCCAGGACCGCCGCCGTGACCGCACCGCCGTTGATCCACGCGCGCGAGCGTCCGTTGCTGCCCACTTCACGCTTCAGCACCACGAGATCTTCGTCGACGTCGAGCCCACGCTCATCGAGCAACGCACGCAGGGCCGGACGGGCACGAATATCGAAAACGCCCTCTACCGTTGCCTTCTCACTTCCGTTTCGTACTCGATCCGCAGCCGCGCGCTCGCCGAGCAGCATGCCAAGCGCACCGATGATGAGCGACTTGCCAGCGCCCGTCTCACCGGTGAGGACGTTCAGCCCAGAGGCCAGTGGCAGCGTGACCGAGTCGATGACGGCGACGTTGCGGATGCGCAGTTCGACGAGCATCTGGACTCCAGCGGTGTGGCGGACGGGATCAGATGGTGTCGCCGTCGCGCTCGGTCAGGCCGCCCCATCCAAGCTTGCGGCGCATGCGGGTGAAGAACGTGGTTCCAGGGAACCGCACGATCTGCACCGAACTGCGCGCCCGACGCACAACCAGCGTTTCTCCGCCTGTGAAGGTAGTACCGACCTGCCCGTCGATCGTTACCAAAAGTTCCTCGGGCCCATCATCAGCACGCACCTTCACTTCTACTTGAGGCGGCAGGACGAGCGGCCGCATGGCGAGCGTGTGCGGAGATACCGGCGTGAGCACAATGCTTTCGACGGTTGGTACGACAATCGGGCCGCCCGCTGACAGCGAGTACCCCGTGGACCCCGTGGGCGTGGACACCACCAGGCCATCGGCCGAGTACGAACCAATGGGTTCATCATCGACAAACACGGTGAACCGCACCACGCGCGCAAAGCCGCCCTTGTGCAGAACCACGTCGTTCAGTGATCGCCAATTGCACCGCTCGACCCCTTCACGGTCGAGGGCGCACGACTCAAGCGCCATACGCGGTTCCGACACGAAGTCTCCGCGCGCAAAGCGCCGAACGCCCTCTTCGAAGTCGGCCCCGTTACAACTGGTCAGGAAGCCAAGCCGCCCGAGATTGATGCCGAGAATGGGTACGTTGTGTCCATCGAGCCATCGCGCCCCGCGCAGCAGCGTCCCGTCGCCGCCGAGCGTAAAGACCGCCTGAACGCTATCGGGTGAACCGAGGCGTTCGCCCTCCTCGACGAGCTCCCACAGGTCGTCCTCGAAGGCGAGCGTCAACCCGAGCGAGGGTGCGATGTCAAGCAGGGTCCCGAGTATGGCCGGGAGCCCGACGTATCCGCGATGGCCGATGACACCGACGCGCATCAGCCGGCGAACGCTGCAGAGTCGTGCAGCGCCCGCACACGATCGGCGATGCCGGCCGCATCGAGCCCGAGCGACGCCAGCTGTTTCTTGCGCGAGGCGGCGTAGACGATCATGTCGGGGACCCCGTGTACTGCCGTGCGCACATGCGGCGCCTGCCGCTGAATGATGGCGGCCATGTAGGCGCCGAAACCGTTGGCCGACACCCCTTCTTCGACGGTGAGAATCTGGCCGTGATTCAGAAGAATGCTGGCCAGGGTTTCTTCGTCGTGCGGCTTGATGTACCGGCAGTTGACGACCGTGATATCGAGGCCGTCCGCCGCCAAGGCTTCGGCGGCGGCCATCGCCGTGTTTACCATGGTGCCGACGGCGAGAATCGCCAGATCCTTACCACGACGGAGCACTTCCCATGTCCCATACGGCGTGGCCGGAATCTCGGACATGGCCGGTGGCACGTCGGGCGAGGCATCACGGGGATACCGGAACGAGAACGGTCCCTCGGTGTGCTCTACGGCGGCGCGCAACAGCCCCAGCATTTCCGTGCCGTCCTTCGGGGCGGTCACGGTCATGTTGGGCACGGTGAGCATGTACGGAATGTCGTATAGACCCATATGCGTTTCGCCATCTTCACCGACCAGTCCCGCACGGTCCATCGCGAAGATGACCGGCAGCTTCTGCAGAGCAGCATCGTGAATGATGTTGTCGTAGCCGCGCTGCAGGAATGTGGAGTAGATCGTGACCACTGGACGCACGCCACGTGTGGCCAGACCGGAGGCAAAAGTCACCCCGTGTCCTTCGGCAATGCCGACATCGAAGAAGCGATGCGGGTAGGCCTTGGCAAACGCGGCGGTACCGGTGCCACCGGGCATGGCGGCCGTGATCACGGCCACATCGCTGCGTTCGGCGCCGAGTTCCACCAGTCCCTTGCCGTACACCGCCGTGTAGGCTGGATTGCCGGCCGAAACATTGATCTGCTTTCCGGTGGCGGGATCATGTCCAGGAGGCAACGCGTGCCACTTTTCGCCGTGCTCGCCAGCCGGGAATCCGCGCCCCTTCTGCGTGATCACGTGCACGAGGCGCGGCGTGTTCATGTCACGCACGGCCGCGAACGTGTCCATGAGGGCATCGATATCGTGGCCGTCGATTGGCCCGAAATAGCGGAAGCCAAGCTCCTCGAACAGCACACCAGGTGTGAGGAACGATTTCACGCTTTCTTCCCACTTGCGCAGCAACGTGCCGGCAGACTGGAACGGCTGCGGCGCGTGATCAACGAGCTCGCCGATACGTGAACGCAAGCGGTTGTACAGCGGATTGCGCTGAATGCTGGTGAGGTACTTGTGCATCGCGCCAACATTCGGTGCGATCGACATCTCGTTGTCGTTGAGAACGACAATGATGTCGCGATCGGAATGGCCGGCGTTGTTGAGCCCTTCGTACGCCAATCCGGAGCCTAGCGAGCCGTCGCCGATAACCGCGACCGCCTTGAACGCCTCGCCCATGACATCGCGACCCGCAGCCATCCCGAGCGCCGCCGAGATGGCGGTGGCGGCGTGGCCGGCACCGAACGTGTCGTACGGGCTTTCCGTTCTCTTGAGGAAACCGGACAGTCCGCCTTTCTGACGCAGCGTCTCCATGCGGTCGTTTCGACCGGTCAGGAGCTTGTGCGGATAGCCCTGATGGCCGACGTCCCAAACGATCTGATCGTTCGGCGTGTCGAAGACCGCGTGCAGGGCGACGGTCAGTTCGACCACGCCAAGGCCGGCACCGATATGACCGCCGGTACGCGAGCACACATCGATGAGCCGGTCGCGAATGTCCTGCGAGAGCGTGCGCAGTTCGTCGCGGGAAAGGCGACGAACGTCAGCCGGCGAATTGATGCCTTCGAGTAGGGACATGGGATACCAGGAGAAATGCGGGAACCGCGGTCGAACGAGGAGACAACTCGGGTAATCGCGACGGGGACACCGTCTCAGGAACGGCGTTCCACGATGTAGCGCGCCAACTGCTCCAGCGTCGGGGTCAGCAACCCCTCCTCCTGTAGCGCCGCACACCCATCTTCCACCAACGCAACGGCACGCTCGATTGCTCCCTCGACTCCAAGGAGCGCCGGGTACGTGCTCTTGTTGAGGTCGAGATCACGGGCCGCCGTCTTGCCCAGCTGGTCCGTGGTCGCGGTAATATCGAGGACGTCGTCGGCGATCTGGAAGGCGAGACCGATGGCGGCCCCATAGCGGGCGAGCGCATCGCGACGAGCGGCCGGCGCCAACGCCGCCCGGGCACCAAGGCTCACCGACGACATGATAAGGGCGCCGGTTTTGAGGCGATGCACACGCTCCAGCGCATCGAGCGTGAGGCGCACCCCCTCTCCTTCGAGGTCGAGGAGCTGACCGCCTATCATTCCGCCGGCCCCGGCCGCGTCCATGAGGTCGCGCACGATATCGCCGGCCACGGCGTCAGAAAGTCCCATGGCCTTGGCGGCATGCCAGGCGCAGCGCGCCGCGAGCGGCACCATGGCCAACCCCGCCGCCGTAGCGACTGGTACGCCGTATACCCGGTGCACTGTTGGGCGACCGCGCCGCACGTCGTCGTCGTCCATGCACGGCAGATCGTCATGCACCAACGAGTACGCGTGTACCACCTCGACTGAAGCGGCCAAATCGAGCGCGTCCCCGGTGCCGCCACAGGCGCGATAGGCCTCAAGCAGCAAAATCGCCCGCAGGCGCTTCCCTTCACCCAGGAGCGCGTAACGAATGGCTTCGCCGGTCAGTGGTGCCAAGTCTCCCAACCACCGGGCGCAAAATCCGTCGAGGGCGCGCTGCACCGCGACACGCTCGGCGGCAAACGTGCGTGCCGTGTCCTCGGAGATGGCGGTGGTTCCCATGACTGGCATGTGGATCAGCCCCCGAGATCGGCCACGGAAAACGAACCGTCGGCCGCCTCGACCAACTGCTGGACCCGTGCATCGACAGTCTTGAGCGCCCCGCCTGCCGTACGGAGATGCCCGATCCCCTCTTCGAAAAGGCGTAGTGCCTCTTCGAGATCGCAATCGTTTCGCTCGAGGACGCGCACGATCTCCTCGAGGCGCAGCAGCGACTGCTCGAAGGTAAGTGGGGTCATGCGCGCTCTGGGGGGGTAAGGGGGTCCATACTCGGTTCACGTAAAGCCATCACCCCGTCTGGGAGCGGCCGACGCTCTCCAGCCGTCGCCGACACGATCCCATCACGCAGCCACAGTTCGAACGGCAAGCCGGGTACGAAGTGATTCCAACTGCTCAAAGTAGCGCCCTCGGGCGTTCGCGCCACCGCGAAGCCACGGGCGAGCGTGCTCAACGGCGATAACGCCTCGAGTTGACCCGCGAGCCGTCCGAGGTGCGCCTGTCGACGTTCGACCACCCGTTGTGCGGCCAGAGCCAGCCGCCGCTGCACCTGGGCCAACCCCGACACCGCACGATCTTCCCGCCGCTTGGCGGCGGCTGCGAGACGCTTGCCGAGGGCGTCGACGCGTGCAATCGTCTCGCGCCGTGACGGTACGGCCAATTCGGCCGCTGCCGACGGTGTGGCCGCGCGGACATCGGCGACCAGGTCGCAAATGCTGACGTCGACTTCGTGCCCCACCGCCGAAATCGTGGGAATCGGACAGGACGCCAACGCCCGGGCTACGCGCTCATCGTTGAACGCCCACAAATCCTCACGCGATCCACCGCCGCGGCCAATGATCAGCACATCGGCGTTCCCCCAGCGCGCGACTTGACCAAGCGCCGCCACCAGCGATTCCGGCGCCCCTTCACCTTGCACCTTGGCGGGAACGATGACGATTTCCACGTCGGCGCTGCGGTTCCGCGACACCGTGATGATGTCGTGCATTGCGGCACCATCGGGGCTCGTAATGACCGCTACGCGGCGCGGAAACGCCGGCAACGGGCGCTTGCGCGCTGGGTCGAGCAGCCCGTCGGCCTCGAGCCGTAATCGCGTACGTTCAAGGGCCTTGCGCCACAACCCGTCGCCGGCCGCCTCGAGTGCCCGTACGGAGAACTGCAAATCGCCGCGCACTGGCCACACGGTCATCTGACCAAGCGCGCTCACCTGCATCCCGTCATCCGGAGGCGCCGGAATGCGCCGCGCCGCCGAACTCCAGATCACGCAGTTGATCTGGGCATTCTCATCTTTGAGGGAGAAATACCAATGCCCGTTCCGATGCGCCTTGAAATTGCTGACCTCACCACGCACCCAGAGCGCCGGGAACGCTCCTTCGATCAGGTCTTTCGCGGCGGTCGTCAGCGTATGCACCGCGATGGCCGCCTCCGGCGAGCTGCCTGGCGACGCGTCCTCCGGCACCGTCGGTCCGTACCCGCTGGTGCGACGTGCTGCTCCCATTGTCAGCGATGCCTCAGCGAACCGAGACCGACAGCGAGCGTTCGGCAGCGCGGACGGTATTGCGCAAGAGCATCGCGATTGTCATGGGACCCACGCCACCTGGAACCGGCGTGATCTTCGATGCAACCTCGACCGCGCTGTCAAAGTGCACGTCGCCGCACAGTCGCGTCCCTTTCGCTTTCGTTGCGTCAGGCTTGGTATTCATCCCGACATCGATCACCACGGCACCGGGCTTGATCATGTCGCCCGTGATCATTTCGGCGCGGCCGATCGCGGCGATAAGGATATCCGCGCGTTTGGTATGAAACGGAAGGTCGCGAGTGCGGCTGTGGCACACCGTGACCGTTGCATCGCCCCCGGCGCGCCCCTGTACCAGCAGTGCCGCCATGGGCTTGCCCACGATGTTGCTGCGCCCAACGATCACGGCTTCGGCGCCGCGCGTATCGACGCCACTGCGCACCAGCAGTTCAATGACCCCGGCCGGCGTACACGACACGAAACCGTCGGTATGCCCAATGAGCAGTTTCCCGACGTTCACCGGGTGAAAGCCATCGACATCCTTTTCAGGAAGGATGTGGCGAATGACCGTGTCCGGATCGATGTGTTTCGGCAGTGGCATCTGCACGAGAATGCCATGCACCGCAGGGTCGGCGTTAAGCCGCTCCACGAGCCCCAGCAGTTCCTCCTGCGAAGTCACCGAGGGGAGGCGAATCGTGTCGCCATTCATGCCGGCGGCCTTCGATGCCTTCTCCTTGGCGCCAACGTAGGTCGCACTCGCCGCATCGTCTCCGACGAGCACCACGGTGAGCCCCGGCACGATGCCGCGAGCTGCGAGTACGGCCACATCGGCCGCCACCTCGTTGCGGATGGTTTCCGCAATGGCCTTCCCGTCGATCAGTTCAGCGCGCAAAGTCCACCGCTCGGCTTTCTCGGATGACCACGACCTTGATTTGGCCGGGGTACTGCAGTTCGGATTCGATGCGACGCGCGATCTCTTCGCTCATCGCCGTCATGCGTACATCGTCAACCTGTTCTGGCGTCACGACCACGCGCACTTCACGACCGGCCTGGATGGCGAATACGCGCTCCACGCCGCGATAGCTCGACGCGATCTTCTCAAGCCCTTCCAGACGCTTCACGTACGTTTCGAAGGCCTCACGACGTGCGCCGGGACGGGACCCGGAGATACCGTCGGCGGCCTGCACCAGCACCGACACTTCACTCTCGTGCGGGACATCGTCATGATGGGCCGCGATGCAATTCACCACCAGCGGGTTTTCCCCGTACTTGGTGGCGACTTCTACACCAAGTTGCACGTGAGTGCCCTCGTGCTCATGGGTGAGCACCTTGCCGATGTCGTGCAGCAGGGCGCCACGCTTGGCCAGTTGCACATCAAGACCGAGTTCGGCGGCCATCATGCCGGCAAGCCACGCCACTTCCTTGCTATGAGCGAGGATGTTCTGCCCGTAGCTGGTACGCCAGCGCATGCGCCCGATCAGCTTGATCAACTCCGGATGCAAGCCAGCAACGCCCACGTCGTAGGCCGCCTGCTCACCGGTCTCGACGATGGTGGTCTCGACCTCCTTGCGCGCCTTGGCCACAACTTCTTCGATTCGGCCGGGATGAATGCGGCCGTCGCTGACGAGCTTCTCGAGCGCCAAGCGCGCCGTCTCCCGTCGCACCGGGTCAAAGCAGGATACGACCACAGTATCCGGCGTGTCGTCGATGATAACGTCAACACCGGTGGCCAATTCGAAGGCGCGGATATTGCGCCCCTCGCGGCCGATGATGCGCCCCTTCATTTCATCGTTGGGGAGTGACACGGCAGAGACCGTGCTTTCTGCGGTCGTTTCTGCGGCCACGCGCTGCACCGCGAGGGCGACGATTTTCTTGGCCTCGCGCTCGGCGTTGCGCTTGGCCGACTCACGAATTTCCCGCAGACGGCTCGCCGCATCGGCGAGCGCTTCATCTTCCAGACGACGCACCAACTCGGCCTTCGCCTGGTCTGCACTGAGGCCAGCCAACTGTTCGAGCCGACGACGCTCATCGGCGATGAGCCGCTCAAGCTCCTGCTCACGTCCAGTCGCAGCCAGCTCTCTCGTTCCGAGTTCCTTGCCGCGGCGCTGCAGTTCCTGCTCCCGCCCCTCGAGCGACTCCCGGGCGCGGTCCAGCAGCGCTTCCCGCTCGACCACCCGCTTCTCTTCACGTTCCACTTCGGCGCGCCGCTGGCGTACATCCTGTTCGTGCGACTCGCGCAATTGCAGCAGCTCTTCGCGACCGGCAACGATTGCGGCCTTCTTGATATTCTCCGCCTCGCGGCGCGCCTCATCGAGGAGCCGGCTGGACGTTTCTTCGGCTGTTGCCTTTGCACGTTGCTGCGCCACGAGTTCGGCGCTTCGCCCAGTCTTTCGACCGAACACAAAGCTCAGGACAGCCGCGAGAATGCCCGCGGCGCCAACAAGCGCCGCAAGGGAAATTTCTCCCATGGGGATCTATACTCCACCGCGCATGGCGCGGGTTGGATCGTGAGCCGCTCTATCTATCGGTCGGTTGGTCCCGGCGACCGTCGACTGGGACCTGTGCAGCGCCTGTGGCGCGCTCCCGGTCGGACCGTCATCGCCGAGGTCCGTTCAAGAGATACTACGGACCGAAAGAAAGCACCGCAACGGGACTCACGGTTCAGGGCGTCCCGTTGTCGTCCCCGCGCTTTGTCGGCGGCAACAATGGACGGATATCGGCAGCAAGCTGTCGCATATCCCTACCGAGCTCATCTATGGCCAGCCGTTCCCGATACAGGTCGTCGGTGATCTGAAGCGCCGCCAAAATGGCCGCCTTGTGGGTTTCCATGGTGGAACTGCCACTCAGGATGGCGCGAATGGTACGGTCAACGTGCTCGGCAACTGCCCGAGTGTGCTCGGGAGAGGCCTCGGTTCGGAGCGTATACTCCTCGCCCATGATCCGCACCTTCACCACGGTCCGCTGATCCATCATCGCTCGACCCCCAGCCCGATCTGCTGACGGAGAAATCGCACCTTCTCGGTCAGCTGGGTCGCCTTTTCGCGGGCATCCTGCAACCGGGTCTTGAGACGATCGTTTTCGCGAGCCAGCTCCTCATCCAAGGCGCCAGGCACGGCTTTCGCCGAGAGCTCGGCGAAAGCGGCCTGCGTGCGCTGCACCTCAGCGCGCGCGGCCAACAACTGCCCCTCCAGCGTGCGCGACTGCACGATGGCCGCGTCACGGCTCGCCTGCATGTCCTCGACCTGTTGACGCACTTCATCGAGTTTTCCGGTCATTCCCGCCAGAATCTGTTCCAGCTCGCGCGAACGCGCCTCCGCGGCGAGCGCCCGACGGCGGAATCCCGCCAACTGGTCGCTCAGATTTCTGACGAGCGTGTCGAGCTCGCGAAAGACCGCAGCTTCAGGACGCACGAGGACGGATTCCCAATTCCTTTTCGAGGATGTCGAGGAGACGGGCACGACGCCCTTCGATCTCCTTGTCGCGGAGGGTGCGCTCGGGATGACGCCAGGTCAATCGCCAGGCCAGACTGCGCATGCCGCCCGGAACGCCGGCACCACGGAACTCATCGAACAACTGCACACGCTCCAACAAATCCCCCCCAGCCGCTTTGAGTGCGGCCTCGACCGTGGCCGCCGGGGTGGTATCCGGCACCAGCAACGCCAAGTCGAGTTCGGCGGCTGGTGTAGTTGGAAGTGGTGCGAATCGCACGGCATGTGCGGCCGCCGACTCTCGCTCCGCAGGCGCGTGCGCATGGGCACGCGGCGCGGCAACGTCCTCCGACGACAACACCCCAAGCGTGATTTCAACACCCCACGCCTCGGACGTCCACACCGGTCGGTCCACTGACACAGCCTCGACTCGCCCAACGGGGCCGACACCGTCGACAACCACATCCCACGCTGCTGCATCAGGCGCGGCCGTGAACGAACAGGCGCGGCCGGGAAACGCTGCGGCGGCGACACGTTCGGCAAGGTCCTTCGCATCCCACGCGTCGAACGCCGGCGGGTTCGGCTCGGTGAAGTGGGGCGGGCGTCTCGCTCCCATCAGCAGGGCGCCCACGCGCATCTGTTCAAGCGGCAATCGCCCCGACCGCGGTGTGAACACGTTGCCAATCTCGAAGAGGCGGAGATTCCCCTGCATACGCGACAGGTTGTATTCGGCCCGACGCGCCAGGGTATCGAGCACGGACGCACGCAAATACGGCTCGTCCTCCGCGAGCGGGTTTCGAACCCGCGGCGACTGTTCGTTCCCATTGGCCGTAAACGGCATCGGTCGCGTTTCGGCGAGTCCGGCACCGACCAGCACATCACGCACACGCCGAGAAGCAAGGTGCAGCGGGTGATCGGGTGCCGCGCCCGGCCGAAACGGCCGCAACTCGTCTGGCAGCGCATCGAACCCAACCAGCCGCGCCACTTCCTCGATGAGATCGACCTCAAGGAGGAGGTCATGACGCCATGACGGTGCATGAACCAGCAGCGTGTCATCCACTTCGGTCACGCGGCATCCCAACGACTCCAGCCGACGGATGATCTCGCCGGTGGCGACCGTCATTCCTAAAAGGCGGGCCAGCCGTCCCGGACGCAGCACGACGGGCGCACGCTCGCTCGGCGCAGCGCCAACATCGAGGACTTCCACGACTTCGCCGCCGGCTACCTGCGTGATGAGGGCCGCCGCAAGACGGGCCACATCCTCGGTATTGCCACCGTCGATGCCACGTTCGAACCGATAGCTGGCATCGGTACCAAGTCCGACGGCCTTGCGCACGCGGCGCACGAACCGGGGTTCGAACACCGCGACTTCGAGCAAGACATCAGTCGTTGCATCCGTGACTTCACTGTGCAAACCGCCCATGACCCCAGCGAGTGCAACCGGCGAGGTGCCATCACAAATGCACACGGTTCCGGCGGCGAGCGTGCGCTCGACGCCATCGAGGGTCACGATACTCTCCCCTTCGCGCGTCGCCCGCACGACGATGGCACGATCGGCCAGTTTCGCGAGATCGAAGGCATGTACCGGCTGTCCGAGCCCATGCAGCACGTAATTGGTAGCATCGACCACATTGCTGATGCTGCGCGCTCCGATGCTTTCGATGCGCTGCTTGAGCCACGCCGGACTCGCGCCCACCCTCACGCCCTTGATGACGACGGCGACGTAGCGCGGGCAAGCGTGCGCGTCGGCGACAGTTACTGCGGCGTGGACGCCCTGCGCGGACTCGGCGCCCCGGTGCGCAGATACCGACGGTGCTGCTGAGGTGATGTCCGCCGGGATGGCCTTCATGGGCACACCGGTGACGGCGCTCACCTCACGCGCCACGCCGACATGCGACAGCAGATCGGGACGATTGGGCAACACGTCGAGATCGAGGCGCGCATCGGCGACCTGAATGACATCGAGCAGCGGCGTGCCAGGGGCCACTTCCGTTTCGAGAGTGAGAATGCCGTCGTGCTCTTCGCCCAGCCCGAGTTCACGGGCCGAGCAGAGCATGCCATTCGACGTTTCGCCACGAATCTTGCGCTTCTCGATCTTGAGGCCGCCCGGCATCACCGTGCCGGTCCGGGCAAACGGGTACTTGTGTCCGGCCACCACATTGGGTGCGCCACACACGACATCGAGCAACGTACCGCTGCCGTCGTCGACCTTCGTTACCCAGAGGCGATCGGAGTTCGGATGACGCCCCGCTTCCACGACCTGTGCGACGACGAACGACGAGAGATGCGCGCCGAGCGTCTCAATGTTGTCGAGTGTGACGCAATGGCGGCTGAGCGCCTCACCAACTTCCTGCGCCGTGTGCGTGTGGGGTACGAACTGTTTGAGCCACTCATGCGAAACGATCATCGAGCAAACTGCTCCAGGAAGCGGACGTCGGAGTCGTAGAGAACGCGGATGTCGTTCACGCCGTAACGCGACATGGCGATGCGCGCCGGCCCCATGCCGAATGCCCAACCGGTGTACTTCTCGCTGTCCACGCCGGCGGCTTCGATGACGTTGGGATGCACCATACCGCAGCCGAGGATTTCAACCCAGCGCAATCCCTTGCCGTCGCCGAGGTCCACTTCGACATCCATCTGGGCACCGGGTTCGACGAACGGGAAATACGAGGGCCCGAAACGCACACGGCGCGAGGCGCCGTAGAAGCGGCGGGCAAACTCGGCGAGTGTGGCTTTGAGATCGACGAAGCTCACGCCCTCGTCGACCGCGAGTCCCTCGAGCTGCATGAAGGCCGGAGCATGCGTGGCATCGAAGAAATCGCGCCGATACACCTGGCCCGGCGCAAGCACCCGCACCGGCGGCGCGAACCGCTGCAGCGTGCGCACCTGTACAGGTGATGTGTGCGTACGCAGCAAGGTGTCTTCACCGAGATACAGCGTATCGTGCAATTCCATCGCCGGGTGATCGGGCGGGAAATTGAGCGCACCGAAGTTGTACCACTCCGTTTCCGCTTCGGGCCCCAGCGCGATGGTGAACCCCAATTCGCGGAAGATCTCGCAGATTTCGTCGATCACGAGCGTGACCGGGTGCAGCGAGCCGCGCCACGAGCGACGGGCAGGCATGGTACCATCGAACACGCGACCGTCGCCATTGGCCGCCTGCCGTGAGGCAAACGCGTCGAGGGCCGATTCGATGGCGGTCTTGAGCGTATTGAACGCGGTACCGGCCGCGCGTCGATCCTCGGCCGGCAGGGATCGGAGTGCGCCCTGTAGCGTTGCGAGGCGATCGTCCTTGAGCGCGTTCAACTGGCCTTTGGCCACATCGAGCCGCGTGGCAGGATCGAGCCCGTCGAGCAGCACGCGGCACTCGTGCGCGAGGGCGTCGGCCTGAGCGAGATATTCGGAGAGGATCACGAGGAGATTCGGAATCGGGAGCACGAAGGGCCGGCATCTTTCGACGCCGGCCCTTCCAACTTAAACCATTCGGGGCGCCACGTGACGCTCCGTTGGCCTTGCCGAATTACGCGGCGGCCTTGGCCTCGAGCGCCTTGCGCGCCTGTTCCGCGATGGCGGCGAATGCTTCGGGCTCACGAATGGCGAGGTCGGAGAGAACCTTGCGGTCGATCTCGAGACCAGCAGCGTGGAGACCGTTGATGAACGCGCTGTACGACATGTCGTGCAGACGCGCCGCGGCGTTGATACGCACGATCCAGAGGCGACGGAAATCGCGTTTCTTGTTCTTGCGGTCGCGGTACGCGTAGCGCCAGCCGCGCTCCACGGTTTCCTTGGCCGCCTTCCACAGCTTCGAGCGGCCACCAAAGGCGCCCTTGGCATGCTTGAGGATCTGCTTCTTACGCTTGAGGCGAACGACGTTTGATTTGACGCGTGGCATAGTGGTTTATCCTCAGGCCACGAGAAGACGCTTGATACGCTTCGCTTCGCCGTTGGTCTCCACGATCGTGGGACGGCGAAGGTCGCGCTTCTTCTTGCCCGACATCTTGGTCAGGATGTGGCTCTTGTACGCCTTCAGGCGCCGCACCTTCCCCGAACCAGTCACGGAGAAGCGCTTCTTGGCGCCACTGTGGGTCTTCATCTTCGGCATGTTTTGCTCACGTCAGCGGTCAACCACCCCAATGTGGGGCGGCCAGTCGTCAGATCACGCGCCAATCACCAGCAGGTGATTACTTGGGCGCGAGGATCATCGTCATCGATTTTCCTTCCATCGTCGGCGCACTCTCGATCTTGGCCAGATCGGCGAGCTGCTGCGACACCCGCTCCACCACCGCACGCCCCAACTCGGGGTGCGCGATTTGGCGACCGCGGAACATCAGCGTCACCTTGACCTTGTTGCCCTCTTCGAGAAACTGCCGGGCATGGCGGGTCTTCGTATCGAAGTCGTGATCATCGATCCCAGGGCGGTACTTGACCTCCTTGAGATGAATCACGTGCTGCTTCTTCTTCGCGAGTCGGGCTTGCTTGGCCTGTTCGAACTTGAACTTGCCGAAGTCCATGATGCGGACCACGGGAGGCCGAGCCGCCGCCGCCACTTCAACGAGATCGAGACCGAGCTCCACCGCCATGGCCAACGCGGCGTCCACTTCAAGGATGCCCAGCTGACTGCCATCGGCGCCGATCACGCGAACGGGACTGATCCGGATTTGCCGGTTTACCCGTGGCGGACGCTTCGTCGAATCCTGAATAGTGCGTACTCCGGTAGAAGAAACAGAAACGCGGACCCCTGAGTGGAGCCCGCGTCGGAAGCGAAACAGCCAGAAGGCCGCGCACGCAGCGCTTCCCCGGACTGTCCGAATTCGATGGACTCCAGCAGCACACCTCGGAAGACCTGGTCTTCTGCGAGGGCCGAAGGGTGGAACGGACATCGATGCCCGCTCACTTCTCGATTGTGATGTACAACAGCAGGGTAAAGCTAGACGGATGGCGCGAGAGGTCAACCCCCTCTCAGAAGACTATTCCGAAAGCCGGTACGACTTGCCGTCGTGCATCGCCCGTCCGAAGCCGACATGGGCATCGTGCTCGAACACCAGCAGCCAGTCCTCCCGCACCGCGTCCGCCAGCAACGCCCGCTTCGACTCGAGCGTGAGCAGTGGCTCGACGTCGTACCCCATGATCCACGGCAACGGCAAGTGGTGCGAGGTTGGCACCACATCGCCAAGGAAGCACAGCGTTTCTCCGCCCGAGCGCACAATGACACTCTGGTGATGCGGCGTATGGCCCGGCGTGGGACGCACGCTCACCCCCGGCAGGATTTCCACATCGCCCGAGACGAAATCGAATCGCCCGTTCGCCACCACGGGGCCCCAATTGGCGGGGAAGTAACTAGCCGTGGTACGCTCATTCGGGTGTTCGGCATACGCGACTTCCCCGCCCTGCACGACATAGCGGGCGTTCGGAAAAGACGGCAGGACCTCGCCGCTGGGGGCGCGCCACGTGTTCCCCCCGGCATGGTCGAAGTGGAGGTGCGTATTGATCACCAAGGACACGTCGTCAGGCGTGAACCCCGCTGCCCGAATGCCGTCTTCGAGGGCCGTCCGCCCCTCGGCGCCGCGATTCTCAATCGCGTAGATGTCGTGGAACTTGGCCGTTTCCTTGTTCCCCGACCCAGTATCGAGCAGCACCAACCCGTGCTCGTGCTCAATGAGCAGGCAGCGCATCCCCATCGGAATACGATTCTTTTCGTCGGCCGCCAATCGACGCGACCAGAGCGTTTTGGGGACGACGCCGAACATCGCCCCACCATCGAGCTGCTGCCCCCCGGCTTGAATCGCGTGCACACGCAGGCGCCCCAGCATGCGGGTTTCGAGGAGGGGGCCAGGAAATGGATACTGCGGTCGTACGTCGCTCACGCGATGAAGTCCTCGTCGGCAGGAAGCGGAAAGGCCCGGCGACGACGGTCACGCGCCGTCGGTCGCCGGCGATTGCTCTGCGGTGCCAGCAATTCCTCGAGATCCGCCCAGGTGCGCAACCCTTCCCGATCGGCGAGCTGCAGCATGCGGCATAACGCCCGGGCAGTGGCCACGGCATCGCCGGCCGCGCGATGGCGCGCCTCTATCTCAATATTGAAGTAGCGGGTCAGATGGTCCAGCGAACGGCGCGGCAGATCGGGGAGCAGTCGTTTAGCCAAACGCACCGTACAAAGGCGAGGTCCGGACAGTTCATGCCCGACACCTCGGCGGAGCTCCTCGCTCACGAATCGCCAATCGAACGCGGCGTTGTGCGCGACGAACACTGCACCGGTGAGACGCTCCATGACCTGCGGCGCGACATGCCGGAAACTGGGCTGATCTCGTACCATCTCCCACGAGATCTGGGTAAGCGCCGTGATGTACGGAGGGATAGGACGGCCCGGGTTCACCAACTGACTGAACACGTCGCCCACTTCGCCGCGACGTACATGCACGATGGCGATCTCGGTAATGCGGTCGCCACCGGCAGCCTGGGTTCCGGTTGTTTCCACGTCGACCACCGCGAAATCAATATCCGCCAAGCGGGGACTGGCGATGGTCCGAGGCGATATCCCAGCGGCCTGCTCGACGCCCGCTCCCTCAGTACGTGACGACGGTACGCCCTCTGTCTCCGAACCCGGCGTCTCCACCTCCTGCTTGGCGAGCGCCCAGTGCCCGGACGGCAACCGGATGAACTCGGAGTGACTGCCCAACAGCGCCTGTGCCATGCGTTCCGCGGCGTCGCTCTGCAGCCGATCCACCTGGCAAACCAGACGCATGAGCGTGACCGCATCCAACGGCCCTGCCGCAAGCCGTTGAAGGGCCCGGGCGGACAGCGTGGTAGGCCGAGGCGTGGCCATGGCGCCGAAGTGCTGGGGAGTATGGTCAGCCATGTCGATGAAGATAGCGGCGAGGGCGAGTGTGGCGCTGGTTTTGCGGGGCGCCCCCTCCTAGGTTACGCCTATCTTTGTGAAGAATTTCACAAGCACCTGCATCCTGCCGTGAAACGCATCGCCGATTCGACCGTCCGCCGCCTGTCGATGTACCTCCGCTATCTCGAGGATCTCGATACCCGTGGCCAGCAAACCGCTTCGAGCGACGAGCTCGCTCATCTGTGCGGCACCACGCCCGCGCAGGTCCGGAAAGACCTGTCGTTTTTCGGGTCATTCGGCAAGCGTGGCCTCGGCTATCCTGTCCACGAGCTGACTGCACACCTGCGTGAGATTCTGGGGCTGCGCCGTGAATGGAAGGTCCTGATCATCGGCGCGGGCAAGATCGGAGCGGCACTGGCCAACTATCGCGGCTTCCGTCAGCGAGGCTTCACCGTAGCTGGTGTGTACGACAACGACCCGCACAAGGTGGGGCAGCCGTGGGGCGACTCCATCGTTCGGCCGATGAATAGCCTCGAGAGCGATCTCGCCAGCACCGATTCACCCATTGCCGTGCTCGCCATCCCGGCCGAAGGGGCCCAGGCGGTGGTCGACCGCATCGTTGCCGCCGGTGTGCGCGCCATTCTGAATTTTGCGCCAGCCCAGATCACCGTGCCTGCCCACGTCAATCTCAAGAGTGTCAACATGGCCATGGAACTCGAGGGGCTGTCGTTCGCCCTCACCAACCCTGGCTACCTCGACGAAGGCGCCGCCTGACGTTCGGCGGCGATTACGTGGCGGACGCAGCCGCGTGGTCACCGGCGCTGGCGGCCGGGTAAAGCGCCCGAACCAATAACGCGAACTCGGTGGGACTCAACGTTTCCGGTCGTGCTGCCGGGTCGAGTCCACACGCCAGTACCACCGCTTGTGCCCGCTCTGCGTCGAGCGACGCCACCGTGCGCACCACCCGCACCAACTGTTTTCGGCGCAAACCAAAGGCCGCGAGCACGAATGACCGGAAGCGTTTCTCCAGGGCCGGCTCCACAACGGCGATCGGCTTCGGCGTGACACGCACAATGGCGCTGTCCACCGCTGGCGGCGGATTGAAGGAACCGGGTGGGACCTTTCGGAGGAACTCGACGTCGACTACGGCCTGTAGATTCACGCTCAGCGCGCCGTAGATCTTGTCGCCGGGCGGAGCGGCCATTCGATCGGCCACCTCCTTCTGAACTAGATACACAGCGATGTCTGGCCTCGGTAACTCCAAGGCATGAAATATGATAGGCGTTGTGATGTAATACGGAACATTACCTGCAAGCACGTACGGCCCCGCAGCCAATTCGGCCAGATCCGTAGACAGCACGTCGCCCTCCACGATCTCGACGTGTGGCCTGTCTGCGTACCGCGTGCGCAGATGCTGAACGAGGTCGCGATCGAGTTCGATGGCCACGACGCGAGCCGCGCGCGCCACCAGTCGATCGGTCAGCGCCCCCCGTCCCGGGCCGATTTCCACCACCGTTCGCCCAGTCAGATCGCCCAACCCGGTGACGATGCTGTCGAGGATGCGACTGTCGTGCAGAAAGTGTTGCCCGAAACGCTTACGAGGTGCCGGCAGGCGCGAGCCCGTCGCCCCTTTGGACCCACGAGGAGTTCCCGCCCCGTGCCCACCGCCAAACTGTCGTCGACTCATATCACGCGTCTCCAGCCGTTAGGGGCGATCGACCACGACGACCGTGCAGTCGTCGCGCAGAGGCGTGCGCCCCACGTGATCATCCAATTGCGCAAACACTGCAGCGAGGATCTCCTCAGGAGTTTCCCCGGACGACATACGGGTGAGCGTCGCCATGACGGCCTCCTCGGTCAGCCGATCACCGGCGGCATTTCTCGCGTCCACCACCCCATCCGTAAAAAAGACGAGACGATGTCCTGGCTTCCAGGACATGACGCTCTCCTCGATCGTCTCTTCACACCATCCAAGCGGCGGTGCCACCGCGCCGAGTCTCGTGTACTGCCCGTCGCCCGAGAGCGCAAAAGCGTGCGGATGGCCTGCGTTGGCATAGCGCAGTTCGCCGGCTCGCTCGTCGATGACGGCGTAGCACATCGAGATAGACATCTCCGTACTGTCGAGTTCGTCGCGCAAACTCCGCTGGACGGCCTCAAGCGCAATGGACGGATCGAACGCCGCCTGCACGTGGATGCCGGCGGCGCTCAACGCCAGGGCCATGACGAGCGCCGACTGATAGCCGTGCCCTGACACATCGCCGATCAACACGCCCGTTCGATCACGATCGAGGCGCGCCAACAGAAAGAAATCCCCACCCACGCTTTCCGCGGGCACCACACGGGCCGCCGCACGCGCCTCCGGCTGAACGACGCGAGGATTCGGCAAGAGCTTGAGTTGCAACTCGTTGGCCAACTGCATCTCGCGCGCCATCTGCTGGCGCTCAACCGCTGCCCGCACCAAGCTCGCGTTGTGCATCGCCGTGCCGATCTGCGTGCTCACGGTAACGGCCAACTTGCGATCGCCCGCGGTAAACGGGGGCCCCTGATCGCGCCCGCCGAGCACCAGGACCCCAAGCGGGACGGCGACAGCCTCGATCCCGCGCCGGTTGGGAACGGCAAACGTACCGGTAATGCCAGCACCGCTACTTGGTCGCGTGATGGCCACGGCCAGCAGCGGTGCGCCGCGACCGGAGAGGATTGGATCCCCGAGCGCGGCTGCGAGTCCATCCTCCGTGCATGCACTGCCGGAGCGGAAGGCGCGCACAGCGATGTGCTCCGGATGGTCGAGGGCGACCGCCTCGTAGACATCCTCGCGCAGACCGAGCGAAGCGATTGGTACCAGCGCGCCCAGCGTTCGGTTGGTCTGCAGGAAAACGGCGCGCTTTGCCCCGACGGTCGCGGCCAGCTCGATCAACAGTGTTTCGGCAATCTCTTCAACCGATGTGGTGCTCCCGAGCAATTCACCGATGGCGTACAGGAGATTGATCTCCTCGTACCGTTCAACCAATTCCTTGGTCGCGCCGTCCCGTTCGCGCGTGAGGCGTCGAACGACTGGCAGCAGCGCGCCGAGCAGGCGATCGGCATCGGCAGCATGACCGGGCTCCACGAACAGCCAACCGACGCTGTCGCCAGTTGTAACCAACTGCGCGTGCAGGGCCTGCGTTCGTGCCCAGGTGGCCACATCCCAAGCCACAGCGCCGGACTCCGTGCGAGCAGCAAAAGACTCCGACGAGGCCCCGAGCAAAGTCGGGGTCACCGTACCTTCCCGTCGCTCCCAGATCGCGGCCTCTCGCCCAGTGGCCCCGAGGAACGCGGCCAATAGGGCGGCGACCTCCGTCATGCGCGCTGCAGGATCAGGCGGAGCAGATGACCGGTTTCGAGACAGCGATTCTCCACGCCGTCCATCAACTGGCGCATGAGAAACACCCCGCGCCCATCCTCCCGCTCCAGCCAATCCGCGTCGGCAGGTGTACGCTCGGCACAGTCGAGGTCAAACCCCTGCCCTTCATCGGTCACGTCGACAAGCAAACGCTCGGTGTCGATGACCACACTCACCGTGACCTGACTTCCGGCAAGGTTGGCGTTTCCACGCAGCATGGCGTTGGTCACCGCCTCCGTAACGGCCACTGGCACATTGAGCCGACAATGCCGGCCCGAGAAGCCGGCGTCCTGGCACATTCCCACGATCGCGTCGACCACCGGTCCGATGAGATGCACATCGGATGAGAGGGCCCAGGTGCGCGTCGCCATGGTCAGGCGCGCTCCAGTCGAGGGCGTTTCAACGAACGAGACCGACCGAGGCGTGTCGCTTCGCGGTTTCGCACGGGAGCCCGGAACACGGCGAGTCGAGCGGGTCGCCACGCGGCTCAGCTGGCCCCGAGCGCATCGGCGCGCGTGGCGTACAGGGGAAACAGCGCGTCGAGTCGGGTCAACTCGAAAAGGGTGCGCAGGTCGTCGTTCAGGCCCACCAGCCGCAAATCGCCATTTCCTTCCCGCAGGCGCCGGCTCAGCGACACAAGGGCGCCGAGCCCGGAGCTATCGATGTATCCAGAGTCGGTGAAGTCGACGACCACCAGCTTCACGCCCTGCTCGACCGCATCGAGGATCGCCTGCTTGAACTCCTGACGGTTGGTCACCACCAGTTGGCCGTCGACGGTGACGATCAGGACGTCGTCGGTGCGCTCGAGGGAAAAGCTCATGCCGTGCTCAGCGTGCGAGGAATGGGGTCACGTGGGCCCTGCGGCCTGCAGGGCGGTGATTGCCGCGACATGCACAATGTCGTCGGCGGTTGCCCCGCGGGACAAGTCACTGCACGGTTTTGCGAGGCCCTGAAGAATCGGCCCAATGGCGGTCCCCCGTCCGAGACGCTGGGTGAGCTTGTAGGCAATGTTGCCCGCGTCGAGCGAGGGGAAGACCAGCACATTCGCCGTCCCTGCTGCGGGTTCCCCGGGGGCCTTGCGACGGGCCAACTCCGGGATGAGGGCGGCATCGACCTGCAGTTCCCCCGAGACCACGAGATCGGGCGCCTCGGCCCGGACCAAGGCAACGGCGTCCCGCACCTTGCTCACCGACGGCCCATCGGCGCTGCCCATGGTGCTGAACGAGAGGAAGGCGACGCGCGGCTCATCCCCGACGATGCGCCGACGGTCTGCGGCAGCGGCAAGTGCAATATCGGCCAACTGGCGCGCGGACGGATCTGGCACGACGGCGCAGTCGGTATACGTGAGCACCTCCCCGACTTCTCCGCGAAAGCCCGGTACGCACATGTAAAACGACGACGACACCGTCTTCACCCCTGGGGCGGCGCCAATCGTCCACAAGGCGGCGCGCAATACATCGGCGGTGGTGTGCACCGCGCCGGCGACACAGCCATCGGCTTCACCCAGAGCAACGAGACTGTCGGCGAAGTACAGCGGGTCACGCGCCAGCCGCTCCGCATCCTCCGGCGCCAGTCCACGGCTACCTCGCCGCGCGAGCAAATGCCGGACGACGAGGGGAGTGCGTGGATCGTCGAGCGGATCGAGGATGGTAGCCCCGGCCGGGACAACGCCGGTTGGGGCATCGCCGCGCCGCACCAGCACCGGATTCACCGACCCGAGCTTCATCAGTCGCGTGACGGCCGACGCGGTTCGTGGATCGGTGGCCTCCGGGAAGAGGATTGTGCGACGCGACGCCGCGGCCCTTCGGTGCAGCGAGTCGAGAAACGCGGCAGCGGCCGGATTGTCGTGCACGAGTGGCGAGGGTGCGGTCATGGGACACGCTCCGTAGACGCGTCCGTTGCCCCGTACTCGGCCGGCTGGCCGAAGCCCTGCTCTCGATACCGCCGCACCAGCGCATCGGCCACCACCGGGTGCACGAGGCCCGTCACATCACCTCCGAACTTCGCGACCTCGCGCACCATGCTGGAGCTGATGTAGGTGGTATCGAGTGACGGCGTCATGAAGACCGTTTCGAGATCCGGGTACAGATGGCGGTTCATGAGGGCAATCTGAAACTCATACTCGAAATCGCTCACTGCGCGCAGTCCCCGCACATTGACCCGTGCGCCCGAGGCCCGCGCGAACTCGACGAGCAGGCCTTTGAAGGAACGCACCTCGATACGCGGATCGTCGTCAGTGTATTCGCGAATGAAGGCAATCCGTTCGTCCACCGAGAACAAGGGCTGCTTGTTCATATTGTTCGCCACGGCCACGATCAAATGATCGGCGAATGTGAGCGTGCGCTTGATCAGGTCTTCGTGCCCATGCGTAATGGGATCGAAGGAGCCGGCATACAACGCGACAAGCGGGCCACGCGCGCGGGTGGCGTTGGCCAGCAGGACCGGGTCAGGTGTCACGAGTCGGTGCGGAAAAAGGTCAGGGCGGTGGATCCATACCGACGAGTCTCACCGATCGCCGGCAGTGCCACCGCCGACGAATGTTCAACAGCGAACACGGCAGCGAAAGGGACCTCCAACCACTGCTCAGCCAGCCGAAGCGCCGTATCACTGGCATACGGCGGATCGGCAAAGGCCACATCGTACGCCAACGCCGGCAGCCGCAGGGCGAATTTTACCGCCTCGTCGCGGTGAATGACCGCGCCAGAATGCCCGCCAAGGTCGGCGAGATTGGCTTCCAGCAATCGAAGCACCCGCGGGGACTGCTCCACGAAATCACAGTGCGCCGCACCGCGGGAGAGGCTTTCGAGACCGAGGGCGCCGCTGCCCGCGCACAGATCGAGGACGCGCGCATCGGGCAGCAACTGGTGCACGATGCTCATCCACGCTTCCCGGACGCGGTCACCCGTTGGGCGAACCAGATCTCCCGGCGGCGCCTGGATGCGGCGCCCTTTCCAACGGCCAGCGATGATCCGCACGCGACTATTCTCCCGGGTGGCGAACATCGGCCACCCGCAGTTGCAACCGCGACACCCCGCGATACTCGTCGCGTTCGAGCTTGAACGCGAGCTCAAAGCTCCGGGTGGTCGAAAATGTGGCTGCGCGTGGCGCGAGCCCCCAACCTATGGCATCGAGATCTCCACGCGCACTCTCGATGGCGAGCTTGAGACCGTCACTGCCCACCTTGCGCGGCGAGCAGGCAATCCGAGCATCACGCGCGTGAAACATGGGCGCGGGATTACCCACACCAAACGGTTCGAAATGGCGCACCAGCTTCTCGAGCTCCTCGCCGACCCGATCGATCGGCACCTCGAGATCGACGCGCAACTCGGGCACCAGGTCCTCGGGGGAAAGCCTGGTGCGCGCCACGGCATCGAACCGCTCGACGAATGCGGGCAACTGCGCCGCCTGCATGGTAAGACCTGCGGCGGCACGGTGCCCACCGAACCGTAGAAAGAGATCCGAGCACTCATTCAACGCGCTGTGCAGGTCGAAGGCACCGATGGATCGCCCCGACCCCTTTCCGATGCCATGCTCGACGGCCACGAGCACCGCAGGGCGTGCCGTCTGCTCGACAATGCGTGAGGCCACGATGCCGATCACGCCGGCGTGCCATCCTTCCCGATACAGAACATGCGCATAGCGATCACGCATATCGGGCTCTTCTACCCGGCGCATCGCCTGATCAAGAACGGCGCGATCGAGCTCCTGGCGGGCACGATTGAGTTCCTCCAGTTCGCGGGCGATGACGTTGGCCTCGTCTTCCCGTTCCGCGAGCAACAGCTTCAGACCAAGCTTCGCATCAGCAATGCGTCCCGCTGCATTCAGTCGCGGCGCGAGAACGAAACCGACACGACCGGCGGTAAGCGGTTTGCCTTCCAGCCCCGATGAACGGATGAGCGCGCGAAGTCCCGGGTGTGTGGATTCCGCCAGGAGCTTGAGCCCGTAGCGAACCAACACGCGATTCTCGCCGCGCAACGGAGCGACATCGGCAATGGTCGCCAACGCGACAAGATCGAGCTGACGATGTGCCAAGGCCGGCGAAACGCCCAGCGCATCGCACAGCGCCAATGACAGCTTGTACGCGACACCGACGGCCGCCAGATCCTTGTCGGCCGACGGACACGCAGGGTGCCGGGGATTGCAGACGGCGTATGCCGGCGGCATCCCGTTTCCCGGCAGGTGATGATCGGTGACGATGACATCGATGCCCGCGGCCATGAGCTCACCCACCGGACCGTGCGCGCTGGTGCCGCAGTCGCAGGTGATGACGAGCGTGGCGCAAGCGGCACGTGCCGCCGCAACTCCGGCGGCACCGAGATCGTAGCCGTCAGTAAGGCGGTTCGGCACGAACGGTACAACGTGTTGCGCTCCCAGCCCTCGCAACACACGCGTCAGCAAGGCGGTTGATGACATGCCATCGACGTCGTAATCGCCATGGACGAAGATGACCTCCTGAGCCCGGATTGCCTCCGCCATGCGCGCCACTGCACGCGAGGCATCGTGCAACTGGGTGGGGGCCTCCACATGTTCCAGTCGCGGGCGCAGAAACCGCTTGGCGGCATCGGGGGTATCGTACCCGCGCGCTGCCAGCAATCGGCACACTTCGGCCGGCAACAGCAGTTCATGCTGGAGTCGGGCCACGGTGTCAGCAGGAGGTGCGGTCATTGGCACCCACCGCGCGGGCGGGCGCATTTGAGGAGCAGAACCAACGCCAGCGGTGCCAATGGCACCGATTGGTGATGGCGAGCTGGCGAACGAGCGGCTCGTGGAGATGGGGGGAGCGTTCACCCTGTCAATCTACGACAGCGACATGCCCACGGGCAGCTTTGCGAGGGCCGCCGCGTCCCAATGCCTAGTCGCGGGCCTTTCGATAAAGCAGTACCCCGCACTCTTCGCAGGGCTCGATGCGCCCGCCGGCCATCATGAACGGGCGACGCTGAAGCGGGATCGCCGTATCACACGCGCCGCAGGTGAACTCCCGAAGTTCAATCACCGCGTCGCCCCGGCGCCGGAGGGCAATCCTCTCGTACTTGCCGAGCAGTTCGGGGGACACCGCCGACGCCGCGAGTTGCCGGTGCACGCGCGCCGTCGCCAACTCCGCATCAATCGACGCTCGCTGACGCTCCAATTCGCAGCGGGCGTCGCCCTGATCGAGACTCACCTGCGCCAGTACCTCTCGATGGGCTGACAGCGCCGTGCGCAGGTCCGCGACACGTCGCGCGACCCCGAGTGCCTCGCTTTCGGTTTCGGCCAACGCGCGTCGCGCTGCCTCGACCTGGCTGGCTACGGCTGCGGCATCGCTGATGCGCTCGGCGGCGGCGAGAGCGCCCGCTGCCTGCTCGTGCATGGACCGCAACTCGGCGCTCCGCGCGTCCAGCAGTCGCTGCCGCGTGAGTTCCCGCTCAAGTGAGGATTCGATGCGACCAACCTCCTCGACCGTGCGCTTCTGCGTCACATCGAGGAGGGCGAGGCGCGGCGACAACGCCGAACGACGCGCTTCGATCTCGCGAATGACGGCATCACTGGCCTGAACGGCCAACAAGGCCTCGAGTTCTGCTTGCACCACGATCTGACTCCCTAGGCTTTCGGCTTCCCGCGCGGTGAGCGCATTGGCAGCAGTCGACGAATTTCCGTCTCCAATTCGAGACGCTCTCGCATCAACGCATCGTGCTCCTCCCGAGTTGCCGTGCGCATCGCCGTCCGGATGTCGTCGACGCGCGCTTCGAGTACCCGCGCATCGAGCTTGCTCAGGTTGAGACCGATATCCGCCGCGACTACGTCAAAGCCTCCTGCTTCTGTCAGCTCGCGCAGCAGGCGCAGCGCCTCGGGCGTCAGCCGCTCCGCCACCTGCTCCAAGTCATCATCGAGCGGCGCGTGCAGCAGCGCCTCAAAAACCTCCCGATAGCGCGAATCCCGGAAGCTATCGGGCGGGTGCCGCTCGGCGACACGCTCGGCAACCCCCCGATCGACGAGCATCGCCCGAACCAATGCCCGCTCTATGGGTTCGTCACGCCGAGGGCGCGGCGGCACGTTGGTGGCCTGCCACTCCGGCCCTTGCCGATACCCCTTTTTGCGCGGCGTCCACGCCGGTCTCTGCTCGGACGCGGGGGGCGGGAGAGGCGCCGGTTCCCGGTACTCGTCCTCGCTGTCCCCTCCGTACTCGGGGAACGGCCCGTCGAACGGCGGAGGTACGTCACCATCGGGATAAACGCCTCCCCTTGGCGACGCCGCCCGAGGGCCCGTTGCCCGTCGCAGACCGCTCTCAGACTGCGCATCGGCCTCTGCCGACAGCGTGGCCTTGTCGACCTTGGTCGCATCGGCCAGACGTGCCAAGTACATGTCCCGGGTTAGCGGCTCACGCGCGGCGCGAATGGTGGGGAGCAACTTGTCGATGGCCGTGCGTCGATGCCGAAGATCGGAGAACCACCCGCGCCGTTCGAGCAACTGCACCTGTCGATCGAACAGGTCGATCGCGTTACCAAGTTGCGCCTCCATCGCGGCGCGACCGTGCGTGCGCACGAAGGTGTCCGGATCTTCGCCATCCGGCAGACTCACGACCTGCACCGAGGCCTTGGCGCGCAACAACTCCAACCCGGAGCGGAACGTGGCTTTCTGTCCGGCCTCGTCGCTGTCGTACAACAGAAACACGCTGGTGGCATAGCGCGTGAGCAGTTGCGCCTGCTCCTCCGTGAGCGCCGTTCCGAGCGGCGCGACCACCTCTTCGATGCCGGCCAGCGACAGCCGGATAGCATCGAGGTATCCCTCAACCACGATGGCACGCGACACCCGCCGCATCGCCTGCTTGGCGATGTGCAAGCCGTACAGCGTGCGGCGCTTCTGAAAGACGGCCGACTCAGGACTGTTGAGGTACTTCGGCTGGTCATCGCCCATGGCGCGACCACCGAACGCCACATGACGCCCGAGTTCATCCAGTATGGGGAACATCACGCGCCCGCGAAATCGTATCCGCGGCTCGGACTCGCCTTCACGCAGCACGAGCACACCGGCCTCCAATTGGCGGGCATCATCGTAGCCGAGCGAATGCAGATACCGACGCAGAGCCTGCGCATCACGCGGGGCGAACCCGAGTCCGAATTGATGCCAAGCGTGCGGATCGAGGTCGCGTGACAGCAAATACTCGCGCGCGGCTTTGCCCGTCTCTTCGTGACGCAATTGCTGCTGGAACCACTCGGCCGCTGCTGCGAGCGCTTCGTGGTTAGGGGCGTTGGGATCGGGGGCCTGGGCCCGTCGCGGCGCGTCGATGACCTCGATACCCACCTTCTCACCGATGTACTTCACGGCCGAAGGCCAATCGAGTCCGAGACGCTTGCGTACGAACGTGAACACGTCGCCGCTTTCGTGGCAGACGAAACAGTGGTAGCTGCCGTGCGACGGCGACACCGAGAAGTTGGCGTTCTTCCCCTGGTGAAAGGGGCACGGGCCACGCCACGTCCCACCGGACCGCTTGAGCGGTACGAACTCGCTGATGACCTCCACGATGTCCGCCGCCTGGCGCACACGTTCCACGATCTCGTCGGCGATCACCCGCTCAGCGCTCCACCAGCGATCGATTCATGCAGGGAATCAACCGCCACTAGCTCAATTCTGCCACGGTGACGCCAGCGCCACCCTCGTTCCATGCACCCAAGCGGAATCCGCTCACCCGCGTGTCCTTCTTGAGCATCTCACTCACACGTGCCCGCAGAGCACCGGTTCCCTTTCCATGAATGATGCGCAACTCGCGCAGGTCATTCCTCACCGCAGCGTCGAGCGCCTGCAGCACCAGATCGTCAACCTCGTCCACGCGAACACCGCGCACGTCGATTTCTCGCACCGGTTCCACTTCGGCGAAGTCTCCGACGGTTACCCGCAACGATGGCGCCGGCGCGGCTTTGGTTCGTGACAGGCTGGCGAGCGGCACGGTGACGGTGAGCGACCCCACCAAAACGCGAGCATCCTGGCCGCGCAGCGAGACGATACGCCCAGCTTTGTCCCCGAGTGTTCCAACCAGCACGTGATCGCCTTCGACAAGCGGGCGCTCCTTCGGTGCGCGTGTCGTGGTGCTCGGCGTTTCCGCCGTGGCGGCGCTCCCGGCTCTGCGCTGATCGCCGCGTGCACGTTCACGCGCCGCACGCTGCGCTACGGCCTCCACGGCCGCACCCTGTGCGGCAGCGGCTTCTTCGATGGCGCGACGGGTGGCCCGAGCCGCTTCATCGAATTCGACTGTCGTTTCGGCGGCCTTGGCGCGCATGTCCGCGATGGCCCGCTCAACCTGGCCGCGTGCTTCGAGCAGGTAACGACGTGCGTCCTGACGCGCGGCCCGTTCCGCATCCCGCTCCCGCTCGCGTACCTTGAGTTCGCGGTCACTCACGGTGGCCAGTCGCGAGCGCAGCTTGTCGTTCTCGCGGTCCACCAACCGCTCGCGCTCAGTCAGCAGCGCCTCCCGCCCTTCGACATCGGCGAGCAACACCGCCAAATCCCGTTCGCCCTGTGGCAAACGCTCTTCGGCGCGCGCAATAATCACCTCAGGCAGTTGCAGGCGCCGCGCGATACTCAGCCCGTAACTACGCCCGGGTACGCCTTTGAGCAGACGGTAGGTGGGCGCCAATTGCACAGCGTCGAACTGCAGCGACGCGTTGACCACGCCGGGCACTTCGGTGGCGAGCAGCTTGAGCTGGCCAAGGTGCGTGGTAGACAACGTCAGCACTCCTCGCAGCGTCAGTGCTTCAAGAATGGCGCCGCCGAGGGCCGCACCTTCTGCGGGATCGGTACCAGAGCCCAGTTCATCGATCATCACCAGCGACGACGGCGAAGCCGAACGGATGATCTCGCCGAGGTTCTTGAGATGGGCACTGAACGTGGAGAGACTCGCCTCGATGCTCTGCTCGTCACCGATATCAGCGAAGACGTCGTCGAACACCGGCAGGCGGCTCATGGCGCCAACCGGTGCGGGCACGCCGGCTTGCGCCATCATGCACAGCAAGCCGATGGCTTTCAACAACACGGTCTTGCCGCCGGTATTGGGCCCCGACACCAGCAGGGTACGCTCCTCGGCGTGCAGCGACAGATCGAAAGGGACGACGGCCGTTCCCTTCGCGAGCAGCAGCGGATGCCGCCCGTCGACAATGGCGAGCCCCTCGGCAGGGGCACCGAACGTCAGGGGCGCGCAGTTGGCGTCGAGCCCATAGCGGGCACGCGCGTAGAGGCTGTCGAGCGCCACGAGCGCCTCGAATGCGCCGACGATGGCGTCGTGGTACGGATGCAATTCCTCGGTGAGCGCCCGCAGTACGCGCTCCACTTCCCGGTGTTCTTCAATCTCGAGCTCGCGCACGCGATTGCCGAATTCCACGGCGGCCGGAGGTTCGACGAAGATCGTTGCCCCGGTACCAGAGCTGTCATGTACGATTCCGCCAACGTACCCCTTGGCTTCGCGGCGCATGGGAATAACCCACCGCCCGTTTCGCATCGTGACCGAGAGGTCGCTCACCTGATGGTGCGGCTCAAGCTTGCCCATTTCACGTTCGAGCAGCCGCACCAGTTCTCCCTCGGCCTGACGCAACTCCTTGCGCACACGACGTAGGTTGGGCGAGGCGTCGTCCCGCACCGTACCGTCATCGCTAATGGCGCGGCCAATCGCTTCTTCCTGCGCGCGCAGATCGACGAGCGCCTGCGCGTAACTTGTCAGGAAGGCGAGCGTGAGCATCGGCCGACGCGGATCGCGCAGCGCGTCGCGCATACGCCGCGACGATCGCAGCAGCGTTGCGCCCTGAAGGAGTTCCAACGCCGACCAGGAAAGCCCAGCGATTCTCAGTCGCTTGAGCGCTTCGCCGAGTTCAGGAATGGGTTCGGACGGCCATCCCAAGTCGGAGGCCACCAGCGTTCGCACCGCATTGACGCGTGCGTGCTCGCTTTCGATCCAGTCGCGATCGGCGCTAGGCGTGAGGGCGCGAACAGCGGCGGCCCCAGGCGCAGACGAGGCCCGCCCGGCCACATGAGCCAGGAGGCGGGGAAATTCGAGGATGCCCAGCGCGTGCGCGTTCATGAAGTCCGGCTGACAAGCCGGCTCCGGCCGGCGTTACGCGCGCGCGAGTTCCTCGCGCGCCATGGCATTGATGACGCTGCCATCGACCCGCCCCTTGAAGGCGGGCATGACCCGCCCCATTACGGCGCCAACGTTGGCGGCGCCAGCCGCAATCGCCGCTTGAACGGCCGCACGGACTTCAGCCGGGTCAACCTGAGCGGGCAGGTATACCTCGAGCAGCGTCACCTCCCGCTGCTCTTTCTCCTGCAAATCGGTGCGCCCAGCCTTGGCGTACATCTCCACCGACTCGCGCCGCTTCTTGATGCCCTTGCGGATGACCTCGATGACGTCATCGTCAGTGACAGTGCGACGCAGTTCGATCTCGCGATTCTTGACCTCGGACACGATCATGCCGAGGAGCATCACGTGATCTTTTGCCTGTTCCCGTCTGGCAGTTGCTTGGTCTCCCTGCAACCGCGCCAGCAGCGTATTGCCGCTGGCGTCCACGGGACTGCTCACCCGTTCCGGGTGCGGCGGTTCTTACGGACAGCCGCGTTCATCTTGCGCTTGCGGCGCTCCGACGGCTTTTCGTAATGACGATGCTTGCGCAGGTCGGACAAGATGCCGGCCTTCTCACACTTCTTTTTGAAGCGCTTGAGCGCACGCTCGAAGTTTTCGTCCTCGTGGATAATGACTTCCGACAAACTGAACCTCGGGTTTGATCGCGACGGATCGCGACGTATGCGGGAAACGAACAGGGAATTGACGGACTGGGACCGAAACCAGCAGCAACGAAAACTTGGACCCTTTTCGGGCCAGCCTCTAATGCTAGACGTATACTAGCCGACGGTCAAGGCGTAGAACGTCACCCTGGAGGCCAAGCAAAGGATCGGCCGCCCAGGACATGGAGGTGGAGATGCCCCACGGTCTGCCCGCCGTCGGCACCGATATTGGTCACCACCCGATAGCCAGTGTCGGCAATCTGCTCTTTCCTGGCCACCTCGGCTGCCAAGGCCAGCACCGCGCCCAACAGCTCGGGCTCGTCACGGCCAGCGTCCAGTGAGTCGAGGTGTCGGCGTGGGATGACCAGCACATGCACCGGGGCTTGCGGGTGCAAATCCCGGAATGCCACCGCGTGCGAGTTCTCCGCCACGATGGTAGCCGGGATGCTTCCGTCGACGATTCGGCAGAAGATGCAGGTATTGCTCGGTGTCACTGTCCCTCCGCGGGATCTTCGTCAGGCTCAAGGACGGCCGATGCGACCCGACCAAAGCTCGTCCGCGCCATGGAGAGGGCGGCGATCGCGGCCGTTTCAAATCGAAGGATGGTAGGACCAAGTGATACTGGACGAAAACCAGCGGTCTGCAACTGCTCCAACTCGTCGCGTTCGAGGCCTCCCTCTGGTCCCACAGCAATGACCAGCGGCTGGCCCAGCGCCGAAGCGGCCGGGCCGACCAGCGGCGTGCCGCCGGGATCGAGAACCGTGCGATCGCCCTGGGGGGCCGCCAGTATGGCGCGCTCGACGGTCGCCTCAGGAAAAGGCTGAGGCAGCCAGGCTCCCTCGGATTGCGCCAGAGCGCCCTCCATGCGAGCGCGCACTTTCGCCTGGAAGTTCACACCTTCCCCGCGCGGCGAGACGCTACGGGAGCGGCGCCAGAGCACCGGTCGCCAACTCGTCGCTCCGAGTTCCGCCGCCTTCTCGGCCAGCCACAACATGCGATCCCGGTCGGCCACCGGCACCAACAGGTGCACCGGCGGCAACGGCGCGATCTGCGCTACGGCGGTGATTTCCACCTGCGCGTGCGTCTTGGAGAGTTGCACGAGTTGCCCCTCACCTATGCTCCCCTGCCCGTCTCGCACCCCGACCACCGCCCCGGTACCGAGCCGTAGCACTCGCATATGCCGCGCGGCCGCTTCATCCAGCGTGATCGTTGCACCCATCGCAAACGACTCCGCTGTCACGAACTGCGCCCGCCCGGCGGCTATGCCTTCGCGATCGACACCGACCACCAGATGTCCTCCGCATCTTCTTCCAGCACCGTCCACCCGTGCGCAGCGAGGACCTCCAGCATCGTGTCGCGCTCTTCGTACAAAATGCCGCTGAGGATTGCCGTTCCCCCGGCGACCAGCGACGAATCGATAACCGGCATCAATTCGATGAGCACCGACGAGATGATGTTCGCCAGCACCAGATCCACCGGGGCAACCAACGGCAACAGTGCCGCCGCATCAGCCTCGAACACATGCACCCGATCGGCAACGCCGTTCCGTTCGACGTTGGCTTCGGCATCCGGGATGGCGTCGGCGTCGAGTTCCACGGCGTATACGCGCGCGGCCCCGAGCTTTGCCGCCGCAATGGACAGCACTGCGCTCCCTGCGCCGAGATCAGCTACAGTGGCACCGGGGCGTAACTGCCGCGGTAACAACCGAACGACGCCACGCGTGGTGGCGTGCTCGCCCGTTCCGAACGCCATACCCGGTTCGATCACAATGCGTACCGCCGGATCGAACTGATCGGCAAGCCACGGCGGCGTTACGGTAAGCGGCCCCAGCGCATGAGAGGTAATGCGCTGTTTCCACGCTTCGGTCCAGTCGATGTCGGGCACCGGCGCCGTTTCGATGACCACCTGTTCATCGGCCTCCGTGAGCGCACGATGCACCAACTCAAGATCGGTGTTCGGCGGGAAATGCGTCACCAGCGCGGGTCCGTCTTCATGCACCCCTTGGGCCCCGACGGCGAACAACGCCGCGAGACAGGCCTCCCGCGCACCAGGCGCTCGGTCCGGGCGCACATGCACACTAATCCAACGCTCAGGCACCGAGCGCTTCCTTCATCTTCGACCAGAAGCCTTTCTCGCGACGCTCCGGGGCCTTGCCTTGGAGTTCGCCGAGTCGCTCGATGAGCTGCTTCTCTTCGCCCTCCACCGACTGCGGTGTCCACAGCTGTACCTTCACATGCAGATCGCCAACGCCCGACGCGTTGACCCTCGGCAGCCCACGGCCCCGCAGGTGAAAGATCGAGCCACTCTGCGTGCCGGCAGGCACTCGCAACGAAAGGTCGCCGGTGACGCCCGGCACCACGACGTCCGCCCCGAACACGAGCTGCGGATATGTCACGAGCGCTTCGCAGAACAAGTCCTCACCGTCGCGCTCGAATCGTTCATCGTCATCGACTTCGAACACCACGAGCACATCGCCTCGCGTACCGCCGCGTGGCCCAATGTTGCCCGTACCGCGTAGCGTCATGTATTGCCCCGTGGCCACACCAGGGGGCACGGTGATCTTGAGCGTGCGCTCGGCTCGCACCCGTCCCTCTCCCCGACACTTCTTGCAAGGGCTCGACACCACAACGCCCTCGCCGGCACAGGTTGGACACGGTGCAACCGACACGAACTGCCCGAAGAACGAGCGCTGCGCGCGACGTACTTCGCCAGCGCCGCCGCAGGTGCCACATGCCGACGGTTTGGTGCCCGGCTCGGCGCCGGACCCTTCGCACTTGTCGCACGCGTCGAGCACCTTCACCGTGACCGTTTTCTCAACCCCGGTCGCGACCTCGGTAAGCGACAGCGGCAGCGGCAGCTTGATGTCGGCCCCCGAGCGGGGACCTGACCGACGGCCGCCGGCGGCCGCTCCGAACAGGTCACCGAAACCGCCGAAATCGCGCATGAAGATGTTCAGCGCCTCCGACAGGTCGACATGCTCGTAAGCAGACTGCGCGCCACCACCGCGGAGTCCGGCCTCACCATAGCGATCGTAGGCAGCACGCTTCTGCGCGTCGCGCAGAACGTCGTACGCCTCCGTGATCGTCTTGAACTTTTCCTCGGCTTCCTTCGACCCACCATTGCGGTCGGGGTGCCACTGCATCGCAAGGCGGCGGTACGCCTTCTTGATGTCGTCGTCGGATGCGTCGCGCGGTACGCCAAGAACCGCGTAGAAATCGGCCATAGTGTTGTCGTGCAGAGCTGCGGGGGCCCGACAGGACCACGGGTGGCCGTCGGGCAGGATCGGAACGCGGAGCCGGGGTATGCACCGCCAGCGCCAGTGAAACGGCCGTGGTGCACTCCCCAACCCGGAAAGCTAACCCAACCGGGGCCCGGGTAGGCCCCCCACCGTGCTCCCAGGCGGGTCAGTCTGTCAGCACAGCAGGTCGGAGACCAGTCGAGAGGTATGCTCCACCAGCGCTATCACCTTTTCGTAGGGCATGCGCGTTGGTCCGATGACACCGATGACGCCACTGAGTGAGCCCGCGCTGTACTCGGCCGTGACCACCGTGAACGGCTCGAGGCGCTTGTCGCCGTGCTCATTGCCGATGGTGATGGAAATCCCGGGGGCCCCCGCCCGGGCCCCGAGCAGGTTGCCGAGCTGCTGGCGCGTTTCGGTGAGCTCGATGAGTTGGCGCAGTCGCTCGCCGCTCGCGAACTCCGGCTTATCGGCCAGCAGCGACGGCTGTCCCAACACCACGGTGTCGAGGGGGTCTGCAGCCGCCCGGGTGAACACCTGTTCGCCTTCCTGCAAAAAAATGTTGAGCAGTTCGGCCGCTTCCGGCGTTGTCGCCACATCCCGCAGCCGGTTGACGAGCGAAGTGCGCACCTGATCGAGCGTCAACCCAGCGAGCCGTTCATTGAGCACGATGGTCACACCAATGAGCGCCTCATCGGCGATGACCCCCGGGACTTCGACGAAAATGGTGCGAACGGCTCCCCCGTTCAGGCTGAGCACCATGAGCAAGCGATCGGACGACACGCGCACGAGTTCGATCTGCCGCAACGTCGCACGATCGAGCCGCGGACCAAGCGCAATGCCGAGTTCCTGCGTGAGCACGCCGAGCGACTGCGCTGCACGTCGGAGGATGTTCTCGATGGCCGATCCTCCACCATGGATATCGGCCTCAAGTCGCCGGCGTTCATCACCGGTGAGCGGATCGACCCGTATCAGTGAATCGACGTACACACGGTACGCCTTGTCGGTTGGAATGCGCCCAGCGGATGTATGCGGATGAAAGAGAAAGCCCTTCTCCTCCAGATCGCTCATAGTGTTGCGAATGGTGGCCGGCGAAATCCCCAAACCGAAGCGGCGTGACAGAGTCCGCGACCCGGCTGGTTCTGCCGTAGCCACGTAGCTCTGGATTACCGCTTCGAGGACCTGTCGCTCCCGTTCCGAGAGCTCACTGCCGTGCGCCATCTTGCATCCCGTGGTTCGTGGCTTCGGAGAGAAGCCAATGAAGCTGATGAGGCGAAGCCTACGAAGCGCTTCGAAACGCTGTCAAGTCGGCGGCCAGCGTATCGAGGCGCATCCATCCGGCAGGCGTGCATATCAACCGGTGGCCGTCGGGCGACGACGCGGCTTTGACCCATCCGGCGTCTACCCACCGGGCAGCGCGCTGCAGTTCGGGATCGGTTACCACCAACCCATCGATTGTTCGCAAGCCGAGATACACCTGTTCGGCCGTTCGGTTGTCGTCTTTCAGGCGCTCCTCGCCACCGATTGGATCGGTGAGACTGCTCACGGCGCGCTCCCAGGCGGCATAGGCCTCGAGATTCCAGCGCCGGGTTTCCCCATCGAAACCGTGCGCCGACGGTCCGAGCCCCAGATACGGCGCGCCCGTCCAGTATGCACTGTTGTGACGCGCCCGATGCGCAGCCTTCGAGAAATTGGAGACCTCGTAGTGCTCGTAGCCGGCGGCGCCGAGCAGATCGTGCGCCGTCAGGAACTCGCGTTCGTACCGATCCTCCGGCGCCTCGACTTCCTGTCCGCGGGCATGCCAGCGCCCCAGCGGCGTGTGTTCTTCCACAGTCAGTCCGTAGAGCGACACATGATCCGGCGCCAAGGCGACCACCTGCGTCAGGTCGGCCTCCCAATCGCGGGCCAGCCTGTCTGGCGTCGCAAAGATCAGGTCGAGCGAGAACGCGCTGATTCCACCTTCGCGGGCCGCTTCGGCAGCGCGTCGCGCGACGCTGGCATCGTGCACCCGATGCATCCACGACAGCACCAGGTCGTCGAAGCTCTGAATACCGATACTCAGGCGATTCACCCCCGCGTCGCGCCAGGCACGTACGGCGCTCACGGAAATGTCCTCCGGATTCGCCTCGAGGGTGACTTCCGCCGACTCGTTCCAGGTAAAATGCTGACGCAGGGCGTCGAGCGTGGCCGCTACGCCGTCCACCCCGAGGCGGGACGGGGTGCCGCCCCCGAGATACACCGTGTGGAGCGGCGCCGCGTAGTCGGCGACGCGGCGGATCTCGCACTCCCGCGAAACCGATGCGGCATAGTGTTGCCAAGGCACTTCTCGGCGCACGGCAATGGCGAAGTCACAATAGCTGCACCGGCGTGCGCAAAACGGTACGTGCAGATAAAGGTGTTCGTATTTTGCCCGCATGCTCTGGGACTTGTTCAACCGAGACCCACAGCCGGATGCACATGTCCGGCCGCATCGAAGCTCACGAGTCCATCGATTTCGAGGAGGGCCAACACGGACGATACCTGACGGAGCGGCAGCCCCGTCTCGCGCGCAATGGCGGCCCCGTCATGGGCTCCGTTCTTCAGGGCGTGCCAACAGAGCGCAGCTTCGCCATCGAGCGCCAGCCCCGTCGTCGGTGTCGCCTCCAGGCGCAACAACGCGAGCACATCGTCTGGGGAAAGAATGGGCTCGGCCTCGTGCGTCTTGAGCAAGGCATTGCCACCACGGCCGTTCGCGCTGTCGATGTTGTGAGGAACGACGGCGAGGCGCCGTCCGAGTTCCCAGGCGTACCGCGCAGTATTGAGCGCCCCGCTGCTCTCGGGGGCTTCTACGACGACGGTGACATCGGCCAATGCCGCAATGAGTCGATTGCGCTGCGGAAAGGCGCCGGCGTGCCCCGTCTCACCGGGGCCGAACTCGCTCATCACGAGACCTTCGCGCGCGATGCGGTCCTGCAGCGCGCGGTGCTGCCGCGGGTACACCTGATCGATGCCGGTACCAAGTACCGCCACGGTCCGTCCACCAGCGTCGAGGGCCGCCTGATGCGCCACTCCGTCGATACCGCGCGCGAGTCCGCTGACGACGCACACCCCTGCCCGCACACACGCGAGCGCAATGGCGCGCGCGACCCGCTCACCATAGGGCGTCGACCGCCGGGTCCCAACGATGGCGACGGCCGGTGGTTCAGTGATCACGAGGGTGCCGCGCACCCACAATTCGCGCGGTGGCGTGCGCAGGTCGCGAAGCCGGGATGGATACGCCGCGTCGTCGGGTGCGAGACGCCGTGCGCCGTCAGGGAAGAAGCTGGGCATCCTGCTCCGGCTTGAGCGCTTCGGCACGCATGGCAAGCAGTTGACGCCACCATCCATCGAGCATGGTGTCGAGCCCCATGCGTCCGGCGCCACTGATGGCATACATGGCAAACGCCCCCTTGGGGTCGATTTCCGGGATGTAATGCTCCCCTAACAGATCGAGCTTCGAGAACACCACGCAGAATGGCTTGTTGGCCAGTTCCTCCGAATACGCCGCAATTTCATGCCGCAGCTGATCGAATTCCGCTTGCCAATCGAGCGCGTCGATAGGAATGAGGAATGCAAGCAGACGCGTACGTTCGATGTGGCGGAGGAACTGCAGGCCCAGCCCCTTCCCTTCGTGTGCGCCCTCGATGATGCCGGGAATGTCGGCCACGACAAAAGAGCGGTGGTCGCTCAGGGGAACCACGCCCAGATTCGGCGACAGCGTCGTGAACGGATAGTCGGCGATTTTTGGGCGGGCGGCCGAGATGACGGAGAGCAACGTGCTCTTGCCGGCGTTCGGCTGACCGACCAGTCCGACATCGGCGATGAGCTTGAGTTCAAACTCGAGTCGCCGCGCCTGCCCTTCTTCACCCGGCTGCCACTCTCGCGGTGACTGGTGCGTGGCGGTGACGAAGAAGGCATTGCCCTTGCCGCCGCGGCCGCCCTTGGCAACCAACAGCGTGTCGCCATGCTCCATCACTTCGCCCACCAATTCCTTGGTGTCGGCATCGCGGATGATTGTGCCCGGCGGCACCGGCATGACGACATCCTCGCCCGACCGCCCCGTGCGGTTGGAGCCTTCGCCATGCTGACCACGTTCGGCCTTCCACGCATCGCGATACGTGTAGTCCAACAGCGTAGTGAGATTGCGATCGGCTCGCACGAGCACGTCGCCGCCACGACCACCATCGCCGCCGTCGGGTCCTCCCATGGGCACGTACTTCTCCCGGCGGAACGAGGTCTGCCCGGAGCCGCCGGTGCCGGCTTCCACCTTTACGAGAACGCGATCGACGAACATGTGTGGTCCTGGACTGACGGTATGAAATTCACTTCCCGAGCACGCGCGCCCACAGCCCCTGATACCGACGAACGTCGTCGGCATCGAGCAGTGGTGCGACGACGTCGAGCGCAGCGGTGACCGTCGTTTCCGAGGCCCCGGCGTGCAACGCGCCATGCAGATGGGAATGCAATTGACGATCCTGCTTCGCGATGGCACAGGCGGCCACCACGCACAACTCGCGTCGCGCCAAATCGAGCGGCGCTCGCGACAACACCTTGCCGTACCCTTCTTCCACCATCCAGCGATCGAGTGCAGGATGCAAATCGCGAATGTTTACCCGCAGACGTTCATAAAAGCGGCCGTACACCGTCGCGCAGGTGGCCTCACCGACGCGCTGTCGTTCCGCGGGCTCATCGATGCCAAACGTGTCGACGTCTGGAGCAACTTCACCGCTGATGCGACGCCACTCGCGGGCCGAGTTGAGTGCGCGCGGAAAACCGGCAAACAGATAAGTCTGCAGGATGAGCTCCTCCACCCACATGGTGCGCACCTTGCCCACCACGCCGGCGAGGGCGCTGCGCACCTGCGCTTCGCTCCCGCCGGCGAGAATGGCGGCCAAGTACACCAACGCAGCCGTTTCCTCATCGAGCACATCCAGCGTAACACCCGGCGGCGAATTCACCGTCATCAAATCGTCGGCGGCGGCATCATCAGAACGCGACGAGGGCAGATTCGAATCGCGGTTGCTCATTCAACGAGCTCCACTCGATCGCCAACGTCGGCGCTGGCCAGTCGAATGCCCCCGACCACCTCACCACGGGTGTTGCGCACCGGGCGTTCGAGGTAGTCGCGCAGGGCCTCAGGCAGCGGTGTTGGCAGCGCTCCGTACGCGGCCAGCAGCGCGAGGACGGCCGGATACTGCGCTCGCACGGCACCGTCTTCGACTTTCACGGCAAAGCCGAGACCGCGATCGACAATGGCGAACGTATGCACGCCTTCCGCGCCGATCTTGCACAGGACGTTGCCACCGCACGCCTGCATGAGCACGGTATCGAACCGCTCGGTGCCCCCGACCAGAAACGGATGGGAAGTCATGGCACTGACAACGCGCCGACTGGCGGCATCACCCGTAGCCGCCGCCTGCACGAGGCGCGCGTACGAAAGCGCCATGTTGGCCAACGGCAGGGCAAAGACCGACACACCGCAGCCATCGACGCCAACCGCCACATCGGCGCCAGAGAGCCCGCTCCATTCGGCGACAGCCAACTGACAATCGCGCTGGACGGCGTGCGAGGCGCGCTCGTACCCCGTTGTCGGTGCTCCCAATTGCGCTGCGCGCGCCAGCATGGCGGCGTGCTTGCCAGAGCAGTTGTTGTGCAGGCGGGTCAGCCGCTGCCCGGACTCGCGAGCGAGTCGAGCACCACGGGTGGCGAGTGGCTCGTGGGGCCCGCAGGCGAGATCGCCTTCCTCGAGCCCAAGTGTCGAAAGCATGCGGCCAGCGAGGGCCACGTGCTCCGGCTCGCCCCCATGTGAGGCGCAAGCGAGGGCGAGTTCCTCCGCCCCCCACCCCACCAGCTCCAAGCCACCGCTCCGAAGGAGCGGCATGACCTGGAACGGCTTGGCGCACGAGCGCCACCAGACCCGCAGTTCGGGATCGCGGGCCGCATCGATGAGCACTCCGTCGGCGCTCACGACAGCCGCATGCACACGGTGCCGTGATTCGACGAGGTCATCCCGGGTCACCACAACGTCGAGCGACCTCGTAGTCCGCGGCGGGCCAAAGCCGTCGCCGACACGCGAGGCGCGGCCGGGTAAGCCAGCTGGATCGGCGAATGAGTCAGGTATCCACACCCATGCAAGATAACCCCGCCAGGTGGCCTCGATCGCCCCGGCGTCGATTTCGCGGCTCCCGCGAGGTCAGCCCTTCCGTGCCGCCAGCACGACGCCTGCCAACACGAGGACGCCCCCGGCGATGGTGCCCATCCCAGGAACCTCGGCAATTCCCGGTAGGACGGCCGCTAGGATCGTGGCCCCGATCGGCTCCCCAAGGGTAGTGAGGTTCACGATGAACGCCGGCAAATGTCCCAAGGCCCAGTTCATGCCCGTATGCCCGAGAAGCATGGGACCGAGGGCGAGGCCCGCAAAAATGGCCAACTCCCGAGGTGGCTGGGGAGTAAGCGGTTTCCCCGCCAGCAGGGCCAGCGACAGACAGGTCACGAACGCCGCGCCGTACACAAGGGCGACGTACGGCCAGATACCAAGATGCTGACGGATTCTCCGACCAATGAGGTAATAACCGGCAGCCGTCACGGCCCCCAGCAGGGCCAGCAGATCGCCAAATAGCGCGCGCGACCCTGACTCGCCCGCGCCAAGCAAGGCCGGCCCAATCGCCGCCAAACCGCCCGGGATGTCGGCCACGCCAACCACCAGAGCCCCCATCACGGCGAGCACGATCCCAATCCACTGCCGGCGCGACGGCGACTCGTGTAGCCACAGAGCACTCACGATGGCGATGATGACCGGTTGCAAATTCACGAGGGACACGGACGCCGCGACCGTGGTATAGCGCAGTGATGCATTCCACGACCAGAAGTGAACCGCCAGCAGGACGCCCGCGCCGAATGCGAACAGGTATTCGCGTCCGGCGAGGGCACGCCATTCGCGCCACCCGCCGCCCATGGCCAGTGCGAGTGCCACAACGATCATCGAGAAGCCGAGCCGCCAGGTCGCAATGACCAACGGATCGGCGGCCGACAGTCGAATGAGCGGTGCCGCGAACGAGATACCGACCAGCGACAGCGCGAGAACCAGCAGAGGAGAAGTGGACGTGGGCTTCATCACAGCCAAGCTACCGACCGTTTAGCTTTACCGCATGACGCCCTTCATTCAGCGCGCCCGGCTCGAGGCGCTTCTGGCCGCTTCCCGAGAACAGCATGTGGTCATTGTGGGTGATGCCATGCTCGACGTCTATTTGCGCGGAGACGTGGACCGTATCTCACCGGAGGCGCCGGTCCCGGTGGTACGCGTGCGCGATCGAAAGCTCGCCTTGGGCGGCGCGGCCAACGTGGCCCAGAACGTGGCGGCAATGGGGGCAGGTTGCGATCTGGTCGCCGTGGTGGGTGACGATGCGGCGGGCCATACTCTGCGGGCACATCTCGATGCGGGCAACATGGAGTCGCGCTCACTCGTGACCGTGGCGCGCCCCACGACGACCAAAACGCGCGTCATGGCTCGCTCGCAGCAACTCGTCCGCTTTGACGAAGAAGACGATGCCGACCTTTCGTCGGACGATGTCGATCGCGTGCTGGCAGCCATCGAGCGCGCCCTCCCCGATGCGACCGCGTTGGTGTTCGAAGACTACAACAAGGGCGTGCTCGTACCAGCCGTGATCGAAGGAGCGATCGCCATGGCACGCGGCCGCGATCTCCCCATCGTGGTCGATCCCAAGTTCCGCAATTTCTTTGCGTATCGTGGGGCCACGGTCTTCAAGCCAAACCGTCGGGAACTCGAAAGCGCCCTCGGCGCGGCCGTGGACCTCGACCATCCGGCGGCCCTGCCGGAGACCTTCGCGCGCCTGGGCGTCAACCATCTCCTCCTCACGTTGGGAGAGCGCGGCATGGCGCTCGTTTCGGCCGACGGTGTCGTCCATCGCGTACCAACCACGGCGCGTGAGGTGTACGACGTCGTCGGCGCCGGTGATACCGTTACCGCGTATCTGGCCACGATGCTCGCCGCAGGGGCCAGTACACTTGAGGCAGCAGTCGTCGCCAATTACGCCGCTGGCGTGGAAGTGGGGAAGCTCGGGGCCGCTACTGTGTCGCCACTCGAAGTGCTCGAGGCCTACGACGCGCATCACGCCACGATATAGTTCGGGGCTGGCGTTCGTGTCGGTGATGCCAGAGAATTCAGTGTCGATCGCGGAGGCAGTTTCCGGCGCACGACAGTTTGACGCGGTCCGGTAGCTTAGACGGTTAAAGCAGTCGACTCATAATCGATCGATCGTGGGTTCAAGTCCCACCCGGACCATTTCGCCCCGGATTTCGTATCGGGGGCAAGAAGTTGCAGGAATTTCGTGGGAGAACATCGAGAGGGGCTTCCGTCGCCGCATCCTCTCCGTTACGTTTTCGATCCGCTCCTCATGTAGGTCGAGAACGCGGGCACGGGCGCGTAGCTCAGCTGGTTAGAGCGCTGCTTTCACACAGCAGAGGTCCGGGGTTCGAGTCCCTGCGCGCCCACTGAAAAGGCCGGCTTTCCTCAAGGAAAGCCGGCCTTTTCTATTTGTCAGGCAGCACCGACTCAGATGCGCCCTGCGCTCAGGGAAGCGGAACTGCGGCGACGCGAGGGGCGGGACGCGTTCCCGCCTGGGTTACGATGACGCGTGCACCTGCCTGCCGCAGGCGACCAATGGTTCGTTCGTCAAGACGGGCCTTGATAACCAACATTTCGTCGTCGGCACGTTGATCGAGGACTTCGCCGTCGCGGTGCACTTCCGCGATGAGGCGCCCGTTGGCTGCCGGAATATGCACCTCGAGCACGGGGCGCTGATTGCGCAGACTCGTTCGCAACGAGGACTTCAGTGAGTCGAGTCCATCGGCCGCGAGAGCCGTCACGAACAGTGAGTTGGGCATGAGATTGGCAACCCGCTCACGGATGGCCGTCACCTGCTCCGGCGGCACCGTATCCATCTTGTTCATGACGTACGTGAGCGGCCGCGAAGACAAGCCGAGATCGTTGAGCACGCCGTCGACCACGTCACGCTGCTCTTCCCATGCCGGATGTCCGGCATCGATGATGTGCAACAGCAAGTCTGCCTCACGCGCCTCCGCCAACGTGGCACGGAATGATGCCACCAGATGGTGAGGCAACTTGCGGATGAAGCCGACCGTATCGGTGAGCAACACGGTGTACCCATCGCCGATGTCCACTTCGCGCGTCAGCGGATCAAGCGTGGCAAACAGGCGGTCTTCCACGAACACCTGCCCGTCATTGGCAAGGTTACGCAGAATGGATGACTTGCCGGCATTCGTGTAGCCAACGAGGGCCACGCGAAAATGTGAGTGGCGCCCCTGTCGCTGAATCTCACGAGCACGCTCGACATCAGCCAGCCGCTCCTTGAGAATGCGGATACGAGCCTGAATGAGGCGGCGGTCGGTCTCCAACTGCGTTTCACCCGGGCCACGCATACCGATACCGCCGCGCATCTTCTCGAGGTGCGTCCACATGCGGGTGAGGCGCGGCAGCAGATACTCCAACTGCGCCAGCTCGACCTGCATGCGCGCTTCACTCGAACGCGCACGCGTCGCAAAAATATCGAGGATGAGCTCCGCGCGATCCATCACGCGCGTGCGGACGACGGCCTCGACGTTCTTCCCCTGCGCAGGCGTCAGCTCATCGTCGAAGATCACCAGCGTCGCGCCGAGCTCCTGAATGCGCTCTTTCAGCTCTTCGACCTTGCCGCTACCGAGGTACGTGCCCGGGTGCGGACGGTCGAGCTGCTGCGTGAGTGTGCCCACCACCTCCGCCCCCGCGGTATCGGCGAGTCGCGCCAGTTCCTCGAGGTGTTCATCCACATAGTGCTTCGCCCCGCCCCGTTTGAACGGGGCGCTGACGAGGATGGCCCGTTCGACGGGCGGCGTGAGATTGATCGGCTCGCGACTGATGGAATTACACCGGCGTTGAAGTGTCTGACGGAATCTACTTGCCGTTACCCGCGACCGAGGAGTACCGGCCTTGACGATCGTATGGCCGAGTGAAATTGCCCAACGGCGTGGCCACCGAAAAATCGCCGCGGACACGATAGTTCACAGTGCCTGACTGGAGCAAAGCCCGACCGGCAGCGCCCAGTCCAGCGTAGGTGAAACGCACCGGGAGCCGCACCAGCGACGAATCCTTCTCCGCGACCACGAAGCGGCTGTCAACTTCCCCCTCGCCGAGCTTGATCGAATCGACATCGACCATGTAGGTCATTTTGAGCGCGTCAAGCTTGTAGCCGTTCGGGTTGTACACCGACAACACGATGTCGACACTGCCACCAGTGAGACCGAGTCCGGTGATATTGAACTCGCGCAACTGGACGTCGGGCTCCTTGAACGAGGCGCGTCCGAGCGCGGCACAACCAGTGGCCGCCGCAACGGCAACGAGCGCGGTGCCCCAGCGGGCCATGGCGAGCCAGCGGCGGCGGGTGCCCTTCAAGTGATTGGTCGTGGACGTCACGTGCGTTCTCCGGAATTCGTCGAAAAGGTGAGCGATGGTCGCGGATTCCGCGCCCCCGCAGAGATGGTACCCGCGCCTAACGCCGTGTTCCCGGCGACTCATCGTCAGGAGGGAGTGCGGGCCCGCCGCGCTCAGCCCACCACGCCAGCCGTTGCGCAATGCGCTTCTCCTCACCGAATGGCCCAGGGTGATAGTACGTCTGCCCCTGCAGTTCCTCAGGCTGGTACGGCTGTGCCACGAACGCTGCGGGAAAATCATGGGGATATTGGTAGGCCACGCGCCGCGCCTCGTCCGCCCGCAAGTGCATCTCGGAATTCAACAGGTGCGCCGGAACCGGAAGCGACGGGGTTTCCTGCGCCGCCGTGCGGGCCGCGCTCCATGCCATGTACAGGCGATTCGACTTCGGAGCGGTGGCACAATAGACGGTGGCCTGCGCCACGGCCCGTTCCCCCTCCGCCGGACCAAGTCGCCGATACGCCTCCCAGGCCGTCATCACCACCTGGAGGGCCTCAGGATCTGCGAGTCCGATATCTTCGGTCGCAATGGCCGCGAGACGCCGCAGAAAAACCTGGGCATCCTCACCGGCCAACAGGGCGCGCGCCAACCAGTACAGCGCCGCGTGCGGATCTGACCCTCGACACGATTTGTGAAAGGCCGACAACACAGCATTGCGATCGACATCCACCCGGTCGTAGGCGACGACGCGCACGCCAAGCGATGCTGATAGTGCGTCGATCGTGATCTCGGCGCCCGACGTGAGCGTGGTCGCCACCGCTTCCAGCGCGCCGAGCGCGCGCCGCGCGTCTCCATCACACTGTTCGGCGAGCCACTGCACCGCCTCGGCCGAGGCATGAAGTGACGCGCTGCCAAGACCATGATCCACATCGTGGAGCGCGCGGGTCACGACCTGCACGATGTCGGCAATCACCAGCGGACGTAGCGCATACACACGGCAGCGCGACAACAGCGCACCAACCACGGCAAAGGCCGGCACCTCGGTGGTCGCACCACAGAGCGATATCACACCGCTCTCCACATGTGGCAGCAGCGCGTCCTGCTGTGACTTGGCCCAACGGTGAATCTCGTCGACCACGACCAGCGTGCGACGTCCGTCATCATCGAGTCGCCGCTCTGCTTCGGCAACAATCTCGCGGAGTCGGGGAATTCCATCGGTGACCGCGTTCAGCACCACCACGGTCTGTTTGGTATAGCGCCCAATCAGACTGGCGATGGTCGTCTTCCCCGTACCGCTCGGCCCGGTGAGAATCACACTGCCAACGGTGCCGTTGCGAATGGCATCGCCAAGCGGACGCCCAACAGCAAGTAGATGCTGCTGCCCGACCACATCCTCGAGGCGATCCGGTCGCATGCGTGCGGCTAGCGGTTCGGTGCGCGCTGCCGCGCCGAACAGCGAGCGGCCTTCAGACCCTCCGCCCCGTCCTCCACTGCCGCGACTCACGCGAGAATCTCCTCGAGGCCCAAACGTGAGGCCGTCAATTGCAGCGCCGCTTCGAGTTGCGGCACTGGCTGCAACGACTCACGGTGCGGTGTCCACGAGTGCACCGGCATGCGCGGTCGCTCGGCAAGCCCAAGGCCATCAAGAATGAACGCCCAGCGATCAGTGCGCGCATAGGCTACCGCGAGCAGTTCAGGAGTCAGCGTGAGCTGATCCTCACCGGTAAAGACGCTGAGTTCCACTCCACCATACGCCGCCAGCGACAGGCGCAGACGACCAACCGCTTCACGCACGTCAGGAAGCGCCAATAACGATGCGCTCCATATCCGACCGGACCGCGCATCATCGACACGTACATCAACCACGGGATCGAGCGAGGCGAGGAGCGCGTGCCACACGTCGACCACACGCTCGGCAGCACCGCCGATATACGTCGCAATGGCCGCTTCGTCGCGCGAAACGACGAACCAGTCACCACTCTCGCGGAAGCGCGCACTATCTACTGACGCGAAACTTGTGAGCTCACTCATGCATCATCCGCGCGCCGACGGGGAGTCCGCGACCAGGCTGAGCAAGGCGTCCCGTGTATTGCACCCTGGATCCTCGAGCACGGCGTCGAGCAAGCGCTGAAGTGTACGACCGATCAGCGGCCCGGGTGGAACTCCGGCACGACGCAAATCATCGCCATCGATGGCAAGATCGGATACTTCGATGGGCTCGCGAAATGCCGTCACGACGAACTGCCGGTACAGTGCGCGAATACCAGCGGACTGCACGGGCGGCTCGCCAGTCTGCCAGCGCGCCGAAGCAAGCCGTACAAACGCACTCACCCGCAAACGTCCGATGTCTGCCGACAAGCGCCGTAACTCGGCGGCCGTTGGCATCTCACCGACCGCCAGCTTACGACGCAGTGCGTCCCCATGGCGCGCCCAGCGTTCAACCAGCGACGAGATCACGGCGATCTCCTGATTGGAGAACCGCAGGCCTCGCAGCGTGCGTTCGGCCTCCCTTCCGTCGAGATCACTCAACAGCGCAGCGAAACGCAGTGACTTGCGCAGGGGACGCGCTGGCAGCACCGGAAGAGGTAATGCATCGACTGCTCGCAGTACTTCGTCTGATACGGTACCCAACGCCGGCACGAGGGAGGCGAAGGCCCCTGAGTCTCGCCAGCGCGCGAGTGCGACCGACGGGCGTCGCACCTGCTCCATCGACTTCTCCAGCTCCTGCTTGACTCGCTCGGGCGATAGCCGCGTGAGAAACGGCGCACTCGAGACGATTGCCTGCCACGTATCCTGATCGATTGCGAAATCGAAACGGGCGGCGAACCGTATGGCCCGCAAGGCCCGCAATCGATCTTCGCGCATACGTGCCTCGGCGTCTCCCACAGCGCGCACTAGCCCCTGCGCGAGATCCACCTGTCCGCTGAACGGATCATGCAGGCGGCGCGCGATGGGATCGTAGGCAATGGCGTTGATCGTGAAGTCGCGACGCGCGAGGTCTTCGTCCAGCGAGGCGCCAAACTCCACAACAGCATGACGACCGTCGGTGCGCACATCGTGGCGAAATGTCGTGACCTCGTGCATGCGCCCGTCGCGGTCGAGCACTCCGATGGTTCCGAATTCAACTCCCACCGGCACCGTGCGTCGGAACAGGCGGCGGACTTCCGACGGAGTTGCCGACGTGGCAAGATCCCAATCGAGATGCGCCAACCCCAGCAGCGCATCGCGCACGGCACCACCGACACACCAGGCTTCGTACCCCGCATCCTGCAGGGTACGTGCGATGTCGATGACCTGCCCGGGAGGGCGCAGGGACGGATGCGACGCGGGAGTTACCCGCAGAGGACGCTCCCGCCATTCACGTTGAGAATCTCACCGGTCACGTGCCGCGCGAGGGGACTGGCGAGGAACAGCACAGGCCCGGCGATATCCATAGCGCTCGCCACGCGACCGATAGGAATATTCGCTTCGATCCGCGCGCGCCCCTCAGCCGCGAACGGCCGGGCGACCGCTTCAGTATCCACCCACCCCGGTGCCACACTGTTCACCGTGATATCTCGAGGACCGAGCTCCACGGCGAGCGACTTGACGAAGGAGATCATAGCTCCCTTCGACGCCGCGTAGTCGGCATGCCCGGCCTCTCCCCGTTGTCCGGCCGTGCTAGAGATGAAGATGAGCCGCCCGCCGCTGGGCATGTGGGGTGTAACCGCGCGAGCCCCGAAGAACATGCCGTCGAGGTTGGTGGCGATAGTGTGATGCCATCGTGCGACGTCAAGCGATTGAACCGGGACCGGTTGATCGGGCCACACACCAGCGTTGCCCACAAAGATGTCGACGTGCCCGAACGTCTCGACGGCCTTCGCCACGAAGGCATCATTGGCAGCCGCTGTGGCGAGATCTCCCTGAAATGCAAACGCCTGCACTCCGAGCAATTCGAGTTCGCTCACCAGCGCCTGCGCCTCTTCCGATCGCGAACGATACGCAATCCCGACGTCAACTCCGGCCTGTGCGAGGAGCCGAGCACACGCCGCGCCGATACCGCGTGCACCACCGGTGACGAGCGCCTTCTTGCCGGTCAAGTTGATCACAGTGTAGCCTCGATGGCATCACAGATCGCATGTTGAATGCACAGGTGGATCTCCTGTGCACGATCGGTACGGCTCGTGGGCACAACGATGCAGTGATCAGCGCGTTCCTTCAGGAGGCCGCCATCCTTGGCGCTCAGCGCCAGTACCGCGATGCCTTTCACGCGCGCCGCATCCGCCGCCAACAGCACGTTGGGCGAGTTGCCGCTCGTGGAATGAATGATGAGCAGATCACCAGTGCGCCCGATGGCCTGCACCTGGCGCTCAAACACGTGATCGAAACCGAAGTCGTTGCCAGTTGCCGTGAGCAGCGAACTGTCGGTGGTGAGCGCGATGGCCGGATAGGCGCGCCGGTTGCGCATATAGCGCACTACGTATTCCGTGGCCATGTGTTGTGCATCGGCCGCCGACCCGCCGTTGCCGCAGAACAATAACGTACCGCCGCGAGCCACGGTGTCTTGAACCATGGTCAATGCGCGCGCGATATCCGCTTCGAGCAACATGGCGGAGCGCTCAGCGGTAGCGGCAAGTTCGCGCAACGCGCCAAGCAGCGGCGCTACTGGCGATGAAGATTCCGTCGTGGTCATGGTCGGAGTGAGGGGTGGGGCACGATCAGCGGCCGAATAGCCGCTTCACGCGATCCATGAAGCCGGGGCGCAACGGCGGTACCGGGATAGGGTCTTCATCATTCAGGATACACTCGGCATTGGCATGCGTGAGCAGCGTGATCTGCTCTTCCCCACCCCGTTCGAGCAGCCACTCCTGCACACTCGCCAATGATCGAGTGTCCCCGTGATTGTCCGAAGCGAGAATATCGATGAGTCCCTCGGCCAGCATGCCTCTCGCAAGCTCGGAGGGAACACCGCGGCCCATGAGCACGGACGCGTCGGTCTGAATGACCACGCCCAACTTGCGCCACTCGCGCACGGCTTCGAGCGTGCATCCGAAGTACCGCTCGGGGTGGGCCAGCACTGGTGTCCGCCCGTTGCGACTGATTCGACGCAACTCGGCCGTGGCGCCGCGCGGAAGCCCCCCGCGCGTGAACTCCACCAGCACCGCGCGCGACCCTCCCAGCGCCAGTTCGGCAGCCGTGAGATCGACATTGGGCGCATCGAGCATAATCTCCCAGCCGAGCCGCAGTTCGAGGCCAACCGGCGCCCGGCGCTGCAACTCCGTCAGCAGTTCACGATGCCGTGCGATGGGCGCCGACGTGCTCTGACTCGCGTTGAGATGCGGAGTACACACGAGCAGCGTAACCCCTTGGTCGGCAAACCGTTCGAGAACGGGCACCGAGACATCAAACGACGGCGAACCGTCGTCGACGCCCGGCAGCAGATGCGTATGAATGTCGATCATGACCGCCACCGCATCGTCACCGCCACGACCTTCACCCCGCGAGCGACGCCGGGAGCGCCGCAATGCGCGCCATGGCGTTCGCGGCGCGCGCCTCGAGTCGCAACGGATCGTCGGCCGCCGCCTGAAACGCATACGTAATCAGCGCGTCAACGGCAAGGAGGTCGAGGGCGGTGTTGCGTGAAGTAGTACCCGATGTGAGCAGATCGTCGAGCAACCGCTCCCCAGCCTCCAGACAGGCCTCGGCCACTTCCGCCACCGGACGCCCAGCCGACGAAGACACCAGATCGCAAAGCCGCGTATGGAGCGCCGCCGGTGGGGCCGGATCAAGTCCGGCCATCCACGCCCCAACCGTAGCTGGTGTGCTGGCGGCGCCCAACGCGGTGTCGCCCGTAGACGAGCTCACGGCGGCGTTCACCCCGCCACCGCAAGACGACGGACAATGTCGTTCGCGGCGGCAAGCGCGGCGTCGATTTGCGATGGATCGACTCCCGCCTGTGCCATGTGTGGCTTGCCACCACCACGACCTCCCACCGTCGCCGCCACGTCGCGCACGACGATGTCGGCGCGCAACCCACGCTCGCGCACGTCGTCAGTCGCCACTGCCAACAACGCCCCCTTGCCATCGGCAAGCGCAGCCCCGAGCAGTGCCACGCCGCTCCCGAGCGCTTCGCGAACGGCATCGCCGAGTGCTTGAAGCGCTTTCACATCCGCCACATCGACACGCGACGCGACGAACCGGGTACCGCCAATATCGACGGCAGCGGCAGCCAACTGATGCGCGAGCCCGCCGCCCTGCGCGCCGCCGCGCATGGCATCATCGAGACGCTTCTCAAGCTGCTTCCGCTCGTCGAGCAGCGCCTCGAGCTTGCGCTCGATCTGCTTACCGCCAGACGTCATCCCGCTCATCGGCACCTTGAGGCGCGCGGCAACCTGCAGCAGCGCACGCTCCCGTTCGGCCATGAACTGGAAGGCACGCGGTCCGGCCACGGCTTCGATTCGACGGACGCCGGCAGCAACGCCGCTTTCACTGACGATGCGAACGAGTCCGATTTCGGCGGTATTGCGAACGTGCGTTCCGCCACACAGCTCTACCGACAGCGTGGGGATCTCCACCACCCGCACAACATCGCCGTACTTCTCACCGAAGAGCGCCATGGCGCCGCGGGCGACGGCGTCGGTATACGACTCTTCCTGGATGTTCACCGGCGTCGCCGTCCAGACACCCGCATTCACATCGGCTTCGATCGCCGCCATCTGCTCGGCGGTGACAGGTCCGTGGTGCGTGAAGTCGAAACGCAAACGGTCCGGAGCAACCAACGATCCGGCCTGGTGCACATGCTCGCCGAGCACCTTGCGAAGTGCGGCGTGCAACAGGTGCGTAGCGGTGTGATGACGCTCGGTGTCCTTCCGTCGGTCACGCGGCACCACGGCATGCGCACGCCCGAAGCCAATGGTTCCCTCCGGGATGCCAATGGCCGCAATGCGTCCATCGAGCTTACGCACTTCGTTCACGGTTACCGACCAGCCATCACCGGTAATGATGCCGTGGTCAGACACTTGTCCGCCCGACTCCGCGTAGAACGGCGACTCGCGCAGCATGACCGCCACACGGCCGTCGCTCAGTTGTCGCACGGCGGTCACCACCGTCTCCGCCTCGACCACATCATACCCGACAAAGCGACCGAGACCTTCGGCGTGCTGCTGGTCGTGCGTCCACTGGGTCGGATCAGCAAAGTCGTCGGCACTGACCGTGATCTGCTTCGACTTGCGCTCGTCCTGCGACTGCTTTCGCTGGGCCGACAACGCCTGCTCGAACCCGGAGATATCGACGAGGTAACCACGCTCGCGCGCCATCAACTCGGTCAAATCGATGGGGAAGCCGAAGGTGTCGTACAAACGGAAGGCGTCGTCGCCCGAGATCGTACCGCGGAGCTTCGATGAGCCCTGCGTCGACCCTTCGGGAGCGAGCTCTTCAAACCGCGTCATACCCGCATCAATCGTGGCGAGGAAGCGTTCCTCCTCAGCGCGCGTTGTTTCGAGAATGTGCTTGCGACGCACGTGCAACTCAGGATACGTGTCCCGCATGGTCTCGATGAGCGTCTCCACCACATGCACGAGCGTGGGTTCACGGCGCCCCAGGAGCCACGCGTGACGCACCGCGCGGCGCAGGATTCGGCGCAGTACATATCCGCGGCCATCGTTGCTGGGGAAGACACCGTCGGCCAGCAGGAACCCCACAGCGCGCGCATGGTCGGCGAGCACGCGGAACGACGCGGGATCGATTTCCTTGCCGAACTTGTCGTACGCCGTACCAAGGCCAACGCCCGGACGATACGGATACGCAATGCCGACGATTTCCTCGACCTTGGTAATCAGCGGACGGAAGCCATCAGTGTGGAAATTGTTCGTCACGCCCTGCATGACGGCCGCAATGCGCTCAAGGCCGGCGCCAGTGTCGACCGACGGCTTTGGCAGCGGCACGAGCGTACCATCGGCCTGACGATCGAACTGCATGAACACGAGATTCCAGATCTCGAGGAACCGCCCCGCTTCGGCGCCTTCAACGAAGGCATCCTGCGAATAGTCCTCGATCTCGGTGTTCGTCCATTCACCGCTGGCGTCGGCCGGGAACGCCCAGTCAGCTGCCATCTTGGCGAGGTCAACGTAGATCTCGGTACACGGACCGCACGGCCCGGTATCGGCCATCTGCCAGAAGTTGTCCTTCGCACCGAGCCCGTAAATGCGGTTGTCAGGGACGTTGGCCACGTCCTTCCACAGCTGACGCGCTTCGTCGTCCTCGTGATAAACGGTCACACGCAGATGTTCGCGCGGGATCTTCAGGTCTTCGGTGATGAACTCCCAGGCGAACCGGATGGCATCGCGCTTGAAGTAATCGCCGAACGAGAAGTTGCCGAGCATCTCGAAGAACGTGTGATGCCGAGCGGTGTGCCCGACCTGTTCGAGATCGTTGTGCTTGCCACCGGCACGGACGCACTTCTGCGACGTGGTGGCACGGCGGTTTCCGCCGGGTGCCTCCTCCATCCCCAGAAAGACCTTCTTGAACTGGACCATCCCGGCGTTGGTGAACAGCAGGGTGGGGTCGTCGGCTGGCACGAGCGCGGAGCTCGGGCGAATGGCGTGGCCGTTCTTTTCGAAGTAGGCCAGGAAGCGGGAGCGGATTTCGGCAGCAAGCATAAGTGACGCAATATAGACAACCTGGGATGCCGCTGCAGCGCCCTGCCCTCACTCGTCGCGGGGTGTCCCCAGAACCTCGCGGACAACCTGCCGAGCGATGCCCCCGGAGTATCCGCGCCGCAGTAGGAACCCCAGCAACTTGCGCTGGGCGGCCGCTGGTTCATCGGTGCGCAGTGTCCGGCCACGCTTTTCCGCGACTGCGCGACAGGCCGCCACTTCGTCAAAACCATCGTCCTTTATGGCCTCCGCTACGGCGTCAGAAACGATGGAACCGGCCACGCCCTTTCGTCGCAGTTGTTGACGCACGCGAGCTGGCGCTTCACCGCGTCGCAGCCGCGACGCCGCCTCCGCCTGTGCCACAAGGTCATCAGACAGGATGCCTGCCTGCTCGAGGCGATCGAGCGCTTCAGCGATTTGCGCAGCAGTAGCTTCGCGCTTCCGGAGACGCAACTCGAGCTCTCTACGGGTACGCCGCCCTCGAGCCAGGGCGTCGAGCGCCCGATCGGCGAGGTCGGTAATGACATGCTCGTGCAGCAGTCGCGACAACATGCCATCGGACAGGGCAATGCCCGGCCTGGTGGCGCCGGTGTCGGCCAAGACCGTCAAGGCGACCACGAGTTGCCTGCCGTCGCTGAGCGAAAGCAGGAAGCGCCCGGGGCGCCGAGGCGACTCCCGGATTTCCTTGAGGTGCAACGTGTCGGAGTGGGTCATGGGCAAAAAAGGGCCGAGGGGCTACTCACGATGAGCCGTGGTGATCCGGGCACCACTTCCCACCGCGAGCGACCCCTCGGCCCTCACACGTATGCAGGCGCCGGGCGCCCGCATGTGCTTAGTCTTCCGCCTCTTCGGCACCCGGGGCCGGAGGGGCCACGTTGACTCCGAGAACGACCTTCACCTTCTCCTCGATCTCCGCCATGAGCGCGGGGTTGTCCTTGAGGAACATCTTGGCGTTTTCACGCCCCTGCCCGATGCGCTGCGACCCGTAGCTGTACCAGGCGCCGGCCTTGTCGATGATGCCAGACTCCGCCCCGATATCCACGAGCAGTGACGTGTGACTGATGCCTTCGGCGTACATGATGTCGAACTCGGCCTGCTTGAACGGCGGGGCCACCTTGTTCTTTACGACCTTTACGCGCACGTGCGACCCGATCACGTCTTCCTTTTCCTTGACGGGACCGATGCGACGGATGTCGAGACGGAGCGACGCATAGAACTTGAGCGCCTTGCCACCCGTGGTGGTTTCCGGGTTACCGAACATCACGCCGATCTTTTCGCGCAGCTGATTGATGAACACCACGGAGACCTTGGACCGGGCGATCGCTCCGGTCAGCTTGCGCAGCGCCTGGCTCATGAGACGCGCCTGCAGGCCCACGTGCGAATCACCCATGTCGCCTTCGATTTCCGCCTTCGGCACGAGCGCCGCGACTGAGTCGATGACGATGACGTCGACAGCGCCGGAGCGCACGAGGATTTCGCAGATCTCGAGCGCCTGCTCGCCGGTGTCGGGCTGGGAGATGAGCAGGTTCTCGACATCGACGCCCAACTTCTTGGCGTATTCGGTATCGAGCGCATGCTCGGCGTCGATGTACGCCGCGACGCCACCGTTGCGCTGCGCGTTGGCCACCACGTGCAAGCAGAGCGTGGTCTTACCGCTCGACTCGGGGCCGTAGATCTCGGTGATGCGCCCGCGCGGAATGCCGCCCACGCCGATAGCCGCGTCGAGATTGATGGCACCAGTGGGAATGGACTCGACGCGCACCTTCGAGTCGGTGCCCAGCCGCATGATGGAGCCCTTGCCGCAGCTCTTCTCGATTTGCGCGACTGCGAGCGCCAGGGCCTTGCGCTTGTCGTCTGTAATCACCGAACCCGCCATGAGGACCGCCGTCGTAAGGGGTTGAAGCTGCCATGCCCTGGCCCGCGAGAATCTAGGGAGAACGCGGGCAGGACCAAGACCCGAATAAAATACGAAACTACTGCGATGTGGACAACTCCCAAAATCGCCCGATTTCAGGGCAGACTGAAAGCATTCGGGATGTGACGTATGCGGACATTTTGTCCGATAACGAGTACCCCGACCACATCAAAACGGTACCGAAGCGCCGGCGTTCCATGGCGATCGACCCAGACACGGGCCGATCGGCCAAGTTCGCGGCGCTTTCGGTGGTGCACGGCCTCGACGGCCGACCCGAAGCGGTCGCTGCGGCGAGCCTTGACCTCGACGAAGGCAATGTCGTTCGCGCGGCGTACGATGAGGTCGATATCGCGATGCCCGCTGCGAAACCGATGCGCCACCACCTGCCACCCTTGCTGCACGAGCCAACGGGCGGCAATGCGCTCACCAAGCAGACCGAAATCCTGACGCGCTTTCGTCATGGAGCGAGTCTATCACGGCACTCCGACAAAAGCCGCACCGGAATGACGCGCATTGGGTGATCGCGACGCACGCCACGTTGAAGCCTGTCGCCTTTCCTTACCCCGCCGACTCCTACACACCCTGCCGCGCGGCCAGCATGAGCGCCGGATCGTCGCTGATGATGCCCTGCACGCCCGCGCGCCACAGGCGCTGCGCGCGCGCCGGTTCGTTGATGGTCCACACATGGGTCACCACGCCGTGCGCGCGTGTCGCGCGCGCCACCGCCGCCACCGGTACGGGAATCCCCCGGTGACTGGGAGGAATGCACAGCGCCCGGAACCACGGGGCCACGATGGGACGGCGCAGCAACGACGGCAACAGCAAGCCGGCCACATCTGGCGTGCTCGCCCCCAATGCGACATCACTGCCTCGCAGCGGGGTGGTGCTGGCGGGATCGAATCCGGCCACAATGATGCGGTCGCGCAAGGCATGTCGGTCAATGGCGTGCTTGAGCGCCGCCGTGGCGGTCGGCGTTTTCAACTCGATGATCATTGGTAGCGACCGCGGCAGGGCCTCCACCACCTCGTCGAAGGTGGGCACCGCCACCCCGCGACCACGCCACGGGAAATCGAGCCCGCCACCTGTGAATCGCGCGCCGGCGTCGACGCCGCGCAGGTCGGCCAGCGAGCGTGCAGCGAGTGGCCCCGTGGCGTCCGTCGTGCGATCGAGCGTCAGGTCGTGCATGAGTACCAGCGCCCCGTCCCGCGTTACCTGCACGTCGAACTCCACCGCATCGGCACCGAGCGCGACCGCCTCCAGCAACGAAGGGATCGTATTCTCGGGGGCGTAAGCGCGGTTGCCGCGATGCCCGATCACGGGGCGTGCGAAGGGGTCGAGCAGGATCATACTGCAAGATAGCGGTCGATCGGCTCCCGAATTCATACGTCGCACGACGCAGCATGCCCACACGCTGGTCACGGGGGCCGCCAACGACAACGGGGCGACACCCGAAGGTGCCGCCCCGCTGCAACTCACACCGACGCGATGTGAGGGGACGCGCGTCCCGTACCCGTGTGAGGAAACCTCAGAACGTGTACTGAATACGCGTCATGATCATCCGGCCAATCTCTGGCACACCTGGGAAGGTGCGTACGCGATTGTCGAACAGGTTGGTCGCATTCAGCGACCACATGAGCTTCTGGCCGTTCAGGTCGAAACGCTTGCTGACCTGCGCGTCCATGATGAACGCTTCCGGGACGTTCTCGTAGCAGAAGCTTCCAGCGGGCGCCGGATTGCACGCGTTCGCGCCGGTACCAGACGGGGATGTCGTCGTTGCTCCCGTCTGACCAGCGGCGATGGGCGTCGAGAAGTTCGTCACGTAGACACCGGAATTGACCGGGTACGACTCGCTGTACCGGCCGCGCATGTTGAAGCTGATACCGTTGTCCGGGTGCTGGTACCGGAACCCGAGCGATCCACGCGATCCTGGCGAATTCGACATGAGCGGGAGGCTGTTCCCACCGTTGACGCCGCTGAACACGTTGCGATTCTGCCAGCTATACGTGAGATCGAGCGTCACACGATCGGTGGCTGCCACATCAGTCGCCAGGTCCAATCCACGCACCCAGACGCGATTGGTGGAGAGATAAGTCGCGTAAATGGCGTTCGCGCGGGTATTGGCATCATTGAAGGTGATCGTGCCCATCGGCGCCGACGCCAGCGTCGTTCCAAGCCCGGTAATTGTACCGGTCAGAATGGTTGGAATCTGCGCTACCGGCACCTGCGCGTTCACCAGAATCGGCTGCAGTGCCGCCTGCAACGGTCCGCTGATCAACGCGCCAACCTGAGCGGGGTTTGCAAAAACCGTCGGAGTCGCAACGGCCGCAGGTGAGAAGTCTGCACGCTCCTGCCCCCAGAAGGCGATATCCCATCGGAACTTGTTGCCAGCGATGCCCTTGTATCCGAATTCGTAGGTGTTCGACATCGCCGACTTGAGGGGGTCGATGGACCGCACATCGGCCGGTGCGATGCTCACCGTCCCGCTCGTGATGTACGCCGCGCGAGTGCCGAGAGTAGCGTTGGTTGGCGTAATGCCACGCAGCGTGGCCACAGCCGTGTTGGCCAACGCCTGAGCCAAAGCGAGCGGCAATCCCTGAGACTGCAAACGCGTCGTCAAGCCGGCCGCGATGGCGTTTCCCGCACCCTGCACGAAACCGGGGTACGCCGCGGCAGCGCTGGCGCCAACGAACTGCCCGCCTCCTGTGAACGGCGACTTCATGCAAAGGTCGCCGAATTGGCTCGTCCCGGCGCAACTCCGATTGAACGTGAACCCCTGTTTCGGCGGGTTACCGCGGGCCCAGACATCGAAGCCCGACCCGCCAGCATTCGGCGTTTGAATGAGGTCGAGGAAGAACGAGAAGTTTCCGGGAGTGGAGAACGCGCGGTTGTAGCTGAACCGAACATTCTGGTTTTCCGTCGGCTTCACGATGAGCGCCGCACGTGGCGAGAAGAAACTCCCCGCAATCACGTTGTTGCCGTCACCACGCGCCGACAGCAGCACTTCGAGATACTTGTTCGGACGCGTCGTCGACTGAATGTATCCGCCGTATTCCGTAACGTTGTCCCGATCCTCGTTGGCACCGTTGATCGTGTTACCAGTCTGCGGATTGGTCCAGATATAGTCGACGCCGTACGTGAACGACTGTTTCTTCCCGAGATCAAACCCGTGCTGCAACTGCCCCGCAGCAACGCGCGACTTGTCCACGATGGGCTGCCCCGAGCGAAGCAGATACGTGCCGCTCGCGTCTTGCGCGTTGTCGTTGCCGGCGTTGCTGTTGTTGATGAACGCCTGAGCAAAGAAGCGCTTCCAGCTGAAGCGCTGTTGGATGCTCATGTATGTCCAGTTCTTGATCTGCGCCGATCCGTTGGCACCGGTCAACTCGATTCCACTCCCCACCTTGGTGTAGCCGATGGTGGTAATGGCTTCCGTGTTCTTGGTGGGGCGCACATCCACGCGACCCTCACCCGTGAAGCGCTGCAGGTCGAAGTCACGCTCGTTCGCAAGTCCTCGGCGCGCCGCCGGCACATCGGCCGTGGTCGGGAAGACCGTCGGCTCGCTCCGGTCGTTGTACTCCCAATCGCGCCCCTGCATGTATTCGCCAGACAACTTGAACGCGACCTTGTCGTTCAGTTTCTGCGCCGTGCGCACGCCCGTCCGAATGACCGATCGCTCGCCGCCATCAAGGCTGATGGTGGTACCCTGCGAGTTGAACGGCGACTTGGTAATGACATGCAGCACACCGTTCGAGCTGTTCGGACCGTACAGCGCCGACGCCGGACCGAGCAGTACTTCCATGCGGTCGATGTCTTCGTTGGTACCGGTAAACAGGAACGGTACGTTCACCCGCAACGAGGGGACGCCCGCAAAGCGGTAGTCCTGCAGCATGAGCATCGAGCCGCTGAAGGCGTTGTTGAAACCACGCGCCACCACGTTGGCCTGTGCAATGCCGCCGCGGTTGATATCCACGCCTGGCGTACCGCGCAGGTGGTCAGTCACGGTGACGGCTGGCGTCGACTCAATCTTCTCGCTCGTTACGACCGAGATCTGCGCTGGCGCATCAAGTGCCTTTTCCGGTCTCGCTCGGCTCGCCGTAACAACAGTCTGCGACAACGTCGTCGTCGCCTGCGTCAGCGCAAAATCGAGCGTCTGCCCCGGACGCACGTTCGCGACCGTCTTGCGCTCGTACCCGATCCCGCGCGCGGTGACGGTGTACACACCGGCCGGCAGATTGGCGATTCGATAGCTGCCATCGGCGGTCGTGGTCGCACCGTACTGCTGGCCGCCAGTCAGCTGCGCGCCAACCTGCGCATTCTCGATGGGGCGACCGCTGGCCGCGTCGGTCACCTTGCCGGATATGGCGCCCGCCTGGGCAGCCAACGGGGAAGTCGCGACGGACGCCGCAGCCACTGCAATAGCGGTGCTGGCCAGAACACGTCGGAGCATCATGAACATCTCACACCTCGTGAGGGAAGAATGTACTTCGAGTTCCGGCGAGCCCACGAAGATTCGCAGGCGAAGGTAGGAGGGCCGTCGTGTCGAACGCCGGAGCACACGCGGACTGCCCCCTATGTTGACGGTCGCACCGAAGCTCGTCAATACGCCTGGCGGCCAGATCGCGCTAAATAACCAGCCGACATCTCGTCACCGGTGCGGTTACGAATGCGGTCCAAGACATGCGACTATCGGCTCAGCCGCCACCGCAGATGCGGTCGAGATCCTGAACCCCGACCAGCACATCGCGCGGCCGCGCCGCCCCTTCCGAAGGGGCCAGCACCCCCGCCGCTTCAAGCTGGTCGATGATGCGCGCGGCACGCCCATACCCGATTTTGAGACGGCGTTGCAGCAGCGAGGTCGATCCCTGCCGATGCTGGATCACCACCTCGGCGGCCTCGCGGAATCGGGCGTCACGCTCGTCCGAACCGTTGCCATCGTCCTCGTCGTCACCCGCCGCCTTGGCTTCCTGCGCCCGCACGGCCTCGAGAATATCTGGCTCGGCAAACACGCCGCCTATGGCATCCGCCTCCATGCGGGCTCGCGCATCGTCGTACCACTTGAGCAAGCGTTCCGTATCCTCACTCGACAGATACGCACCCTGCAACCGCGAGGCTTCCGACTTGCCCGGCGGAATGAACAGCATGTCGCCATTGCCCAGCAACGACTCGGCACCCGCGCCATCGATGATGGTACGACTGTCCACCTGTGACGCGACACGAAACGCGATACGGCACGGAAAGTTGGCCTTGATGAGCCCCGTAATCACGTTCACGCTCGGACGCTGTGTCGCCAGGATGAGGTGAATGCCAATCGCGCGCGCCTTTTGCGCGAGCATGGCAATTGGCGTTTCCACCTCCCCCTGCACTGTCATCATGAGGTCCGCCATTTCGTCGATGACCACCACGATGTACGGAAGAATCCCACCTGCATAGGTGCGATCCTCGAAGGCCACATCGAGATTGCGTGGCTTGAGCACCGCCGGCCCCTCACCCGCCGCGTGTTGCGTGACCCGCTTGTTGAACTCCTGCAGGTTGCGACAGGCGTTGGCCTCGAGCAGGCGATACCGATCCTGCATCTCCATGACGGCCCACTTGAGCACCGCCGCCGCATCGCGATTGTCGGTGATGACCTTGTGCCGCAAATGGGGCAGCGCATTGTAGACGCTCAATTCGACCATCTTGGGGTCGACCATCAAAAAGCGCAGTGTACGCGGCGTGTGACGGTACACGAGGCTGGTAATGATGGTGTTCACGCACACCGACTTACCGGAACCCGTGGCGCCGGCAATGAGCAAATGCGGCATCTTCGCGAGGTCTGCCAGAACCGGCCTGCCCTCAAGATCCTTGCCTAGCGCAATTGGCAGCGCCGCCCGTGCCGACCGGAACTCGGGGGCCTCCAGCACTTCGCGAAGCACCACCATTTCCGGCGTCGGATTCGGAACCTCTACGCCCACGGCACCACGGCCGGGAATTGGTGCTACGATGCGAATGCTCGGGGCGCGCATCGCCAGCGCCAAATCATCCGCGAGGGCGGCGATCTGACGCACCTTCACGCCCGCAGCCGGCTCGATCTCGAATTGCGTAACCGTTGGCCCGGTCGTGCGACCAACCAACTCGCCGTCCACCTTGAAGGTGCGCAGCGTCGCCATGAGCTTCTCACCGGCCTGGTCGAGCTCGCGTCGCCCCTGATCGGCATTGCGCGGAGGTGGCGCGGACAACAGATCGGTACCCGGCAGGTCTTCGCTGAACAGCGCGAGTTCCGCCTGCTCGAGCGCCGTCTCAACGGCCTCCTCGCGCGCGTCCTTCCCCTTCTTCGTTTTGCGGTCTTTCATATCGGCCGGCGGTGCGAACGACTCCTCGGTGGAGCCGCTCTCCTTTTTCCGCCCCCGCGCTGTCGTCGCTGCCAGCACATCCCGTGCAAGCGCCGGGTCGATCGCCGGCATTTCCTCCGGCTCCGGCGCGAGTCGCTCGGCGAGGGTCGGTGAATAGCCCGGCACCTCGGCATCATCACGGGTGGGGCCAGGGCCGATCAGCAGACGGATGGGATTCCACCGCAACGTGGCCACCGTGAGCGCGCTGGTCGCGAGTAGAAAGGCAATCCACGCCCCTGCCGTACCGAGTCCCTTTCTCAAATAGTGCGCGGCAAAGCTGCCCCACAGTCCGGCCCCATCGGACGCCATCGGCGGTCCTCCGAGAGCCAACCCAATGGCCACGGGCAACAACGCCACCGTGCCGGCAAACAACAGCGTCCAGTCACTGGCATCGTCGGCCTTCTTGATGCGGCCGAACATTGCCAAGGCGACGACCAAACAGCCGAGCGCAATGATGACCATGCCCGGAATGCCCACGGCGGACACCAGCACACAGCGGGCCACGGTACCGGCAGGTCCGAACGGCCCCGTCGCATCCCAGCAGCGCGACGTGGCCGTTTGCTGGAACACCAATGCCCCTACCAGGAACACGGCCAGCAAACTGAGGCCAATTGCTCCGAGTTCTCGTCGCAGGTGGTGTCGTTCCATGCGTTCTCCGTGCAGCGGGCGCCGTCGCGCGTCAGCGCAGCGCCACAGCGGCGTCGAGTTGAAGCTGCCGGTCCTGATAGCGAACCGCGGTGTCGAATCGATCAAGCGACAAACAGGCCTGCACATCGTCCTCGAAACCGGCCGCGATCAGCGACCGTGCGTGCGTCGCGTCGTGCGCGACGCTGGAAATGCCGCCGACAAACGGACGTTCCACGGCTTCGGCGACGCGGGCACCGTCTCCGCGCACCACATCGGTGCGTCCTTCGACGATGCCACGCACTAGTCGCCCGGCACACACGACGTCTTCGAGCGCAATGTGCCGCTCGTGTCCGGAACACACGATGCACACATCGACTGACGCACCGGCCGCAGCCCGTACCGCTGCCACGGTGGCGGCGGCATTGGCGAACGCCGCGAAGAAGACGCTACGCGCTCCATGTGTGGCCGTGAGCGCCGCCGTGCCGTTGGTGGTGCTATAGAGAATGGTACGTCCTGCCACCACCTCGGCCGTGTACTCGAGCGGCGAGTTCCCGAGATCGAACCCTTCGATCCGCCGCATCCGTCGTTCGCCAGCCAGCTTCACCTCTCCGCGCGCATAGGCCTTCGCGCGCAGCGCGGTCTCCTCGACACTCTCGAACGGGATGACTGCCCGCGCACCATTGGACAAAGCGGTCACCACGGTGGTCGCCGCCCGCAACACATCGATCACCACGACCACCCGATCGGCCACGTCGGCGGGCGCCACGGGCGCCTCGCCGAGCAGCACGTCGATTCGCACTTAGGTGGGTTCCTTGAGGAGATCGGCGCCCTCGAATTCCAGCCACTTGGTGTGCACCTTGCCGGCCTGGAACCCCGGGTGCTGCATGACACGCGCGAGGAACGGCATGGTGGTCTTGACCCCCTCTACCACGAAGCTCTCGAGCGCGATCTGCATGCGCTTGAGCGCCTCTTCGCGCGTAGAGCCCTGCACGATGAGCTTGGCGATCATCGAGTCGTAAAACGGCGGCACCGTGTAGCCCGCGTAAGCATGCGTATCGATTCGCACGCCAGGACCGCCTGGTTGGTGGAACACTTCGAGCTTGCCGGGCGACGGCTGGAAGTTGCGCGCGGGATCTTCCGCATTCACACGGCATTCGATGACGTGACCACGGAAGGGCGGCAGTTCCTTTACCGACAGCGGAAGCCCGGCCGCCACGCGAATCTGCTCCTTCACGAGATCGACACCGGTGAGCTGCTCCGTAACCGGATGCTCGACCTGGATGCGCGTGTTCATCTCCATGAAGTAGAACGAACCGTCTTCGTCGAGCAGCATTTCGATGGTGCCGGCGCCAACATAATTGATGGCCTTGGCACCTCGTGTGGCGGCTTCGCCCATGCGCTCACGAAGTTCCGGCGTCATGACCGGGCATGGCGCCTCTTCGATGAGCTTCTGGTGCCGACGCTGCACCGAACAGTCGCGCTCACCCAGGTGAATGACGTTGCCGTGCATGTCACCCATGATCTGAAACTCAACGTGACGCGGCCGTTCGAGGAACTTCTCCACGTACACATCGCCGTTGCCGAAGGCCGACAGCGCTTCCGACCGGGCCAATTGGAACGAGCGCAGGAAGTCGTCGGGATCGCGTGCAACGCGCATGCCCTTGCCACCGCCACCAGCTGCGGCCTTGATGATGACCGGGAAGCCGATGCTGCGTGCGAACTCGAGCGCCTCTTCAGGGTCCTCAACCGGGCCCGGGGTGCCGGGCACGATGGGTACGCCACATTCCTGCATGGCGCGCCGAGCCGAGGCCTTGTCGCCCATGACGCGAATCTGTTCCGGCGTGGGGCCGATAAACGTAATGCCGGAGGCGCGACAGGTTTCCGCGAACTCGGCGTTCTCAGCCAGAAAGCCGTAGCCAGGGTGAATGGCATCGGCACCGGTAATTTCGGCGGCGGCAATGAGCCGCGGAATCTTCAGGTACGAGTCGCGCCCCGACGGGGGCCCGATGCACACGTCGTCGTCGGCAAAGCGAACATGTAGCGACTCGCGATCCGCTTCCGAGTAGACAGCGACCGTCTGAATATCGAGTTCACGGCACGCGCGGATGACGCGGAGCGCGATTTCTCCGCGATTGGCGATCAGGACCTTTTTGAACATCCCCTATGGTGGCGAGGTCGCGCCCTGACCGCCAGTCCTTTACAGCGCCACTTGGGGCGATATAGGCCAGGACCGGACCGAACGCCCAACCTCCCCCCAAAGGGGCTCAGGAGGCGTCGCTGCCCGGCTTGAACCCGACGAACGAGGTATCGCTGGCCCCGTCGACCCCCTGGACGCGCAGGGCAAATTCCGCGGGGTTGGTCGCGTTGAAGAGCGCGTTCTCGTAGGAAATGATCCCCCGCGAGTACCAGTTCATGAGCGACTGGTCGAAGCTCTGCATCCCGTAGGCGACACTCCCTTCCTTGATCAGGTCAGGGATATTCAACGCCGCCGAAAGGTCGCGGATCTGGTCGCGCACCGCTTCCGTGTTCACCAGAATCTCGCACGCTGGTACACGGCCGGGTTGATCGGCCCGTGGCACCAGGCGCAGCGAAACGACGGCA
>ERZ1645185.20-NODE-20-length-77227-cov-7.739115_pt1 | contig 77227 bp, 75 predicted proteins | sample MGYA00575351_ERZ1645185 | MGnify/ENA primary metagenome ERZ1645185 (study PRJEB40838, sample SAMN11284767) | freshwater sediment metagenome | isolation source: river sediment | host: Sediment | place: India: Jana village, Kanpur | collected 2015-12-17 ... | reverse complement strand
TAACGCGGAGCTCTGCAGCAGCGCTCCATGTAAAATGCGCGCACAGCGCGCCCTCCGCTCGGCGCTGACTGCAGCAGCGCTGTGTTATGTACGCAGGGTTGGCGAGTGGGCACTCCGCAAACCTCACGTCCCTACCACCGCCGGTGTGCCCACCTCGCCACGGCACGATCCAGCGGCGGCGACTTCAAGAAACGGGCGGCGGGAAGCCGCACGCGATCTCGCAGCAGCGCCACCTCCAACACCATGGACGACTGCCGCGATCTTTCGGCCGCAGGTCGCTGCCGATGCGACATAACGCGGATTAGGCTGCAGGCGATCACTGCAGACCAAGGATTATACAGCTGACTTCTGCAGTCTATCACACCCCGCCGACAGCACCGCGAACCGCGCAAGCCATTCTATCATCACCAGTTTCGACTCGCGGCGCCGAAAACACGTCCCCCGATAGACTGCAGATAATGCAGTGTAACGTCAAGTTGCGTACAGAGCCGCTACCAGCGCACCGGCACCCCATCAGCCAGCACTGAGCCGCGCCAGCAACCCAGTCGGCGCCAACGCCTTCCGTCCCAGCCAAAATCAAAAGCGCGCCGCAGGCAATGCCCGCGGCGCGCTTTCTATTCAACTGTTGGGGAATTCAGCGAACTACCTCACCCACACTCGCTGAAACCACACACATGGCACTTCACGCACCCTTCGGCAAACTCCAACTGGCTGCCGCAGTCCGGGCACGTACCCATGAACACCTCGCCGCCAACATTGCCGAAGTCTATCTGCGGTAGCGCGGCCGCCTGCTCCGCCGCCATGGGCGGGCGCGTAATGGGCACACCAGCCGCGGGCGTGGGCAACGGTGACAGGTTGGCCGGCGGCAACGTGCCCGCGCCCACCGCTCCACCGTTCAGCAGGTCGGTCTGCACCCCCTGCTTCTCACGCCACCATTGTTCCAGCGCGATACCCACGGCGTCGGGCAACGAGAGCACCTTGTTCGGCCCCAGACCCACCGCGCGGTCAGAGCTGATACCGCGCAGCTGACGGTGAATTTCCTGCATGGAAATGCCGCTGCGCAGCGCGAGCGAAATGAGACGGCCAATGGCTTCGGCGTCGGCCATGGCACTACCACCGGCCTTGCCGAGGTTGAGGAATACCTCGAACGGCTGCCCCTTCTCGTCTTCGGTGATGTTCACGAACATCGTGCCCAACGGCGTATCCTTGCGGTACGTCGTGCCACGCATGACTTCCGGACGCGACCGCTTGCCTCTGCGGCTCGCGTTCTCCGCCTCGGCGCTGAACAACGCCTTCTTCGTGCGCTCGAGTTCGTTCTGCAACTCGGCAATGGTGCCCTGCAACTCGCCCACCTCACGACGCAGCGCCCCCACCTGCTTCTCGGCCTCGCCCTTGCCCTCGGCCGGCGCCGACGCCGCAGCCGCAGCCGCAGCCGGCGCACCGTCACGCTTGGCCGCCGCATCCGCCGTGGCGCCGGTACTGAGCACCTGGCCGTCACGCGAACCATCGCGATACACCGTGACGCCCTTGCACTTCATGTCGTACGCCAACTCGTAGATGGCGCGTACGTCGTCTACCGTGGCCGCGTGCGAGAAGTTGGTGGTCTTGGATATGGCCGAGTCGCAGTGCTGCTGGAACGCCGCCTGCATGCGGATGTGGTACTCAGGCGAAATGTTGTTCGCCGTGTTGAACACCTGCTGCCACTTGAGCGGCACTTCGCTGTGCTGCACGCTGCCGGTCTTGGCAATGCGCTCCATGAGTTCATCGCTGTACCAGCCTTCGCTCTTGGCAATGGCCACGAAGTCTTCGTTCACATCGGGCATCATCACGCCCGCCTGATTGCGCATGAACGCCACGGCGAACAGCGGCTCGAGCCCTGAGCTGCATCCGGCAATGATGGAAATGGTGCCGGTAGGCGCCACCGTGGTCACGTTGCAGTTGCGCAGCAGCTGCATGGGGCGAATACGCTGCCCGTTCTCGTCGCGCGCGCACGTGTCGTCGGGGCCCCAGATGCTGCGCGCCCACTCGGGGAACGCGCCACGCTCTTTGGCCAAACGCTCGCTTTCCCTCTTCCCCTCGACGTCGAGGAATTCCATGACCTTGCCCCCCATCTCCACACCTTCGGGGCTGTCGTACGGGATGCCCATGCGCACGAGCATGTCGGCAAAGCCCATCACGCCCAGGCCAATGCGACGAATGCGCTTGCTCAGCGCGTCGATTTCCGGCAGCGGGTACTTGTTGACGTCGATGATGTTGTCGAGGAAGTGCGTGCTGAGCGCGATGTCGCGACGCATGGCATCCCAGTCCACTACGCCGTTGCTCACGTAGTAGCCCACGTTCACGCTGCCCAGGTTGCACACATCGTACGCCAGAAGCGGTTGCTCTCCACAGGGGTTAGTCGCCTCATACGCACCGAGGTGCGGCACCGGGTTGTAGCGGTTGGCTTCGTCGATGAAGAACACGCCGGGCTCACCGGTGCGCCACGCGCCAAGAATCATCTTGTCCCACACGTCGCGCGCGCGCAGCTGGCCACACACCTGCCCGTCGGCCGGGTCCACCAGCTCGTACTCGCCGTTGGCCTTCAGCGCGTCCATGAACTTCGTGGTAATGCCCACCGAGATGTTGAAGTTCGTGATCTTGGTGAGATCTTCCTTGGCCTTGATGAACTCCAGCACGTCGGGGTGATCGACGCGCAGAATGCCCATGTTCGCGCCGCGCCGAGTACCGCCCTGCTTCACCGCGTTGGTGCTGCCGTCGTACAGCTCCATGAAGCTCACCGGGCCGCTCGCCACTCCGGTGGTGCTGCGCACCATGCTGCCACGCGCCCGCAAGCGTGAGAAGCTGAAGCCCGTGCCGCCGCCGCTCTGATGAATGAGCGCCATGCTGCGCAGCGTGTCGTAGATGCCGCTCTGCCCGTTGCTGAGCGCGTCATCCACCGGCAACACGAAGCAGGCGGAGAGCTGCCCGAGCGGACGCCCGGCGTTCATGAGCGTGGGCGAGTTGGGCTCGAACCGACGCTGCGTCATGAGGAAGTAGAACTCCTCGGCCAGCGCCTGCACCGCCCCATCGCTCGCCCCGTACCGGCGGTCGGCCTCGGCCACCACCGTGGCCACGCGCCAGAACATGTCCTCCGTACGTTCCACCGGCTTGCCGGTCTTGTCCTTCACCAAGTAGCGCTTCTCGAGCACCGTGCGCGCGTTGGCGGATAGCGTGACCAGACCTTCCGGAGGCGTGGACGTGAAGGGCATGAACCGGGCTCCTGGGTGTTGAATTACGAGCGACAATAAGCGGGGGCTCGACGACCGAATCCGCAGCGCACGGCATCGCGCGCGGGACTTTGGCGGGGGCGTCGGCGGGGCGGTATGGTGCCCCTATTCGTGAGGCCGCGCAAGTCGCCCCCTAACGCCATACAGCATAGGCACTTCCATTCGGCATATCACTTTTGTGCAGCGGCGGGTGAGTTGTCCACCGCGCACAGCTTTGTGCGGTCTGATGAAGCCTCAGCCATCAAACGCCCCGTATTGTCACGTCGCACAAGCGTCGCGACAGTGACGACAGCATCGCGCAAGCCGTTTTACAGCAACCGTTTGCGAAGCGCACACAAACGTGTCGCGCTACAGCATGCCGTCACCATCCCGCCAATCAGATTTGTGACCTGTCAAGGGCGACTTTGGGCACCGGTCCAGCCTGCTTGCCTGCTTTCACATTCGCGGCGAACAGTTGCCTGCAGGCACGTAAGGCCGCGCATTCGGCAGCGCAGCGGGCTCGGCAACCTTTGGCCGCCGGCAACGCCGAGTCATCAGCGCTGCTGCGGCACCTCGCCCGCCCGGTGCCGCTGCGCCAACGCCACGTACCGCGCCGCGTTCTCGACAATGCCGGCCCGGGCCGCCTCGCCGAGCTGCTTCACCACTTTGCCCGGCACCCCCAGCACCAGCGAGCCCGGTGGAACCACGGTGTTCTCGGTGAGCACTGCGCCGGCGCCCACAATGCTGCCGCTCCCCACGCGCACCCCGTTGAGCAGAATGGCACCCATGCCAATCAGCACAGCGTCTTCCAGCGTGCTGCCGTGCACCACCGCGCGGTGCCCAACCACACAGTCGGCGCCAATCACCGTGGGCTTGCCCGGGTCGGCGTGCACCACGGCGCCGTCCTGCACGTTCGTGCGCGCACCTATGGTGATGCGCTCGATGTCACCACGAATGACGGCGGTGGGCCACACGCTCGTGTCGTGGGCCAGATGCACGTCGCCTACGACGACGGCGCTCTCGTGAATGAAGGGCAAATTCGGCATACCGCGAAGTTAGCGCTTTCGCCGCGGGTCGAGCACCGGCACGTTGCCCAGGAATCGCTTCGTCCACACCACGAACACGCCACAGTCCGACAAATCGGTATACTCGGCGGGGCGCTGCATGGCCCGCACATACATCTCGATCGCGGCCACCTCGTCGGGCGCCACCATCTCGTCAATGGAGATGCCGCTGGCGATGAAGCGGAACCCATCGAGATAGATCACCGGGATGCACTCGCCACCGCCACCGGCGCGCAGGTAAATGGTGTTGCCAAAGCCGGATCGCATCCCCAACCGCACACCGGGAATGCCCCACAGGGCGCTCGTGAGATAATTGGTCGAACGCTCACGCACCGTATTGCCATCGAGGAAGGTGCCCAGCCCACGCCGCCACCGCGTCTCGATGCGCTGTACATCCGGTGGCAGCGGCCGGCCGGCAACTACGCGCACGGTATCGAGCATCACACGCGAGCGGTCGATAGCCACGGTGAGCGCGTACGGTTCGTTGGGCGTGAGTTGCACGAGGTGCCGCTGGGGTTCGAAGCCAACCGCACGTACCTCCACGGTTTGCGTGCCGGCGGCCGCATCGGGAATGCGGAACACGCCGCTGCTGTCACTGCGCACCACCGATCCGCTGCCAAGCACGCGCGCAATGGCATTCGCGAACGGTTTGCCGTCTGGCGTTTGCACGTGACCACGCACCGTGCCGGCGCCGCGCTTCCACGCCACCGCTGGCGCGGTGGTGGAATCGGTGGTCACGGTTGACAGCGTGGCCTGCCTGTCGAGAACAAAATCGGCCACCACGTAGTCGGTCGCCGGCACCAGCAGCTCCACGGTGCCCGTGGTGTCGGCGTCCATGTACGCCAGCGCAGTGACCGTGGTGGCCTGCGGCACGCCACACAGCACAAACTGTCCCGTGCTGTCGGCGCGCGCCACGCGGGCCATATCCTCTCGCCCCATCTGCTTCCGCGCGAACACCCACTCCGGCCAAGTCGCGCGCACATTCGCGTGCGGCACGGGCCGCCGAGTGGAGGCGTCACGCACGTCACCAACGATTGCCGCCGTGCTGTCGTCGCGCGTACTGCCACAACGTGCGCGAGCCAACGTCGCCGCGCTGGGCACGGCCAGCGTTACGCTAATTTCCCCCGCTTCCGCCACGTCAATGCGCGCCAGCGGCGCCTCAACGCGCAGCGAGTCGAGCCGCGGATGCAAGAACGACAGCAGCCACGTGCCTGCGCGCAACGCCGGTACGGTGAAGCCGCCCAGTGCGTCGCTGCGCGTGTCGAACCCCTCGGATACGCTGTCGGTGCGAAATACGCGTACGGCAGCCTGCGCCAACGGCGCGCGCGCCACGCTGTCGTAGACCGTGCCGCGCAGGCGCGCCACGGGCTGCGCGCCAGGCGTCGTTTGCGCCAGTACCACACCCGATCCGCCCAGGGTCGCAAGCGACCCAGCGAGCATCGCACCTACGTATGCCGAACGTATGGTCACCGGCGCCGCCGAGGGTCGATGGGCGCAATGTTCCTGAGCGCGTAGCGCGTCCACACCAGCACCACACCGCAGTCGCCACGGCTGTAGTACTCCGGCGGCACCTTCATGGGGTTGTCGTAGACCTCCATCGCCAGCACGTCAGTCGGTGCAACGATTTCATCGAGCGACGGCTCCACAACTCCATCGAGATTGGGATTGCGGTCTCTCGTCACAGTGACGCCGGTCGTAATGCTGTAACCGTCGAGAAAGATGCGAGGGAAGCACTCGCGACCGTTCAGCCCGCGCATGATCACGGTGTTCCCGCTGCCCAAACGGTTGCCTAGCCGTACACCGGGCACGTTCCAGAGCGCCGTGGTGAGCGCGGTGCTCGTGCGCTCGCGGATGGTGGCGCCATCCATGATGACCCCTGAACCCTGTTTCCAACGTGACTCAATGCGCTCCACTTGCGCAGGAAGGTTGCGGCCAGCGGTCACACGCACCGTATCGAGCTGCGTGCCCGATGTCGCCAGCGACACCTTCACGTTCGTCGCCTCCCCGGGGCGCAGCTGCACCGGAAGCCGCTGCGGCTCGAACCCCACAGCACGGACCTCGAGCGTCTGCGTGCCGGCCAACGCATCGGCGACACGAAACACGCCGTTGCTGTCGCTGCGCACCACCGAACCACTGCCCAGCACGCGCGCAACCGCGTTGGGAAACGGGGCGCCGTCGGGCGTGGTGACCGTTCCGCGCACAATGCCTGAGCCGCGCTTGGCCACCGGCGCTCCTGCGGCGGCGGCACTCGGAATGAGACCGTCTATCGCGAAATCAGCCACCACATATGATCTCGAGGGAATAGGCAGTTCGATGACGCCCGTGGTGTCAGTGCCGTGATGGGCGAGGGCGGTTACCGTGGTACCTTGTGGCACGCCGCACAAGATGAACTGCCCGGTGCTATCGGTACGCGCCACCCGCGCCACGTCTTCGCGACCCATTTGCCGTTTGGTGAATACCCACTCCGGCCAACTCGCGCGCACGGTGGCGTTCGCCAGCGGCCGCCGCTGCTTTGCGTCTCGCACATCGCCAATGAGCACGGCGGCGCTGTCATCAATGGCAGGGCCGCACAGCGTGCGCGCCAAAGTGGCCTCACTCGGTATCGCCAGTCGGATATTGAGTTCTCCCGCCTCCACCACGTCTATGCGCGCCAGCGGCGCCTCGAGGCGCAGCGAGTCAAGCCGCGGATGCAAAAACGACAGCAGCCACGTGCCTGTGCGCAACGGCGGTACGGTGAAGGCGCCCAGTGCGTCGCTGCGCGTGTCGAACCCTTCGGATACGCTGTCACTGCGAAATACGCGTACGGCAGCCTGCGCCAACGGCGCGCGCGCCACGCTGTCGTAGACCGTGCCGCGCAGGCGCGCCACGGGCGTATTGGCTGCGCCGCTTTGTGCGGCCGATGTCGAGGCCGATGTTGAAGCTGCCAGCAGCGACAGCGCTATCGCACTCAGCCGTATTCGTGTCATTCGCCGCTCCGGAGTCATTGGGAAACAGTGCAGCGCGGGTGGTGGTTCGGCGAGGGGGGGTCAGGCACGCGTCTGCCCCCGTTCACCGCCGCCCGGGCTAGAAGTAGCCGCCCAGAGTGACGTAGAACGACCCGCCGCGCGTCACGCCGGCTGGCGCCACATACGGCGCCGCGGCGCCCAACCGCACGCGGTACGGCACGTCGTACTGCAACGCCAGGTCCAGCACCAACTCGCCACCGGCGCTCGCCAGCCAGCCGTCGCGCACACCATTGGGCAAGCACACCACCGTGTTCGCCCGCAACCCCGCCGGGCACCACGCGCGTGCGGCATCGGTAAACAGCGCCACACTCAGGCGGTCGCTGTACACGGTGAGCACACTCGGCGCCTTGCGAAACATCAGCAGCGGTAACCGATACTCCATCGTGCCCCCCAATGCGCGTGAACCACGCTGCACACCGGGCGCCGTACCGCGCACCGGAAACGCGCGCGCCGGGTCGCCCACGTTCACCCCCGGCAGCAGCTCGCTGAGCACGCCACTCGTGCCGCCCACGCTGAATTCAGTCTGCGTGCGACTGTCGGCCACACCAGCCGCCGTGCGCACCGCCAGCACATGGCGCGCATAGCCTGGCAATGGCAGCGGCACGTACCCGCGCCCGGTGAGCAGGGTGCGCCACGAGCCTGTGCCCGCCGTACCCTGTCGCCAGCGATAGGCCGTGCTGTGTGACAGCGTGAACCCCTCTTCCACACTCACACCACGCAAGGCGAGTCTCGCGGTGCTTACGCTACCGTTAACGAATACGCTGGGATACCGCGTGCCCGTGCGCAGCGTCGAGTTGTCCGGGCCGAGTATGGAATCGGCCGCGGCGGTGAAGTCGCGCAATTCGTACTGCACACCGAGCGTATTCGACAGCGACCAGCGTACGCGCGGCACCACCGCCGTGGCACTGGCCGTGAGAAAACGGCGACGGCGCGCCACGGTGCCCAGCGATACGTTGGAATCGTTCACCACCCGAAAGGTGCCATCCCATTCCTGCGACACGCTGGCGTCGAACACCGGCACCCCAAGCCCCGCATACCGATAAGCCGCACCGCCATCGACCTCGCGCGTGTTGGGCTCGATGAGCACACTCGCACTCCACGCGTGCCGCTGCAGAATGTCCACGCTGCTCGCGCTTGCCCCAAGCGTGGGATCGCCAAGGCGACCCTCGCCAACGAGCGGTAGCCAATAGCGAGGTAGCAGTTGTCGCAGCGGCGCATAGCGCGTTGCTGCGGTCGACACCAACTGCGCCGAATCGGCGAACGGCGCTTCGCGCACCGCCAGATCGTACCACTGGTTAGCCACCATCGGGCCCGTGGTATCGAGCGGCGCCACGACCACCTGAAAGCCATTGCCGCGCTGCATGAGCGCCGCCACATACCGACCGTCGGGCGACACCGTGGGTTCATACACGGCCGCCGCGACCGTCTGCATCTGCCGCAGGTCGGCAGTGGGCGTGAGCCACGCGTTGATGCTTGCCACTTCACGTGCGCCACGTGGTGCCGTTTCCACCTGCATGCGCCCGCTGCGATCACTCGCCCACACGAGCCGCTCGCCGTCGGGTGTGAACGAGGGACTCGCAAATACCCCACGATACCCGGTGACGACGCGACGCACGGCGCCGCCACTATCCACCACCACCACTTGCTGCACACCGTTGCGCAGCAGGCGAATGGCCACGACTTCACGGCCGTCCGGACTCCAGCGCGGCTCCGCCCACTTCTCTCCCTCGTGCCAGGTGGTGAGTGGCACCAACTGCGAGGCATCAACCGCCAATCGCACCAATCGACTGGCGTTGGGCGCGAGCTGCACCGCGACAATACCACCATCGCGACGCACATCGGGCTGCGTGAGCCTCGCGCCATAGGTAAGCCGACGCTCGCGACCTCCCTCGCGCACGTACAGATCGCTGCGCACCACATACGGGTCGCGCCGCTCGAGCTGGGCAAACACCAGCGTGTCCAGCGACGAATCGCGCGACACGTTCACATCGAGCGCGTTGCGCCACGCCACTCGACGTGCCTCGCCTCCCTGCACCGGCGCCACGTACAGCCCCGTGACTTCACGGCCCGTGCTGGCGCTCCACACCAGCGAATCGTTGCCAAGCCAGCGCGGCGCCGACGCGTACCAGCCGTTGGTACTCACCGTGCGCCACGCGCCGCTCACGACATTTGACTCTGACCCCAATGCCGACTGCGACCGCGACACCGAATCGACATACTGCCGCCACAGCGTGCTGAACGCAGCCCCGAAGCCCACGCGGGCGTTCCGGTCGAGCCGGAAAGGCACCAGGTGCGACGCCGTGGCGTCGACAAAGCGTCGCATCCCACCTGGGCGGTCGGCGACATCACTGGCCCGTTCCATGAGCGTGCTGCCGTACCCGTACGCCGTCTGCCCGCGCGGCCAACGCGACGTACTCAAACTCCACCGCCCGTACGGCACCAACTCCCCGTCAACAGCGGCCGCCCGCAGGAGCGACGGGAACTCGGTGCTCGCCAGCCGACCGCTGCCAGTGAGTGACGTTTCGTAGTGCACCGCCAACCCTTCCTTCACCCAACTCGGCGTGAACGCGTTGGGAAAGAAGAGCGGATTGCGCCCGAACACCCATCGCCCCACACGCCAGAGCCCGCGCGCCCGATCGAGGTGAAACACATGCGCCAGCTCGTGCGTGATCACCAATCGCAGCCAGTCATCGTGGAAGCGCAGTTCTCTACTGGCAATGGGTGGCACCGCATACACCACCACCCGATTCGACGGAAATACCTGCGCGTAGCCGTTGCTCACATCGGTATTGTCGGTGAGCAGCATGTCGATCACCCCGCGCGGCGCCGCCAACTCGGCGCTCAGCTGCGCGTACGCGCGCTCTGCCTGCACCGCCGCCACCCGCGCCAGTGAGTCGAGCGCGGGGGGGAAATGGATGCGCAAGTGTGGCGTAGCAATCGTACGGTATGCACCGCGTGGGTCGGTCTGAGCGCGGGCGTCGTGCGGCGCGCCAAGAGCGAGCAGCAACAGCGGCAGCACGAACCGCAGGATCACGCACCACGGGCCCCGCCGCCCACGTGCGCTCACTGCCCCGTCTCTCGCCGCAACCACGCGAAGTACCGCTCCAGCCCCTCCGCCAGCGCTTCCGCGTACTTCAGCTGGAACGCCTCGTCGCGCATGGCCGCTTCCTGCTCCGGGAGCATGAGAAACAACCCTTCGGCCAACGCACTCGGAAACCAGGTGGGACGTGCGATGGCCAGGTTCTGGTAGTGTACGCCAAGATCCCGCAATCCAAACCGTGCCTGAAGAGCGAGCTGCACTTCGCGGGCAAAGGGTTCGCTGGCGTTGTGATAGAACAGCGTGCTCGTGCCGTTGGCGGCAAATGGATTCACGCCGTCGGGTAGTGCATTCAGGTGGATGCTCATGAATGCGTGCGCGTTCTCGCGCCGCGCCTGTACGCCGCGCTCGGTGAGCCCTACCGGCGCGAGACTGGTTCGCGTCATCACCACGTTCGCGCCGCGCGCGCGCAGCAACGCTGCCAGCTTCTGTCCAACGGGGAATACGGCGTCGCCTTCATACAGTCCCGTGGGGCCTGTGGCTCCCGCCGGCGGATGCCCTGGATCTACGGCAATGGTGAGACCGCGCAGCGGTTGCGTGGCGTCAATCTTCGGCACGCGGCGCACGCGCAGCACGAAGGCGCGACGCGTGTCGTCCCATAACGGCAGCCACCCGTAGGCGGGCTGGGTGAGGTGCAGCGCGATACGCACCCGGTCACTCGTTACCTGCTCCCACACCACGCGACGCACCAGCGAGTCACCACCGGCAGCGCCGCCCAGCAGCGGCGAAATTTCCGGATTGGCCTGCACCCCGTACAACGTGAGCACCAGCGTGCGCCCCTCCGACTCCACATGAAACGCCGGTCTGTCGCCAGTGGCTATCGTGAGGTCGGCGTAGTCCGGCTGCGGCGTCACGCGCAGTCCACCGGTAACCCGTCGGGGCAAGGCCGTGCCTTCGGGCAACACGGTGATCTCGCTGCTCGATACCCACACGTCGAGTTGCCCATCCAGCCGCACGCGCGTGAAGCCACTCTGTCGACCGGTAATCTCCAGCACCGTATTGTGCAGCAGTTGCCACTTGTACGTGCCGTTCACAATGGTGCGCGCGCTGACGCTCTGGTCGGTGTCGCCCGCAATGCGGTTGCTGCTGCGCAGCACGCCTAGCACGCGGGTCGCCGTGGGCAATGCGCGTACCAGCGGCACCGCGAGCACCAGCGAATCGGTGCCACTGCGCGCGCCGCCATCCTTCGTGCGCGATACGATCAGCCGCGGCGGCCGGGCGCTGTCGGCCAATACACTCGCGCTCACTTCAGTCGCGAACACCACCGACGCATCGCGCAGCGAGTCTGCCACGGCCGGTGCCGCCGCGCTTCCACCTCCCTCGGCGCCATTCTCCACTCCCGCCACCGCCACCACGGCGCGCAGCGGGCGCCGCACCAAATCGCTCCCCTGCAACAGCACCGTGGCGTTGCGCGGCGCGCGCACGCTCACCCGCAGCATTTCCTCGGGCGTGGCCCACCAGCCGCGGCCGGGCGAGACTGACCCACTATCGACCAGCAGCCCCCCCGTCGCCGGCAGGGCGCGCCGCGCCGGGTAGCGGATGGGGACGGTTCGGCGCACCGTATCGGCGCCGCGTACCGCCACCAGCTCGTAGCGCGGCTGGCCCGACGGTGGCAACGGCAGCCAGCCCAGGAACGCTCCGTTGGGCGCGACAGTAACCGGCGTCCCGTTGATCATGAGTGCCACATCACCCGACCCCACACTGCCCAACACAAAGTTGGAATCGCGGGCCGCGACCAGCTGATTGGCGCCGGGGTAGCGGACCGACACCACGACCGGCGCGCCTCGGACTGCCGGTACGGCAGGCAGCCCCGGCACCACCGGGGCGGGCGCTGTCGAAACCGGAGGGGCAACCACGGGAACAGACCCTCGGCAGGCGGCCAGCGCCAGCAGGGTCAACAGGGACAGGATTCGGGGGGATCTCCGCATATCTCCGAATTTGACCCGGTATTGAAACGCAGGCCATCTTGAATGCGTCCTCATGAACAAAGTCTTCCCTTGAGCCCGACTTGGGTGCAACCTCCGGCACCGACCGCCGTAGGATTCTGCAGACCCCGCCGATACGCTCGATGGCCCGTACACCTACGCTGTGACCGCTACTGCTTTCGATTCCAACTCAGCGCAGCCGCCCTCCGGTGATCGCCGGGTCGTGGCGCGGGTTTTCGCGCTGACCGACGTCGGGCGTACGCGTGAGCACAACGAAGACACCTTCTTGGTCGCCGATCTCGAGTCGGGGACGGCCCTCGACTTCGACACCGGCTACCACGAAATCACCGCCGAGCCGCACGGGCTGTTCTTTCTGGTCGCCGACGGCATGGGCGGCGCTGCCTCGGGCGAGTTGGCCAGCAGCATGGCAGGGCAACTGGTGCTCGATGGGCTGCGCCAGTTGTGGTCATCCGCAACATCGGTCACGCCTGAGCGGTTCGCGGAAGCGCTCCGCGACGCCACCGTCACGGCCAATGCGCGCATCCATCAGCACGCGCGCGAGCACCCCGAACATCGGGGCATGGGCACCACGGCCACCATTGCCGGCCTGCTGGGCGATCGGCTGTATGTGGTGCAGGTGGGCGACAGCCGCGCCTACATCGTGCGCGACGGCAAGGCGCAGCAGATCACCAAAGACCAGTCGCTCATGCAGCGCCTGGTGGAAGCCGGGGAGCTCACGCAGGAAGAAGCGGAGGTGAGCGATCGCCGTAACATCATCCTGCAGGCACTGGGCCCGGAAGCGCAGGTCACGGTCGACATCACGCACCAGCAGGTTCGCAAGGGCGACACGCTCATTCTCTGCAGCGATGGACTCTCGGGGCTCGTAAAGGCCGACGAAATTGCGCAGCTCACGGCCATGGAGCTCGATGTGCGCATGATGTGCCGCAAGCTCATCGATCGCGCCAATCACCGTGGTGGCCCCGACAACATCACGGTCGTCGCCGTGCGCTTCGACGGCGACGGGCTGACCGCCGCCTCGGCAGCAGACTCGGTGGGCTACACCAACTATCCGTTGGCCGGCACGTTGGCGGAGCATACGCGCGAAATGCCGGTCGTGCCGCGTGCCCCGCGCAACACCATCAAGAGCGATCCCACTCCCAAGCAGGGCATTCGCCGCCCTACGCCCACCGATATGCCGGTAGTGAACGTGCCGCCCATGGCGCCAGTCACCACCGAAGAGCACGAAACACCGCTGCCGCCCCCCGAGGTAGAAGAACGCCGACGGGCCGCGCAACCGGTGTTCATGCTGCTCGCGATCGTGGCGTTGGCGGCAGTGGTGTGGACGGTGATGCAGCTACGCAGCTGACGCCTACTTCTTCCGCAACAACCCGCGCCCCGCCGCCTGCTGCATGACCCGGTCGCCGCTCCAGGCAATCACGGTTGGCACGGGCATCGCCAACTGCTGAACCCAACGCGGGTCGCCGAGCCCCAGTAGCACCACATCGCGATGCATCGCGGCGGCCTGGTCGGCGAGCGCCTTGACTGCGTTGATGGTATCCTCGCGCAGGGTGTGACGCCCCTTGTTGGGGAGATAGTCGGCGAAGAGGGCAATCACGAACGGCCCGGCACTGGCGGCGGTTGGTGCGCTCACGATGCGGGCATCGTTACCGGCCAATCGCATGGCCTCCACAATGCCGGTACGATCGGCGCGACGCCCTTCCACATCGTCGTCGTCATCCACGAGCGCCACCTCGGTGACACCGGCCATGGGCGGTATGGGCCCCTGCTCGATGCGCAACACCTTGTCCGCGAGAAGTGCACCCCACGCCGTATCGGCGCCACTGGGGCGACGCCAATCGTTGGGCGGTGATACCCACTGCGCCCACTTGAGCCGTCGCCGCACGCTCTGCTTCACTCGCTCCGGATCGAGCGTGCCATCGTCGAGCGCCTGCTCCAATGCGTCAAGCGTCGTTTCGAGATCACCCGGCGCGAGCAGCACATCGCACCCGGCTCGCAACGCCTGCACACACGCTTCGGCCACGCTGCGCCCTTCGCACACACCGGGCAGCGTCATGGCGTCGGCCACGATGAGATTGTCGAACTTGAGCTGCTGGCGCAGCAACCACTGCAGGATTTCGCGCGACAGCGTCGCGGGCATGCGACTCGAATCGAGCGCCGGATACGACACGTGCGCCGACATCACGCTCGCAACGCCGCCGGCAATCGCCGCGCGGAACGGATGCAGGTCAAGCTCCTTGAGCTGATCGGCCGGCGTGTCCACACTCACCGCCTCGCGGTGCACGTCGTGCGTGGTGCGACCCAAGCCGGGGAAGTGTTTGGCGCACGCCATGACCCCTTCTGCCTGCGTCGCTTCAATCCACGCCTGCACCAACTGCGCCACCTTGCGCGCGTCGTTGCCCATGGCGCGCGTACCAATGAGCGGATTCTCCGACAGCAAGTCGAGGTCGCACACCGGCGCGAGATTCCAGTTCACGCCCATGGTGCGCGCCTCGCGCGCCGTGAGTCGCGCCGCGCGCCGCAAGGCTTCGATATCACCGAGTGCCGTAATCGCCGCGAGCGGCGGCAACCCGGTGGCGCCGGCAAACTGCTGGCCGGCACCACGCTCGAGCTCAGCGGCCAGCAGCAGCGGATGCTTCGACTTGAGTTGCAGCTCTTTCGACAGGGCCCGCACACCATCCTGTTCACCACCGGACAGCAGGAAGCCACCCACGCCAAGCGCCAACGCCTGATCGATGTGGGGACGCGCTTCGGTGAGCCCGCGATCGGGGCTCCAACGGATGACCGGCAGCAGCAACTGCGCGAGGTCGCGACGCGACTGTTCGCTCATGACAACACACTCTGTGCAACGGGAGTCAAGGCGCCGAGTACCCGCGGCGCCCGCGCACCGGTGGCGCTGGGCACGTTGCCCGGCCGGCCGATGAGATGGAGATAGCCGAGCAGCGCGAAAGCCACCGCTTCCTTGGCCTCGGCGTCGAAGAACAGATCATCGAAATGCTGAACGGTCGGTACGCGCCGACCATACCGCTCGCCATGCCAGGCGAACGCACCGGTGAGGCAATCCAGCAGAAAGGGATTGCGCGCACCACCACCCGACACCACCACGTCGTGCGGAACCACGGACAGCCACCGTGTGTACTGGTCGGCAATGGTTGCCGCCGTGTACGCCGTGGCCGTAGCCACTACATCGGCATCAGCGCCACCAGCTTCGCGACAGCGCCTTACGAAATCGTCGATGAACGATGGCGTGAACAGTTCGCGCCCGGTGCTCTTGGGCGGTGCTTCGCGCAAATACGGCAAGTCAAGCAGCGCCTGCAGCACCGGATCGAGCACGCGGCCACTGGTGGCAATGCCGGCGTCACGATCGAAGGGCTGCCCAAACAATCGCTGCGTCACGCCGTCGATGATCACCACCCCGGGGCCGGTATCGAACGCGCGCACCGGCTCCTCTCCGTTCGCCGCGCGCGGTGGCACGAGCGTGACGTTGCCGATGCCGCCGATGTTCTGCAACGCGCGCCATTCGGTGTCGTGCGCGAAGAGCAGCTGATCGGCCATGGGCACCAACGGCGCCCCCTGCCCGCCTACGGCCATGTCACGGGTGCGAAAATCGCTGATTACCGCGCAGCCGGTGATCTCGGCAATGCGCGCGGCATCGCCAATTTGCCACGTGCTGTGCCCGGGCTCGTGCCACAGCGTTTGCCCGTGCGAGGCAATGGCCCACACGTGCGCGGGCTGCACGCCGGCTTCCTGCATCGCGTCGCGCGCGACTTCACCCAGCCAGGTGCCAAGGTCGGCGTGCAGGCGACAGAATTCCCGCGCACGGCCTTCGTGCATGGCCGCCGCCAGCCGGGTGCGTGCCTCGCTCGCGTATGGCCGCTGCACGAAGTGCTTGAGCGAACAGTGCACGCGGCCCTCGGCTTCACGAAAGCCGACCACGGCGGCGCTGATGCCATCGAGTGACGTGCCCGACATGAGTCCCACGAGCAGCTGTTCACCGTCGTGCGTCGCGCCATCACGCCGCGTGGGACCACGCGTGATGTTGGCGGTCACTCGGTGGTGCCCGTGTGCACGGGTGGCGGCGCCTGTGGTACGACCTTGCGAATCACGCCGCCCGCCTCGGCCAGCCGCGCGTCGGCCGTAGCGGCATCGACGCCGAGCGCGTGCATGACCAACGCGCGCTTCACGCGGCCTTCGGCACGCTGCAGCAATGCACGCGCGGCGTCGCGATCGAGCTGCGTGACTTCGCACACGATACGTTCGGCACGATCCTGCAGCTTCACATTGGTGGCGCGCAAATCCACCATGAGATTGCCGTAGCTCTTGCCGATGCGGATCATCGCGCCGGTGGTGAGCATGTTGCATACGAGCTTCGTGGCCGTACCGGCCTTGAGCCGGGTGGAGCCCGTGAGTACTTCGGGGCCAACGATGGGCAGCATCACAATGTCGGCGGCCTCGCGCATCACCGCCGGCGGTTCGCTGCACGCGATCAGCCCGGTGGTCGCGCCCAAAGCGCGCGCGCGCTGCAGTGCCCCACGCACGAACGGCGTACTGCCGCTCGCGGCGATGCCTACAACCACGTCACCAGCCTGCACACTGTGCTCATCCATCTGCGCCGCACCGGCGGCCGGATCGTCTTCCGCCCCTTCAATGGGATTGCGCAACGCGTGATCGCCGCCGGCGATAATACCCACCACCATGCTCGGATCGGTTCCGAACGTGGGGGGACATTCACTGGCATCGAGCACCCCCAATCGCCCCGACGTCCCGGCTCCCACGTACAGCAAGCGGCGGCCGGCGCGAAACGCGTCTTCGATGGCGGCAACGGCTTGCGCAATCGGCTCGCGCTGCGACGAGACCGCGTCCATCACGGCGCGGTCTTCGGCGTTGATCAGATCGACGATCGCCAGCGGCGAGGCCAGATCGATTTCGGCAGTACGCGGATTGCGACGTTCGGTGACCCGAGGGTCGAGCGCCGGAGCAGTCACGGGAGTAGGCTGAGGGAGAGGCGCGGGAACGACCAAGGGCTCGCGCATCGCGTCCCCGCCGGTCGGAATTCTGCCGAGAATCCATGGCGAACATGCCCGTTCCGGGGACGCACGAGTAACTTAACGGCAGGTCAACCTCGGAGTCGTGTTGCGTCCGCTTTCTCTCGTGAAATCGTACCTGTCGTCGCGGGCCGCGAAGTGGGGAGTCCCGGCGCTGCTGGGCACCTTGGCCCTCGCCACTGCCGCCCCCCTCGGCGCCCAGATCCGTGGCCGCCCCCCCGTGGGCGGCGCACAGCGCCGCGGCCCCAGCCAGGGGTGGTGGTTTTCCGGCGGTGCCGCCGGGCTCGTCATGAACGGCATCAACGATGGCGCCACGGGCAAACGCTGGGAGTTTGGCAGCGACCCACTCTGGCAGTTGCGCGGCACGCTCGAGAAGGCACTAGATCCCGCGACTACGCTGGGGGTATCCGCCGGCTACGGTGTCGTCGACGTGAACGTGTCCCGCCTGGCTGGTACTGGAGTAGTCGATCCGGCACCTGGTGCACCGACCGTGTGTCTCGACAGCTGCGCGGCCCAGATCGAGACGTGGCACCTCATGGGACAATTCCGCAGCGGCGGCGGCCCGGGCTTTCACACGTTCTTCGAAGCGCAGGGCGGCGTGAACGGCTTTCGGAACCTGCGCACGCGCGATACGCGTGAGCAGTTCGGCAGCAACGAATTGCAGCTCGATATGGCCGGCTCACTGGGCTTCGGCTTTGGCTACACGTTGTCCCCCGGCATGGTACTCGCGCTTGTACAAGATTTCGGCATGGGCTGGCACGCCAAGGACAACCTTCCCGACGGCACCAGTCGCACCTACCGCACACGCGCGACGCGCGCGGCGCTGCGTTTCAAGTTCTGACCGGGGCGAGCACCCTGGCGAAAAGCATCTCGCCGACCGCGAGCAAAATGGGGACCACGGATATCAACCGATCACGCGGATGCACACGGATTTGTCCGTTCACGCCACATCAATCCGTGTTTCTCCGCTGCATCGGTCGATATCTGTGGTCCCCTCCCCCTCTCCCTCCCCGCTCCATCAATCAATGCACAGGAGTTCGTTGATGCGCGCTACGACGTCGCGCCGAGTAGTTGCTCCGCTCTTGGTGGCGTTCACCGTGAGCGCCTGCGCCGGCACCCCTGCACCGGGTAGCAGTGGGGCAACGGCCGCGGCGAAGCTGCCCGGCGATCCTGCCATCCCTGAGCGCGTACCGGCACAGTTTCCGGCAGGATGGCGCTTGCCAAGTGGACAGCGCGCCACCTTCGCCCCGCAAACCATGGCGGTGAGCAACAGCGTCGAAGCGAGCGCCGCCGCCGCGGAGATCATGCGACAGGGAGGCAACGCCGTCGACGCCGCCGTGGCACTGGGCTTTGCGTTGGCGGTGACGTGGCCGGAAGCCGGCAACATTGGTGGCGGTGGATACACGGTGGTGCGACTCGCCGACGGCCGAACCGCCGCCATCGACTATCGCGAAATCGCCCCGCTCGCGGCGACGCGCGATATGTATCTCGACGCCAACGGCAAACTCACCGACAAGAGCATCTACGGGCATCTCGCGTCGGGCGTACCCGGTGCGGTGGCAGGTCTCAGTGCCCTGCTCGAGCGGTACGGCACCATGCCGCTCTCCAAAGTCATGCAGCCAGCCATTCGTCTGGCGCGCGACGGGTTCGTAGTCGATACGGCACTCGCCACCTCCATCGAACGCGCCTCGCGCACGTTGCTGCGCTATCAGCCATCATCGCCGTTCACGCCCAACGGCAAGGCACTCGCCGCTGGTGCGCGTCTGGTGCAACCCGATCTCGCGCGCACCCTGCAAGCCATCGCCGAGCGAGGGCCGCGTGGCTTCTACGACGGCTGGGTTGCCGATTCGCTCGTGGCCGAAATGCAGCGCGGCGCCGAAGGCGTGACCGGCATCATCACCAAGACGGATCTTGCCAAGTACACACCCGTGTGGCGCGCGCCCATTCGCACCACGTTCCGCGGCTACGCGCTGCTCTCCATGCCACCGTCGTCCAGTGGCGGCGTCACCACGGCCGAAGCGCTCAACATTCTCGAGCAGTATCCCCAGTTGCCGGCCTACGGCAGTGCGCGCTGGTTCCATCTCGCCGGCAGCGCGTATCAGCGAGCATTCATCGATCGCAACGCAAAGCTCGCCGACCCCGCGTTCGTGCCCGTTCCACTCGCACAGCTCACCAGCAAGACGTACGCAGCGCGGCTGAAGGCCACCATCAGCGATACGAAGGCCACGCCCACGCGCACGCTCGAACCGCAGATGGAGCAGGCCGCTCGCGAACCGGAGCACACCACGCACTACTCGGTGGTCGATGCCAAGGGTAATGCCGTGGCCACCACGACTACGTTGAACAACTCGTGGGGCTCGGGCGTGTGGGTGCGCGGCGCTGGCTTCATGCTCAACGACGAGATGGACGATTTCGCCGCGCAGCCCGGCAAGCCCAACATGTTCGGACTCGTGCAGGGCGAAGCGAACGCCATTCAGCCCGGCAAGCGCATGCTGAGCGCCATGTCACCTACCATCGTGCTCGACCCGCAGGATCAGGTGCTGCTCGTGGCAGGTGCAGCCGGCGGACCCACCATCATCACCGGCACGAGCCAGGTCATTCTCAATGTCATCGAGCATCGCATGACACTCAGCGATGCCATGCGGGCCCCACGCATCCACCATCAGGCGCTGCCTGATTCGCTCACCTACGAAGCCGGTGGCATTCGCCCTGCGGTGCTCGACTCACTGCGCGCCTTCGGCCACGGCATGCGCGAGCTGCGCAGCCTGGTGAATGTGAACGCCATCATGCGCGTACGCGGCGGGTGGGAAGGACAACCGGAACCGCGACGCTCGGGTGGTGCGATCGGGTACTGAGCGCTGAGAGCGCAGGACCAGCTCGAGAGTTGAGTCGACCGACAAAGAGTTGAGCCCGGATCGCGGTGAGAGTTGAGCTGGCTAGCAGCGAGAGTTGAGGCACACACGCTCAATTCTCACCGCGAGAACGCTCAATTCTCACTGCGATCCGGGCTCATGTCTCGTGCGGGCGGCTCAACTCTCCCGCTGCCCCTCAGTCATCAGCAACGAGGCCACGAGCCAGTAAAGCGATGAGCCGTCAGGGTACCGGTGCCGGGCGCACGGTGAGCGGCCCGTCCAGCGTCACCGCGATGCTCGCGCCACTGTTCAGGCACGTGTCGAAGTTCGCCGTGGCCGCGGCGGCTGCCGTGCCCGCGGCGGCGCCCGCCGCCGCGCCAATGACCGTGCCCTTGGTGCTCTTGCCAATCACCTGACCGGCAATGGCACCGAGGATGGCGCCACCCGCCACCTTCTTGGCGTCGGTGCCCTTGGTGGCGCTACGCACGCGCTCGGTGCTGGCCGTTTGCACCGTGCTCTCCACCGGGTAGGTCTTGCCGCCGAACTGCACCGACACCAACCGCACGCGCAGGAACGTGTTGTCGTTGCTGTTTTGCGCCGTCTTCGACTCCACCACCTCGAACGTGCCCGTGGCGCCCGTCGGAATGCTCACCCCGTTGGTCGCACTCACGGCTTCGGACAGCTCGGCGGTGAACTTGTCACCCACGGCCGCCGTGTTGCTGCACACCTTCGAGCCTGACGCGAACGACAGACGGGTACCGCTCGCCACCGTACCAGTCACCGCCGCGGCGGGGGCCGGCGCCGGTGCCGGAGCAGGCGCAGGAGCCGTCGTCGTCGGACGCGGCGCCGGGCGCGTGGGGCGCGGTGTGGGACGCGGGGCCGGTGCGGGCGCGGCGGCCGCGTCCGGGGTAGGCGCCGGCTCGGCCGGCACGTCCTGCAACTGCGGCTGCGTCGCACTGTCCTGCTGCGCCAGCGCCAGATCGCGACCCAGCGATGTGTCGCCCGCCAGCGCGCCGCTGTCGGCGCTCTTGTCGCCACACGCCACCAGCGCGATCAGGGCGGCCGAAGTCAGGGCCGCTGCAAAGGCGGGACGAAGCGAACGGATATATTGAGCCATGGGCAGACTTCCGGGTGAAGAAGACAAAGTGAGTACCTGGCGCACGCTGCGCCGCCTGCTTCCATACTACCACCCGTACCTTCGTCAGGTTGCGTTCGGATTGGTAGCGGTGGTCACATCGGCGGGGCTGGCCACCCTCCAGCCGGCGTTTCTCCGGCAGGGTCTTGATAGAATGCGCGATGGCGCCGCCGTCCGCGACTTGCTTGAGCTCGCTTTGGTGATGCTCGTCACGGCGGCCGGCGGCGGGGTGCTGCGCTTCACCATGCGGCACACGCTCAATGGCGTCAGTCGCCGCATCGAGACCGACCTCCGTCGCGATGCCTTCGCACGACTGATGCTGCTCGACGCGGCGTGGTATGCCCGGTGGCGCACCGGTGATCTCATGGCGCGCCTCACCAACGACCTCAGCGCCGTGCGCATGGCCGTCGGCCCAGCGGTGATGTACTTCGCCAACACCGTCGCCGGCGGCCTCTTCGCCCTGTTCATGATGGTGCGCATCTCGCCGCGCCTTACGCTCATGGCCCTGCTCCCCATGATCGGCCTGCCCTTCCTCATGCTGCGGCTCGGCAAGCTCGTGCACTCCCGCTTCGAAACGGCGCAGCAGCAGTTCAGCCGGCTCAGCACACGCGCGCAGGAGAACCTCGCAGGGGTGCGCGTGGTGCGCGCGTATCGGCAGGAACACGCCGAAGTCGAGCGCTGGAACGCCCTGGGGAACGAGTACCTCGAGGCCAATATGGCACTCGCGCGACTCAACGGGCTCATGAGCCCCGGCTTCGCACTGCTCGCCGGACTCGGTACGGCCGTCACCATCGCGGTAGGTGGCCGCCTGCTCATTCAAGACGAACTGACGGTGGGCAGCTACGTGGCCTTCTCCATCTACCTCGGCATGCTCACCTGGCCGCTCATCGCGCTCGGGTGGACCACCAACCTGTTTCAGCGTGGTGCCGCCAGCTTTACCCGCGTACTGGAACTGCTAGATGCCACGCCCGAGGCCGTGCACGATACCGGAGTCGCCATACTGCCCGCGCCGCACGTGGGGCGCGGCATCGAGTTCCGGAACGTCGCGTTTCACTATCCTCGGCCCACCGATACTGACGGTGAAGCTGGCCACGGTGTCAGCGGCAAAGGCTACGAGCCGCGATGGGTGCTGCACGATATCTCGTTCGTGCTCCCGGCCGGCGGCACGCTCGCCGTCGTGGGCGCCACCGGCGCCGGGAAGAGCGCCCTCATGGATCTCATCCCGCGCTTCTACGACCCGCAACGTGGCGAGATTCTCGTGGACGGGGTGAACATCCGCGACGTGCCGCTCGCGCAGTTGCGGGCGCTCATCGGCTACGTGCCGCAGGAGTCGTTGCTCTTCAGCGACACCGTTGGCGAAAACATCACCTACGGAGTAAGCGAGGACGTCGATAGTGTGGCAACCAGCAGTGCGAATCCACACGCCACACACGCGCGGCATGCGGCGCGAGATCAGGCCGCGCGGATTGCCCAGCTCACCGAAACCATCGCCTCGCTCCCCAACGGGTTCGACACGAAACTCGGCGAGCGCGGTATCAACCTCTCGGGTGGACAGAAGCAGCGGACCACGCTCGCCAGGGCACTCGCGCGTGCCCCCGAAATCGTCATGCTCGACGATGCCCTGAGTGCCGTGGATACGCATACCGAGGCCGCCATTCTGCATGGGCTTCGCGACGCGCTGGCCGGCCGCACTGCCATCATCTCATCACATCGCGTGAGTGCCGTACGCGATGCCGATCAGATCATCGTGCTCGACGACGGACGCATTGTGGAAGCCGGCACGCACGACGAACTCGTGGCACGCGACGGCAAGTACGCCGACATGTTGCGACGGCAGCTGTTGCTCGAAGATATCGAGGCCGCGTAAGCCGACGCACGCGAACGCGGGCCGTCCAGTCGTGTCAGCGCCAAGCCGTCAGAGTCGCTCGACGAGGAACTCTGGCGTAAGCGGCTGCAGAATGGCCGCCAGTCGTTCGAACCACCCGGTGAACATCAGCACACCGACAACCACCAGCAGGATACCGGCAATGCGGTTCACGCGACCGATGTTGTGCTTGAACTTCTGGAAGAAGCCGAGGAACCGCTCGATGGCGAGCGCGCTGAGCAGGAAGGGCACGGCGAGCCCCATGGAGTACGCCGTGAGCAGACCGATGCCCTTGGCCAGTTCCGTTTCGTTTGCCGCCAGCAATAGAATGGCGCCAAGCGTGGGGCCAAGGCACGGTGTCCATCCGGCGCCGAACGCGATGCCCACGAACACCGTGCCGAGGTAGCCGAGAGGCTTGTCACTCAAGTGCATGCGGCGTTCCTGCTGGAGCGCGCCGAACTTGATGATGTCGAGCATCCAGAGCCCCATGAGCACCATCATCACACCGCCCACTCGCGCAATCCACACCCGGTATTCGCGGAGCAGCTGACCGAACGCCGACGCACCGGCGCCCAGAGCAACGAAAATGAACGTGAACCCCAGCACGAACAGCACCGAGTGCACCAGCGCCGCGCGTTTGGCGCGCGACACATCGTCGAGACCCATGCCCGTGATGAACGTGACGTAGCTGGGTACGAGCGGCAGCACGCACGGGCTCAGAAAACTGAGCAGCCCCGCAGTGAAGGCCACGGCGATAGAGAGGGATTCAGGAGCCACGTGAGGGTCCAGTGTGACGGCCACGGCGACACTCGCCGCAAAGCCCGTAGATGACGAGACGATGGCGCTGTCTCGAAAAGTCGTGTGCTTCAGCAAGCAACGTGGTCATGCGCTCGAGACGCTCGTCGCGGAACTCGGTGACGCGACCGCACACCGTGCACAGCAGATGTTCATGGTGTGGCACGCCACGCGCCGCTTCGTAGCGCTTGAACCCTTCGGCAAAATCGCGCTCCACCACGAGCCCGCTGCGCACCAGCACGTCGAGCGTGCGGTACACAGTAGCGGTGCCGGCCGACGCACCACGCTCGCGCAATTCCGACGCCACCTCTTCGGCCGACAAATGGCGATCGGTGCCGAGTACCACATCGGCAATGGCGAGGCGCTGCGCCGTTGCGGGCAGGTTGTGATCGCGCAGGAACGCGCGGAAGGCTTCCTTGTCCGCCTGAATGGCCGCGTCGTCGGAACTGTGACTCACGCCGAGTGAATGTTAGGCCGACAACGGTACGCGCAACGCCCGCGCAATCTGCGCGGCAGAATAGCGCACGATCTCCGACTCCTCACCCGCGCGACGCTGCACACCACGCACCACCGTTTCCACCGTGATGAGCGGCGCATCGGCCTCAGCCTTGATGCTCGACTCCCACTTCCCGCGCTCGGGCCCCTTGATGATGTAGCGATAGCGCGCCGTGTACACCGTATGCCGCACCGGCTTCGCTGGTGCCGCAACGATTTCCGCCGTCAGAGCCTCTGCCTCGATTTCCGCCGTCAGAGCCTCTGCCTCGATTTCCGCCGTCAGAGCTTCCGCCGTCAGAGCTTCCGCCGTCAGAGCTTCCGCTGTCAGAGCTTCCGCCGTCAGAGCTTCCGCCGTCAGAGCTTCCGCAGTCAGCGCTTCCGTACCAAGGACTTCAGCAATATCCCCCTCGACCTCCTCCCCCCCAAACAGCTCCGGCTCCGCCGCCTCCGCCTCAACCGCAGCCGCAGCCACCGGCACCTTCACGGCGATCACAGCAATGCCCGTTTCCACCGTGCCCTGCCGCAGTGGCGAGAACAGGTGCAGTTCCTCGATCAGCTCCAACGGCACCTCGGCGATGACCGTGCGCAGAAACCGCTCGGCGGTCTCCGACACCGGCGCATCGGCCCTGTCGGGCAAAGCCGGTACGAGGGGAACGGAAGCGTCGAGCGGCTGATCTTCGGGAACGAGCGAAACCGGTGCAGTCATTGGAGCCTGTAGCGGGTGAATCAGGAAACCGGGCTTCAGCCTCCGGCCATCCCTCAGCGGGATCTTCTAAAGATCACTGGCGCCCGTGTCTGTGAACAAGGCGCCGGACGGGGGATTGCGTAACCTGCCGAGCTCTTTATCTTACTTCTTAACAATTGCTCGTCCAATGATCGTCTGGACGAAAGCCGTTGGCGGTCCCGTTCGACCGCCGCCGTTCACTCACTGACACACCGTGGAGTCGTACATGTTCTCCGTCCGCACCCTGGCCGCCGTGGTGGCGCTGCCGCTCGTGATCGCCGCTCGTCCGCTCCCCGAAGCCAAGCCGCACGTCATCGACAAGGCGCACAGCGAAATCAACTTCGTGGCCGATTCGCGCATGCTCAGCGCGCATGGATTCTTCGGTAAGTGGGAAGCCGATGTGAAGCTCGACGCTGCCAAGTGGGAGAATTCCACCGTGGCCATCACCATCGACGCGGCCAGCATCAACACGCGCAACGAGCGTCGTGACGGTCACCTGAAGAGCGGCGACTTCTTCGACGTGGAGAAGAACCCGAACATCACCTTCAAGTCGGTGAGCGTGAAGTCGACGGGCGCCAACAAGCTCGACATCACCGGCGACCTCACGGTTCGTGGCACCACCAAGCGCATCACGGTGCCGGCCACCATGATGTTCTACGAAGGCGGCACGGGTCGTTTCCGCGGCCAGTTCGCCATCAATCGCCTCGACTACGGCGTGAGCTACGATTCGAAGCTCAACCCCATCCAGAACGAAGTGCAGGTGCAGTGGGACATCGCCCTCAGCGAGCCCAAGCCCGCCGCGAAGTAAGCAGCGCAGTCCCGCCCCGCGCGCAGCGCCGGGGCAAGGTAAATCGCCCCCGGCGCGCCAGCGCTCGGAGCAAGGTAGATCGCCCCCGGCGCGCAGCGCTCGGGGGCGTTTTCCATACTTCCCTCAAATCTCACCGCGAGACCACTCAACTTTCACCGCGATCCGAGCTCAACTCTCCTGCTGGCGTCTCAACTCTGCTGCTCGACTCGTGGATCTCATGTCTCAACGTCTCGCCGCCGCCACGATACCGTTCGCTGCCGCGACCAGTCGTTCCCTCGGCTGCACCAGACTCACGCGAAACTTCCCGCGCCCCGCATCCCCGAACGCCATCCCCGGCGTTACCACCACGCCGGCCTGCGCAATGAGCGCATCCACCCACTCCCAATCGCCCAACCCCGCCGGAACATCAAGCCAGAGATACATGGTGGCCCTTGGCGCGACGACCGACCATCCGCCCGCGTTGAACGCCCCGACGATCGCATCCCGACGCGCGCGGTACTCCGCCACGATGGGCGGTACGATGTCGGCGTGATGCGTGAACGCCGCAGCCCCCGCCAGCTGTGAGAGCGTCCCGACACCGTAGCCAATGTTGGAGCGATACATGTCGAGCTGCGCGATCGCTGCCGCCTTGCCGACCACGAATGCCACACGCATACCAGCCATGTTGAAGCTCTTGCTGCACGTGTGCGTTTCCACCGCCACACGATCGGCGCCTGGCACCTGCAGCACACTCGGCACCGCATACCCGTCGAACGACAATTCGCTGTAGGCCAGATCGCTGAGCAGCAGAATGTCGTGCCGTTCGGCGAACGCCACGTAGCGCGCCAGTTCCTCAAGCGAGACCGATGTGGTGGTGGGATTCCCCGGGTAGTTCACGATCATCACCTTCGCGCGCGCCACCTTGGCAGCGTCGAGCGCGTCAAGATCAAGACGGCCATCGGGGAGAAACGGCATGAACACCGGCTCTGCCCCTGCCAGTACGGTGGCCCTCGCATACACCGGGTAGTACACCTCCGGCACCAGCACCACATCGCCGGGATCGGTGTGCGACAGAATCAGCTCGGCGATGCCCTCCTTCGACCCCGCCAACGCGTGCATTTGCTTCGCCGCATCAATGGTGACGCCAAAGCGCGTGTGCAGGTACGCTGCCACCCCCTCACGATACGCCGGATGCGCCTGAAACTGGGGATACCCACTGAGCGAGCGATCGGCCGCCGCCCGCTGCATCGCCTCCACCACCACCGGCGGAATGGGGCCATCGGGACTGCCGATGCCCACATCGATGAGCTGCTGGCCACGGGCGCGCGCCGCCGTTCGGCGGGCGTCGAGTTCGTAGAAGACGTACGGCGGAATCGCCGAGATCGTAGAGCGCGACATGAGATGAAAACTACACCCCTACAGCAAACTCACCGGATCCCGATCCACCACCAGGCGCAGCTCGGAGTCAGTGGGCACGGGGCACTTCTCGGCGACGTAGCGCGCCACACGCGTCATGAGCTTGGGCTGTGAACTCTTGAGCAGAAAGTGCCAGCGCCAGCGGTCCTTGATGCGATCAATGGGGCACGGTGCCGGCCCCACGAGCACGAGGTCACGCAGCTTCTGGCGCTGCATGAGCTGCGTCACCCATTCCGCGGCGCCCGCGGCGGCGGCGGCGGTAGCACCCTGGTGCACACCGCTCACCACCACGTTGGCAATGTGCACAAACGGCGGATAGGCCGGGCTGCGACGCGCGCCGAGCTCCTCGCGCACGAAGCCGAGAAAGTCGTGCGTGAGCGCGTGACGCACCGCGTGCGCCTGCGGCATGCGCGTCTGCACGATCACGTCGCCGCCCTTAGGGCCACGTCCAGCGCGCCCTGCCACCTGGCTCAGCAACTGAAACGTGCGCTCGGACGCGCGAAAATCCGGCAGGTTGAGCCCGGTATCGGCGTCAACCACACCCACCAGCGTGACGTTGGGAAAGTCGAGTCCCTTGGCAATCATCTGCGTGCCGAGCAGGATGTCCACTTCCTGACGCCCCACACGATCGAGAATCTGCGTGTGCGCCCACTTCCCACTGGTGGTATCGACGTCCATGCGGGCAATGCGCGCATCCGGAAAGCGTTCGCCCACCAGCTTCTCAACCTGTTGCGTGCCCATCCCCCGACGCCGCAACTGCTCGTTCCCGCACTGCGGGCAACTGCTCGGCATGTCGGCGTGATGCTGACAGTAGTGACACACCAACGACTCGGGTACGCGATGGTACGTGAGCGAGATGCTGCAGTGCGGACACACCTGCACGTCCCCGCACGACTGACACTGCACGAACGCGGCAAACCCGCGCCGGTTGAGCAGCAGCAGACTCTGTTCACCTCGCGTGAGCCGCGATTCGATTGCCGCCAGCAGCGCCGGGCTGAAGACACTCAGGGTGGGATCGTACGGTGCCTGCGGACTGCGCGCGGCGAGCGCCTCCTTGGTGACCACGCGCATATCCACTACTTGCACCGGCGGCAGCTGCGCCCCCGCCGCACGATCGGGAAGTGATAGACGAACAGCCTGGCCGCGATCGGCCCGTTCCCAGCTTTCGAGACTCGGCGTGGCGCTACCAAGCACCACCAACGCGCCCTCGGCACGCGCCCGCACGATGGCCGCTTCCCGGGCGTGGTAGCGAGGCGTTTCCGACTGTTTGTAGCTGCTCTCGTGCTCTTCGTCGACGATGACCACGCCCACCTGTTCGAGCGGAGCGAACAGCGCCGAGCGCGCGCCCACGGCAATGCGTCGCTCTCCGCGCCGCAACGCCTGCCACGCGTCGAGACGCTCCCCGTCGCTGAGCCCCGAATGCAGTACGGCCACATCGTCGCCGAAGGCGCCGCGGAACCGATCGACGGTTTGCGAGGTGAGCGCGATTTCCGGCACGAGCACGATGGCGGTGCGCCCCTGCGTGCGCAGCACCTCGCGCAGCACTTCGATGTACACGAGGGTCTTGCCGCTCCCCGTAATGCCGTGCAGCAGAAATACCTGACCCGGATCGCCGGCAAGAATGGCGGCAATCGCCTCGCGCTGAGCAGCCGACGGATTGGGCGGCGGTGCCACGCCCGCGCGGTCGGCGAAGGGATCGCGCTGTTGCACCTCGTCACGAACGACCACGAGGCCGCGTTTGGCCATGGCCGTGAATACGCCCGCCGAGCAACCGGCCTGCGTGCGCAACGCCTCGAGCGGTGCGACCCCTCCCTGCGCCTCGAGCAACTCGTACACGGCACGCTGCTGTTTGGCTCGGGCAAAGGTCTGCTCGCGCTGCAACAATGACGGCAACTCGATGGCTATGCGGACAACCCGTTGCGTGCGCCCCTTGGGTGATGGCGCCCCCGACTGCAACAGCGCGGTGGGCAGCATGGAGCGCAGTGTGAGGCCGAGCGGTGCGGCGTACCACTCCGCAATCCAGCGCGCCGTCTGCAGCAACGGCTCCGGTAGACTCGGCGTACCGTCGACCACTGCCCGGATGGGCTTGAGCGTGACGCCTTCCGGAGGCGCGCCTTCACCCAGGCAGATACCGATTTCCGCACGATTGCGAAACGGCACCAGCACCCGTGTGCCCGCCGCTATCGGCCACGCCACATCCGCCGGCACGCTGTAGCTGAACGTGCGGAACAGCGGAACGGGGAGTGCGACCTCGATACAGCGCATGGATGCCTGAAGAGTGATGCGGAACGGCAGAGACCCGATGGCAACGGCCGGGAACAGGACCCCCGCGCACGGTGTGCAGCCGAATACTAACGCGCCCCCGTCACCGCCCTGTCATCCCAATCACGCCGCCCCCCGCTCCCTCACCCCAAGCCCTGCCCCGTCTCCCAGCACAATCCGCCCGTCCGCCCCAATGCCCGGCCCATCGTACGGGTCATCGGCCAGTAGCGCCGCACCGTCGAGATCCGCATCGTCGAGCAGCGGAGACAATTGCGCCGCCGCCGCAATGCCCAGCGTCGTCTCGATCATGCAGCCGCACATCACCCGCATGCCGTGCGCGCGCGCCACGGCGATCATGCGCAGCGCCTCGCGCAGCGAACCGCACTTGGCCAGCTTGAGATTAATGCCATCAACCGCGTCAGCGAGGCGCGGAACATCGGTGGCGACCAGGCACGACTCATCAGCCACCACCAGCATGCCGGCGCGCTCACGCACGAAGCGCAGGCCGGCAACGTCATGCGGCGCCACCGGCTGCTCCAGCATGTCTACCCCTACAGCGTGCAGCGCATCGAGCATATCGAGCGCCTGTTTGGCCGACCAGGCGCAGTTGGCATCGACACGCAGCAGCGCCTGCGGCGCCTCCGCTCGCACAATCTGCAGCACCTCACGGTCCCACGTCGATCCAAGTTTGATCTTGAGAATGGGATAGTGTGCCACTTCACGAACTCGGGCACGCAACGTGTCGGCGTCGGGCGCAATGGCGATCGTGTAACTCGAAAGCGGTGCAGCGGCCGCATCGAGCCCCCACCACCGCCACAGCGGCACCCCCAGACGCTTGGCCGCCAGATCGTGCAGCGCCGCACTGATGGCGCAACGTGCTGCGGCGTTCCCGCGCAACGTTTTCTCCAACTCCCGCTCAACGGCCTCGATGCTCCACGCATCGGCACGTGCCAGCACCGGCGCATAGTGCTGCATGGCCACCATGACGGTATCCGCCGTCTCACCGTAAAAACGGCTTGGCGATGCTTCGCCCCACCCCTCGGCCCCATCGGTGTCGACGACCCGCACGGTCACCACACGGTACTCGCTGCTCCCGCCGCGGGCGATGATGAAGGGATGTTTGGTGTGGACCGTACGCAGTTGCGCGTGGAGTTGCATGAACGAACACCGGTAGGCTGGGAGCGGAACGCGAGATCAGTACGGCGTAAGCCCGGAAGCGCGCGAAGCGCGGGCCTGTCGCAACTCGGGGCCGCCACTTCCCGCGAGAAATTGCACCAGCGCATCGGCCAGTTCGAAGCCCCGATCGTATCGGTCCGAGGGCTGCTTCGACAGGCACTTCATGACGATCGTACTCAGCGCCGCCGGCACGCGCGTATCCACCTGATCGGGGGCCACGGGCGCCTCATGCACGTGCTTGTAGCCTACCGCGTACGAGTCGTCTCCATCAAACGGCGGGTGTCCCAGCAGCATCTCGTACAGCAGCAGTCCCACGGCGTACAAGTCACTGCGACCATCCACCAGACGCCCCATGGCCTGTTCAGGGCTCATGTAATGCGGCGTTCCCATCGCGCGCCCACTCGCCGTCAGCCGCCCGTGGAAACGGGCCGTAGCAATGCCGAAGTCGGTGAGTGCCACGTTGCCGTCTTCATCGAAAAGGATGTTGTCCGGCTTGATGTCGCGGTGAATGACCCCGTGCCGGTGCGCATAGTCGAGCGCTGTGGCCACCTGCACCGCCACCGATGCCGCCGTTTGCGCCGACACGGTCTTGCGACGCGACAGCAGGTCGGCCAGAGACCCGCCGGCGTAGTACGGCATGGCGAGGTATTCGATATCCCCCGACGTCCCCATGTCGGCGATCGCACAGATGTACGGGTGCACCAGCCGCGACGCCGACTCCGCTTCTCTCCGGAAACGCTCCCGCATCTCCGGTTCCTGCGACAGCGTGCGGTGCAACACCTTGATGACCAGCGGGCGCCCCAGCACCGCGTGCCGCGCGAGGTACACATGCGCCATACCGCCACTGCCCAGCCGCTTGACTACCGTGTAGCGATTGCCCGTGGCCGCCCGCAGTTCCCGCAACTCCTCATCGGGCACGTCGATGGGAGGCGCCGACACCTCCGGCAAGGGCACACCGCAACGGGTGCACTTGGGAGCAGCAGCACGATTCCAGGTCCCGCATTCAGGGCAGAACATCGGAGAGGCAGCGAAGGAGAAGGGAGACTCGAATCGGAAAGCTACAGCAACTTCTGACGACGTAGCACCGCGACCAGCAACCCGCCCAGCGCCAACTGCACCAGCAGCAGCACCCAGAAGCCATGGGGCCAGTTCGACAGGGGCATGTGGCTGAAGTTCATCCCCCACATGCCGCTCACGACCACGAAGGGCAGCGACATGGTGGCGACCACGCTCAATCCTTTGGTCGTGGCACCCAAGCGATTCGATACCTGCGTAAGGTACGCGTCCATCGTGCTGCTCAGCAGATCGCGATAGGTATCCAGTGCATCATTGATGCGCAGCACGTGATCGTAAATGTCGCGGAAGTAGATCTGGACGTCGGGCTGGATGAGCGTGCTGGGGCGATTGGTGAGCACGTTGAGCACCTCACGCGACGGCTGCAGATAGCGCCGCAGCGACAACACGAGGCGTTTCACGTTGAACACATCGCGCAACGCATGTTCATCGAATTCCACGAACACCCGCTCCTCGAGTCCGTCGATGAAAGCGTCGATCTGGTCGAGAATGGGGAAATACGCGTCAATCGCAGTATCGAGGATGGCGTGTAACGTGCGCTCCACCCCGCGACCCACCATGGCCGGCGAGCGCCGCACCTGCTCCATCACCGTGTCCACCGGTGGCACCGCACCGGCGTGTACCGTTACGAGAAAGTTCGCACCAAGAAAACAGTGTAAATCGATCGTCTCGAGGTCGTACGGGTCGTCGGTATCCGCCGCCATCTGCACGGTGCGCGTCACGATGTACGTGTACCCCGGGTACTCCTCGAGCTTCACGCGCGACGCCGGATTGAGCGTATCTTCGATTGCCAGCGGGTGAATGCCGAACGCCTTCTCCAGCAGGGCATGCTGCGAGTGCACGCGACTGTCGATATCCACCCAGAGGTAGCTGCCCTCCGCAAGCATCTGCGCGATGTCACGCGGGTGTGCATCGAATACCGCCTCACCGGTCTCCGAACGGGACACGATGCGCGGCGTGGGGTCTGGGCGGCCCGGTACGGTGCCGGGAACGATGCGAGTCATGATGGTGGAGACTACGCCAACGCGCGCAGATGCACGAGTACCGCCTGGGCCACCGCTTCGGGTGCGTAGCCCCCCTCGAGTGCGCTCACCAGCCGCCCGCCGCACCACCGTTCCGCCCGCTCAACCAGGGCGCGTGTCAGGGTGTGCACATCGTCGAGCGTGAGTGTGAACGCCCCCAGCGGATCTCCCTCGAGGCAATCGAACCCGGCGCTCAACAGCACGAGATCGGGCGTAAACCCCGCCGTGGCCGCGTCGACCGCCGCCAGCAACGCCTCGACGTACTGCGCCGCCGGTAGCGATGGCGGCATAGGCACGTTCCACACCGTGTTATGCGGTCCGTGATCGTCGGCAGCACCCGATCCCGGATACCACGGCCACTGGTGCATACTCACGAAGTGAATACGCGGTTCGTGTTCTACCAGTGCCTGGGTGCCGTTGCCATGATGCACGTCCCAGTCCACTACCAGCACCCGTTCGCACCCGTGCTTAGCAATTGCGTAGTGCGCCGCAATGGCCACGTTGCCGAACAGACAAAAACCCATGGCCCGATCGCGTAGTGCGTGATGGCCAGGCGGTCGCACCGCCGAAAAGCTGCGAGCAGCGCGGCCATCGAACGCCATGTCTACCCCATCAAGCACGCACCCCGCGCCAGCTGTCACCGCGTCCCACGACCCTTCGCTCACCACGGTATCGGGGTCGAGTCGACCACCTCCCGCTTCCACCGTCTCGCGCACACGCGTGATGTAGTCCCGGTCGTGCGCCAAGGCGAGTTCGTCTTCAGAAGCGTGTCGACCCTCCACGTGTTGCAGCGATTCGAACAGGGCCACGTCGTGCTTGAGCGCGCGTGGAATTGCCACCAGCCGCCCGACATGTTCCGGATGCTCCCAGCCGGTGTCGTGACGTCCGCAATCCGAATGCGAAATCAGTGCAACGTGCGCTGGTGTGGAGTTGGTCATGGTGGCTATCAAAGACTCGGGAACGGAACGGTGCGGCAATCCCTGCACGGTAGCGGTCATCGCGCGCCGCGCAGGCGCCGAGACGTCCACTCCGCGACCAGTAACAGGAGGGCAGTCCCCAACAATACCCACCCGTAGAGCGGCAGCGGAATGTCGTTCCCGCGTGCGCGTTCGTCCACGCGCGTCGATCCACCCTGTTCGGCTACGGAGTCTGCCGCCGGCGCACCAACTCGTGCCACGAGATCGGCATATGGCGCCCCGCTCCCCGGATGTGATTCGCTCACCCCAGCTACCCGCACTGGCACCGTGGCCCCAATGGCCGCCACCACGGCTCCGTGCCACCACGCCCGGTGCGAGGCCATGCCCTCATCCGTTCCCTGCAACCGCCAACGCCAGGTTTCGTGGTATGGCATGGCAATCACGCGCCCAGCACCCACGCGCCTGGCAACAAGCGCCGGCTCCGCATGGGCATGATCACCGCGATCGGTCTCGAGCACGACGGCATCGGGCGTCGGCTCCAGCTCCCACGCTTCAAGGCCGCGCCGCGGGGCATCGGTGAGCAGCGCGCCGGCAATGGCCCCGCGCAGCACGCTCACGCGACCCTGTCGCAGCGCGGCCAGCGACGCTATGCGCAAGGCATCGCCACCCAACACCACACCGCCGCCCCGGTTCACGAATCGTGTCAACAACGCCGCATCCACCGCCATGCTGTCCAGCACAATCACCGCGGAGTAGCGGGCCGTGTCGAGTGCTTGCGGGCTACCGATCGTCACGGCGCCCGTCGGCGATACGCGCATGGTGCCGTCTACCAACCATCCGGCTTCTTCCAACGCCGCCACCACGAACTTCCCTTCCCACCCCGGCTGCGCCAGCACCAGCAACCGCCGCACGCGTGTCGAGTCCGGCACCGCAACACGCACGCGAGCGCGACCGTGCTGCACCTCGAGCTGTTCGGTGGCGCTGCCAAGTCGCCAGGCGGCTACGTCTCCCGCGTTGGTGAGCGAATCGAGCACGCCACCGGCATCACGCAACACCAGCGGCGCCTCGCCCGGCGCATCACGCAACACCCCACGCGCCGTGGCCACGCGAAGATCGATCGGCGCCCCCGGTGCGGCAGCGCGCGAAACAGTGGCGGCCAACCCACGCGCTCCGGTTTCGTCGCGCCACACCAGGGGAATGCCGCTGGCACGCACGCTGCCCAACGCGGCGCGCAATGGCGTCGACGGCACCATGCCAAGACTCAGCACCAGGGTGTCGCCGCCCTGCCCTGCACGCGCCGCCTCGGCTCTACCCGACGCATATTTTACCACCGCCGATCGCAACACCGGCATGCCTTCCAACGAGTCGACAGCCAGTGAATCCGCGATCGCCACGACCAGGCGACCTGCGTCGTTGGTCACGCCGTTGGCGGACGCACGCCAACTGATGATGAGCGCCGTGAGCATGGCGATGAACGCCACCGCCCGACAGAACCGTTCGAAGAAATGCCGGCTCATCGCGTGAGGGCGTACACGACGAGATTCACGCCGAAGCGGGTGTTATCGACTGACAGGAATCGCTTGTTGTCGGGGTGAAAACTCCACTCCGAACTGTAGTCCTTGTTGGAGAAGAGCACGCGAATGCGCCCGTCCTTCACCACGGCGTCGAGCTGCTCGTGCACCAGATTGTCCCCCCAGCCGTTCATCTCGTGCGACGTGGTGGGCGGGCCGTTGTCGAACACGAAGAAGCAGCGGTACAGCTCGTGCGTATTGGGCAACGGCACCAGCGGGCCGATCACCCGACGAATCTCCTCTCGAGCCGTCTTGTTGAAGGCGCCGTCTACGTCGTGGTTGTGATCGTCGATGAACAGCAGGCCGCCACGATCGAGATACTTGCGCAGAACCTCCGTCTCGCGCGCAGTGAAGCGCACCGGCAGATGGCCGGTGAGATACAGCAGCGGATACTGCCACGTGGCATCCGACGACAGCGGCACGATCACCCCCTGCGGCCGCACGGGCAGCTGCGTGTACCGGGCCACCGAATCGATGATGTTGGCGGGAACCATCGGGGCCGAATCCCAGTCGCCCGATTCGTACTGCGCGGTGGCAAACACGAACGGCGCGCTCATGGCGTGACTCCGCGCGACCACGGGGTCGCCCGCGTGCGCGACACGTTGCCCAGCACACGCCGCGCCTGTACGAACAGCGCCGTGGCATCGCCGTCGCGCTCGAATGCCGCCAGCACGTTCCCCAAGGCCGCCGCAAACGCAGGCGCATCCACCAGTGACTCCGCACGCAACAGTGCCACCGAGTCGCGCGCCGCCGCGGGGGCCGTCGCCACCAAGCCCGCCGCACGTACCAACCGTGCATCGCGTGCAGCCGTCAGTGTCGGCAGCGGTTCACGCGCCGAGCGAACCGTAACCTGACCGGTATCCTTGCCCGTCAGCCGCACCTTGGCGATGTCCACGATGACCTGCGGTGGCCGCCCCCGCAGATACAATCGCGAAGCCGCCCGCGACTTTTCGATCGCCTCGAGTGCCCGCTTCATGGGCGGAATGGCACCGTGCGGATCGCCCTGCTCCAAAGCGCGCCCCGCATCCCACATGGCGTTGTACGCCTCGAGCAGCGGCTGGTTGATGGCAATGACCGGCGAGTCGTTCCCCTCTTCCAGCATGCCGGTCGTGCTCGACGTGCTCATCGCCAGCTTGCCCCCCTGCAAGTCCACGCCGTGATCGTGTCCGTCGCCCGCTGTATGCGCGTGTTCCGCCGCCGATTCACCACTGAGGCGCTGGAAGACCACGTCACCTACAGCAAGCCGTAGTCGCGCCTGATCACGCGCGATCTTCTGCGATTCACGCACCACCTCGGCCCGCGGCATGCGCGGCTGCGCACGATCCAGCTTCTCCGTGAGCATGAGCAGCATGCGCTGACTGAGCAGCGATTTGTCGACTTCAGGGGGCGGTGCGGGTTCCACTGCCACCGAGTCGTATTCGGCTGGCCGCGCGATGCGGAACGCCCGCGTTTCACTGCTGCCGAACTCGCGGTCGGCTGCCGGATGCGCATCGCGGGCAACCGCCCGCAGATGCACCACATCGCCGGCCTGCAGCCCCAGCGCTGCCAGATCGAGTTGACCGCGCAGTCGTGCCTCGCGATTGCCAGCGGCCGCACTCCAGCGCTGCTCACCAAGCAGCACCGTGCGCACCGTAAAGCGTTCACCCTCACCGGACGTCACGATGAGTTCAAAGTGCGCGCGCGATAGACCAAGATCGTCGTGCGCCGTAGCGGCGAGCGGTAGTGCACCTGCCGGTTCGCGAAACACACTGTCTCGCGCGGGCGCATCGAGTGACACCCGCGGCACCGAGTCGGCGCGCCCTTCCACGATGAGCAATCGCGTACGCCCCCCGCGCGACAATCGCAGCGTCTGCACGCCCGCCGAGGCCCGCATGGTGGCCAGCCATCCGTTGGCGGTGGCCCGTATCGATGCGCCCGCGTTGCCTGTCGAATCGCCCACGTCGGCCTCCAACGTGGGCTCCTGCCCTTCGCCACTCACCGTGATCTGACTGCCGCTCAACGCCGGAACGGTGTTCACATCATCGAAGGAGCGGGCCGGTTGCACAACGTACGCCGGCGGTTGCACTCGAACGCGCCAAGCGCCCAGCGGTGCCACCACGGCGGCCTTTCGCGTCGACTCGGTGGTACCTCGTGACGCCGATTGCCCATCGCTGGCCGCACCCACCTCGGGCCGTTGCAGATCTCGCCACACCAACACGGCGCACACCACCACGAACAGCAGTGGCCATTGCCAGGCCAGCCGTCGTTCAGTCTTCAGTGCGCCGAGCGTCGGCGATGCGCGCAAGGTGCCGACTGCCACCTGTGCGAGTGACGTCGGCACTTCGCGATGCTGTTCAAGCATTTCGACGGCCGTGGTCAGCGCGAAATCGGGGCGCGCACCACGCACAGCAGCCTGTCGCTCCTCCACCCATAGTGCGGTGCGTGCGAGATCCGGCGCCGCGCTTCGCGAACGCCACCACACGCCCGCCGCAACCAGCAGCGCCAACAGCAGAGGCACCGAAACGTGTGCCGCACTGCCAGCCTCCGGCGGCTCGGCCACTGATAGTGCCGCGAGCAGCAACCGCGTGCACACGAACACCGCCAGCGCACCGGCCAGCGTGAGTAGCAGGCGACGGCCGACACTCACCGCGTGCCGTGCGCGCCGCAGCTGCTCCAGTGTGGTCAGCAGGTCACCACTACGCACCTGACCGGCAGACAGGAGCTCGCTACTCATGCGACACCGGCGCGATCATGCCACAGCCATTCCACCACCAGCAGCAAGATGGCCGCCGCCAAAAGCGCCGGGGTAAGCCACCACGGATCGCTTCCGGTGCGTGGTGCGGAGAGTCCGCGAAACGCCGAAGCGGGGGCCGCTACAGGAGTCGCTGCCGAATCACCCGCCGCCCGCCCACCGTCGAGCGAGCGCGACGCCACACGCGCGGTACCACATGGCGCCGACAGTGCACGCAACAACCCGCGCGCGTCATCGGTGAGCAGAAGATCACTTCCTGCCGGCAGGCGCACCGCGACCGTTCGCGTGCACGGCACGGCCGACGTAGACTCGCCTTCTCCCCCCACTTCCTCGGTCGCGGCGACGACGCCGTCGCCCCACCACGCGATGGCCCGCACCGGTCGCGCAGCCGAGTACCCCGAGTCGAGGCGCGCCTGCAATGTCGCATTCGGCAGGGCCGTTCGTTCGAAGGGGCCGATAAGCGTACGCCCATGGGCGGCGAGGGCGCCCACGGTATCGGGCACGGTCATCGCCACCCAATCTCTCGGCACACCATCACGCGGCCACTGCACATCAATCGCCACCAACGGCTGGGCAGCGGCACCGCCCACGCGTCGACCGCCCGTGTCGACCAACACCGCTTCACCCGTGCCCCTGTTTACGCGCACTCGCGTGCCCGCAGCAGCGGTGACCCCGCGCATGGCGGCAGCCACCGCTTCGTCACGATCGCCACCCTCCACGACAATTACACCGGGTACCAATGGTGCACTGTCGTGCGCGGCACGCCCCCCGCGCTCCAGCAACTGCACGGCTCCGGGCCACTGCGTGCGCCACGCGTCATACCCAGCGCGGGTTGCCACCTTCGGCGGCAGCGCCATGGTGAGCTCGACGCGCGACAGTGCAGGATGCTGAGCGGTGAGCCACGCCGCTCGTTGCGTGGCCGCAATGAGTGCCGCCCCCGGATCGTCTGCCACACCACGCGCAAAGTGCACATCAAGCATGGTTTCGTCGCGCGACAATACGCGGGTGAGCGAATCGCGCCACGCGGTATCGGTCGCCCAACGTGCGTCGGCCACCACGAGGTGCAGCACCGAGGCCCGGTCGTCCTCCCAGCGCACACCAGCGAACGCCGCTCCCAGCAGCAATAGGGCGAGCACACGCAACAGCAGCAAGCCGATGTCATTCAGGCGCGGCTGCCGCGCCACCGCGCGCGCCTCTCCATCGGTCACGAAGCGTGCGGTAGGGAATGCCAGCGGAGGCGGTGTGCGCACCGACAACAGATGCAGCGCTGTCACCGCGGCAGCGGCGGCAACGGCCGCACCGAACAGCCAGGGCATGGCAAACACTGGCATCAGCGTTCCACTCCCGCCACGCCATTCACCGGTACGGCTACCCCCATGACCACAGCGCGCACCGCGCGCGCCGCATCAGCGGTGGTCACGACTTCCGTGTACCCCGCTCCCACAGCGCGCCACCGTGTGGCCATTTCGCGACGAAAGGCGTCGAATCGTTCGCGATACGCCCGCACACCATCGGCGGCCAACACGCGCGAGACACGTGCGGCATCGTCGCGTGACTCGGGATCGTGTACAGCGTGCGTGCCAGTGGGTGGCCGCAGCTCCTCGCCGGCCACCACGTGCACGCACTCGAACATCGCCCCCGCCACCGCATGGGCAGCCGCCACCTTGAGCAACGACTCGCTGTCGCCAAGACAGTCCGTGAGCACCACGATGCGCGCGTGGATGGGCAACTGTGCCACCGCCGGCGCCAGCGGCGACGCGCCACGGGCCGTGATGCTGTCGAGCACGCGCGCGATCTCCTGTACCGTACCGCGACGGGTGCGGGGCGGAATGCGTTGCACCGCGCCGTCGGCCACCACCACGACGCCAACCGGGTCGCTCGATGCGTGCGCGACTGCCGCCAGCCCCACCGCCACCTGCTTCGCCTGCGTATACTTGCTGCGCGTGGGCCCTTCGGCGGGAAAGGCCATGCTCGCGCTCGCATCGACCACAATCCAGGTGGGCAGCAAGGCGCGGTCGTCGCTCAGTCGCACGAAGGCGCGATCGCTGCGCGCCAGCAATCGCCAATCGAGCGCCCGCGGGTCATCGCCCTGCCGGTACAAGCGGTACTCGGTAAACTCACCAGCCGTGCCCTTCTGCGATGATCGATGCGCACCGGGTGGGGCGGCCCCCACCGCACGGCGGGCAGGCCACCGCACGCCACGCACGGCATCGAGCAGGGGGCCATAGGCCGACATCAGCGGCTCAGCGCGTCGTGTGACTCGACGGCACCGGCACGTGCGCGAGCAGCGCCTCGATGAGCGGCTCCGCCGACACGCCATCCGCTTCGGCGGCGAAGTTCGGGAGAATGCGGTGGCGCAACACCGGCATGGCGACGCGCTGAATATCAGCCGGCGACACGGCGGGCCGACCACCCAGCAAGGCGCTGGCCTTGGCGCCGAGGATGAGCGCTTGCCCCGCACGCGGGCCTGCGCCCCATCGCACGTACTGCGACACCAACGACGGTGCGCCGCCCTCCTGCGGCCGCGAGGCACGCACGAGTCGCGCCGCGTATTGCAGCAACAGGTCGCTGCACGGCATGGCGCGCACTGCGCGCTGCAGTGCCAGCGCGTCTTCGGCGGTGAACACGGCCTCAATCGGCGCTCCCCTGGCTCCTGTGGTTGCCCGCAGAATGGCCACCTCATCAGCCTCGGTGGGGTACCCCACGCGAATATCGAAGAGGAAGCGGTCGAGCTGGGCTTCAGGCAACGGGTACGTGCCCTCCTGCTCGATGGGATTCTGCGTGGCCAACACGAAGAACGGCTCCGGCAGCCGCATGGTCTGGCCTGCCGCCGTGACGCAGTGCTCCTGCATAGCCTCGAGCAACGCCGCCTGCGTGCGCGGCGGGGCGCGATTGATTTCGTCCGCGAGCACGATGTTGGCAAAAACGGGCCCACGCACAAAACGGAAGGCCCGCTGACCGCCGCCACTTTCTTCGAGAATTTCCGTGCCCGTGATGTCGCTGGGCACGAGGTCCGGCGTGAACTGGATACGACGGAATTCGAGACGCATGGCATCCGCCAGCGACTTGATCATGAGCGTCTTCGCGAGCCCCGGCACGCCTACCAGCAGGGCATGCCCGCCGGCCACGAGCGCCATGAGAATCTCGTCGACCACTGCCTGCTGACCCACCACGCGCTTGCCGATTTCCCCACGCAGCCGCTGCACCGCCGCGATCAGCGACTCGACACTGCGTTCGGCGCCTTCGCCCTGATGTCCGGGAACCGTAGCGGGCGCCGTCACTTGAGCGGACGCCGACGACGGGACGTGAGGAAGAAGGTCGAGGCATTCTGCGCGCCCGCCGCCTGCAGCGTCACGGCCTCGTCTTCCACTTCAGCCCCATGCAACTTCACCAGCCACGCGTCCTGTTCGGCGATGTCGGGCAACAGGTTGTGCATGGCCGCGCGCTTGAGATCGCGCACGGTCGTGTCGGGAAGACACGCCACGCGCACCGCATCCCATGCCTCGGCGGCCTGCACGCGCACCGTCCACGTTGGGGTCACCCCCGCAGGGGCAACACGCAACACCTCAGGGCGCACGCGCAACTGGTTCACGAAATGACCGACGGAGTTCTGGCTCATGCGCGAATTACGCGGGAGGGGTCGAGAGCGTTTCGTCGTCCGCAGCCGGCGAGGCCGGTGGCTCCACAATGGGTGGGGCGGGCGGCAACGATTCCAGAAAACGTGCGATCTGCTGATCGAACAGATAACTCGAGCCCGTCACCACCGTGCCGGCCGGCGTTTCGCGCGCCCCGATCGCGATTTCCTCCCCACCTTGGCCGCGCAGGGTCACGTGATGGCTGCCCTGCTTCTCCACGAAGGCGGTGTACACACCACTCCGACGGGCGAAGAACTGCGTGGCGGCGGCCAGTACTTCCGCCACCGTGAGCGAGGTGCATGTATCCTGGATCTTGCGATCGGATTGTTGATGCGAAGACGACATGACGATGGAGCGGTGCGTGGAAGGACTAGTCCAGTTCGGCCTCAACCGGGAACACCAGCAGCAACTCGCGGATGGCCGACGCGCCCCCGGAGGCGTCGAGGCGCAGGTCGCCACCCTGCCGAGTGACCAGCGCCCGCGCCAACGGCAGATCGACCGCCGTAACCGGACGCCGGGCCTCGGCATACGAATCGCTGGCATCCCAACGCAGCGCCTCGGGGGATACCCGAAGTATACCCAGGGGCGCGCGTCCGGGCCCCGGGGCGGCCTCCTCGAACATGGCGCGACCGTCCCAGGCTACTTGCACGGCCAGAAACCCGCGTCCGAGGCGAATGCCGGCCCGCACCTGACCACCCTCGGTGGCCGCGCCGGCGACCCCAAGCCCCAGCACCAGTTGCAGTGTACGCTGCAGCATGGCCGCGTCGGCCCGCATGATGGGAAGAATGACCGTGGGCTCGTCGACCAGCACCGGCACCATGGGCGCCCGACCACGCCAATACGCCACGGCCTGCTGCAAGGCCTCGCGCGGGTCCACATCGGCCTCCTGGAGCCCGAACGAGGGCTGGGTGGCCTCCACGTATTCCCGCGCCGCGACCGCGAGCGCATGGACCGCCTGCAGCCGAGCATCGGGCGCCCGCACGTCATCGGCGTCCGTCAACGCCAACAGGGCGTCCACCACCAGCGACTCACTGGCATCACGCGCCCGCTGCGCGCTTTGCCATTGGCGGGCCTGTCCCTCCAATTCCGCGTTGGCCTCCGCCAGCGCCGCGTTGGCGCGTCGCAACGCCTCGGCCCGCCGCGACTTGTCGGTCGCGCCCGCTAGTTGGTCGGCCACCAGACGCACCAGCGCGCGCTGCTCGTCGGTTACGCGGGTGGCATCGGCGAAGTAGAACGCCACCGCGCCGATCGGACCGTCGGCCGTCTCGAGCGGCGCCGCCAGGATGCTGCGAAAGCCCAGCTCGCGCGCCACCTCGTGCCACATCTCGAGCCCGGGGGATTCGAACAGATCGACGATTTCCACCAGGCGTCGCTCAGCGACCGCCACCCCGCTGGGCCCATCCCCCACCCGCACCCGCAACGCCCCAATCCACTGCCGGTATGGCGCCGGCCACTCGTGCTGTGCCACCGGCCGCAACAGTTCACCGTCGTCGCCCAGCTGCATGACGAGTGAGAACGTGGCCCCCAGCAACGGCGTCACCCGATCGAGCGCGAACTGCTGCACATCCCCCGGTTGTTCGGCCACCAGGAACGCATGGGCGATTTCCCGAATCGCCTGCAGTTCACGCGCATCACTCATGCGCGGCGCTCAGAAGCTGTTGCGCGGCCGCTTCGGCGACAGCGGGCGCACCTCAAGGCGATGCACCAGCATGTGCGGTGGGGCATTCACGGCGAACGCGACGGCGTCCGCTACGTTCTGTGGCTCCAGCATCCAGGTGAGGTTGGTGCCTTCGGGGAACAGATCGGTGGCGACCGAGCCGGGCGTGATGACCGAAACCCCGACTCCGGCATCCCGCACCTCAAGCATGAGCGATTCCGCGAAACCCATCACGAAGTGCTTGGTGCCGGTGTAGCAGGTGCCGCCAACGAAGGTATTGCGCCCCGCCGTGCTGCCGATGATGCACACGTGCCCCTTGCCGCGCTGCACCATGCCCGGCAATACCGCGCGCGTCACGTGATACAACGCGTTCACATTCACGTCCACCTGGCGGTTCCACTCCTCGGCCGTGAGTTCGAGGAATGGCTTGAGCACCGCGACACCGGCGTTGTTCACCAACACATCGACGTGCAGCCCCGCGAGTGCGGCAGCCGTCTCGCGAGCGTCGGCCACATCGAGCATGAGGGTCCGCACGTGCGCCCCGGCTTCGCGACAGGTTGCGGCCACATTCTCAAGCCGCTCCTGGTCTCGCGCCACAAGGATGAGATCGTACTGCCCAGCGAGCTGGGTGGCGATGGCACGTCCGATGCCGCGGGAGGCTCCGGTGACGAGCGCGATAGGGCGCGCAGCAGTGGATTTCGACATATCGAAAATGTAGGACGATTGTGACCTAGCGTCAGCTACCCGGCCAGAGTTTCCGATACGTGTTCGTGACGCAATGGTATCAGATCGTTCACAGGGACGAGGGATTCTTCGCAACGCGCCACAGTGTGTCGCCTCCTCCTCCTCGTCCAATCCATGACGTCAATTCAGAATCGGCTCTTCGCCATCGCCGCCATCAGCTTCGCTGTCGCAGCGCCGGCCCGGGCACAAGGTACGCTCACGGGGTCGGTTGTCGACTCGGTCAGCGGCCTGTCGCTTACGGGCGCGCGCATCACGATCGAGCCGCTCGGCCGTACGGTGCTCACCGACCGCAGTGGTCGTTTCGTCGTCCCGGCCGTGGCCGCCGGTGAGTATTCGGTCAGTGCGCGTTACCTGGGGTATGCCAGTGTCACGCAGCGTGCGCGGGTGGAAAATGGCAAGATCGCGTCGTTGGCCTTCCGGCTCAGCACGGCCAAGAACACGCTGGGTGAAATCGTCGTCGTGGCGACCCGCACGGGTCAGGCCGCGGCCCTCAACCAGCAGAAGGCGGCGACCACAGTTGGCAACGTCATCGCCGCCGACCAGATCGGCCGTTTCCCCGACGCCAACCTTGGTGACGCGCTCAAGCGTGTTCCTGGTGTCACCGTGGCGCTCGACCAGGGTGAGGCCCGGTTCGGCTCCATTCGTGGCACCGAGCCGCGATTCAACACCGTCATGGTGAACGGAGAGCGCATCCCCTCGGCCGAAGCCGAAACACGCTCAGTACAGCTCGACCTCGTGCCAGCCGACATGATTCAGGCGGTGGAAGTCTCTAAGACGCTCACGCCGGACATGGATGCGGATGCCATCGGTGGCTCGGTAAACGTGGTCACCCGCGCGGCGCCCGCCGGCTTCCGTCTCTCCACGACGGCGGGCTCCGGCTACAACTTCATTCGTGAAAAGCCGGTTGTTGTTGGCGGCCTCGTCGCGGCCAACCGCTTCTTCTCCAATCGACTCGGTGTCATCGGCAGCGCGTCGTACTACGACCAGCAGTTCGGCTCGGACAACAAGGAAGGGACCTGGGACAAGACCAGCGCCGGTTCGCCCTTCATGAATCAGTTCGACATCCGTCGCTACGATATCCAGCGCACGCGTCGGTCCATGTCGCTTGGCCTCGACTACAAGTTCAACGAAGCCAATACGGTGCAGTGGCGCACGCTGTACAACAGTCGCGACGACTGGGAGAACCGCTTCCGCGCCCGCTACATCCTCGGCGCGCCCAATGCCAGCGGCATTCAAACCACGGAAATCCGCCGTCAGACGAAAGGTGGTGGCCCGGACGATCGGGTGAAGCAGGCCCGCCTCGAAGATCAGCGCATGTGGAGCAGCCAGCTCTCCGGTGAGCACCTCATCGCGAACAAGGCCACCTTCACCTGGTCGGGCAGCATGTCGGCCGCGTCCGAAACGCGCCCCGACGAGCGGTACATCGACTGGCGCGCCCGCAACGTGAGCATTCAGCCCAACTACACCGATCAGCAGAACCCGCAGTTCAATGCCACCAATGCCGCACAGGTGGCGCCGTCGGCGTTCACCTTCCGCCGCATCGAACAGCTGGAGAGCTTCACCGAAGACAAAGACCTCAATGGTCGCGCCGATCTCCTGATTCCGTTGCGTGAAGGAGACCGCGCCTCGAAGGTGAAGTTCGGCGTGCGCTACCGCGGCAAGGAGAAGCTGCGTGACAACAGCTACAACTTCGCGACGCCCGTGACCAGCAGCGCCTTTGCCAACATGTCGTTGCGCGGACTCGAAGACTACTCCGTGGCCAGCAACCTCGCGGGCAACTATCCGTATGGCAGCTTCAGCTCGCCGGCGTTTCTTTCGGGGCTGAACCTGTTCAACACCGCAGAGTTCCGCCTCGCCGATCAACCGGCCGAGTACGCCGCAGGCAACTTCGACGCCGAAGAGCGCGTAACGGCCGGCTACGGCATGCTCGAACAGCACTTCGGCAAGGCGCTCAGCGTGATTGCGGGCGTGCGCCTCGAGAACACGCGTATCGACTACCGCGGCTTTCAGTACAACGTCGATAACGACAACGTCACGCCAACGAGCGGTGACCAGAGTTACACCGATGTGTTGCCGAGCGTGAACCTGCGCTGGGAGCAGTCGCCCAACACGGTGGTACGTGCCGCCTGGACCAATACACTGGCCCGCCCCAACTACTTCGACCTCGTGCCGTACCGCGAGGTGAGTCTTGAAGACAACGAGTTGAGCACCGGCAACCCAGCACTCAAGCCCACCCGCGCCATGAACTTCGACCTCATGGCCGAACGCTACTACGAAAACGTGGGCTTGCTGTCGGCCGGCATTTTCCACAAGCGCATCACGGACTTCATTTTCAACTTCACGCAGTTCCAGACAGCCGATCCGGTCACCGGGCAGACGTTTGCGCAGATCAGCAGCCCGCGCAATGGCCCCGAAGCCACGCTCACCGGCTTCGAAGTCGCCGCGCAACGCCAGCTCGACTTCCTGCCGGGCTTCCTGCGGTACTTCGGCGTGTATGCCAATTACACCTTCAACGAGTCTGAAGTGAGCGGCCTCGATATCGAAGGTCGTGAAGACGAAAAGCTGCCCTTGCTCGGCACTGCGCGTCACAGCGGCAATCTCTCGCTCTCCTTCGACTCCCGCCGCTTCACGGCACGCGTCGCCTTCAACTACCAGAGTGAGTCGCTCGATGCCGGCGAAGGTGGCTACAACGAAGATGCGTTCTTCGATCGCTGGGCCGACCGTCGTACCGATATCGACGCCAACGCCACGGTGCAGCTCACTGGCTCGAGCCGTTTCTTCATCGAAGCGAACAACTTGAACAACCGTCCGCTCCGTTACTTCCAGGGCGTGCGTGGCCGCCTCATGCAGGACGAATTCTACGGTCGTCGCATCCAGACCGGCATCAAGGTCGACTTCTGATGCGGCTCGCTCGCCACTCGGCGACGTTGACGCGATCACCCCGGTTCGGGGTGATCGCGTTGGCGTTTGCCATGACGTCGATTGGGGCCGCGGCATGCGGTGACGGAGCCAAGGGCGTAGCAGACAGCGCAGCCACGCCGGCTGTCGCGACGGGGCCCGATGACACACTCCGCGCCGCCGTGATCACCGACACGGTGCCTAACGACTCGGATGATCCGGCCATCTGGCTGGACAGCACCGGCGCCGTCGGCAGTCTCATTCTTGGCACCGACAAGGGCGACTCCACGGGCGGTGTCTTCGTCTTCAATCTGGACGGGCGTATCGACAGCGTTCGATCACAGCAGCCGCTGCGTCGCATGAACAACGTCGACATCGTGCAAGGGCTCACGACGAAGCGTGGCCGCATCGACATCGCGGTTGCCACCGAACGAGGCCGGCAGCGGCTTCGCATCTTTCGGCTCCCCGATATGACGCCTATCGACAATGGCGGCATCGAGCTGTTCGATGGAGACACCACCCGTTCGCCCATGGGCGTCTCGCTCTACCAGCGACCGTCCGATGGCGCGGTGTTCGCCATTGTGGGCGGCAAGAGTGGTCCGGCCGATGGCTACCTATGGCAATACCGTCTCGAAGACCGCGGCGATGGCACCATTCGCGGCGTCAAGGTGCGGGCATTCGGCCAATACAGCGGCAAGAAGGAAATCGAGGCCATTGCCGTGGATGATGCGCTTGGCTTCGTGTACTACAGCGACGAAACGGTCGGCATCCGAAAATACCATGCAGATCCCGACCGCTCAGACGCCAACGAGGAACTGGCGCTGTTTGCCACCACTGGCTTCGTGGAAGATCACGAAGGCATGGCGATCTACCCCACATCAGACAGCACGGGGTTCCTGATCGCGTCCGACCAGCAGGGGCAACGTATTCAGATCTTCCGGCGCGAAGGCGAGCCGGGAAAGCCGCACGAACATCGTTCGATGGTAACGATCCCCGTGTCGGCCATGGAAACCGACGGCCTCGAGGTCACGTCGTACCCGGTATCTCCGCGCTTTCCGCGCGGCGTGCTGATCATGATGTCGACGGACAAGCGCTTCCACATCTTCGACTGGCGTGATGTCGAAACGAGGATACCGGGTATCGCACGCTGAATTGCGTTACGAGTCCTTCTTCGCCTTGACGGCGCGACGCACGTCGCGCCGTTCCTGTTTTACGTCCTTCTTCCCCTCGCGAATCTCGCGCGTCTCGTTCTTCACCGCCGACGAGTCGCCGGCCCGAGCGGCCTGACGGCGATCGCGCTGATCATGATTCACTTCGCGCTTGGCGTCACGCAATTCACGCACTTCCTGCTTGACCTGCTGCGCCCCAACCGAGAGCACGGGAATCACAGCAGCAATGACAGCGGCCACGATGAACTTGCGCATGACATCCTCCGGTGAATGGACCTCGCGCGCCGCCGACCCAATGTCTCCGGCCACGCGGGTTACAGGCGGTTCGACGACAAGGCCCAACAGACGTTAATCCCCCCGAGTCGGCAGGCCGAAAGACAGAGCAGCGAAAGACGGCAGAACAAATGACGGCAACAGCCCATACAAAACAGGCAGAACAGACGGAACAGGCCGAACAGCTGAACCGCCAAGTAAAGGAAAACGGTGGCCCCATACCGTTCCCCTGGTACGCAGCCACCGCCTTCTGTTCTGCCTGTTCCGTCTGTTCTGCCTGTTCCGTATGGCAGTTCATCTCACATCTCACATCTCCCAACTCACATCTCCCCTCTCACATCTCAAGGAGACGCCGCACTCCGGCCAATTCGCGCCAACTGCGCCTCGTACAGGCGCTTCGCATGTGCCGCGACCGGCGCGTTGGGACTGCGCGAGAAGTACTGCAGCCACGCGCGCACGTCTTCGTGTTCGTAGTGCGAGCCCAACTCCAGTGCGCACGTAAGCTCCGCTTGCGTTTCCGCCGCGTCGGCCGTCTCCTGATACACGATGAAGCCGAAGGAGTACGCCGTCTTGTCGGCCAGGCTGTCGATCGCCGGCGGCAACTTCGCCGCCAGCGCTTCATCGAAACGCCCCGCCTTGAACAGCGGATTGCGCACCGTCAGACACCCCTCCATGGCGTTCGCCACGTTGGTGCGCACTCCCGGGCCACACGCCGCAACCACGAGGCCCAGTGCACAGGCACTGAGCCACGTGGTTACCCGACGCGACGCCCCAGCAATTACGGCGTGGCCGAGCATCCTGCCACCACCGTGCACTTCGGGTCGAGCGCCGGCAACTTGAGGCGCGCAAGCTCGGCATTCACAGCCGTCAGGTCGGTCTTCCACACCTTCTCCAGCGTGGCCTGATAGCCGCTCAGCTCCTTCGAGAGGATGGAGAGAATCTCCGGCATGTACGTGCCCGGCGGGCCATCACCACGCTCCGCCATCGACAACAGATTCGCGAGCCGGTTGTTCACCCGGATGGGGAAGTTGAGCGGATCCTGCCCCGACTGGTTCTTCACCTGATACACGCTCTGTTCCACCGCGAAGGCATTGGTGCGCAGCGTCTCACCCTTGGCCTTCAGCTGTGCGTCGTCGTTGGCCCGCTTGTAGCGGTCGTCGAGCTGTGCCTTCACCCGGCGAATCTCGATCACGGCGCGCTGCGCTTCGTTGGTCTTGTCGCGCACCTGCTTGCCGAAGGCGTACTGGGCCCGGAGATCGGCGTCCGTAACTTCCGGTGTGAGCGGGCTGCGTCGAATCGTCAGCGGCGCCTTGAGCTCCTGTCCATCGGCGGTCAAACGCACCGTGTAACGCCCCGGTGGCAAGGCCGGACCAGCCGTGCCGGCACCCCACAGAATCATGCCCGGGAAACTTTCGATACCCGTGGCGCGCAAATCGAAGGTGAAGCGCGTGAGACCGGCCTGCAGCGGGAACGTGCTGGTCGTGCCACGACGGCGCCCGAAACCGGCACCGCCCATGGCCGGCGCCGCCGTGTCGCCAGTGAACTCACGCAATACCGCGCCGGCCGAGTCGAGAATGGCCAGCGTTCCACGCTTCGGCTTCTCGGCGAACTTCCAGCTCAACGCCACGCCCGGTGACGAGCGCAGGCCCACGGCGGGCGTAAACAGATGTGACTTGGCCGCCAGCACCTGCGGCGTGGCCTGCCGCAACGGCGCCACGTTGTCGAGCACCCAGAAGCCGCGACCGTGCGTACCGATCACCAGCTCGTCGCGCTCCACGATGAGATCCGCCACCGGTGCGTCGGGCATATTGAGCTTGAGGCTCTGCCACTTCGCGCCGTCATCGTACGAGATGTACACGCCATGCTGCGTGGCAGCATACAACAGTCCGCGACGCGCGGGATCTTCACGCACAGCGTGCACGTAGTCCTCAGCACCCAAGCCATTCACGATCTTCGTCCACGTCTTGCCGAAGTCGGTGGTCTTGAAGATGTACGGCGCCCGGTCGTTCAGCAGCGGACGGCGCACCGACAGGTACGCAGTGCCCGCATCGAAGCTGCTCGCGTCGATTTGCGACACGCGACCGAAGTCAGGCATCTCCTTGGGCGTGATGTTCGTCCACGTCTTGCCGAAGTCGCGCGTGATGTGCACGAGCCCGTCGTCCGACCCGGTCCAGATGGTGTTCACATCCTTCTTGCTCGGTCCCACCGAGAAGATGGTGCCGTACACCTCAGGGCCGTTCATGTCGCCCGTAATGGGGCCGCCAGTCTTTTCCTGCGTCTCCGGCGCATGACGCGTGAGATCAGGGCTCAGATTCTTCCAGGTGCGCCCACCATCGCGTGTGGCCCACAAGCGCTGCGACGAGACGAAAAGCAGCTTCGGGTCAACCTGCGAGAAGATGATGGGGAACGTCCACTGCCAGCGTTCCTTGATCTCCTTCGACGGCTCACCTGAATAGAACCACGGGTACGGGTTCACTTCGCGCGACAGCCCCGTCTTGCGATTGAACTTGTCCACGTAGCCGCCGTTGTTCGTGCCCGAGTAGAACACATCGAGATCGCGCGGATCGGGCGCGATGTACCCGGGCTCACCACCGCCTACCTGGTACGACACCGCCATACCGCCCTGCGCTTCCTGGCCAGGCGCCGCGTTCTGGCGACCCAGATTCCAGTTCATCGGTGTGCACAGCGTGCTGTTGTCCTGCTGCGAGCCACACACGTGAAACGGTACGTGTTTCGTGGTGATCGCGTGATACCACTGCTCCGTCGGGAAGTCCTGCTCGCTGTACTTCTTGCCAAGATCGAACGTGACGGTACCGCCGCCGTCGTTGCCGGCCACGAGGTGGTTCGGATCATCGGGATTGATCCACAAGTCGTGCCAGTCGCCGTGGCTGCCGTTGCCGATGCTCACGAGCGTCTTGCCGGCATCCGCCGAGCGGAAGAACGACACGTTCTCGATGTATACGAGATCGGCGTTCTGGTGATCGGCAAACAGGTGCGTGTAGTAGAACGCGCGTTGCCGGATGTTGCGATCGCTGTTCATGAGCTTCCACGACGCCCCCGCGTCGTCGCTCATGAAGAGGCCGCCGTTCTCGTTCTCGATGAGCGCGTACACGCGCCCCGGCTTTGCGGCCGTCACCGCCACACCGATCTTGCCCACGAGACCGCTCGGCAAGCCGCTGGCCCGCGTGATCTCCGTCCAGCTTTCGCCACCGTCGGTGCTCTTGAAGAGCCCCGAGCCGGGCCCGCCGGAGGACATCTGATATTCCTTGCGATACGCCTCCCAGATGGCGGCGTAAAGCACCTGCGGGTTCGTCCGGTCGAGCGCGATGTCCACCGCGCCACTCTTGGCGTCGCGGTACAGCACCCGCTTCCAGGTAACGCCACCGTCGATGCTCTTGTACACGCCACGCTCTTCACTGTCGGCGCTGTACTTGCCGAACACCGCCGCGTACACGATGTCCGGATTGGTGGGGTGCACGCGGATCTTCGAAATCGCATCGACCGTGCGGAAACCCATGTGCTTCCAGGTCTTGCCCGCGTCGGTGCTCTTGTAGATGCCGTCACCGGGCATGATGTTGCCGCGAATGGCGCTTTCGCCCATGCCGATGTACACGACATCGGGGTTGGACTCGCTCACGGCAATGGCGCCCACCGACGCGCTCGTGATCTGTCCGTCGGTAACCGGTGTCCACGTGGTGCCGCCGTCGGTGGTCTTCCAGAGACCGCCACCCACAGCGCCGAAGTAGGCTTCGTTCTTGCGCCCCTTCACACCACTCGCGGCGATCGAGCGACCGCCACGATCGGGGCCGATATTGCGCCACCGGAAGTTCTTGAGGAACGCCGAGTCGAGGGTCACCGGAGCCAGCGCCGCCGGCGGCTGCGCCGCTCGGGTGGCCGGTCGGGCGGGAGGCTGGAGCAGCGCGGCGGCCGGCAATGCCAGCAGCGCGAGCATACGCACAGGAATCATGACGCCTGAGGGTTTGAGGGGACGGGAGGGTCTGCCCTCAAGCTACGGTTTCAGGCGCGATCTCGCTGTAGGGACGCCGGGGCGCGCATTCGCCCCGGTCGTCTTGGCGCCAGGCGCCAGTTATCCCACCAGCTTGGCTGCCAGATACCCCTTCAGCTGACCGGCATCGATCCGGTCCTGCGCCAGCGAGTCGCGGTCACGAACCGTGACCGTGTTGTCGGTGGTGCTCTGCCCGTCGACCGTCACACAGAACGGCGTGCCCACTTCGTCCTGACGACGATAGCGCTTGCCAATCGAGCCCGTCTCGTCGTAGTCCACCGTGAAGGCGCCACGCAGATCTTCGAGAATGCGGTTGGCCATTTCCGGCTGCCCGTCCTTCTTGGTGAGCGGGAAAATGGCCGCCTTGATTGGCGCAATGGCCGGCTTGAGCCCAAGCACCACGCGCCCTTCCGCCTCGCCTTCCACCGCCTCTTCGCGGTAGGCGTTCACCAGCGCGGCGAGCGTGACACGATCAGCGCCTACGCTCGTCTCGATCACGTACGGCACGTAGCGCTTGTTGTTCACCTGATCGAAGTACTCGAGCTTCTTGCTCGAGAACTGCTGGTGCTGCGTGAGATCGAAGTCGCTGCGATTGTGCACGCCCTCGATTTCCTGGAAGCCCAAGGTGCCGCCGAAATCGAACGTCACGTCGAATGCGGCGCGCGCATAGTGAGCCAGCTCGCTCGCCCCGTGCTGATGGAACTGCAAACGGTCGGGCGACAGACCGAGATCGAGGTGCCACTGCATACGCAGCGCCTTCCAGGTCTCGAACCACTCCATGTCCGTGCCCGGCTCGACAAAAAACTGCATCTCCATCTGCTCGAACTCACGCGTGCGGAAAATGAAATTCCCCGGCGTGATCTCGTTGCGGAACGCCTTGCCGATCTGCGCGATGCCGAACGGCACCTTCTGGCGCATGCTCTGCTGCACGTTCAGGAAGTTCACGAAGATGCCCTGCGCCGTTTCCGGGCGCAGATACACAATGCTCGCGCTCTCTTCCAGCGCGCCCATGTGCGTCTTGAACATCAGGTTGAACTGGCGCGCTTCCGTGAGCTGACAGGCTTCGTGCTGGCCCGGCTGCTTGCTGGGCTTCTGCGGGCAACGCGCATCTTCCAGCTTGTCGGCACGGAAGCGCCCCTTGCACACCTTGCAGTCCACCAGCGGGTCCACGAAGCCGGCCACGTGACCGCTCGCCTCCCACGTGCGCGGGTGCATCAGAATCGCCGCGTCGAGCCCTTCGATGTCGTCGCGCGACCGCACCATCGCGTGCCACCAGCGGTCCTTAATGTTCTTCTTGAGTTCGACACCCAGCGGACCGTAGTCCCACACCGATCCCGTGCCACCGTAGATCTCGGACGACTGGAAGATGAAGCCACGTCGCTTGCACAGCGACACCAGCTTGTCCATCACATCGGGCTGACTCATGGGATTCGGTGTTCGGGGTCGTGCTGCCGTACGCGCCGACTGGATGCCGACGGTTCAGCGCAGCGTTGCGCGTTGCAGATGGGCCACGATCGCGTCGCCATGATCACGGCCGTTCTCAATGAAAATGCGATTGGCGTGGTTACCACTCGCAATCACTCCCGCAAGGTAGATACCCGGGAGCGGTGTCGCCATGGTGATGGGGTCGTGTGCCGGGATACCGCTGTCCCGATCAATGGGCACACCCACCTGCTCCAACAGCCCCGTTTCCGGCAGATACCCGGTCATCGTGTACACCTGGGTCGCCGGCAGACGGTGTGTTCCGGCCGGCCCTTCCACCACGACGGCGTCGGGCTCGATGGCCACCACGCGCGACTCGAAACAGGCGGCAATGCTGCCGTCGCGCAGCCGCGCTTCAATTTCGGGACGCACCCATGGTTTCACATTCGCGTCGATCGAGGCGGCGAAATGCACCATGGTCACCCGCGCCCCCGCGCGGTACATGTCGAGCGCCGCATCCACCGCACTGTTGGCGCCGCCCACGATGACCACGGACTCGCGCCAGGCCGAGTGCCCTTCGACGTAGCCGTGACGCACGTGCGGCAGCGATTCCCCAGGCACACCAAGCAAATTGGGGCGCCCGAAGTAGCCGGTGGCAATCACCACCGCATGCGCGGCCGTTTCACACACCACGCCTGAGCGCTTGACGCTCTGCAGCAGCCACCGCGCCGCTCGCTCCGGCTCTGGCTGACCAGGACGCGGGTCCACACGCACCGCGCGCATCGTCTCCACGCGTTCGTACTGGCGCACGTCGATGCCGTACAGGTCGGCCACGCCACGGTAATACGCCAGCGCATCACGTCGCGTGGGCTTCTCCGTGGCCACGATGAACGGCACGCCGCCAATGGCGATGCGCTCGGCCGTTGAAAAGAACGACATGTACGTGGGATAGCTGGCGATGCCGTTCACCAGGCAGCCGCGATCGAACACCACCGCCGACACCCCCGCGCGCTGCGCCGCGATGGCCGCCGCCAGGCCGCATGGCCCCGCTCCCACTACTGCAACGTCGACCGTTGTCGTTTCCACAGGCACTTGGTATTCCGCCAGATCGATGTTGACCACGGATACGAACGGATCAGGCGGATGCACACGGATTGATCCGCGGTCATCCGCCTCATCGGTTGCTATTTGCGGTAGCCCCTCAAGTCTCCAGTCTGCCCGCTCACGCCTTGAGCGAAATGATCTGATCGCGACGCGTACCCACACTCACGTACGCGATGGGCGCTTCGCACAACTGCTCGAGACGATCGAGATAGGCACGCGCCGCGGGCGGCAGGTCGCTCAGCGACCGCGCATCCTGCGTACTCTGCTGCCACCCCGGGAACCACTCGTAGATGGGCTCCGCCTTCTCGAGCAGCGCGAGGTCGGCCGGAAACTCGGTGTAGATCTCGTCGCCCACCTTGTAGCCGGTGCACACGGCCAACTTCTCAAGCGTGTCGAGCACGTCGAGCTTGGTAATGGCGAGCCCCGTGAGCCCGTTCACGCGCGCCGCGTACTTCACCACGACGCCGTCGAACCAGCCGCAGCGTCGCGGGCGGCCCGTGGTGGCGCCAAACTCGTGGCCGAGCTGACGCACATGGCTGTGCAACGGCTCTTCGAGCTCTGTGGGCAGCGGGCCGTTGCCCACGCGCGTGGTGTACGCCTTCACCACACCAAGCGCCGCGTTGAGCGACATTGGGGAAATACCCACGCCGGTGGCTGCGCCGCCCACCGTGGTGTTGCTCGACGTCACGAACGGGTACGTCCCGTGATCCACGTCGAGCAGCGAGCCCTGTGCCCCTTCAAGCAGGACGGCTGCGCCGCTCTTGATGGCGCGGTGCACGCACAACCCTACGTCGTCGGCCAGCCCCAGCAGCCGCGGGGCCAGCCCTTCGAGCACATGCATGGTGTGCTCCACGCTGGCGCGAATGTCCGCACCGCTGCGCTCGAGCTGGGCATTGGCACGCTCCACCCCGGCCGTCACCAATTCGCGCAGCCGCTCCGAGTTGCGCAGGTCGAGCACGCGCACACCACGACGGGCCACCTTGTCCTCGTACGCCGGACCGATACCGCGACCCGTCGTCCCGATCGCTTTGCTCGCCGCACTCGCCTTGTCGACCAGCTTGTGATACGGCATCACGAGATGGGCGCGCTCGCTCACGTACAAGCGCCCCTCCACGTCCACGCCGTCGGCGACGAGTTCGTCGATCTCGGTGAACAGCGTCTCGGGGTCCATGACCACGCCGTTGCCGATCGCGCAACGCACACCAGGGTGAAGAATCCCGCTCGGGACTTGGTGCAGGATGAACGACTTGTCGCCGATGTGCACCGTATGGCCGGCGTTGGCGCCGCCCTGGTAGCGCACCACCCAGTCGGCCTGCTCGGCCAACACGTCGACCAGCTTGCCCTTGCCCTCGTCGCCCCACTGCGCGCCGACAACCACCACGGTACGCGTCTTCGAATCGAACATGCGATCGGTCTCCGGCGGCCTCGGCGGCCGCGCACAAAAAACGCCCCGCGGACGATCCGCGGGGCGTTGAAGGAATCTAGACCCTTTCCACAAACGGCGCTACGGCGCGGGCAGCCTACGGCTCTGATTCGGCGCCTTACCGCAGCGCCACCGCCGCCCCCACCCACACCGCAATGGCTGCACCAAAACCCACCTTGAGCGCCGCCGCCACTGCCCGCCCAATCAGCGCCCCCTTGGCGACCACCAGCGGTTCACCGCGACGCGCCCGCGGCACCGTGTATTCGGCCACCAGAGCGCCTGCAAACGCCCCGGCAAAGGCACCCACCACGGAGCCGACCACCGGTACCGGCACGCCGACTACGGCCCCCACGATGCCGCCAACGATGGCGCCCCACGACGCACGTCGGGACCCGCCGTACTGGCGCGCGTAGCGCCCGGCCACGGCGAACTCCGCCACCTCGGCCGCAATCACCATGGCCGCCACAATCACCACGGTGAGCGCACCAACACCACCGGCTGGTACTGCCACCCAATACGCAAAGGTGGCGCCCAGCATGATCCAGAGACCAGGAAGCCCAAGCGGGACGAGCATCAGTCCCAGCAGCAGGGCCACGACGAGCAGGACGAGTGCGAGCATGGCGGTACCTACGGCCGCGCCCCGCGCCGGGTTTCCCCCTTAGAGCAACCCGGCGCCTGCGAGACGGGCACGCACCGTCTCCAACTCCTCAGCGCTCACGGGCAGCAGCGGTGAGCGCGTGGGCCCACCGTGCAAACCAACCAGATTCATCGCCGCCTTGATACCCGCCGGGCCCATGGCGCCGGCAATGTCCATGGCGATCGGTGTCAACGTGGCCTGCATGGCGGCGGCCGCCTCATGCTCGCCAGCCCGATACGTATCGACCATGCGTCGCACGGCCGGGCCCGCGTACAGCGCGATCGCGAGAATCGCTCCCGACGCTCCAGCCGCCAGCGCCGGGACCACCGTGCCGCCACTGCCGGTGAGCACCTTGAAGCCGTCGTTCTGCGCCTCGAGATACTGCTGCAGCACCGGAATGTTGCCCGCGCTGTCCTTCATGCCGATCACGTTGCCATGCTGCGCCATTTCGTGAACGAACGCCGGGCTCAGCACGATGTGCGAGTACGCCGGCATGTTGTACAGCAGCACCGGCAACGGGCTCGCATCGGCCACGGCGCGAAAGTGCGCCAGCAAAGCCGGCTCGGTCATGCGCTTGAGGAAATAGTGCGGCGAGATCACCAGCACCGCATCGGCCCCGGCCTCCTTCGCATCATTGGCCCGCTGAATGGTCAGCCGCGTGCTTTCGCTGCCGATACCGGCAATGAGCCACTTGTTCTGGGGAATGCGCTCACGCGCCCACGCCAGCAACTGCCGGCGGTCATCGTTTTCGAGCAACGCCGATTCACCGCTCGATCCCCCCACCAGCACGCCGTCCATGCCGAACGACAGGTGAGCATCGAGGTTACGCTGAAAGGCAGCGCCATCGAGTTCACCGTTGGCGGTGAACGTGGAAACAGCGGGCACCATGAGCCCGCCCAACTGGGCGACGGAAAGTGTGGGCATCCTTCTAACCTGTCACGCCGAGCCCCGCCGCGCGAGTGACGCCCCCGGCGACCGAGGTCTACTGACCGAAAAGACTCTCGAAACCGCTGCCGAACACCGAGTCGCTTTTCAGCGGATTGGGACTCGTCACCTGTTCGTGGCCGCTCGGGCTGGTGGCTAGCGGCGGCATGGTAAGCCCCGTACCCAAGGGGTTGGCCCCGAGTCCGGCAGCAATCCCACCCGAGTGCGCCGATGGCCGCCCGGGCAATGTGGCCGGCTTCACCGTCTGCCCTGCCACCGGCGTCTTCCGGGAGCGGCCCATGCGGAACGCCAACTCGAAGTCGGCCGGATTGGTCGCAGCACCCTTCGCGACTTCGAAATCGATCTCGCCGTTCTGCACCAGCTCTGTGAGATGCTGATCGAACGTCTGCATACCGTACTGCGAACCGTCGGCGATGTAGTCACGAATTTCCGCGATGCGCCCTTCGGCAATGAGATCGCGAATCGTACTCGTCACGATCATCACCTCGGCCGCAACTACGCGCCCCTGCCCACTGCGCCGCGGCAGCAGTCGCTGCGACACGACCGCGTGCAATGACTCGGCGAGACGCATGCGCACCACCAACTGCTCCTCCGGCGGAAACATCGCCACGATACGCATGACAGTGGTCACGGCATCCGGCGTGTGCAGCGTTGAGATAAGAAGATGGCCAGTTTCGGCCGCCTTCATCGCCGTGTCGATTGTCTCCGCATCGCGCATTTCGCCGATCAGGATGACATCGGGGTCCTGTCGCAACGCGGCGCGCAATCCCATGCGGAACGTATCGGTGTCGATGCCCACTTCACGCTGCGTTACCGAACTCTTGATGTCATTGTGAATGAACTCGATGGGATTTTCGAGCGTGAGAATGTGCTTCTCGTAGCTCGCATTGATCTCATTGACCAGTGCGGCCATGGTACTCGACTTGCCGGAGCCGGTCACGCCGGTAACCAGCACCATACCGCGCTCGGTATGCGCAATGCGTGTGAGCACCGGGGGCAGACGCAACGTCTGCACGGTAGGCACCTGCTCGGGAATCACGCGCATCACGATGCTGTGCGACGCGCGCTGACGCAGGATGTTCACACGAAAGCGCCCCACGCCGGGGGCAGCCCACGAGCAGTCGAAGTCGCGCAGCGTATCGATCGTGGCCCGGTCGGCATCGTTGCTCATCAGATGCAGGGCAATCGCCCGCGTCTGCTCGGCGGTCAGCGCCTGTTTCGTGAGCACCACAAGACGGCCGTCGATGCGCGCTCGCACCACGTCGCCCGCCTTGATGTGCACGTCGGACGCTCCACGTTCGACGGCTGCCTTGATGATGCGCTCAATCGCCACGATCTCTTGCCTGCTGGGAGGGAACGGAGACACAGGCTCCGATGGGCTCTCGCTGTCGGGACGACTCCAAGGGTGTTCCGGCAACGTGACAGTGCCGTCAGCATTCTGCCGACGGCACCGATTATCACACGAAGGGCCCGGAAACCGGGCGACGAACGCTCAGCCGACCTTCAAGCCGTCGAGCCCCATGATCTCCCGCACCTGCCCAATGGTCTCCTGCGCAATCGCCCGGGCGGCCCGGCCGCCGTCGGCGATGGCGTCGAGCACCTTGGCCGGCTCGGCATCCAATTCAGCACTGCGACGGCGAATGGGAGTGAGTTCCTGCACCATCCCCTCCAGCAGCACCTTCTTGCAGTCCATGCATCCCCAGCCGGCCGTGCTGCACTGCTCGGCCACATGCGCCACGGTGGTTTCGTCGTTGAACGCCTTGTGCAACTGGAAAATGTTGCACACCTCCGGGCGCCCTGGATCGCTCTTCCGCACGCGCTGCGGGTCGGTCATGGCCGGCCGAAGCTTCTGCCAGATCTCCTCGTCGCTTTCGAGCAGCCCGATGGTGTTGCCCAGGCTCTTGGACATCTTCGCGTTGCCGTCGAGCCCCATGATGCGCCGCGTTGGTGTAAGCAGCGGCTTGGGTTCGGGGAAGTATTCCGTCTCGAACTTGGCGTTGAACTTGCGCGACGTATCACGCGCGAGCTCGAGATGCTGGATCTGGTCTTCGCCCACAGGCACGCTGTCGGCGCGATAGAGCAGAATGTCGGCGCTCTGCAGCACCGGATACATGAGCAACCCGGCCGGGATGCTCTCCATCTTCGACGACTTGTCCTTGAACTGCGTCTGTCGCTCGAGGTCGCCCAACGGCGTGATCGTCGTAAAGATCCACGACAATTCGGTGTGCTCAGGCACATCGCTCTGCATGAACAGAATGGCCTGCGACGGATCGATCCCCGATGCGAGCAGGCTCTTCGCCATGCCCCATCGCCGCGCCCGCAGCACCGCCGGGTCGTACGCACCCGTGATGGCGTGATAGTCGACCACGCAATAAATGGCGCCGGGATGCTCCGTCTGGAGCTTTACCCAATTCTTGACGGCACCAAGGTAGTTGCCGATGTGGAGTTCGCCGGAGGGCTGGATGCCGCTGAAGATACGAGCCATACCCAAACGTAGCGGCAGAACGGATGCCGGCAAACAGCAGCGGTCCGCCCTCCGTGGTTCCTGCCGTTCGCCGTCTGCAGTTTTACCCGCCAGCAGACCAAGTTTCTATCTATGACCGCCTCCGACCGCCGCCACTGGCTCAACGCCGCCACCGCCGCCGCCCACGTCGCTGCCGACTTCATCGCCGCCGAATCCCGCTCCCATCGCAACATCACCTGGGAGGCCAAGAGCGCCACCGACTTCGTGAGCCACGTCGACCTTGGCGCCGAGCAGCGCATCCGCGATGTGCTGCTCACGCAGATTCCAGAGCTGCGCATCGTCGGCGAAGAACTCAGCAACGACGCCGACCCGGAGAGCGGACTCGTGGCCATCGTCGATCCGCTCGACGGAACCACCAATTTTCTGCACGGCTTTCCAAACTACGGCGTTTCCATCTGCATCGCGCTCGATGGCGTGCCCATGGCCGCCGTCATGCACGACGTCGCCCGCGGCGGCGTCTGCACGGCCACGGCCGGCGATGGCGCCTTCGTCGACGGCGAACGCATTCATGTGTCCACCATCGCCGAACCGGCGCGCGCCCTCATCGGTACCGGCTTCCCGTTTCGCGACGTGTCGTACGCCGACCAGTACCTCGGCATGATGAAGCGCATCATGCCCGCCACCGCCGGGATGCGGCGCGCCGGCAGCGCAGCACTCGACCTTTCCGACGTGGCGCGTGGCCGCTTCGACGCGTTCTGGGAGATCTTCCTCCACCCGTGGGACCTCGCCGCCGGCGTTCTGCTGGTGCGCGAAGCGGGCGGTCGCGTGACGGACCTCGAAGGCCACGACGCACGCCTCGTGGGAGGCACCATCGTCGCCTCGAATGGCGTACTGCACGACTGGTTCCTCGACATTCTCAACGACCGGTGAAGCTTCCGTAGCCTTTCGTTGGTACCCCCCGGCGGCTGCGGCCGTCTCCGTGCCTCCCACCCTCCGTGCCTCCGCCCATGCCCCTCATCGAGTGCGTCCCCAACTTCTCCGAAGGCCGCGACCCTGTGGTCATCGCTGCCATCCGTGACGCCATTGCGAGCACGACTGGCGCACACGTGCTCGATGTGTCCAGCGATGCGTCGCACAACCGTACGGTCATCACCTTCGTTGCCACACTCGAGGCGGCCGTGCCAGCGGCACTCGCGGCCATGCGTGAAGCGCGTGACCGCATCGATCTCACGCAGCATCAAGGGGAACATCCGCGCATTGGCGCCACCGACGTCGTGCCCTTCATCCCGCTCGAAGGCGCGACCATGGACGATTGCATCGCCCTCGCGCGCGAACTCGGCACGCGTGCCTTCGGTGAACTCGGTATTCCGGTATACCTCTACGAGCGCGCGGCCACGACTCCCTCGCGCGAAAACCTCGCCGATGTCCGGCGCGGCGAATTCGAAGGACTGCGCGATGACGTGCGCACGAATGCCGCGCGCAAACCCGACTTCGGCAACGCCGAGTTGCACGCGACGGCCGGCGCCACCGCGGTTGGGGCGCGTCCGTTCCTTGTGGCCTACAACGTGTACCTTGGCGACAAGAGCAACCTGCCCGTTGCCAAAGAGGTCGCCAAGGCCATTCGCGGGTCGAGCGGCGGCCTGCGCTATGTGAAGGGCCTCGGCATGGAAGTCGATGGCCAGGCGCAGGTGAGCATGAACCTCGTCGACACCGAGAAGACACCACTGCACCGCGTCTTCGACTTTGTCAAAGCCGAAGCGGCCGCGTACGGCGTGGCGCCCACATGGAGCGAAATCGTCGGGCTCGCACCCGAGCGCGTGATGCTCGAGGCCGGCGCTCGTCACATTCAGCTGCGCGGATTCAACAAGGGCATGCTGCTCGAGACCAAGGTGCGCGAGGTCATGAGCGGCGGCGAAACGGTCGACGGATTCATGTCGAGTGTCGCCGGCCCAACGCCCACGCCCGGAGGTGGCAGCGTAGCTGCCCACGCCGGCGCCCTCGGTGCAGCGCTCGCGCAAATGGTCGCCGGGCTCACCATCGGCAAGAAGAAGTACGCCGCGGTTGAAGAAGAGATGAAGGAGTTGGCGCTGCAAGGCGCGTCTCTGCGACGCGCACTCACGGTGCTGGTCGAGCGCGACGCGCAGTCGTACGACGCGGTGCGTGCCGCCTATCAGCTCCCCAAAGACACCGACGAGCAGCAGGCGGCTCGTGCCGCCGCCATTCGTGAGGCGCTAATTGGTGCCGCCGAAGTACCCCTCGAAACCGCGCGCACCGCAGTCGAAGTCACGGCCCTCGCCGCTGTCCTCGCCGAGCGGGGTAACAGCAACGCCGTGAGCGACGCCTGCGTGGCCGCGCTGCTGGCCGAAGCGGCCTGCAAGGGCGCCGTGCTGAATGTGCGCATCAACGTGGCCTCACTCGACGAAGCCGGTACCGAACGCGGCGCTCAGCTGGCGAGTGAAGCGCGCAAGCTGCTCGACGCCGCATCCATGCACGCCCGCATCGCCGAAGCGGCAGCTGAGCGAGTTATGCGCCCCGGCTGATCAGGCTACTTGCTCCACGGCGGCACGATGCCGTTGGTTCGTGCGTAGGCGATGCTCTGTCCCAGATGCTCGTGCAGGTGGGTGGCGGCCAAAATCCACATCCCCTGCGCGGTGGTCTTCATGCCGAACATGGACACCTCATTGCCTACCGTGGCCGCCGTGGTCTTGGCCATCTGCGCCTTCAAGTAGGCAAAGCTCTCCTCCAGCTCCGCCACGATCTGGTCGCGCGTGAGGGTGCGTGTTTCGTACGCCTGCAAGCTCTTGAAATCGCCGGCCTTGATGCCGGTGGCCTCGGGAATCGCATGCCCGAAGCCACTCGGGATGAAGTAGTTATCCGAGGCGACGTGCAGAAACACCTCGCCGATCGAGCGTACGCCGGCACCCGGTCGCCACGCCAGCTTCTCCGGGGGCGTAACCTTGGCGAGCCCAATGAACTTCTTCTCCACCCCCTCGACGTCCTTGATGAGATCGGCCACGAGCGGGGCAGCCTGAGCCATCAACGGGCTGGCAACAGGCACGGCAAACATGAGGAGTGCCGCGAAGACGAGGCTACGACGCATTGCTGTTCTCCGAGAGGGTTTCTTCAATTCTACCCGCGCTGGTGGAATCCAGTAACTCAGCCGCAAACACGAAAAAAGCGGAGCGCACCGGGTGTCCCCGTGCCTCCGCTTCTCCGTAGTCTTCGACGAGCTGTTTCCCGTCGCTAAATCGCGCTCAACCCGGCAGCGTGAGAATGCGGGGCCCGCTCTCCGTGATCGCCACCGTGTGTTCGAAGTGCGCCGACCGTTTGCCGTCGGCGGTAACTACCGTCCACTTGTCGGATAGCGTCTTGGTCTTCGGCGTGCCCACATTCACCATGGGCTCAATGGCGATGGTAAGCCCCACGCTGAGCTTCTTCCCCCGCTTCGGCTTGCCATAGTTGGGGATCTGCAGCTCTTCATGCGGCGAAAAGCCCACACCGTGGCCCACGAGTTCGCGCACCACGCCGAAACCGGCGGCCTCCACCACCGCCTGAACGGCGGCCCCGATATCACCCACATGATTGTCGGGGGTGGCCGCCGCAATGCCCGCTTCGAGCGAGGCCTGCGTGACGTCGAGCAGCCGCTGCGTTTCCGCATCGATCTGCCCCACGGGAATGGTGATGGCGGCATCCGTGTACATGCCGTCGAGCTTCACGCCGACGTCGACGGTGACGATGTCACCCTCGGCGAGTACGCGCTTACGCGACGGGATGCCATGCACGATCTCCTCGTTGATGGAGATGCACGCACTACCGGGAAAGCCGTAGAGCCCCTTGAACGCCGGCTCGGCGCCGGCGTGGGAGCGAATGAAGCTCTCCACCGCCTGATCGATTTCCAGCGTCGAGATGCCCGGCCGTACCTGCGCCTTGGCATGCATGAGGGTGGCGTGCAGAATGGCCCCGCCACGCGCCATGATCTCGATTTCGCGCGGCGACTTCAGCAACGTCGCCGGCGCGCTGTTCCCGAACATCATCACGAAATCCCGAGCGCCGTATGCACGCGCGATTCGACTTCCTCGAGCGTACCGAGCGCGTCGACCCGCACCATGTTGGCCCCGTTCGCGGCGTACCAATCGATGACGGGGGCCGTCTGATCGCGGTACACCTGCATACGCTTGCGAATGGCGTCAGGCTCGTCGTCCTTGCGGCGCACGAGCGTGCCGGACTGTCCACCTTCGGTGCACGTTTCCCCAGGCTCGCGCCCGAAGAACGGACGCTGACACACATCGCACGTGGTGCGACCGCTGAGGCGCCGAACGAGTTCTTCCTCGTCGACTTCAAAGAGCAGCACGGCGTCGAGCTTGCGCCCGACTGCGCCGAGCGTCTCCATGAGCCCCTCCGCCTGTGGCGTGGTTCGCACGACGCCGTCGAGGATGGCACCCTTGGCCGCCATGGGCGACGCGAGCGCTTCCTTCATGATGCCCATGATGACGGCATCGGGAACGAGATCGCCGCGGTCCATGGCTGCCTTGGCTTCGAGACCAAGGGGGGTGCCTTCACGGACTGCGGCGCGGAGGACATCACCAGTCGCGATCTTGGGAACGTCAAGGCGAGCGGCTAGCCGCTCGCCTTGTGTTCCCTTGCCCGCGCCTGGAGGACCAAGCAGGACGATGATCATGTCAGGATTTTAGAAGCCGCCCTGCGTCGCCTGGCGGCCACGGAATTTGACACGGCCCTTCTTCATGAAGCCGTCGTACTTGCGCAGCAACAGGTGCTGCTGCAACTGCGCCATCGTGTCGAGTGCAACACCGACCACGATCAGCAGCGACGTGCCACCGAACGCGAAGGGCACGTTCACGATACGGGCAATGACGATCGGCATCAGGGCGATGACCGTAAGGAAGATCGCGCCGGGCAACGTGATGCGCTCGACCACCTGCTCGATGTACTCCGCCGTCTTCGCGCCCGGCTTGATGCCCGGCACGAACCCGCCCTGCTTCTTCAGGTTCTCGGCCAAGTCGACCGGATTGAAGATGATGGACGTGTAGAAGTACGTGAACAACATGATCAGAATGGCAAACAGAAGGAAATAGAGCCACGGGTTCGGGCCCTGCGGATTGAAGTACTCCGCAATCTCCTGCAGCTTCGCGTTACCGCTGAACTGCGCGAGCGCACCGGGAATGACGATCACCGACTGGGCGAAGATGATCGGCATGACGCCGGCCGTGTTGATGCGCAGCGGGATGAAATTGCGCGCGGCCTCACGCTGACGTCCGCGAGCCATGGTGCGCTGCGGGATCTGAATGAGTACGCGTCGCGCCGCCACTGTAATGGCGACCACGCCGGCAACCACCGCCACCATGACCAGCCCCAACACCACCAGCGTGAGCGGCGATACCGCTCCCGTCGTGACGAAGTTGAACGACTGGAAGATGGACGGCCACATGCGCTCAACGATCGAGAAGAAGATGATCAGCGAGGCGCCATTGCCGAGGCCGCGTTCGGTGATCTGCTCACCCAGCCACATCACGAAGATCGCGCCCGTGGTGAGGAAGAGCATCATCTGGATCGTGAACCACGGCCCCGGACGCGACACCGCCGCCGGAAGCGACGCGGTGAAGAGCGCGAAGCCGTATGCCTGTACGAGCGCGAGCACGACGGTGAGGTAGCGGGTGTACTGGGTAAGCTTTTTCCGCCCCTCTTCGTCTTTCTGCATCTTGTCCACATTCGGCAGCACGGCCCCGGCGATCTGGACGAAGATGCTCGCCGAGATGTAGGGCATGATGCCGAGCGCGAACACAGTGGCACGTGAGAGACCACCACCCACGAACATGTCGTAGAGGCCGAGAAGGCCCCCGCCCTGCTGGCGGGTGAAGTAGTCGGTCAGCGCCTGGACGTCGATTCCCGGAGCCGTGATGTGCGAGCCGACGCGATAGATCACCATGCACAGGAACGTGAAGGTGATCTTCGCCCACAGCTCGGGCGTCCGGTAAATGTTGGCGACGGCGTTGGCCGCCGCGTTGTTTTGTTCTGCCATGCGCTGAATGCTCTCCGTCAGCCTTCGACGCGGCCGCCGGCCGCTTCGATCTTCGCCTTGGCGGAGGCGCTGACCTTCACGCCCTTCACCGTGACCGCACGCGACACTTCGCCGTTGGCGAGAAGCTTCGCGGGGCCCTGACCCTCACGTACGAGGCCTGCCGCGATCAGCGTGGCCGTCGTCACTTCTTCGCCAGCCACCCGATCGAGATCGTTGAGACGCACCACCTGCGCCTCCTCACGGAACGGGTTGGTGAAACCACGCTTCGGAATACGACGCGTGATCGGCATCTGGCCACCTTCGAAGTGCGGCTTGCCGCCACCGGGGCCGCCATGACCCGACCGGGCCATGGAACCCTTGTGACCCTTGCCGGACGTCTTGCCCAGGCCGGAGCCCGGACCGCGACCCACGCGACGGCGCGAGCGATGCGAGCCCGGAGCCGGCTGCAGGTTGTGCAGACCGATCTGCTCGGTCTTTTCGGCGTTATTCGCCATGGATTACCCCTCCACCGGCGTCACCTGAACCAGGTGACGCACCTTCTTGAGCTGGCCACGCAGCGAGGCGGAATCCTGCTGCACGACCGTCGCCTGATGATTCCGCAGGCCGAGCGCCGCCAACGTGGCGCGCATGCGCCACGAATGACCGATGGCGCTACGCACCTGGGTGATCTTGACCCTGCCATCCGTCGGCTTTTCGAGCTTCGGCGTCTTGGCCGGACCCTTGGACGGATGCCATACGAACGTCCGCGGCATTATGCCACCTCCGCTGCGTTAGGCGAGGCGCCAACCACGGCCGCCTTGCTGGTGTTGACCGCTTCCGTCTTCGACTTCGCACGCGACTTGTAGCCGATCTGCGACACTTCGAGCCCGCGCTCACGCGCAGCCTGCTCGACCGTGATCAGATGCGTGAGACCGTCGACGGCGGCACGGACCATGTTGTGCGGATTCGTGGAACCCAACGACTTGGTGAGGATGTCGTGGATGCCGGCGCACTCGAGGACCGCACGCACCGCGCCACCGGCAATCACGCCGGCACCCGGAGCAGCAGGCTTCATGAGCACCTTGCCGGCGCCGTGCTTGCCTACCACCTCGTGCGGGATCGTCGAACCGGTGAGCGGGATGCTGACCATGCTGCGACGGGCGGCTTCCACGGCCTTGCGGACCGCTTCCGACACTTCGTTCGCCTTGCCGGTAGCAAAGCCGACCTTGCCCTGCCCATCGCCCACCGCGACCAGCGCGTTGAACGAGAAGCGACGGCCACCCTTCACGACCTTCGCGACGCGGTTGATCGCAATCACGTTTTCCACCAGATCGCTCTGCTCGCGCTCCTGCTGCGGGCCGCCACGATCGGGGCCACGGCCACGGCCGTCGCGCCCACCCTGACCACCTTCGCCGCCGGGACCACGACCACGGCCAGCTCCCGGACCACCGCCCGGACCGCCACGACCACGTCCACCACCCGGGCCACCACGACCACGGCCTGCGCCGCCGCCCGGGCCACGACCACCACGCGCCGGAGCGCCACCCTGATTCTGTGCGTCTGCCATGATCAGAACTCCAGGCCGCCCTCTCGGGCGCCTTCGGCAACGGCCTTCACGCGGCCATGGTACTGGTAACCGGCGCGATCGAAGACCACCTTCGAAATACCCGCCGCCTTCGCCTTCTCCGCCGCTGCCTTGCCAACTGCCAGGGCGCGCTCGGACTTCGTGCCGCTCAGCTTCTCGTCGCCGACCGTCAGCAGCGTGCGCTGCGCGACGTCGTCCACGATCTGGGCGTAGATGTGCTTCAGCGAACGGAACACCACCAAGCGCGGACGCTCCGGCGTACCGTTCACTGCCTTGCGCACGCGCAGATGCCGCCGCTTGCGCTTCTCCGCGTTCGTACGCGGGATCGCGATCTTCGCCATTACTTGCCTCCGGCCTTACCGGCCTTACGCCGGATAACTTCGCCCTGATACTTGACGCCCTTGCCCTTGTACGGCTCAGGCTTGCGGAAGCTGCGGATCTCGGCGGCCACTTGGCCCACCAACTCCTTGCTCAAGCCCTCGATCACCACCGTCGTGGGATTCGGCGCGCTGATCTTCACGCCTTCGGGCGACTTGTATTCGATCTGGTGCGAGAAGCCCAGCGACAGCAACGCGCCGTAGGGCTTGATCTCGGCCTTGTAGCCGACACCCGTGATCTCCAGGGTCTTCTTGAACCCCGACGTCACGCCTTCCACCATGTTCGCGACCAGCGTACGCGTCAGACCGTGCAGCGCCTTGTGGCGCTCTTCGTCCGACGGACGCTTCACGAGCAGTTCTGCTCCTTCCTGCGACACCAGGATGTCGGCCGGGAGCGAACGGGCGAGCTCGCCCTTCGGACCCTTCACCGCCACCGTGTTGCCATTGATTGCCACCGTCACCCCGGCCGGAACCGGAATCGGGCGCTTACCGATACGCGACATGTCTTATGCGTCTCCTTACCAGACGAGGGCGAGAAGCTCGCCGCCCGTGTTGGCGGAGCGCGCATCACGATCAGACATGATGCCCTTCGACGTGCTCAGGATGGCCATACCGAGGCCGTTGCGGACACGCGGAATTTCCGTCACGCCGACGTACTTGCGCAGACCCGGCGTCGAAACGCGCTTGGTCTGACGGATGACCGACTGGCCACCGTGCGCGTACTTCAGAATCACACGCAACACGCTCTTGCCATCCTCGAGCTCGACCGTGCGGTAATCCTGGATGAAGGAGTTCTCCTTCAGGATGCGCGCGATCTCGATCTTGATCTTCGAGACCGGCATGTCGACGCGGCGGTGCCGTGAGGCACACGCATTGCGAAGCCGCGTCAGCATGTCGGCAATAGGGTCGTTCAGGCTCATGCTCTGATAATTCTCCTAGGGTATCCGCTCGGTGGCGGACCTGTAGGAAGTGAAAGAAAGGGCGAGCTCCGGACTCGGCACGCCAGCCCCGCGGGGGGAGCCTTGAAATCTCACCCCGCATGGCCGCGAAACCAAGCCCACAGCTCGTTTTGGTCCTACCAGATGACGACGCCCCGCAAATCGGGACGTCGTCTCCGCTCAGCGATAACCCCGGAGGGTTACCAGCTCGCCTTGCGCACGCCCGGGATCAGGCCGTTCAAAGCCATGTCCCGGAGGGCAATACGGCTCAACCCGAAGTGCCGCAGGAACGCGCGCGGACGGCCGCTCATGCTGCAGCGGTTGCGCACACGCGTTGCCGACGAATTGCGCGGCATCTTGTGCAGCGCGTTCACCGCGGCCTGCACTTCTTCCGGCGTGCTCTTGGGGCTGCTGATCACGGCCTTGAGGGCCGCACGCTTCTGGGCAAACCGCTCCACCAGCTCTTTACGCTGCGCGTTGCGGGCCAGCTTGCTCGTCTTCGCCATTCTGTTCTAGTCTCGGTTAGGCCGCGCTCGGCTGCGCCACCTTGGGCGTCACCGGCTTGTCGTCGCCACGGAACGGCATGCCGAGCTGATGCAGCAGCGCGAACGCATGCGCATCCTTCCCGGCCGTCGTCACGAACGTGATGTCCATGCCGTGCACCTGCTCGACCATATCGTAATTGATCTCAGGGAAGATCAACTGCTCCTTGATGCCGAGCGTGTAGTTGCCACGACCGTCGAACGACTTCGTGCCGAGGCCGCGGAAATCGCGGATACGCGGGCACGCCACCGTCACGAACCGATCGAGGAACTCCCACATGCGCGAACCGCGCATGGTCACGGAAGCACCGATCTCCTGACCCTCGCGAAGGCCGAAGTTCGCCACCGACTTCTTCGCCTTGCGGCGCACCGGCTTCTGACCGGTGATCAGTGCGAGCTCTTCCACCACCACGTCGAGCAGCTTCGGCTGCTTCACGGCCTCACCCACGCCGCAGTTGATCACGATCTTCGTCAGCGTCGGGATCTGATGCGGGTTCGTGAATCCGAACTGCTTCGCCAGGTTCTCCCGAACCGTGCTCTCGTAGTACGTCTTCAGGCGCGGAGCCGCAGCCGGCAGGCCGGCACCAGCATGCTCACGCTTCGTGAAGTCGACAGCAGCGCGGCCCTGTCCACCCTTCTTGTCCGCCTTGCTGCCACCCTTCGCGCCAGCACCGCCCTTCGCGGCACCCGGCTTTCCGCCGCCCTTCGCCCCACCCTTCGCGCCGCCCTTGGCGGCGCCCTTTTCCTTGGTCGCCATGTGCAGTTACTCCGTCAGCGCGAGCGGGAAATGACTTCACCGCTCTTCACGCCGATGCGCTCCTTCGTGCCGTCCTTGTCGATGCGGGCGCGAACCCGTGTCGGCTTGCCGGTCTTCGAATCGAGCAGCATGACGTTCGACGCGTGGAAGGGCGCCGGCATCTCGATGATGCCGCTCGTCTCTTCCGCCGTACGCGCCTTGCGGTGCTTCTTGACGATGTTGATGCCTTCCACCTTGATGCGGCCCGTCTTGGGGTACACCTGGAGGACCTTGCCCTCCTTCCCCTTGTCGTCGCCACGCATCACGCGGACGGTGTCACCCTTGGTGACATGGATCGCTTCCCGCGACGCCTTGAGGGCGTGACGCGCAGCGCCGAGGCGCTGGCCGCGATCCGTCTTGTAGTACACGTTCTTCCGCATCTCAAAGCACCTCGGGCGCCAACGAGACGATCTTCATGTACCGCTTCTCGCGGAGCTCACGCGCCACGGGGCCGAAGATACGCGTCGCCTTCGGTTCGCCGTTGTCGTTGATGATCACGACCGCGTTCTCGTCGAAGCGGATGTACGATCCGTCCTTGCGGCGCGTTTCCTTCACCGTGCGTACCACCACGGCCTTCGCCACATCGGACTTCTTCACGGTGCCGTTCGGCAGCGCGTCCTTCACCGCCACGATGACCTTGTCACCAAGGCCGGCGTAGCGACGGCGCGTGCCGCCGAGGACGCGGATCACCAGGGCGCGCTTGGCGCCGCTGTTGTCCGCAACCTTCACGACTGATTCTTGCTGGATCATGGTTTAGTTCCCCTTACCGCGCGCGTTCGACGATCTCGACCACGCGCCACCGCTTGTCCTTCGACAAGGGCCGGGTCTCCATGATGCGCACCGTATCGCCGACCTTCGCCGAGTTCTCCTCGTCGTGAGCCTTCAGCTTGCGGGTACGCGTCACCATCTTGCCGTACTGCGGGTGCGGCATGCGACGGTCGATTCGCACGACCACCGTCTTTTCCATCTTGTCGCTCACGACCAGCCCGACGCGCACCTTGCGCGCCGTCCGTTCGGAGGCGCCGTTCTGCGCGGCGCTCGCGTTATTCGTCTCTGCCATCAGTCGTATCTCGGTTAGCGGCCATGGCCGGCGAGCTGACGCTCGCGCTGCACGGTCTTCAGGCGCGCGATGTCCCTGCGGATGCTGCGCAACCGCAGCGGCTCTTCCAGCGCTTCAGTGCCACTGCGGAAACGGAGGCGGAAACGCTCCTCTTCCAGTTCCGCAATGCGGGACACGAGCTCGTCGTCAGCCAGTCCGCGGATCTCTTCAGCCTTCATGGGTCACCGCCTCCTCGCGCGCGACGAACTTGGTCTTTACGCCGAGCTTCGCGGCGGCCAGGCCCATCGCCGTTTCGGCGAGTTCCCGCGTCACACCCTCGATCTCGAACATCACTCGGCCCGGCTTCACCACCGCCACCCACAATTCCGGCGAACCCTTACCCTTACCCATTCGGGTTTCGGCCGGCTTCTTCGTGATCGGCTTATCCGGGAACACCCGGATCCACACCTTGCCGCCACGCTTGATGTGACGCGTCATCGCGACACGGCACGCTTCGATCTGACGGCTCGTCACCCAGGCCGGCTCGAGAGCCTGCAACCCGTACGTGCCGAACGACAGTTCGCTCCCACGGTACGCCAGGCCGGTCATCCGGCCCTTGAACATCTTGCGGAATTTGACCCGCTTCGGACTCAGCATCGTTCAGCTCCTCAGTTGCCGGTCGAGTAGGTCTTGCCGCGACGATCTTCCACGATCTCGCCCTTGAAGATCCAGACCTTGACACCAATGGTGCCGTAGGTGGTCTTCGCGGTGCTCGTCGCGTAGTCGATGTCGGCGCGCAGCGTGTGAAGGGGCACCCGGCCCTCCATGTACCCTTCCACGCGCGCAATCTCGGCGCCACCGAGGCGGCCGCCGGCCTTCACCTTGATGCCGAGCGCGCCCATTCGCATCGCGCCCTGTACCGCCCGCTTGAGCGCGCGGCGGAACGAAATACGCTGCGACAGCTGCGCGGCGATGTTGTCGGCGACCAGCTGCGCCTCGACTTCCGGCCGCTTGATCTCTTCCACGTTGATGCCGACTTCCTTGCCCGTCAGCTGCGCCAGCTCATCACGCAGCTTGTCGACTTCCGCGCCCTTCTTGCCGATCACCACGCCCGGACGGCCCGTGTGGATGGTCACCACGACCTTCCCCGGCTTCCGTTCGATCGTCACGTCGGCAATGGCCGCGTTGTCGAGGCGCGCCTTCAGGTACTTGCGAAGGAGCGCGTCTTCCTTCAGCAGCGCCGGCATCTCCTTCTTGGCATACCACGTCGAACGCCAGTTCTTCGTGACGCCGAGGCGGAAGCCGATCGGATTAGTCTTCTGTCCCATTAGCGCACCGCCTCCGTCACGACGATCTCCACGTGGCTCGTCCGCTTCAGCATTGGCGTCGCACGGCCCATGGCCGCCGGCGTCCAACGCTTGAGCTTCGGGCCTTCGTTCACGATGGCCTTCGTGATCACCAACGCGTCCACATCGAGCGACGTGTTGGCGGCACGGGCCGCTTGTTCTGCGTTCGCTACTGCACTGTTCAGCGTCTTCTCAATCTGCTCAGACGCGTGCTTCTTCGAAAACTTCAGGAGCGCCAGCGCGTCGTTCACGCGCTGACCGCGAATCTGGTCGATGACCAGACGCATCTTGTAGGGAGACTGACGCGTGGTGCGCTGAATCGCGCGCGCCTCGATCCCGGCCGGCTTGCTCGTCTTGGCCATGGTTTACTTGCCTCCCTTCTTCTTCGCGTCGACCTTCTGGCCCGCGTGACCGCGGAACAGACGCGTCGGCGAGAATTCACCGAGCTTGTGACCCACCATGTTTTCGGTCACGTACACCGGGATGAACTTGTTCCCGTTGTGCACCGCGAACGTGTGGCCCACGAATTCCGGCAGGATCGTGCTTGCGCGCGACCAGGTCTTCACGACCTTCTTTTCGCTCTTGGCGTTCATCGCAACCACCTTCGCCTCCAGGCGCTCGCTGACGAACGGACCCTTCTTAATGCTTCTCGACATATCGGTTCTCGTCTCGCCTGGCGGTTACTGCGTGGCTCGGCCGCGCTTGCGGCCGCGCACGATGAGACGCGTCGACGCCTTCTTCTTGTTGCGCGTCTTGACGCCTTCCTTCTTGCCCCAGGGGCTCACCACGTTACGACCGCCGCGCGTGCGGCCACCGTGCGGGTGATCCACCGGGTTCATGACTTCACCACGCACCTTGGGGCGCTTGCCGAGCCAGCGGCTCTTGCCGGCCTTGCCGTGCGACTGCAGCTCGTGTTCGGAGTTGCCCACTTCACCGATCGTCGCCGAGCAGTTGCCGTGCACCAGGCGCATTTCCGTCGACGCCAGACGCAGCGTCACGTACTCGCCTTCCTTCGCAACAACCTGAGCGAAGGTACCGGCTGAGCGCGCCATCTGGCCGCCCTTGCCGATCTTGAGCTCGATGTTGTGAACCGACGTACCGAGCGGCACTTCCTTGAGCGGCATCGCATTGCCCGTACGGACATCGCTGCCCGGGCCAGCGACCACCGTGTCACCCTGCTTCAGCCCCTTCGGGTGCAGGATGTAGCGCTTCTCGCCGTCCGCGTACTCGACCAGCGCGATGCGCGCCGAACGATTCGGATCGTACTCGATGTGCGCCACAGTCGCCGGCATGCCGTGCTTGTCGCGCTTGAAATCGATGACGCGGTACATGCGCTTGTGACCGCCACCGATGCGACGCATCGAGATGTGGCCATGATTGTCGCGGCCGCCCGACTTCTTGAGGGGCTCCACGAGCGACTTCTCAGGCGTGCTGCGCGTGATCTCGACGAAATCGGAGACCGAGCGGAAGCGGGTGCCCTTCGTAACCGGCTTGAATTGACGGATTCCCATGCGACTCAGCCCTCGAAGATCGCGATGGTGTCGCCGTCACGCAGCTTCACAATCGCCTTCTTGGTGTGGGGGCGGCGACCGATCGACTGGCCGACGCGGCGCGCCTTCCCGCGCGCATTCGACGTCCACACACCAGTGACCTTCACGCCGAACAGCTGCTCGACGGCCGCCTTGATGGCGTACTTCGTGGCTTCAGGCGCCACTTCGAACGTGTATTCACCGCGATCCTGATAAGCGGCCGAGGTGCGCTCCGTCACGATCGGGCGCATGATGGTGCGATACAGACTCATCGCTTAGCCCTCCGCATGGTTCTGGGTGAGCGCCGGCGACTCGATCACCACGACATCCGACCAGAGGATGTGGTAGGTGCTCGCATCGCTGTACGGCAGCACGATCACGCGACCGAGGTTGCGCGCGCTGAGGTACACGTTCGGCTTCACGCCGTGCGTGAGGAGCAGCACTTTCTTTTCGGCCACACCAAGCGACGCCAGCAGTCCCGTCATCGCCTTGGTCTTCGGCGCGCTGAACTCGAGCGCGTCCACGAGGACCACCGCGTTCTCACGGGCACGGGCGTTCAGCGCACTCTTGCGAGCCAGCTGACGCACCTGCTTCGGGACGATCTGCGTGTAGCTGCGCGGCTGCGGGCCGAACACCGTACCACCGCCCGGCCAGTTCGGCGCGCGCGTCGAGCCCTGGCGGGCGCGACCGGTGCCCTTCTGCTTCCACGGCTTCTGGTTACCGCCGGTGACTTCACCGCGGGTCTTGGTCTTGGCCGTGCCCTGGCGCTGGTTGGCGAGATACGCCTTAACCGCCTGGTGCATGACCGGCACGTTGACGATGCCGTCGAACGTGCCCTCGGGGAGCTGGCGCGTGCCGCCCTGCTTCCCCTGCGCCGAGTACACCGGCGCCTCGAAGGTCTTGGTTTCCGCCATCATGATCAGCCCTGCTTCCGCACGAAGACGATGCCGTTGGTCGGCCCCGCCACGCTGCCGCGCAGATAAATGAGGTTGCGCTCCGCATCAACCTTTTCGACGCGAATGCTGATTGCCGTGTGCTGCTTGTTGCCGTACTGGCCAGGCATCTTCTTGCCCTTGATGACGCGCGACGGGTCGGTGCCCGCGCCGATGGAGCCAGGCTTGCGGTGCTTGGTGTTGCCGTGCGTGTTCGGACCGCCATGGAAACCGTGGCGCTTCACGACACCCTGGAACCCGCGACCCTTCGACGTGCCCGTGACCTTCACCCGTTCACCCGGCGTGAAGATGTCCACCTTGATCACGTCGCCCACGTTGTACGTGGGGGCTTCGCCGTTTGCCGGCGCGTCGTCGAGGCGGAAGCTCTTCAGCACGGCAGGTGCGGCCTCGAGGCCGGCCTTCTTCGCGTGTCCGAGTTCCGCCTTCGTGGCGCGATCGCCCTTGGGCGTGCGCTCACCTTTCTTGTTGGGACGCGCAGTGCGCTGCGCGCCATATCCGAGCTCCACCGAAGAGAAACCCGCCTCAGCCATGACCTTGGTCACGGGGTTGGGCGTGGCCTCCACCACGGTGCAGGGCACTTGCTGCCCCTGCTCGTTGAACAGCTGGGTCATCCCCAGCTTCTTGCCGATGATGCCGATCATGAATTGACTCACTCCGTACGAGTCGCGGCCATCCGGAATGGATGTACCGTTGGACTGTGGATGGTGCCGCCCTGTGCAGCACCATCAGTACGCGCCGCAATCGTCCGCGGCGTGAACTTCCGCTGTCCTGCGTCCTGCTCCCTGCAACCTGCTCCCTGCAAACTGCTCCCTACGTCCTGCTTGCTGCGGAGGTCTATTCGACCTTGATCTCGACGTCTACACCAGCGGGCAGATCGAGCTTGGTCAGCGCGTCCACCGTGCCGGCACGCGAATCGAGGATGTCGATCACGCGCTTGTGCGTCTTGAGCTCGAACTGCTCACGCGACTTCTTGTCGACGTGCGGCGAACGGAGCACCGTCCAACGCTGCGTCTTGGTCGGGAGCGGGATCGGACCCGATACCGACGCGCCGGTCTTCTCGGCCGTGCGAACAATGTCCGCCGAAGCCTGGTCGATCACAGCGTGGTCAAACGCCTTGAGGCGAATGCGAATGCGGCCAGCCATCTGATTTCCTTGAAGGGAACCTCCACACTGCGGGCAGCCGATGATTCAGCCGCCCGCAGGAGGGAAGTCCTGGTTAGGCGAGGATCTTGGTCACGACGCCGGCGCCGACCGTACGACCACCCTCACGGATGGCGAAGCGCAGCTGCTCTTCCATGGCAATCGGGATGATGAGCTCGATTTCCATCGTCACGTTGTCGCCCGGCATCACCATCTCCATCCCTTCGGGGAGCTGGATGTTGCCCGTCACGTCAGTCGTGCGGAAGTAGAACTGCGGACGGTAGCCCTTGAAGAACGGCGTGTGACGGCCGCCTTCTTCCTTCGTGAGCACGTAGACTTCGGCCGTGAACTTCGTGTGCGGCTTGATCG
>ERZ1645185.19-NODE-19-length-77338-cov-7.947246_pt1 | contig 77338 bp, 80 predicted proteins | sample MGYA00575351_ERZ1645185 | MGnify/ENA primary metagenome ERZ1645185 (study PRJEB40838, sample SAMN11284767) | freshwater sediment metagenome | isolation source: river sediment | host: Sediment | place: India: Jana village, Kanpur | collected 2015-12-17 ... | reverse complement strand
GCGCGCCGGGCATGACGCTGATGAAGATGCCGCTGTTCGTGTGGACCTGGCTGATTACGGCCTATCTGCTGATCGCAACGGTGCCGGTGCTGGCGGGCGCGGTGACCATGCTGCTGACCGACCGCAACTTTGATACACACTTTTTCAATGCGGCGGGCGGCGGTGACCCGGTCATGTTCCAGCACATCTTCTGGTTCTTTGGCCATCCCGAGGTGTACATCCTGATCCTGCCCGCGTTTGGCGTGGTGTCACAGATCATCCCGACTTTCGCGCGCAAGCCGCTGTTTGGTTACGCATCGATGGTGTATGCGACGGCTTCTATCGCCATCCTGTCCTTCATCGTGTGGGCGCACCACATGTTTACGGTGGGCATGCCCGCGGCGGCGCAGTTGTTCTTCATGTATTCCACCATGCTGATTGCCGTGCCGACGGGCGTGAAGGTGTTCAACTGGGTGGCGACCATGTGGAAGGGTTCAATGACCTTCGAGACACCGATGCTGTTCGCAGTGGCCTTTGTCTGCCTGTTTACCATTGGTGGCTTCTCGGGTCTGGTGCTGGCGATAACGCCGGTTGATATCCAGTTGCACGATACCTATTACGTTGTAGCGCATTTCCACTATGTGCTGGTATCGGGTGCCCTGTTTGCCATCTTCGCCGGCGTTTACTACTGGCTGCCCAAGTGGACCGGACACATGTACGACGAAAAGCTGGGCAAGTGGCATTTCTGGCTATCCACGATTTCCATGAACATCACGTTCTTCCCCATGCATTTCCTGGGGCTGGCCGGCATGCCGCGCCGCTATGCGGATTACGCGTTGCAGTTCGCTGAATTCAATGCGATAGCTTCGGTTGGCGCATTCATATTCGGCGCCAGCCAGTTGATCTTCCTGTGGCTGATCCTGAAGTCTATTCGGGGCGGGAACAAGGCGACCAACCAGGTATGGGAAGGTGCGGAGGGGTTGGAGTGGACAGTGCCTTCGCCAGCGCCTTATCACACCTTTGAAACAGCCCCTGTGGTGAAGTGAGGAAATGAAACGGGCGAATTCGCCCGTTTCAAAATGAAATGCAAAGCAAACGAAACATTGTCACCGGGTTGATTCTTGCGGCCATCGCCATTGGAATCTTTCTGTATACATTGATGAAAGCGCAGCCGGGCGGATGAAGAACGATAATCCGATCCTGCTGAAAAAGCTCTGGATCGTGGCGCTGGGCATGTTTGGCTTTGGCTTTGCCATGGTGCCGTTTTACCAGAAGATTTGCGAGGTGACCGGCATCAATTCGGGTGACACGCAGGTGCTGGCAAAAAACACCCAGGTCGACACCAGCCGGAAAATCACGCTGGAGTTCGATGCCAATGTCGATGCGAATCTGCCGTGGAAATTCACGCCGGTGCAGAAGAGTATCGAAATGTATCCGGGCGAGATGGTGCAGGTGTTGTATGAAGTTGAAAACCAGACCGGGCATGATGTTACCGGGCAGGCGATTCCCAGTTACGGCCCGCAACTGGCAGCGCAGTATGTCAAGAAAATCGAGTGCTTCTGCTTTACAGGGCAGACCTTGAAGGCGCATGAGAAACGGCAGATGCCAGTGATGATAGTGATGGATCCATCCCTGCCGAAAGAAGTGAATACGGTGACCTTGTCCTATACGTTCTTTGTGAAGCCGGGTTCGGACAAGGCCGCTTCGACCTCTGCAGGCAAGGTTGACAGGCGTGGGTGATCGCCGGGCCAGCCACTGGCAAGCGGCAAAGGCGGTGTTCTGGAGTTTTTTTGGGGTCAGAAGGAAATCTGACTACGAACAGGATGCGATGCATCTGACACCTGTTCAGGTCATCGTGATTGGATTGGCCGGTGCGGCGATATTCATATTCGCCGTGCTTGGCGTAGTGATGTTGGTTACGCGTTAATAAATAAATCAAGGAGAGGAGGCAACACCATGGCTTCACAAACCGGCGGTTACTATTTGCCCGCCCCGTCCCATTGGCCGATAGTGGGGTCGGTTGCGCTGTTATTGATGGCGCTGGGCGGCACCTTCATGATCAACGGCGTTGGCGGCGGCTGGCTGCTCTGGGTCGGGCTGGCCATTCTTACTGTCATGCTGTTTGGCTGGTTTGGCACAGTCATCCGTGAGAGCCAAAGCGGCAAGCACAACAAACAGGTGGATTTGTCCTTCCGTTGGGCCATGAGCTGGTTCATTTTCTCCGAGGTGATGTTCTTTGCGGCCTTTTTCGGCGCGCTGTTTTACATGCGGGTGCTGTCAGTGCCGTGGCTGGGGTCTGGCGATACCCTGGAGCAACTCTGGAGCGGGTTCAACGCAACCTGGCCGACAGCGGGTCCGGGACTGGAAGCAGACGGGTACAAGTTCACGCCGATGGGAGCCTGGGGCATTCCAGCGATCAACACCCTGTTGCTGCTGACGTCCGGTGCGACCGTGACCTGGGCGCACTGGGGTTTGAAGAAGGGCAATCGCAGTCAGTTGATATGGGGGCTGGCCTTGACCGTTGCCCTCGGTCTTGTCTTCCTGTCGCTGCAGGTTTACGAATACATGCATGCCTATTCCGATCTTGGTCTGACGCTGGGTGCGGGGGCATATGGCGCCACCTTCTTTATGCTGACGGGCTTCCATGGTTTCCATGTAACGGTGGGAACACTGATGCTGATCGTGATTCTGGGGCGTTCCATCAAGGGCCATTTCACCGCGGAACATCATTTCGGTTTCGAAGGGGTGGCCTGGTACTGGCACTTTGTTGATGTCGTCTGGCTGGGACTGTTCATTTTCGTGTACTGGCTCGTGTAAGCAGGCGGCTTAAAGTAAAAAGGCCGCGCACTGCGCGGCCTTTTTGTTTGCTGGTTGATCTAGCCCTTTATTCCCGTTTGCGGAATCCAGCCAAAATAATAGCTGGCCATCAACATCACGAATAAAACGATGGATAGCGTAATGCGAACAGTCAGCGCCTTGACAGTTCGCTCCGACTGGCCCTTGTCCTTGACAAGGTAATATAGCGCGCTACCCAGGCTGATGAGAATGAACAGAATGAACAGCAGGACAATAATTCGCATGGTGATTCCAGAGCCGGCAAAGCACTCAGTCTATCGTAAATGATGCGTTTGAGAATGGGTCCCTATGCTTTTCGACCCGGCCTGTGGCCAACACTCGCGGGGCTGTTTTTCTTTATCCTGACAATGTGGTTGGGCAACTGGCAGCTTTCGCGGGCGGAGTACAAGCAGGGTTTGCAAAACCGTTATGACCGCATGCAGCAGGACGGGGTGGTTAGAATGGGCGCTTCGCTTGTAGAAAAAGAAAGCCTGCTGTTTCGCAGTGTTGAAGTGCGGGGCGAGTTTGTGCCAGGCAGGGAAATCCTGATTGATAACCGGGTGTACAAGACCATAGCCGGATATCACGTGCTGACACCCTTCCGCATTGAAGGCTCAGACCGGCATGTGCTGGTCAACCGGGGCTGGGTTGCCGTGGTGAAAGGACGACGGGATGAACTGCCTGATATCAGGCCAGTGGCGGGTGTGTTTTTGCTCCGCGGCATCGCGGTCGATCCCCAAAGCCGATATTTCGAATTCAAGGGGGCGATGCCGCAGGGCAGGCTATGGCAGAACCTGAATTATGAGCAGTATCAAGCATGGCTGGGCAAACCGCTGCAGCCTGTTCTGATACAGCAAACGGGTGATATGGGTGACGGACTGGTCCGTGACTGGCCCCGGCAGGATGCTGGCGTATCCACTCATATCAGTTATGCGATTCAGTGGTTTGGCCTTGCCGGCGCAATTGTCGTGCTTTGGCTGGTGCTGAATGTGAAGCGCGAGAAGGAGAAAGATTGAACCGCGTTAAATTGCTGCTCTTGTTCGGGCTTTTCATATTGCCTGTGGCTGCCTCGTATCTGGCGTATTACATCTGGCAGCCTTCTGGTCGCAAGAATTACGGCGAACTTGTCAGGCAGGTGGATATCAAGCTCAAGGGGCCCGCGCTGAATGGGCAGGAATGGGACTTCTCTACGCTCAATGGCAAATGGGTGATGGTGTATGTTGGAAGCGGCGCTTGCCCTAAAATGTGTGAGGATTTGCTTTATTTCATGCGCCAGACCCGCACGGCCCAAGGCAAGGAGATGGATCGAATCGAGCGGCTTTGGGTGCTGACGGATGAGCTTGTTCCGGCAGCCAGCCTGCAACAGGCTCACCCGGGCTTGCGATATTTGCGCACCACCCAGCCAACGGAAAAATTGTTTGCTGGCGGCGGGAAGGGCGAGTACCTCTACATGGTTGATCCGCTTGGGCATTTGATGATGCGCTGGCCGCAAGACCCGGATCCGCGCCGCATGATCAAGGACATCAAGCATTTACTGAAAGCTTCCCAGATCGGATAGTGGATGAATTTGTACAGGAATTTAATTGTCGCGGCGTTAGTGCTTACTTTTGGTGTCGTGGTTCTGGGTGCGTATGTGCGACTGTCGGATGCGGGGCTGGGCTGCCCGGACTGGCCGGGATGTTATGGCAAGCTTACGCCAATTCATGCGGCTGATGAGATTGCCCAGGCGGAGTCTGTTCAGCCGGGTGGACCCGTTTCCCATGCCAAAGCCTGGAAGGAAATGGTGCACCGTTACTTTGCGGGCATCCTCGGTCTATTGGTGCTGGGCATATTTGCGCTGGCCTGGAAAAATCGTAAGGATGCGACGGGTTCGCCCGCTTTGCCCGCTGCCTTGTTGGCGCTGATTGTTTTTCAGGCCTTGCTGGGGATGTGGACGGTAACGGAACTGCTGAAGCCTTTTATTGTGACCAGCCATCTTATCGGCGGCATGAGCACGCTGGCCCTGCTTGCATGGCTGTGGCAGCGCGAATGCGGCCCCTCGCTGTATGGCATGGCCAATGTGCGGCACTTGAGGCTTTGGGGTGGACTGGCGCTGGTTGTGGTGGCGATTCAGATAGTATTGGGGGGCTGGGTCAGCACAAACTATGCGGCACTTGCCTGCCTCGACTTTCCAAAGTGCCATGGAGAATGGGTTCCGGAAATGGCGTTTACGCCGGCTTTTACCTTGCATCGCGAGCTTGGCATGGATGCCAGTGGAAATCTGCTGACGCTTAAAGCCTTGACGGCTATTCACTGGATGCACCGTGTATGGGCGGTGGTTGTCCTGGTTTTCGTGGGTTATGCAGCTTTCAGGCTGGTAAGACAACCTGGCCTGTCGGGGCTGGGCGGTTTGCTTGGTCTGTTGCTGCTGGTTCAGATTTGTCTGGGCATAGCGAATGTCTGGCTGGGTTTGCCCTTGCTGGTGGCGGTCATGCATAACGCCGGCGCGGCGTTGCTGCTGCTGGTTTTGGTGGTGATAAACTTCAGGTTGTTCCGGATGAGATAAGTCATGGCGACGAGTTTAATGTTGAATAACGCCGCCTGCCGCTGCCAGGAGTATCTGGCGCTGTGCAAATTGCGGGTGGTATCGCTGATCGTATTCACGGCTGTGATCGGCATGTTTTTGGCCGTGCCTGGCATGGTGCCCGGTCAGATTCTGGTGGCCGGCACCCTGGGTATCGGGCTGGTGGCCGCCGCGGCCGCCGCATTCAATTGCCTGGTCGAGCAAAAGATCGACGCGGTCATGGCTCGCACGCGCGCACGCCCGCTTCCATTGGGCAAGCTCAGCAACAGCCAGGCGCTGCTTTTCTCAAGTTTGCTGGGCGGCGCGGGCATGTATCTGCTTTATGTTTTCGTCAATCCGCTGACCATGTGGCTGACTTTGGCAACCTTTGTTGGTTATGCCGTGATTTATACCGTCATCCTTAAACCCGCCACGCCGCAGAATATTGTCATTGGCGGCGCATCTGGCGCCATGCCGCCCGTATTGGGCTGGGCGGCTGTCACGGGTGAAGTCAGTCACGATGCCCTGCTGCTGTTCCTGATCATTTTTGCCTGGACGCCCCCGCATTTCTGGGCGCTGGCACTGTACCGGAAAGATGAGTACGCCCGTGCCGGTCTGCCCATGCTGCCGGTGACGCATGGCGAGAAATTCACCCGGCTGCATGTGCTTTTTTATACCTTCATTCTGCTTGCTGTCAGTGTTCTGCCAGTCACAACAGGCATGAGCGGCTGGATATATCTGCTGACTGCATTGGTGTTGGGGGCAATTTTCATTGCTTACGGCTGGGGCTTGTGGCGCAGCTATTCCGATGCGCTTGCCAAACGCACCTTCCGCTATTCCATCTGGTACTTGAGCCTGCTGTTCGCGGGCATGCTGGTGGACCATTATTTCTATTACCCTGTTGGCTGACAGCAGGCGCCAATTCTGGCTTGGGGATATTCAGACCAATTTGTTATAATTCACGCGTCCCATCCTTACCGGGAGCGCAAAAATGATCCTGTCACGCACCAGCCAGTATGCCGTCCAGGCGCTAATCTACATGGCCACCCAGCCGGCGGATACGCCCGTATTGAACAAGGATATTGCCGCCAAGCTCAATGTGCCCGCGCCGTACCTGGCAAAGATTCTGCAAAATCTGGCCAAGGGAAGCCTGCTGTATTCCTTTCGTGGTCGCCTGGGCGGATTTTGCCTGAGAGAAGACGGTACCAAAATGACGCTGATGGATATTCTGTTGCTGACAGAAGGCCCGGCATTTACCCAAAGCTGCCTGCTGGGCTTGAAAAAATGTTCCGACGAGACCGCCTGTCCCGTTCATACCCGCTGGATACCGGTGAAGGAAAAAATCCTCGGCCTTCTGAAAGAAACCACGTTGGACAAGCTGGCCAAGGCTGTCCAGTCCGGAAAATACCGGCTGACGGATTTGCCCGGTTCCATGTTTGGCCCGCAATAACCCGATGAGAGGGTTGTTGCTGTCAGCAGTATTGCTATCTTCCCTGCTTGCATGCGATCGCCTGCAACCGCCCGCTTCCCCGGCCGTAGTATTCAAGGCGACTGATATTACCGGCGCGCCATGGGGGCTGGATTTCAAACTTACCGACCACAATGGCAAGGTTCGGTCGCTTACCGATTTTCGCGGCAGAATTGTGGCAATCTTCTTTGGTTACACCCACTGTCCGGATGTTTGCCCGACTACGCTATCCGATTTTGCGCTGGCCATGCGGGAGATGGGTGAAGACGGCAAACGCATTCAGGTTCTGTTCGTAACGGTTGATCCGGAGCGTGATACGCCCGAGTTGCTGGCTAGGTATGTGCCATCGTTTAATCCTGGTTTCCTGGGGCTTTATACTGACCCCGATTCACTGGCTGCGCTGGCAAAAGATTTCAAGGTGGTCTATCAAAAGAACACCACCAGTGGATCGAAAAACTATCTGATCGACCATAGTGCCGGGACTTATGTGTATGACACGGCGGGCCGGTTGCGTTTGTTGATTCCATACGGGGCAGGGCCCAGGGACATCGCGCAGGATTTGAAAACCCTGCTGTCAACAAACTCCTGACGGAGCATGTCCTGCTTGATGGGCAGGGGCCGTATCCGCTAAAATGCCGCGTTTTACCTAATAAGTATATTTGGGTTTTCTGAAATAATTTGCTGAGCGGGGGGTGCCATGGCGATCACGACTTTTTCGAGCGCCGAGCAGTACAATTTTGAAATCGTCAAAAAGTTTTCCATCATGGCCTTGGTTTGGGCAGTGGTGGGCATGTTTGCCGGTGTCTATATTGCGTCGGAGCTGGCCTGGCCTTTCCTGAACTTCGACAGTCCCTATTTCAGCTTTGGGCGTTTGCGTCCAGTACACACCAGCGCGGTGATTTTCGGTTTTGGCGGCTCTGCGCTCTTTGCGACTTCCTACTATGTTGTTCAGCGCACCTGTCAGACACGGTTGATATCCGATGGCATGGCCAGCTTTACGTTCTGGGGCTGGCAAACCGTAATTGTGCTGGCGGCGGTCACCTATGTCATGGGGTATACGCAGGGCCGTGAATATGCCGAAATGGTCTGGCCGATCGATATCCTGATCGTAGTGGTGTGGGTGGTTTATCTGATCCTGTTTGTCGGCACCATCATGCGCCGCAGGCAGCCGCATATTTATGTGGCCAACTGGTTCTATCTGGCCTTTATTCTCGCCACCGCGCTGCTGCATACCTTCAACAATCTGGCAGTGCCTGTCGATCTCTTTTCCCTGCATTCTTACAGCCTGTTCGCCGGCACACAGGATGCCATGACACAGTGGTGGTATGGTCATAATGCCGTGGGCTTCTTCCTCACGGCTGCCTTCCTCGGCATGATGTACTACTTCGTGCCCAAGCAGGCAGGCCGCCCGATTTACTCCTATCGCCTTTCCATCATCCACTTCTGGGCGCTGGGTTTCATGTACATGTGGGTGGGTGCACACCATCTGCACTGGACCGCGCTGCCTGACTGGACGTCCACACTTGCCGCGACTTTCTCCATCCTGCTGCTGATGCCGTCATGGGGCGGCATGATCAACGGCATCATGACGCTCTCGGGTGCCTGGGACAAACTTCGCACTGATCCGATCATGCGTTTCCTGATCGTGGCGTTGTCCTTCTATGGCATGTCCACCTTTGAAGGTCCGATGATGTCCCTGAAGGAAGTGAATGCCCTGTCGCATTACACTGACTGGACTATTGGCCACGTTCACTCTGGCGCGCTTGGCTGGGTAGCCATGATTTCCTTCGGCTCCCTGTATCACATGATCCCCAAGCTGTGGGACACCAAGCTGTACAGCATCAAACTGGTGGATGTCCACTTCTGGCTGGCTACCATTGGCGTGCTGCTCTACATCATCGCCATGTGGATTTCCGGCATTACCCAGGGTCTGATGTGGCGCGCATTTGATGATTTCGGGAATCTGCAGTATTCGTTTGTCGAGTCTGTGGCTGCAATGATGCCGTTCTATGCCATGCGTGCGATCGGCGGCGCGTTCTTCCTGGCAGGCGTGGTGCTGATGGCTTACAACATCGCCATGACCATTCACCAGGCCAGAAAAGAACAGGCTGAGCTCGAAGCCAAACTGGCCGCCAAGATGGCTGCCATGAGCGCATAAAGGACGCATCATGCAAATCAACTTCAAACACGAATGGATAGAAACCAACATCGGCCTGATGCTGGTGCTGACCATGCTGGCGATCAGCGTGGGCGGGCTGGTTGAAATCGCGCCGCTCTTCTTCATCGACAAGACGGTGGAAAAAACCGAGGGTATCAACGTTCGTCCATACACGCCGCTGGAACAGCGCGGCCGAGACATCTACATCCGCGAAGGCTGCTATACCTGCCATTCCCAGATGATTCGCCCCTTCCGTGACGAGAAGCTGCGCTACGGCCATTATTCGCTGGCCGCCGAATCGCAGTATGACCATCCTTTCCAGTGGGGCTCCAAGCGAACCGGGCCTGATCTGGCGCGCGTGGGCGGCAAATATTCAAACGAGTGGCATACGCAGCACATGATTGCCCCGCGTTCGATGGTGCCTGAATCGGTCATGCCGAATTACCCGTGGCTGCAAACCACCATGCTGGATCAGTCCGACATCGCTGGCCGCATGAAGGCATTGCGCGCGGTGGGCGTGCCCTATTCGCTGACTGAAGCCGAGCGCGAAGCCAACATCAAGAAGTTTGGCGAAAGTGTAGCCGCCCAGCTGCATATCCCCGACGCAAACCGCAATCTGGTTGCGCAGGCCAACCTTGGCAACTATGACGGCAACAAGGCCGGCGTGTCCGAGATGGATGCGCTGGTAGCGTATTTACAGGTGCTGGGCACCATGGTGGACTTCACCAAGGTCAACGAGGACGAGCTGATTCGTTCCCGATAACCCTGGAGTAAGCATGGCCTGGCTGGAATGGTTTTCAAAACCGGAAAACACCAAACCGCTGGCTCTGCTGATTTTTTTTGTGACGTTTGCCGGCATTGTTTTGTATGTATATGGCAGCAAGAAACGCAGCAAGCGTCTGGAATCGTACAAGGACATACCGTTCCAGGACGATGACGGCGACAACAAGGATGACAAGGATTAAAAGATGAGCGAACAGCATCTGCAATCGCAAACCGTGCAAACCACCGGCCATGCCTGGGATGGGGATTTGCAGGAATTCAACAACCCGTTGCCGACCTGGTGGGTGTACACGTTTTATTTCACCATTGCCTTCGCGCTGGTGTACTGGCTGATCTATCCTTCCTGGCCCTTTGGCAAGGGCTTTCTCTCGGGCATACCCGTGCCGGGAATTTCCAAGATCGTCTATCAGAACGACAAGGGCGAAACGGTGGAAAGCCACTGGAATACCCGGGCGCTGCTTCAGGCTGACTTGAATAAGGCGGCGGAAATGCAAAAACCCTATTTCAGCAAGGTCGCTGCCAATGATTTTAGCCAGATCGCCAAGGATCCGGAGTTGAATGGTTTCGTTTTATCCGCAGGCAAGGCGCTGTTTACCGAAAACTGCGCGGCCTGCCATCAACAAGGCGGGCAAGGTGTTGTTGGATTCTTCCCCAACCTGACCGATGACGACTGGCTGTATGGTGGCACCTTCGACAGGATTCACGAAACGCTGGTTAATGGCCGCCGCGGTTACATGCCGGCTTTTACGGAAGTGCTGAGCGCTGGTCAGATCGATTCGCTGGCCAATTATGTCGCCAGCCTTTCCGGTATTGCGCATGATGCAAACAAGGCAACTGCCGGCAAGGCGCTGTTTACCTCCGATACCGCAGCCTGCTATTACTGCCACGGCGATAATGCACAGGGCCGCAAGGAAACCGGCGCACCAAACTTGACTGACAAGATCTGGTTGTGGGCCGATGTGCCGGCTGCCGAGAAGGCTGAAGATAAAGTTTCCGCCATCCGCAATGTCATTGCTGGCGGCCTGAACAAGGGCGTGATGCCGGCCTGGGGCGAGCGCATGAGCCCGGAAGAAATCAAGGTGCTGACGGTGTACGTACACCAGTTGGGTGGCGGCAAGTAAATTGCCAACAATGGAAATAACTGGCGGTGACCCCCGGTAACGGGGGTTTTTTGTCTGGATGTTTTTGATACTTCTAGAAATTGTAGCGAGCGTGTGTCAGCCGTGAGCGCCCGGAGCGCAGGAAGCGGAGTGTATATGGACATACATGAGCATTCCGAGCACCGGACGCGCACGGATCACGCACGCGCAGTAGATTTATAGAGGTATATATGCAAGCCGGGTTAGAAGAACAGGTTGCCCCCTTACAGGAACGCATTCCGGTTTTCACGCGTTCCATCAAGGGTGCATTCCGGCGGTTCAAAACCAGTGTGCTGGTGCTGGCCTACGCGATATTTTTTCTGCTGCCCTGGCTGCCCTGGCATCGTGCCGATGGTCCTTCTCAGGCGGTGATGTTCGATCTGCCGGGCCGCCGTTTCCTGATTTTCGATCTGACGGTTTATCCGCAGGACGTGGTTTGGCTGGCGCTGCTGTTGTTCATCGCCGCCACGCTTTTGTTTTTTACCACCGGCCTGGTAGGCCGGGCATTCTGCGGTTATTTCTGCTTTCAAACGCTTTGGACCGACCTCTTTATCTGGATCGAATCCAGATTCCAGGGGGAGCGGCCCGCGCGGATCCGCCTGTACCGGCAGCCCTGGACACGCGAAAAACTGCTGAAAATTGGCGGTACGCATCTGGTCTGGCTGCTAGCCAGTTTCTGGACAGGCATGACCTTTGTCCTTTACTACGGTTACGCGCCTGACCTGCTGGTCAGGTTCTTTACGGGGCAGGCTGCGGTGGCGGCTTACATCACCGTGTCGTCCCTGACGCTAACGACCTATTTTGCAGCGGGATACTTGCGAGAGCAGGTATGTACCTATATTTGCCCGTATGGCAGGTTTCAAAGCGTGATGTACGATCGCGAAACACTGGCTGTTCACTATGATGCCAGGCGCGGTGAAGCCGCACATGGCCGCGCCAGCGCTCGTGCCGGATTGCGCACGCTTGAAGAACGAAGGGCCAGGGGCAATGGCGACTGCATTGATTGCAGCCTGTGTGTTCAGGTATGCCCCGCCGGAATCGACATTCGTGAAGGTTTGCAGTACCGCTGCATTTCCTGTGGATTGTGCATTGATGCCTGCAACGGCATCATGGATTCGATGGGTTTTCCGCGTGGGTTGATCCGCTATGACTCCGAGGCAAATCTCGCGAAAGCAGTGCCGGAAAAACCTTACCTGCACTGGAAACGCTTCAAGATCATTGGATATGGCATTTCCATTTTTTTGATGACGGGCTATCTGGTATACAGCGTGGGAGCGCGCAGCAGTTTTGAAGATGCGGTCACGCAAATCCGACAGCCGCTGTTTGTAGTGCTGTCCAATGGCGACATCCGCAACCGTTATCAGATTCGACTGACCAACAAGCAGTCGCGGCCTGAAAGTTTTCTCATCAAAACTGAAGGTCTGCCGGCATCCGCCCTCGATATGGCAGGTTTCAGTGAAGTGACCGTCAGGCCAGGTCATAGCGTGTTGGTGCAGGCCAGCATCATTCTGCCGCCAGAACAGGCTGTTCGTACTTCGGAGGTGAAGTTTGTCATTACGCCGAAGTCGCGGCCGCAGGAAGCGCGCAAGGAAAGCGTTGGCTTCCACTACAAGACCGGGCAGGGATGAGCATGGGCCTGACCCTTTTTGGTGGCCTGATCGTTGTCATCCTGCTGTTTGCGCTGGCCCGCTTTTTCCGTCTTTCTGCCGAGGTGGCAGGCTTGCTGGCGGCCGGCGTGCCGTTGCTGGCTTACTTTGTATACTTGTTCGGTCAATGGCCTGGACTGGATGTGGTGGCGATTCATATCGCCCTGTTCATTAGCGCGGCGTTTGTGCTGGCGGTTTTTTCACGCTACCGGGCCGGGCAAAAGCGCATGCATTGGGTGCCGAAAGCGCTGATCGCTTTCTTCGCAGTGCTGGCGCTCATGAATGCGGGATTTTTATATGTGGCGACCAAGGGTCTGCCCGCCGGTCTGGCCGGTTTGATATTGCCCGCGAACAAGAATGAAACCATCCATACCGGCTTTGCGGGTACGACCCGGCATGGCCAGGAGGCGGCCAAGGCGATTGGGGCGGATTTGTCGCGTGAACACCGGAATATCCGGCTGGGATGGAATGTGCGCGTTGAAGGTCTGCGTCAACCCACCGTGGGTGAGAATGCTGTTTTTGTCAGCGTTGAGGATGGGCGGGGACAGCCACAGCCAGGCCTGCAAGGGGAGATGCGTCTGGCACGGGCTGGCGGCTCATCGAAAATTTATCCCCTGGTACCCACGGGCCAGGGGCAGTATGAATCCCGTTTGAATTTTGAGGGTCCGGGCTTGTGGGTGCTGGAACTTCATATCGCGCAGGGCGAAACACCTTACCGCCAAAATTGGGAAATCACCCTGCCATGAGCGGAACGTTGATTTTTCTATTCATCCTGACGGGCATTTTCGTGGTGTTGCTGATCGTGGGTATTCTGTGGTCCATCAGAAGCGGCCAGTTCGAAGACATGGAAGGACCTGCCGAGCGTATCCTGATGGACGATGATGACCCCAGACTGCCCAGCCGGAAGTCCTTCCACAAGGACAGTCAATAATTTTAACCTGGAAACTTCAGTTGACCGCTCGCCATGACGCATACAACGTTGGTTCCAAATGATTTTGTCCCAGATTTGGCGCTCACCCTTTTGGTGAGAACGCTACGGGCCGGAGTGCACGGTTTTTATGGCGCATGGCTGCGTTGCGCCTCCTCGCAATGGAGCGACCATTACTCGTCGTCGCGTCTTGCCCTGCACCACAAAAACCGTACACTCCGACCCGCCCAACTGAGGTTTCCAGGTTAAAATTCGCCTGATTGAAAATTGGAGTTTGCAATGAAACAGTTTCTAACAAAAGAAAACCTGCCAATGGTGTTTGTGATCGGCATGATCGCCTGGGCGTGGCTCAGCCTGATTTCCGTCCTGGTCGGCAGTTTCTTCTAACGGAAATTTCAAAAACAAAGCCCCGCTGCCATTCTGGCCAGCGGGGCTTTTTGTTGGGGGTTCGCTTAAGCCGGGATCACTTCCCGCATTTTCTTGAGCGCCTTGGCTTCAATCTGCCGGACACGTTCGGCCGAGATGCCAAATTCCTCCGCCAGATCGTGCAGGGTGGCGGACGAATCTTCCGTCAGCCAGCGTGCTTCGATGATGCGCCGGCTGCGCGGATCAAGACTGGACAAGGCCTCGCTCAGCCCCTCATGCTGCAGGCGCTCGGTCTGCTCACGGGCCAGAACCTCTACCGGGGAATCTTCCGGACTGGCAAGGTAAGCGATGGGGCTATAGGATTCCTCGCCATCATCCACGGTGGGGTCAAGACCGATATCCTGGCCGGACAACCGGGTTTCCATCTCGCGTACTTCCTCAGGCTTGACGCCCAGCACCTTGGCGATTCTGGCGGTTTCCGTGGCGCCCAGACTGCCCAGTCCCTGCTTCATGCTGCGCAGGTTGAAAAACAGCTTGCGCTGGGCCTTGGTGGTGGCCACTTTGACCAGACGCCAGTTTTTGAGGATGTACTCGTGAATTTCCGCCTTGATCCAGTGCAGCGCAAAGCTCACCAGACGCACGCCGCGATCAGGATCGAAGCGCTTGACCGCTTTCATCAGGCCGATATTGCCTTCCTGAATGAGATCAGCCTGCGGCAGGCCATAGCCCATGTAATGGCGGGCAACGCTTACTACCACGCGCAAATGGGATACCACCAGCTTGCGGGCGGCTTCTACATCCTGCGTATCGTGCCAGCGGCGTGCCAGATCCTGTTCTTCCTCAAGCGAAAGCAGGGGATAACGGTTCACGCTCTGGATATAGACTTCCAGGCTGCTGGCGGAAACGGCAGGTATCAAGGCAGTGGTCATATTTCAAAATCCTCCATGGCTATTTTAGCACTCCAGGCTTCTGAGTGCTAAACGACCTGGGAGTTCAAAAATTTAGGGGTTAATCAACCCGGCGAAGAGACCGGCTGACTGCAACCCAGGCGCCAAGCCAGCTGAAAAGGATGGCGCCGCCAAGAATGAGGCCGCAATTGAGCGGAGTGAGTCCCAACAGCTGAAAGGGAGAGCCATACAGGGAGGCCAGTTTGCCGACCGGAGCGGACAGCAGCGACTGCATCAGAATCAGGATGGCAAACGCCATCAGGCCGCCCGAAGCGCCCTGCAGGGCGCCAAAATACAGAAAGGGCCGGCGAATATAGCGGTCCGTGGCGCCAATCAGGCGGCTGACTTCAATTTCGTCCTGACGTGTCAGGATTTGCGCCCGGATGGCATTGCTGGAAATGGCGACCAGCGCCACCCCGAACAGGGCTGCCAGCAACAGCGCGATACGCTCGCCAATGCGCAAAAAGGCTTGCAGGCGCTCTGCCCAGGCGCTGTCGAGCTGAACATAGTCCACGCCAGACAGAGCCGCCAATTCCTTGCGCAGGCTTTCCATGCTTGACGGGCTTGCCTCGTTGGGGGTCAGAATCCAGGCGTTGGGCAGAGGGTTTTTGTCCAGGCCTGCGGTAAGGTCGGAAAGCCCTTGAGACTTCAGGGTTTCCAGTGCGCTTTCGCGGGAGACAAATCGGCGTTTCGAGAGCCCCGAATGGCTTTCGAGTATCTGTTTCAGTTTCTCGATTTCCGCCGTTGTGGCCGAATCGGAAATGAACAGGCTGATTTCTGGCTGGGCGGGCATCTGCCCGGCCAAGTGATCCAGGTTGACCAGTGCCAGGTAAAGCCCGGCGGGCAGGGTCAGCGCCACGCCGATGGCCAGCGCGGTGAAGAAGCTGGAGAAAGGGGTACGCAACAGCCGCCTGAGGGCATCGAGCAGCGCAGTACGATGGTGCGTCAGCCAGCTTCTCATGCGATCGCCGCCAGTTTGCCGTGATCCAGATGAATGAGCCTTCCGCCCAGGGCGGCGATGGCGCGTTCATCATGAGTGGAAATGATGAGCGTGGTGCCAACCTGATGAAAGTCGCGGAACATGGCCATGATGTCGGCGGCATACCCGGCATCCAGATTACCGGTGGGTTCGTCCGCCAGCACCAGCGCGGGACGGCTGACGACGGCACGGGCAATGCAAAGGCGCTGCTGCTCGCCGCCGGACAGGGTGATGGGCAACGCTCTTTCCTTGTTGAGCAGGCCCACCTTGTCCAGCGCGGCCCTGGCTCGTTTCATTGCCTCGCGCCGATCGAAGCCGGATATGGCAAGCGGCAACAGGGCGTTTTCGATGACATTGCGGTCGAACAGCAGTTTATGATCCTGAAAAATCAGACCGATATTGCGCCGCAGGAAGGGCACGGCATGTCGCGACATCCTGCCGACATTCTGGCCATTGAGCGACACGACGCCGCTGGTCGGCCGTTCGATGGAGGCGATGAGTTTCAGCAGGGTGGATTTGCCCGCGCCGGAGTGTCCGGTGAGAAATACCAGTTCGCCTCCGGCAATATTCAGCGTGATGTTTTCCAGGGCGGTATGGCCGCCGGGATAGCGCTTGGAAACCTGTGAGAATTGAATCATGTCCGGAAAGGGGTCATTCGCCGAGCAGGGCTTCCACAAACTCGCGTGCGAAAAATGGTTTCAGATCGTCCAGGCTTTCGCCCACGCCGATGAACCTGACCGGGATGGGCCGTGCCGGATTCATTTTCGCGGCGATGGCGGCAATCGCGCCACCGCGGGCGGTGCCGTCCAGTTTGGTGATGATGAGTCCAGTGACGCCCAGCGCATCGTCAAATGCCTTGACCTGATTGACCATGTTCTGTCCGGTATTGCCATCCAGCACCAGCAACACTTCGTGCGGGGCAGCATCATCCAGTTTCTGGATGACGCGTTTGACCTTTTTGATTTCTTCCATCAGATGCAGTTGGGTCGGCAGCCGGCCGGCGGTGTCGGCCAGCATGATGTCGATTCCCCGCGCACTCGCCGCGTTGACGGCATCGAAAATCACCGAGGCAGAGTCGCCTTTTTCCTGGCTGATGACGGTTACACCGTTGCGTTCTCCCCAGACCTGCAACTGCTCGCGCGCTGCCGCGCGGAAAGTGTCCCCCGCGCCCAGCAGGACGGATTTGCCTTCGCTTTGAAACAGCCTTGCCAGCTTGCCGATGCTGGTGGTTTTGCCCGCGCCGTTGACCCCCGCAAGCATGATGATGAAGGGTTTGGCCGAGCCCACGTCGAGCGGCTTCTCCAGTGGAGTCAGCAGGCTGGTGAGAGCGTCCGACAAGGCAGATTTGAGCGCCGCCGCATCCTGAAGGTGCTGCCGGTCAACCGTTTTACGCAATGCTTCAAGAAGTGTTTCAGTTGCCTCCACACCCACATCAGCGGAGAGCAGGATGGTTTCCAGTTCCTCATAGAGCGCCTCATCAATTTTTCGGCCTGCGCCAAACAAGCCCGCGATTTGGCCGCCAAATTTTTCGCGGGTTTTGGCCAGACCGGCTTTCAGACGCAGGGCCCAGCCTGGCTTAGGGGCAGGAGCTTCGCTCGCGGGGGCGGCCTGGCTTGGGGTTTCGTTAGAGCCGGATGAGGATTTTTTTTGGAAACCGAACACAAATAAAGCTGTCTGTGGGAAGTTGGGAAGTCGTTATATCTTATCATTTGGGCTTGTCTGAAATGGAGTTTGCCGTGCAACTTGTTAAAGCACTTCTGTTAATGGGCATAAGCGCTCCCGCGCTTGCCACTATCACCGACGTCACGCTGGACAATGGCCTTCGCGTGATAATCAAGGAAGACCACCGGGCGCCGGTAGCTGTATCGCAACTCTGGTACAAGGCCGGCAGCATGGATGAGTTCAACGGCACCACTGGCGTGGCGCATGTGCTGGAACACATGATGTTCAAGGGCACGGAAAAAGTGCCCGATGGACAGTTCTCCAAACGGGTCGCAGCGGCGGGTGGCCGGGAAAATGCCTTCACCAATCGCGATACCACGGTTTATTTCCAGCAGCTGCAAAAAGACAAGCTGCCTGTCGCTTTCGAACTGGAGGCAGATCGCATGGCCAATCTCCAGCTGAAGGATGAAGCCTTTGCCAAGGAAATCCAGGTGGTCATGGAAGAGCGCCGCATGCGCACGGAAGACAATCCCCATTCCATTGTCTATGAGCAGTTGATGAGCGTGGCTTATCAGGCACACCCTTATCGCCGGCCCATCATCGGCTGGATGGATGACCTGGAAAACATGGCGCCGCAGGATGCGCGTGACTGGTACAGCCGCTGGTATGCGCCCAATAACGCCACGCTCGTTGTCGCGGGAGACGTCAAGCCGGATGAAATCATCTCGCTGGCAAAAAAGGAATTTGGACCGATCGCGAAAAAAACGCTGCCTTCCCGCAAGCCACAGGACGAACCCGCGCCGCGTGGCGAGAAACGTATAACGGTGAAGGCGCCCGGCAAACTGCCATTTATATTGATGGCATGGCATGTGCCCGGATTGCGTGATCCAGAAAAGGACAGCCAGCCATGGGCATTGCAGATTTTGGGTGGCGTGCTGGATGGCAATGATTCGGCAAGGTTGAAGAAAAGTCTGGTCAAGGAAAAGCGAATCGCCGTGGAAGCTGGCGCCAGTTATGATGGCTTGAATCGCGGCCCGGGCATGTTCTATATGGAGGGCACGCCCGCCGAAGGCAAAAAAGTCGCCGATCTGGAAAAAGCCCTCAAGGCCGAGTTGAACCGTATAGCCAGCGAAGGCGTCAGCGAGACCGAGCTCAATCGCGTCAAGGCACAGGTGATCGCGGCGGATGTCTATCAGCGCGATTCGATTTTTTATCAGGCCATGCAGCTTGGCGAACTGGCGGTTTTGGGTTTGCCGCTGGATTTGTTGAATACGCGAGTGGAAAAACTCAAATCAGTGACGGCTGAACAGGTCAGGCAAGCAGCAAAACTCTTATCGGACGACCGTCTGTCCATAGCGGTGCTCGATCCCCAGCCCCTTGAGGCTGCGCCCAGAAAAACCACAGTCACGGGAATGAGACATGCCAATTAAGCTGATTCATTTTTTGTTTTTACTGCTGTGCGCGCCGGCCTTTGCTGGCGTGACGATCCAGCACTGGACGACCTCGCAGGGCGCGCGCGTTTATTTTGTGGAAAACCACGACATACCAATGCTGGATGTGGCGGTTGATTTCCCTGCCGGCAGCCGGTTTGACCGCCCCGAAAAAAACGGGCTGGCCCGCCTGACGCATGCCATGCTTGACCAGGGCGCGGGTGGATTGAACGATATTCAGATTGCCCAAAAGTTTGCCGATGTTGGCGCAATGTTGGGTGGCACATTTGATCGTGATCGTGCCGGGGTTTCGCTGCGAACATTATCGAGTAGGCAGGAACGCGATGCGTCGCTTTCATTGTTCATGACGATTCTGCATAAGCCGGAATTTCCACAGTTGGTCATGCAACGCGAGCGTGCGAGAATCATCGCAGGTCTGCGCGAGGAAGAATCGCGCCCCGGTGAAGTGGCGGACAAGGCTTTTTATCTGGCCTTGTATGGCAGCCAGGGCTATGGATTGCCGGAATCAGGAACGGCTGGCAGTCTGTTGAAGCTGAAGCGTGATGATTTGCGTGCCTGGTACAAAAACCGCTACCGGGCCGGCGATGCTGTCATTGCCTTGATTGGCGATATCTCCCGTGGCGAGGCGGAACAACTGGCCGCGCAAATTTCCGCCGGCTTGCCGCCAGGCACTGCAGGCCAGGAGGCTTCCTCGCCCAAGGCGCCCGGAGCATCCACCGAAAAGCGGATTACCCATCCATCCACGCAAAGTCATGTGCTGATGGGCATGATCGGCATGGCGCGAAGCGATCCGGATTATTTCCCCCTGTACGTTGGCAACCACATTCTGGGTGGCGGTGGTTTCGATTCGCGCATGCTGGGTGAGGTGCGTCAGAAGCGGGGATATGCCTATTCCGCTTACAGTTATTTTCTGCCCATGGCGCAGCCCGGCCCGCTCCTGATTGGTTTGCAAACCAAGAACTCTCAGGCCGATGATGCCCTCAAGGTAGCGCGCGAAACCGTATCCGCTTTCGTGGCGGAAGGACCGACGGAGGCCGAACTCACTCAGGCAAAAAACAATCTGGTTGGGGGGTTCCCTTTGCGAATAGACAGCAACAAGGAAGTTCTGGATTACCTGCGCGCTATCGGCTTTTACCAGTTGCCGCTGTCCTATCTGGATGACTGGGTGAAGAATGTCGAGGCCGTCACCCTGGTACAAATACGGGAAGCCTTCAAACGCAGGGTAGATCCGGCAAAACTGAGCGTGGTGATCGTGGGTGGCGACGCAAAATAAGCGTTCTGGTCATGCCAATCAAATTCGGCTCATCGGCGGCGACTTCCGGCGCAGGCGTTTGCTTTTTCCCGATGCGCCGGGGTTGCGGCCCACACCAGACCGGGTCAGGGAAACCCTGTTCAACTGGCTGGGACAAGACCTGACCGGGATGGCATGCCTGGATGCCTTTGCCGGAAGCGGCGCGCTGGGCTTTGAAGCCGCCTCGCGCAATGCATCGCGTGTCGTCATGCTGGAGTCCAGTCATGACGCGGTGGAAGTGCTGAAGAAAAACCAGGAAATGCTCGATGCACGGCAGGTGGAGATTGTCCAGGCCAATGCAATATCCTGGATGAAGCGTTGTGAGGCAAGCTTTGATCTGGTATTTCTGGACCCCCCATTTTCGGGCAATCTGATGGAAGAGGCCATGCCACTTGCGGTGGGATTGCTCAATACCGATGGCTGGGTGTATGTGGAAGCGCCGGCAAGTGTTATTCCGCCAGATGGGTTTATCATCCACCGTGAGGGAACAGCCGGACTGTCCCATTTTGCACTTTTGAGAAGAGCCTGAATTGCTGAAAGCTGTTTACCCTGGCACCTTCGATCCCATTACTCGCGGACACGAGGACATCGTGCGTCGTGCGTCGCGTCTGTTCGATGAGATCATCGTGGCCATTGCCGAGAACCGTAATAAAACTCCCTTCTTTTCCATGCAGGAACGGGTGGAAATGGCGCGCTTGGTGCTGGCGGATATCCCGGGTGTTCAGGTTCAAGGCTTCACCGGTTTGCTGATCGATTTTGCATCGGAACACAAGGCGCATACCGTTTTGCGTGGCCTGCGAGCTGTTTCCGATTTCGAGTATGAGTTTCAGCTGGCGGGCATGAACCGCAACCTCAGGCCTGACATTGAAACCATCTTCATGACCCCGTCGGATCAATACATGTTCATCTCATCCAGCATGGTGCGCGAGATTGCCCGGCTGGGCGGGGATGTCAGCGCTTTTGTCCACCCCTTGGTGACGGGCAGATTAAATGAGAAAATAATTTCAAGTAAACAACCGTAGCAAGGCATCAACCATGGCTTTAATGATTACCGATGAATGCATCAACTGTGATGTGTGTTTGCCAGAATGTCCGAATGAGGCGATATCGCAGGGCGATGAAATCTATATCATCGACCCCAACAAATGCACCGAATGCGTGGGCCACTTTGACATGCCCCAATGTGTCGAGGTATGCCCAGTTGATTGTATCCCGATGAATCCGGATTACCCCGAATCGGAAGAAGAGCTGAAGGAAAAATATCAGAAGCTGACAGGCAAGGCAGCCTGATCAGGATCGTATGGCGTAAAAAAGCCCGGCGGATGCCGGGCTTTTTTTGCATAAAAAATTCAGGCGGACTGGGCGTAAGCCTGTTCGCTTTGTATGTCTGAATTAAGCGCTTCAATGACCTGGTTGTTGATGTAGGCCAAGGCTTCGAGTTGTGCAGCCGCGGCATCGGAGCTTGTTTCCAGCTCCTGGATGCGGTGGTCCAGGGTTTCGGTGGCTTCGTGGATGCGCTTCACGCTTTCCAGGCGGCGCTTCAACTGCAATTGATGCTCGCGTACCTGGGTGTCCATCGGCGCCATCAGCGCACGCATCCAGCCCTCTGTTTCGCGGTTGGCGATTTCGTAGGTTTTAACAACCTCGCTCGCCAGCGTTTCGAAAAACTTGGCTGTCAGGAGATGTTGCTCCTGGGTAATCATGTGGAAAACGGTGTTGAAACGCTCGTCGAACTTTCGTTCCAGCCGCTGAATTTCCTTGTGGAACTTGAGCATGCTGTGAATGGGCGGGCTGACCGAGGCAAGGCCGTGTTCTTCGCTGAATTTGCAGTACATGGCGGCCATCATGGTCTGGATTTCGTCGACCTGGCCGGCTGCCTGGGTAAGGTTCTCGCGTATGACCCGGAAAAATTCCTTCATGGCCGCGCGCATGCCTTTGGTGAAGTAGCTTTTTTCCATCGACAGGCGGGTGTTGTGCACGTGCGAGCGCAACGTCTCCATGCCAAGAGTGGTTCGCAACTCCTTGGCATGGTGAGAAAACACATTGCGTAGCGCCTGAAACTGTCCCAGACCCTTGTCAAAATTCAGCTTGTCCTGATTGGCCTTGACCATCATGTGTGAAATGACGTCCTTGTTTTTGCCGCGCAGGCTTTCCAGTTCTTCGATCTGGTCCTGAATGTTGGCCAGTCTGGCTTCGAGCAGTTCGGTGGTCTTGACGATCACGTCCTCGATCGAGGCTATCGTCGATTCCCGTACCAGCTCCTGCTTGTAGGGGATCAGCTCGCCGGTCATGGCCGCTTCAAGTTGCGGCATACGGCTGCGCTTTAACAGGTCATCCTTGCCCTGTACTTTTGCGACCAGGGCCTTTTGCGCGGACACGGGATAGATTTGTTCGATAGGGAGTTCCAGCCGGGCGGCAGTTTCCTTTACCTGCTTGTTGATCTCGGCATCGATCTGCTCCGTGGTTTTCAGTTCATCCCACAATCCATCAATCTTGTTCAGCACCACCAGCCGGCCACGGCTGGTGCCCTGAAGTGGTGAAATATAGTTGCGCCAGATATCGATGTCGCTGCGAGTTACGCCGGTATCGGCCGCCAGGATGAACAGCACGGCATGAGCGTTGGGCAGGAGATTGAGCGTCAGTTCGGGTTCGGTGCCGATTGCATTCAAGCCGGGCGTATCGAGAATCACCAACCCCTGCTTGAGCAGCGGGTGGGGGAAATTGATCAGGGCATGCCGCCAGCGGGGAATGTCGATGCTGCCCTCGCGCTGGAGGCTGCGCTGCGTTTCCTCGTCGTTGGGGTCGATCAATCCATATTTACGGGCAATCTCGCCTGACACCCGGGTGGTTTCGGACAGTCGCTGAAGCGCGGCCGCCATTTGGTCGACTGACTCGACATCCAGCAGAAATTCGGTCCACTCGTCGGGTCTGCGTTTGAGATCGGATACCGTATCGGCGCGACCCTTGGTGTCGATGGGCAGAAGGCGGATAAAGGGTGGGCTGCCCTCTTCGTAATACAACTCGGTCGGGCACATGGTCGTGCGCCCGGCTGAGGAGGGCAGGACGCGCTGCCGGTAATCGGAAAAGAAAATCGCGTTGATCAGTTCCGACTTGCCGCGCGAGAACTCGGCCACAAACGCCACGTTGAGGCGGTCTTCATTCAGGCGGTCCAGCAGCTGTTTCAGCCGCAGTTCGGTTTCGGCGTCACCCAGATCCTGAGCATTCATCCAGTCGCGCAAACGCATGATGCGTTTGGACACATGGTTGCGCCAGGCGCTGTAGTGCTCAAATTCGGTAGCCAGGGTGCTCGACATGCTCGTCTTTGCCAGTTTCAATTGGGGGACCGATTACAAATCTCTGTGAATAACGGACAGATTGTAAACAATTTGATGACCGCTGGTCAGGCTAATGTAAAGATACCGACCTGAATCGTTAACCAACTGATTTGTTGGCTATTTTTGGCAGGCTGGACAGTAAAAAGTTGAACGCTGTCCGAGAACCCGCCGCTTGATCAGCGTTCCACATACTTTGCAGGGGAGTCCCGTACGATCGTACACCCTGGTGTGCAACTGAAAATAGCCCAATTCTCCGCCGGTCGAGACGTAGTCGCGAAGCGAACTGCCGCCGGCTTTCACAGCGCTTTGCAGCGTGTTTTTGATCGCTGCGGCGAGTTTGTCGCAATCCGGCCGGGTCAGACGCCCAGCGGCGCGGCCGGGGCGAATGCCGGCGCGGAACAGGGATTCCGATGCATAGATGTTTCCTACCCCGACCACTACATGACTGTCCATGATCAGATTCTTGACGGCAGCCTTGCGACCCCGGCTGGTGGCATAGAGTACGGCGCCGGTGAATTCCGCATCCAGCGGTTCTGGCCCCAGGTGGGAAAGCAAGGGGTGGGACACCGGGTCACTGGTCAGAAGCACGGCGCCAAAGCGCCGCGGATCGCGCAATCGCAAGGTGATGTTGCCGGTAAATACCCAGTCCACATGATCGTGAACCGAGGCGGGTTCGTGGGTTTCCACAAACCGCAGGCTGCCGGACATGCCCAGATGAACAAGCTGAAAAATGCCACCGAAATCAAAAATCAGGTATTTGCCGCGCCGACTGATATCCAGCAGCTTGCGACCCGACAGTTGTGCATGCAGATCATCCGGCACAGGCCAGCGCAGGCGAGCATCCCGCACGATCACCTGCTTGAGCGTTTTGCCTGCCAGTTTTGGCATCAAGCCGAGGCGGGTGGTTTCAACCTCAGGAAGCTCGGGCACGGGCGGTTCTTAGCCCAAGGCTACAAACGCAATTTCGTCACCGTCCTTGACCGGCGTGCCGCCTTCGGCAAATTTCCGGTTGACGGTGATCTTGAGGCCGGGATTGTTGCGCAGGTAGCGGGCCCAGATTTCGCCACGCAGGGAAAGAAAAAACATCAGGCTTTGGATGTCCTGAACATTGGCAGGAAGGTCAATTTCATCCGAGGCGCGGTCGAAGGCATCGACCAGGCTGCCGAAATATAAAATCCGGATCATGGGTTTCGATAAAATGCAGTTGGTATTGAATGCATTTTATCCTCATGTCCGCCTCATTTCTTGAATCCCTCAATGCTCCGCAGCGCGAAGCCGTGACACTGCCGCATCAGTCCGCGCTGATCCTGGCGGGTGCGGGCTCGGGTAAGACGCGGGTATTGACCACGCGCATCGCGTGGTTGATTTCGACGGGACAGGTTTCACCGCTGGGGTTGATGGCGGTCACTTTCACCAACAAGGCGGCAAAGGAAATGCTGACACGGATTTCCGCCGCGCTGCCGATCAATACACGTGGCATGTGGGTGGGCACGTTCCATGGTCTGGCGAACCGTCTGCTTAGAGCGCATCACCGCGAGGCGGGGTTGCCGCAGGTGTTTCAGATTCTGGACACGCAGGATCAGTCTTCGGCCATCAAACGGCTGCTGAAATCGCTGAACGTCGATACCGAGAAATACGAACCGCGCAAGGTGCAGTGGTTCATCAACGGCAACAAGGAATCCGGACTGCGCGCGAAAGATGTCGAGGTGCACGATGAATACACCCGACGGCTGGCCGAGATTTTCGATTTGTACGACCAGCAATGCCAGCGCGAGGGTGTGGTGGACTTCGCCGAGCTGCTGCTGCGCTCGTATGAATTGATGCAGCGCAACGAGCCGCTTCGCGCGCATTATCAGGCGCGATTCAAGCACATCCTGATCGACGAATTTCAGGATACCAACCCGCTGCAATACCGCTGGCTGAAACTGTTTGCCGGGCCGTCCACGGCGATGTTCGCGGTGGGCGATGATGATCAGTCCATCTACGCCTTTCGCGGTGCGGAAACCGCCAACATGCGCGAATTCGAGCGCGAGTTTGCCCAGGGCCGCGTGATCAAGCTGGAGCAGAATTACCGCAGCCACGGAAACATCCTGACCGCGGCCAATGAACTGATTTCGCGCAATCGCGAACGTCTGGGCAAGAATCTGTGGACGGATGCTGGCGCCGGTGAACCGATCCGCGTATTCGAGGGGTATGGCGATCAGGACGAAGCCGGTTTCATTGTCGATGAGGTCAAGGCCCTGCATCGCGAAGGCAGCGCGCTGTCGGATATAGCATTGCTGTACCGTTCCAACGCGCAATCGCGTGTGCTGGAACACGCGCTGTTTTCCTCGCACATTCCCTACCGCGTTTATGGCGGGCTGCGGTTCTTTGAACGTCAGGAAGTAAAGCATGCGCTGGCCTATCTGCGCGTGCTGACTTTTCCGGATGACGATGGCGCATTACTGCGAATCGTCAATTTCCCCACCCGCGGCATCGGCGCGCGCAGCCTGGAAAATTTGCAGGAAGCGGCCAAATCCGGCGGTGTGTCTTTGTGGGTGGCAGCACAGGCGCAAAGCGCGGGAAAGAAAGAGGCGGTCAAGGGACTACCTGCTTTTGTCGCACTGATGGACAAAATGCGCGAAGCGACCGAAGGATTGGGCTTGGCCGAAACCCTGGAACACATCATCCAGGCTTCCGGTCTGGCGGATTTCTACCTGAGCGACCGTGAGGGCCAGGACCGGCTGGAAAACCTTAATGAACTGGTGAATGCCGCGACGGTGTTCGAGCAGGATACCGAAGCGGTGGCGGAAGAAGGCCAGAGTGTGATGGAAGCCTTTCTGGCGCATGCCGCGCTGGAAGCGGGCGAGCATCAGGCTGGCGCTGGAACGGATGCATTGCAGCTCATGACCGTGCATGCCGCCAAAGGCCTGGAATTCCACAGCGTGTTCATCACCGGGCTGGAAGAAGGCCTGTTTCCGCATGAGCAGAGCTTTGCCGATAGCGATGGCCTTGAGGAAGAGCGCCGGCTGATGTATGTCGCCATCACCCGCGCGCGACGGCGTTTGTACCTGACCCATGCGCAATCGAGAATGCTGCATGGTCAGGTGCGATATGGCTTGCCATCTCGCTTCCTGTCCGAGCTCCCGGATAATCTACTGTTGCCACTCAACAACCGCCGCGCGGCCTGGGCGGCCGAACCGGTGGCGGCACCTTCCTACGCTTTAAATCAGGGTGCGGGCGGGTTTTCGGTGGGTCAAAGCGTGATGCACCCCAAGTTTGGCGCGGGCATCATTCTCAACTTCGAAGGCCGTGGTGGCGATGCGCGCGTGCAGGTTAAATTTCGCGAGGTCGGAACCAAGTGGCTGGCGATGGATTACGCCAAGCTGAGCTCGGCCTAGTTCTTTGAGGCGAACATCGCCTGGTAGCCCAGATATGCCGACCCCAGCATGACGGGCACCACGACCAGCATGCCAAACAGGGGAATCAGGACGATCAGCAATACGGGGAGGAGCGCCAGTCCATTCACCAGCAGGGCGGCCCAATTTCGCAGACAGGCCTTGAGGCTCAAGCTCATTGCCTGAAGCGGCTGGGCGTTGCCGAATACGATGAGCGCGGGGGCGTACCATGTCGCGGCAATGGCGGGGATGACCAGCGCGGTACCCAGTAACAGCAGCGGCAGTTTGCCTTCAAGTTGCCCTGCAATATCCTCGGGACGAGCACCTTGCTGCAGGCTGTTCAGCAGGGCTTCGTAGTCCACACCCAACTGCTTCATCACGAACAGAATGGCGATCAGGATGGCCAGATAAATGGCGCCCACGATGGCGAGGGGGAATGCGTGCGCACCAAAGCCCCCCAGCAATTGCGGCAACTCAGGATCTTCACCTTCATCGATGGTGCGGAATGCGCGCATGAAACCGGCAACGATCAATGGCGTCACAATTTCAGACAGGCCGGGTCCCGCGTAAGGGATGAATTGGAGTATCAGCACAGCTCCCAGAAATACACCTGCCGCCGCCGCCAGCATCAAGGGACTTTTTGCAAAGAGCTTGAATGCACCCGTTACCCATTCAAAACCTGCGCGTGCAGGTACGCTGCGTGGAAGTTCCTCGTGCATGAATCAGAAGGTATGGATCACCCATTGGGGTACGGCCGACGGCGCGACAGGCCCGTCGTGGCGGGTAAACTGGCCCCGCCCGGTTTGATCGATCAGATAGTATGGCTTGCCTTTGGGCGGGATGACCCGAACCATGTAAAGCTTGCCATTCAGGCGATATTCCTCGACCCGTTCCCGCCCTTTGTTGCGGATGGTGATTTCGGGTTCGCCGATGTCCTTGGCTGTGGGGGCGCCATCGGGAACCGGCACCGCGCCTTTTGGCGGCTGCGGCGCTTTATCGGCGGCGATTGCAGTCAGGCTGGCTGCAAGCATTGTCATAACAAACAGATTCATTTTCATAGTGATATTCGAACCGGGTTGACACTATCAGAATAGGATAGATCGAAGTCAAAAGTCATAGGTTAAGCTGGATTTCACGTTCTGTCAGGGTTGGCGAGAAGCCACGTTTCTCGTAATGATTGAAGATGGCTTCAACTACGTCGGCCGGATTGTCGATAAGCTGGATCAAATCCATGTCCTCCGGACTGATCATGCCTTCTTCAACCAGCCGGTCGCGGAACCAGTCCAGCAGTCCGGCCCAGAATTTTGTCGCGACCAGGATAATCGGAATGGACCGGGTCTTGCCAGTTTGTACCAGCGTAAGCGCCTCCATAAGCTCGTCCAGCGTCCCAAAACCTCCTGGCATGACCACATAGGCCGAGGCGTATTTGACGAACATGACCTTGCGCGAGAAAAAATGCTGGAAAGACTGGCTGATGTCCTGGAAGGGATTGGCGTGCTGCTCGTGCGGTAACTGGATATTCAGGCCAACACTGGGAGATTTGCCAAAATAGGCGCCTTTGTTGGCTGCTTCCATGATGCCGGGGCCACCGCCGGAAATGACCGAAAATCCCGCATCCGAGAGCTTGCGGGAAATCTGCTCGGTCAGAATGTAATACGCATGGTCGGGCGGGGTTCGCGCGCTGCCAAAAATGGAAACAGCCGGGCGGATCTCGGACAGCCTTTCGGTGGCTTCGACGAACTCTGCCATAATGCCGAACAACCGCCAGGATTCACGGGCTGAATAATCGATTTCCGCCGCGCCGCGCGGATCGGCCAGGTCGGGCAATTTATTCTTGTGCATTGAGATTCCCTTGTGAACGACGCTCAAAAAACACTGTTGCTGGTGGATGGTTCATCCTATCTTTATCGCGCCTTCCATGCCTTGCCGGACCTGCGCAACCGCCATAACCAGCCTACTGGTGCCATTTATGGCGTCATCAGCATGCTGAAGAAGCTGGAAAAAGACTACCCGGCAGATTATATCGCCTGTGTGTTCGACCCCAAGGGGAAAACTTTCCGCGACGACTGGTATCCGCAATACAAGGCCAACCGTCCCCCCATGGCCGAGGATTTATCAGTACAGATATCACCGCTTTTTGAAGGCATCCGTGCGTTGGGCTGGCCGCTGGTGGTGGTGGATGGCGTGGAGGCTGACGATGTCATTGGCACACTTGTCATGCAAGCCGCCCAGCAGGATATTCGCAGTATTGTTTCCACCGGCGACAAGGACATGGCCCAACTGGTGAATGCCCATGTCAGGCTTGTGAACACCATGAGCAACGAGACACTTGATGAAACTGGTGTTGCCGCCAAGTTTGGCGTGCCGCCTGAACGCATTGTCGATTACCTGGCCCTGATTGGCGACAGCGTGGACAACGTGCCGGGCGTGGAGAAAGTTGGACCGAAAACGGCGGTGAAATGGCTGAATGAATACGGCACGCTGGATCGCATTGTTGAACGCGCCAGCGAGATGAAAGGCGTGGTGGGCGAAAACCTCAGGAAGGCACTGGACTGGCTGCCGATGGGCCGGAAGCTGGTCACCATCAAGACGGATGTGCCGTTGCCATTTGAGCTGGAATCCCTGAAGAAGGGTTTGCCAGATCGGGAAGCCCTGCTGGTGTTTTATGAAACCCAAGATTTTCGCACCTGGCTGCGTGAGTTGAGGGACGCCAGCTCGTCAGCAAGTCCGCTTCCTTACACCCGGCTTGAACCGAAAGGCAATGCGGGGGAAGTGATTGATCCTCCCGTGCTGACCACAGCATCCGCGGATCACCGAGCCGCGTATGAATGCATACTCGATGATTCACAACTGAGAGCATGGCTGGAAAAAATCAGCCAGTCGGACCAGGTTGCTTTCGATACCGAAACGAATTCACTGGATCCGATGACGACCGAACTGGTAGGCATGTCGTTTTCAGTGGCGGATGGCGAGGCCGCCTATCTCCCGCTGGCGCATCGCTATCCAGGCGCGCCCGATCAACTGGATCGCGCGGCAACGCTGGCACGTCTCAAGCCCTGGCTGGAAAGCGAGCACCCTCAAAAAATCGGCCAGAACCTTAAATTCGATCGTCATGTATTGGCCAACCTGGGCATTCGACTAAACGGCGTTGCTCATGACACGCTGCTGGAATCCTATGTTGCTGAATCGCATATGCCGCATGATCTGGACAGTTTGGCGGCGCGTTATACCGGATTGCATACCTTGAGTTACCAGGATGTGACGGGCAAGGGTGCCAAGCAGATCAGTTTCGATCAGGTGTCGGTCGATACCGCGACGACTTATGCCGCCGAGGATGCCGATGTCACCCTGAGGGTGCACGAAGCGCTATATCCTCAAATCGAAGCCTCGCCAGGATTGAAGGTGGTATACCAAGACATCGAATTGCCCGTGTCTGAAATTCTGTTCCGCATCGAACGCACGGGCGTACTGCTGGATCGGGACAGGCTTGCGGCGCAAAGCCGGCAACTGGGCGAGTCCATGCTGGCGCTTGAAAGCCGGGCCTTTCAGCTCGCGGGCAGGCCTTTCAACCTGAATTCCCCCAAGCAGATTCAGGAAATATTTTTCACCGAAATGAAACTGCCGGTAATCAAGAAAACGCCTGGCGGCCAGCCCTCCACTGACGAAGAAGTGCTGGAAACGCTGGCGGCGGATTATCCGTTGCCGAAAGTCCTGCTCGAATACCGAGGCCTGGCGAAACTCAAGTCGACTTATACCGACAAGCTTCCGCTGATGATCAATCCAAAAACCGGCCGGGTGCATACCAGCTATTCGCAGGCTACGGCGGTAACAGGGCGGCTGGCGAGTTCCGATCCGAATTTGCAGAACATTCCGGCACGCACCGCGGAAGGCCGCCGGATACGCGAGGCATTCATCGCGCCGCCGGGGGCGACCATTATTTCAGCGGACTATTCTCAGATTGAACTGCGCATCATGGCGCATTTGTCCAATGATGCCGGGCTGCTCAAGGCTTTTGCCGAAGACCGCGACATTCATACCGCCACGGCGGCGGAAGTGTTTGGCGTGCCGCTGGAAGAGGTCGGCGCGGACCAGCGACGCATGGCCAAGGTGATTAATTTCGGATTGATTTACGGCATGTCGGCATTCGGACTCGCCTCTCAGCTGGGGCTCGAACGCAGCGCGGCGCAGGCTTACATTGACCGTTATTTTGCCCGCTATCCCGGCGTGGCGGATTACATGCAACGCACCCGCGAGCAGGCGCGTTCGCAGGGTTATGTGGAAACGGTGTTCGGCCGCCGGCTGTATTTGCCGGAAATCAACTCAAAGAATCCGGCGCGCCGTCAGGGTGCCGAACGTGCCGCCATCAATGCGCCCATGCAGGGGACAGCCGCCGATCTCATCAAGCTGTCAATGATCGCAGTACAAAGCTGGCTGGATTCTGACAGCCTGAAAAGCCGGATGATCATGCAGGTACATGATGAACTGGTGCTGGAAGTGCCGGAAATGGAACTGGAAAAGGTCAAAATCTGCCTGCCGCAACTCATGGCGGGTGTGGCCAGCTTGAGTGTTCCTCTGAAGGCGGAAGTGGGGAGTGGGCCTAACTGGGAAGCGGCCCACTAAATTGTGAGCCGTGGTGGAGCGCGCTTACTTGCCCCACTGATAACTGAAGATTGCCTGGAAATTGACCGGTGTCCAGTTGGGCAGATTGCTGTCGTTTCCAAGCGCCTGATTGGCGCGCAGTTCCCAGCGCAGGGCGTCCTTGTTGTCCAGCAACCAGTTCTGACCAAGTCCCAAAGTAATCACAGGCGGGGTAAAGTCCGTTTTGTTGCCGGTGTTGACATGCTTACCGCCCATACCGCCAAGCAGGAACCATTGCATTTTCTGCTGTTGGGTAAAGAACCACTCGATCCCGCCCTGGAACGCGGTAATGCTGCTCTCCGCCATACCCTTGACGGGATTGTCGCTGGTGCTGGCCATGCTCAGATTGCCAAAAAAATTCGTCAGGGTTCCAATCGGCTGGGAAAAATTCAGGTTCAAGGTAGCGGGTGCATCCAATTCCGCTGCACCGATAAGCGAATCATGCTCGGCGACAGACTCGCCCAGTAGAAACCGCACGCCTTGCTCGGACAATGGCGAGGCGCCAACCGGAGCAAAGCCGGATGTCAGTAGTAAAAGCGCTAGAAATGAACCCTTGGTTTTCATTGGTGACCTCAGTACTCATTTTAAGCGATAAAAAAAGCCGGGCGAAGGCCGCCCGGCGGATAGGTGTTGTTATAAAACAATAAAGTTGTAATTCTGCTACATCTTACTTTTTCAGGCTGTCGCGGATTTCACGAAGCAGCACGACATCCTCGGGCGGGGCGGCGGGCGGCGCGGCAGGGGTTTCCTTCTTGAGTTTGTTGATTTGCCGAACCATCATGAAAATGATGAAAGCCAGAATGATGAAGTTGAGCAGAATGGTAATGAAGTTGCCATAGGCGAAGGTTGGGATGCCTGCCTTTTTCAGTTCGGCCAGGGTCGTCACTGTGCCTTCAGGAACTTCAGCCAGTGTGATGAACAGGTTGGAAAAGTCCAGTCCACCAAAAATGGCGCCGACGATAGGCATGATTAGATCGTTGACGATGGAATCAACGATTTTGCCAAAAGCCGCGCCAATAATGACACCGACGGCCAGATCCATCGCATTGCCCTTGACCGCGAATTCCTTGAATTCAGTTATGAAACTCATGTGTTGCCTCCTTTTCCATGGTGGTTATTTGAATAAAGCTGACACTTTGTACCAGAGAGCCTGTGCAACAGCCAGTTTCAAATGTAAAAAATTCAGACAGTTTTCCTGAGGCGGGCATGGGGGTAAAATTCCGCCTCTTATGCGCATCGGCCCCTATTCCCTGAAAAACAATCTGATTGTCGCCCCCATGGCGGGGGTGACGGATCGTCCTTTCCGCCAGCTTTGCAAGAAGCTGGGTGCGGGGATGGCCGTGTCCGAGATGGTGACGTCGAACTCGCTGCTCTACGGCAGCAGCAAGACGCAGCGGCGCGCCAATCATGAAGGCGAAGTGGAACCCAAGTCGGTACAGGTCGCGGGGGCGGACCCTGCGATGATGGCGGAAGCGGCCCGCCATAACGTTGACCGGGGTGCGCAAATCATCGACATCAACATGGGCTGCCCGGCAAAAAAAATCTGCAATTTGATGGCGGGCTCGGCACTACTGCAAAATGAGCGGCTGGTGGGCGACATTCTCGGTGCGGTTGTCAGGGCTGTTCCGGAAGTGCCGGTTACGCTCAAGATACGCACTGGCTGGGACCGTGAACATCGCAATGCGCTCGCTGTCCTGAAAATTGCCGAGAACGCTGGAATTCAGGCTCTGGCCATTCATGGCCGGACTCGAGCATGTGGCTATAGCGGGGATGCGGAATATGACACCATCAGGGCAGTCAAGGGCGAGGCGAAAATCCCCGTGATTGCCAATGGCGATATCACGACTCCGGAAAAAGCGAAGCATGTGCTTGCCTACACCGGCGCTGACGCGGTGATGATTGGCCGCGCCGCACAGGGGCGGCCATGGATATTCCGGGAAATCGATTATTTCCTGAAAACCGGTAAACTCCTGCCCCCACCCGAAGTCAGTGAAATTCATCAGGTGCTGAAAGCGCATCTGGAAGATCTGTATGCTTTCTATGGTGACCTGACGGGGTTGCGCGTCGCCCGCAAACATATTTCCTGGTACACAAAAGGTTTGGTCAATGCGAGCAGTTTCCGGCATCGCATGAACCAGCTTGAGTCCGTGAGAGAACAATTGTGTGCGGTGGACGAATTTTTCGCCCAGGCCGCGCGTGCCAGCAATTACTTGCAGTACGAGAAAGAGACGCCGCCTCAAGCATTGGCGGCGTAGGGAGAGGATGTTGATCGAAGAATCCGAGCTTGCTGCATGCGTGCGCAAGTCATTGAACCGTTATTTCAAGGACCTGGATGGAGAGGATCCATCTGGCGTGTATGAAATGGCTGTGCAGGCTTTGGAAAAGCCTCTGCTGATGTACATCATGGATCGCGCCGAAGGCAACCAGACTCGCGCGTCGGAGATGCTGGGCATCAACCGTAATACCCTGCGAAAAAAACTCAAATTGCACGGCCTGTCGGATTAACTTTTAAGTTCACGCAAACATGAAAATCGAACGCGCCTTGATCAGCGTGTCGGACAAGTCCGGCATTCTGGAATTCGCCCGCGCCCTGGCAGCCCAGGGCGTTGAAATCATTTCCACGGGCGGTACCGCCAAACTGCTGGCTGAAAACGATCTGAAGGTGATCGAGATTTCCGATTACACCGGCTTCCCGGAAATGCTGGATGGCCGGGTGAAGACTCTGCACCCGAAAGTTCATGGCGGTATTCTGGGGCGGCGTGATTTGCCCGAACATGTGACCACCATGCAGAAGCACGGCATCGGCAACATCGATCTTGTGTGCGTGAACCTGTACCCCTTCGTGCAGACCGTGTCGAAGCCCGGCTGCACGCTGGAAGACGCCATCGAGAACATCGACATCGGCGGCCCGGCCATGGTCCGCTCCTCGGCCAAGAACCACGCCTTCGTTGCCATCGTCACCGACCCGGCCGATTACGCCAGGGTCGTCGACGAGATGATAACCAACGGCGGCGCCGTCAGCGACAAGACCCGCTTCTCTCTCGCAATCAAGGCCTTCGAGCACACCGCCGCATACGATGGCGCTATCGCCAACCACTTCGGCAAGCTCGTTGAAGAGTCCGAATTCCCGCGCACCATCAACCTGCAATTCAACAAGCAGCAAGGCATGCGCTACGGCGAAAACCCGCACCAGAACGCCGCCTTCTACGTCGAGGCCGGCGCCAAGGAAGCGTCCATCGCCACCGCCAAGCAGTTGCAGGGCAAGGAACTCAGCTATAACAACATCGGCGACGCCGACGCCGCGCTGGAATGCGTCAAACAGTTCGACGCCGCGCCCGCCTGCGTCATCGTCAAGCACGCCAATCCGTGCGGCGTGGCCTACGGCAAGAACCTGCTGGAAGCCTACGACCGTGCCTACCAGACCGACCCCGAGTCGGCCTTTGGCGGCATCATCGCCTTCAACGGCGAACTCGACGCCGGGACCATGAAGACCATCGTCGAGCGCCAGTTCGTCGAAGTCATCATCGCCCCCAGGGTCAACGCCGCTGCCGTGGAAATCGCCGCCGCCAAGAAGAACGTGCGCGTGCTGGAATGCGGCCAGTGGCCCGCCGAACCGGGCAAGCGCCTCGACTTCAAGCGCGTGAATGGTGGGTTACTCGCGCAGGAAGCCGACTTGGCCCTGACCAACGAAATCAAGGTGGTGACGAAACGCGTGCCGACCGAAGCTGAAATGCGCGACCTCTTGTTCGCCTGGCGCGTCGCCAAGTACGTCAAGTCGAATGCCATCGTCTACGCCAAGGACAGCATGACCATCGGCGTCGGCGCTGGCCAGATGAGCCGCGTCAACTCCGCCCGCATCGCCGCCATCAAGGCCGAACACGCCGGCCTCGTGGTGCCCGGCTCGGTGATGGCTTCGGACGCCTTCTTCCCGTTCCGCGACGGCATCGACAACGCCGCCCAGGCCGGCATCAAGGCCGTGATCCAGCCCGGCGGCTCGATGCGCGACGAGGAGGTCATCGCCGCCGCCGACGAGCACGGCATGGCGATGGTGTTCACCGGCATGCGGCATTTCAGGCATTAAGATCATGAAACTACTCGTCATCGGTTCCGGCGGGCGTGAGCACGCCCTGGCCTGGCGGCTTGCGCAGTCACCTCGGGTTTCCATGGTGTATGTCGCGCCAGGCAACGGCGGTACGGCAACTGAAGACGGGGTAACGAACGTGCCGCTGACAGCCATTCCCTCGCTGGTCGAGTTTGCACGCCGGGAGCCAATCGGCCTGACGGTGGTAGGGCCGGAAGCGCCTTTGGCCGAGGGTGTGGTGGATGCTTTCCGCACCGCCGGACTGAAAATTTTTGGACCAGTCAAGGCGGCTGCCCAACTCGAGTCATCCAAGGACTTCGCCAAGGCCTTCATGATCCGCCACGGTATCCCGACGGCCAAATACCGGACGTTTACCGATGCAACGGCCGCGCATGACTACGTAAACGCGCAGGGCGCTCCGATCGTTGTCAAGGCCGACGGCCTGGCGGCGGGCAAAGGCGTGGTGGTTGCGCAATCCGTTGAAGAAGCGCATGCAGCAATCGATGACATGCTATCAGGCAACAAGCTTGGCAGCGCAGGCGCACGGGTGGTGATCGAGGAATGCCTCACGGGTGAGGAAGCCAGTTTCATCGTGATGGTGGATGGCGAGCATATCCTGGCGCTGGCTTCCAGTCAGGACCACAAACGTCTGCTGGATGACGATGCGGGGCCCAATACGGGCGGCATGGGCGCGTATTCGCCTGCTCCGGTTGTTACGCCGGAAATTCATGCAAAAATTCTGCGTGAAGTCATTCAGCCGGTCGTGGCTGGCATGGCCAGGGAAGGCACGCCGTATACGGGATTTTTATACGCAGGCGTCATGGTCAGCCCAGCGGGTGAAATAAAGGTGCTTGAATTCAATTGCCGGATGGGCGACCCGGAAACCCAGCCCATCATGATGCGTCTGAAATCCGATCTCGTTACCCTGTTGGAGCAGGCCATAGACGGCAAGCTGAATCTTGCCGAGGCGGAATGGGATCGCCGGACGGCACTGGCTGTGGTGATGGCCGCCGCAGGGTATCCGGATGATCCGAGAAAAGGTGATGTCATTCATTCTTCGCTCAAGAATGTCGATGATCTGCATGTTTTTCATGCAGGCACCAAAGAACAGGATGGCAACATTGTGACCAGTGGCGGACGGGTTCTGGCGGTGACGGCACTGGGCGACAGCGTCAAAATGGCCCAGAAACGCGCCTATGAAGCAGTTGCGCAAATTCGCTTCGATGGCATGCAATACCGGAAGGATATTGGGTATCGCGCCATAGACCGTAAAAAGTGAAAGACATAGCGCTGCGTGCGTGGCTCCGGCAGGGTGGTGTGATCGCCTACCCAACTGAATCCTGCTTCGGTTTGGGGGGAGATCCCATGAATCGCCGGGCGGTTGAAAAAATTCTGAAGCTCAAGGGCCGAAGCGCCAGCAAGGGTTTGATTCTCATCGCAGCCAATCGTCATCAGTTGCGGCCGTACGCGACCAGGTCGTCAATCGAGGCGGCTTGGGAAAAAGGCTTGTGGCCCGGCCCGGTTACCTGGGTGCTGCCCGTTGCGAAATCCTGCCCGCCCTGGCTGACTGGCGGTCACGAAACCATCGCCGTGCGCATTACCGCCCATCGTGGCGCCGCTGAATTGTGCAGACAGGCTGGCATGGCGCTGGTTTCCACCAGCGCCAACACTACCGGAAAATCCCCTGCAACAACCGCTGAACAATGCGAGACAATTTTTGGCACGCAGGTGAAAGTGCTGCCCGGTAAAATCGGCCTTCGCAACCGGCCATCCACATTGATAGATTTTGCCAGCGGAAACATACTGAGACCATGAACATTCCCAAGGAAGCCATCAAGAATTATTTCCTGAATCTTCAGGAACTGATCGTATCGCGCATGGAGGCGCTGGACGACAAGCCATTCCGTCGCGACACGTGGGATCGACCAGAGGGTGGCGGTGGCATTTCGCGTCTGGTCGAGGAAGGCAACATTCTCGAACGCGCCGGCGCCAATTTTTCCCATGTCATGGGCGAAAAACTTCCGCCTTCCGCCACCGCGCACCGGCCGGAACTCGCCGGGCGGCGCTGGGAAGCGATGGGTGTTTCCCTGGTCTTTCATCCGCGCAATCCCTATGTGCCGACCGTTCACATGAATGTGCGCTGCTTTATCGCCGAGAAGGAAGGCGAGGCGCCGGTCTGGTGGTTTGGCGGCGGCATGGACCTTACCCCGTATTACGGCTTCGAGGAAGACGCCGTGCATTTCCATGCCACTTGCAAGCAGGCGCTGACGCCGTTTGGTGCTGAATGGCATCCCCGCTTCAAGAAATGGTGCGATGACTATTTTTTCCTCAAGCATCGCAGCGAACCACGCGGCGTTGGCGGTATTTTCTTTGATGACCTGAACACGCCGGATTTCGATACCTGCTTCTACCTCATGCAATCGGTTGGCGACCATTTCCTGCCTGCCTACGTGCCGATTTTCGAGCGCAGGAAGGATATGAGTTTTGGCGAGCGCGAACGCGATTTCCAGGCTTACCGGCGCGGCCGCTATGTCGAGTTCAATCTGGTCTTCGACCGTGGAACTCTGTTTGGTCTTCAGTCCGGCGGCCGTACGGAATCCATTCTCATGTCCATGCCACCCATCGTGAAATGGCGCTACGACTGGAAACCCGAAGCAGGCACGCCTGAAGCGCGGCTGTATACCGATTTTCTGGTAGCAAAAGATTGGGCCTGATCCGGACAATTCGCCGCGGCCTTACGCTGGGTCTGCTGCTGCTTGTCATTCTGCTTTTGATTCTGGGCTTGCTTGTTTGGGAACTGTTCTCTTCAGACATGCAGGCCAAGTATCTGGCCAAGACCGCCCAGAAAATGACCTGGCAATTGCAAGCCGGGCCATCCAAACGTATCCGCTTTCCAGAGCCTGGCCCTTACGACCTACGCCTGGGCTACAGCAAGCTGCCGGTCTACACAGAAAATCTGACCAGGGCCAATTGGGACATTGAACGTCAGGCCAAAATCAGCATTCAGATGGAACGCGCGGACGATCTGGGGCTGAACCTGCCATACCGTGAAAAGAACCAGGGTGGCCTGACCCTGCTGGACGAAAAGGGCAGGGCGCTTCATCTCAAGCGTTTTCCAGCCCGTGTCTATGCCGATTTCGATGACGCACCGCCGGTGCTGCGCAATGCGCTGTTATTCATTGAGAACCGCGAGTTGCTGACAGAAAAATTTCCCAGCAAGAATCCTGCTGTGGAGTGGGACAGGCTGGCCCAGGCGGTGCTCGACAAGTTTTATTCGCTGATCAACCCGGCGCATAACGTGCCGGGTGGCAGCACGTTGCCGACCCAAATTGAAAAGTACAGGCATTCACCAGACGGCATCACATTGTCGATGACAGACAAGCTCAGGCAGATGGGCTCGGCAAGCTTGCGCGCTTACCTGGATGGCGAGAATACCCTGCCGACCCGCAAGCGCATCGTCAGGGATTATCTGAACACGGTACCGCTTTCCGCGGCGCCAGGCTTTGGCGAAGTGAATGGTGTGGGTGACGGCTTGTGGGCCTGGTATGGACTGGATTTCAAGGAGGCAAATGTGGCATTGTGGCGGCTGGAGAAGTCGCCAGCCGACATGGAAGGTATACGCGCGTTGAAGCACGCCCTCAGCCTGCTGGTTGCTGAACGCAAACCTTCCTACTACTTGTCGAAAAACCGCGATGCGCTCGAACGTTATACAAACGTCCATCTTGACCTGCTGGTTGACGCGGGTCTGATTTCTCCCGCGACCCGTGATGCTGCGTTGAAAGTGCCTTTGCGCAGCCCAAAACAGCGTATCGATCCGCCGCCGCCGCAGTTTGCCATGCAGAAGGCCACCAACAGTCTGCGTACACGGCTTGCAGGACTTTTGGGCGAACAGAGACTGTACGATCTTGACCGGCTTGATCTGGTGGCTGAAAGCACCTTAAACAAAGAGGCTCAGGAGCAGGTCACGGCTTTCCTGCTTGGATTGTCCGACCCTGCGCAGGCAAGTGCGATCGGCTTGTACGGCAAGTACTTGATGGGCCCTTCCACCGACCTTGGCAAGGTTATCTACAGTTTCACGCTTTACGAAAAAAGCCCCCAGGGGATGCTGCTGCGTGTCCAGGCGGATAATCTCAACCAGCCTTTTGATATCAATCAACAGACAAAACTCGACTTGGGTTCCACGGCCAAGCTGCGGACGCTGGTGACTTATCTCGAAATCATTGCCCGCCTGCATGCTGACTATGTCAAGCTCGATCCCGCCAGGCTGAAAGTCGAGGCACAGCCCAGACGCGATGCGCTGGCGCAATGGGCGGCCGGCTATTTGCTGACCACGGCTGACAGAAGCCTGCGTCCAATGCTGGAAGCCGCCATGGCACGGCGTTATTCGGCTGCGCCGCAGGTTTTCTACACCGGCGGCGGTGAGCATGTCTTTGCAAATTTCAACAAGGATGATAACGGCCGGATCATGGATGTGTGGGAAGCCACGCGCAATTCGGTGAACCTGGTATTCATCCGCATCATGCGCGATATTTCCCTGCACTATGTCGAGCGATCGCCCGGGGCGGCCGCCAAGGTACTGGATGATGCAGCCAATCCAGTGCGCCAGTCCTATCTTCTGCGGTTTGTCGATAAGGAAGCCGGTGTCTTTCTGCGGCGTTTTTACCAGCGACACGGCAAACAGGATGCAGCTGGCATGGCGGAGGATTTGTATCAGCGTGTCAGCCAGAATCCCCGCCGATTCACTTCACTATATCGTTATCTTGAGCCGCGTGCGGAGTTCGCGGCGTATCTGTCTGCCCTGCGCGCACGCATTCCCGCAACGGCAGGCATGAGCCAGGATGCGCTGATCAGGATGTACGAACAGCACGACTCGGCTGCATACAACCTTGCCGATCGCGGCTATGTCACTCAAATCCATCCGCTGGAAATCTGGCTGGTGTCGTACTTGCGCAGCCATCCAGGCGCAAGCTATGAGGAAATTTTCGCGGCAAGCGCGAAAGAGCGCGTGCAGGTTTACGACTGGCTGTTCAAAACCAGCCGCAAGAATGCTCAGGACATCCGCATCCAGAGCCTGCTGGAAGTGGAGGCATTCGAGGCTTTGCTGAAAGACTGGCGGCGACTCGGTTATCCATTCGACACGCTGACGCCTTCCTATGCGACCGCGATTGGCAGCTCGGGCGACCGGCCGGCCGCGCTGGCGGAGTTGATGGGGATTATCGTCAACGATGGTGTGAGGTTACCGGCGGTTAATCTCAGAAGTCTGAAATTCGCCGCGAACACGCCTTATGAAACCCATTTCCGCAGGCGCGCGCCTCAACCAGAAGCATTATTCCCGAAAGAGATTGCGCAGACGCTTAAAAAGGCCCTGGGCCTGGTGGTGAGTGAAGGTACGGCTGCCCGCTTGCATGGCGCGCTGAAGGATGGCAGCGGCAACCCCATTCCGATGGGTGGCAAGACCGGGACGGGAGACCACCGCTACGAGCGTTTCGGACCAGGCGGCCAATTGCTGGAGTCCCGTGTGGTCAACCGCACCGCCACCTTTGTTTTTTACCTGGGCGATCGGCATTTCGGAACGTTTACCGCGCTGGTGCCTGGGCGGGAAGCTGAAAAATACCAGTTCACGAGTTCGTTGACCGCGCAAATCCTGAAGAATCTGCTGCCAAAATTGCAGCCAGTTCTGTTTGCGGAAACACTGAAAGTTGTGCCCAAGCCAGTTACCGAAGCGCCCAAGGCAGAGCCGCTTGCGGTTGAACCGCAACAGGCGTTGGAAAAACCCGATGCAGAAGCCAGGGAAGGCACAACACACGAAGCCCATCCCATCAAAAGGGATGAGCCGCCGTCCGGGGGGTTCCCTGAAAACCTCGATCCGGTGCTGAGCCAGCCTGCTCCGGTTGTTCAGCCATCGTCACCGGTGTCTCCAGCTACACCCGCCCCGGCTTCAGCTACAAGTCCGGCGAAATGATCTATACGCTAGAATAAACGCCCAAATAATCCGGCAAATCACTCCATGCAGCTTTTTGCGTTCGGCATCAATCACCATACTGCCCCGGTATCCATCCGGGAGCAGGTGGCGTTTGCCGCCGAGCGCATGGATGACGCCCTGCGTGATCTGGTTGCCTGCCCGCCCATTCGGGAGGCGGCCATATTATCGACGTGCAACCGCACCGAAGTGTATTGCCATACAACTGATCCGGAGGCGCCTGTCGCGTGGCTCTCCGGGTTTCACAAGCTGCCTCAATCCGAAGTGGAGCCCTATTTATACCGTCTACCCCAAGGCGAAGCTGCCCGCCACGCATTCCGGGTGGCCTCGGGGCTGGACTCGATGGTGCTGGGCGAGACGCAAATTCTCGGACAGATCAAGAACGCCGTAAAAACGGCGGAAAAAGCCGGCACGCTTGGCCTTCTTCTGCACAAACTGTTTCAGCGCACATTTTCCGTCGCCAAGGAAGTCCGAACCGCGACGGATATCGGCGCCTCCTCGGTTTCCATGGCTGCTGCCGCGGTACGCCTGGCGGAACGAATCTTTCCTAGCGTCAGCGAACAGAAGGTGTTGTTCATCGGCGCAGGCGAAATGATTGAGTTGTGCATGGCGCATTTCGCCGCGCGGCACCCACAGCGCATTCTGGTAGCCAATCGCACCGCCGAGCGTGCAAGACCGCTTGCCGAACGCTTCAATGCCGGTGTGATTGCGCTCAATGATCTGCCGGAGCATCTGGCGCTTTACGATATTGTCATCACCTCGACCGCAAGCCCGCTGCCGATTCTGGGCAAGGGGCTGGTTGAGCGCGCACTAAAAACCCGCCGCCACAAGCCCATGTTCATGGTCGATCTGGCTGTGCCAAGGGACGTGGAAGAAGAAGTGGGCGAACTCGATGACGTATTTCTGTATAGCGTGGACGACCTGGGACATGTGGTTCGCGAAGGCCAGGACCAGCGCCAGGGCCAGGTTATCCAGGCCGAAGCCATCATCGAAACCAGTGTGCAGGATTTTCTGCACTGGATGGGCGCGCGCGAATTCGTGCCGACGATTCGCAGCCTGCGTGATCATGCCGAGCGTCATCGACGCCACGAGCTTGAGCATGCCCGGAAACTGCTGGAAAGAGGGGTCAATCCCGATGAAGTGCTTGAGCAGATTTCCCGCGCGCTGACCAACAAGCTGCTGCATGCCCCCACCCATGCGCTGCATCACGTCTCCGATGAAGAACGCGACTCGCTGGCCCGCTTGATCAATCGCATCTACGGCCTTCCCAAGGAATAGAACCTGGCTGGCCCAGGTTTCCTGTCCTTGATTGAATTTCCATGAAAGCATCACTTCTCGCAAAATTGTCCCAGCTTGCCGATCGTCTGGAGGAAATCGGCCAGCTTCTTGCGCGTGAGGATGCAACGGCTGACCTTGAGAAATACAGAAAACTTTCTCGCGAACATGCGGAACTGACACCTGTCGTCGCGCTGTTTCAGGCATACAGAAAGACGGAAGCCGATGCGGCTACAGCGCAAACGCTTCTGTCCGATCCCGACATGAAGGCTTTCGCTCAGGCCGAAATCGACGACTCCCGCGAGAAACTCGCGCAGTTGGAAGCCGATCTGCAAAAGGCGTTGTTGCCAAAGGATCCCAACGATGACCGAAGTGTCTTTCTGGAAATCCGCGCTGGCACCGGCGGAGACGAGTCGGCCCTGTTCGCGGGCGACCTGTTTCGCATGTACGCGCGCTATGCCGAGCGCCAGGGCTGGAAAGTCGAAGTTATTTCCGCGAACGAATCCGAGCTGGGCGGATACCGGGAAATCATCTCGCGCATCGTAGGCGAAGGCGCTTATTCGCGTCTCAAGTTCGAGTCGGGCGGCCACCGCGTGCAGCGTGTGCCTGCCACGGAAACTCAGGGGCGCATCCATACCTCAGCGTGCACGGTGGCCGTGCTGCCGGAAGCGGACGAAATCGGCGATGTGGAAATCAATCCGGCCGATATACGCATCGACACCTTCCGTGCCAGTGGTGCGGGCGGGCAACATATCAACAAGACCGACTCCGCCGTGCGCATTACACATTTGCCCACGGGCATCGTGGTGGAGTGCCAGGACGACCGTTCCCAGCACCGCAACAAGGCTCAGGCCATGGCGGTGCTGGCGGCGCGCATCAAGGATGGACAGCTGCGCGAACAACAGGCGGGCATCGCCAGCACGCGCAAATCGCTCATCGGCAGCGGCGACCGCTCGGAGCGCATCCGCACCTACAATTTTCCGCAAGGCCGCGTGACGGATCATCGCATCAACCTTACGCTGTACAAGATCGACTTCATCATGGATGGCGATCTGGACGAGCTGCTGAATGCGCTGGCGTCTGAGTACCAGGCCGAGCAACTGGCCGAGTTGGGCGAAGCTTGAATTCCCCCCAAGAACTTCTCCAGCGTGATGCGCCGGCGTTGGAGAGGACGTTGGCGCTGGATGCGATGGCGGCCCGCCTCGAAATCCGTATTTTGCTCGGCCACGCACTGGGTGTGGATCGAACCTGGCTGATTGCCCATGAACGCGATCACTTACAACCCGAAGCCGTTGCGCGTTATGAAGAACTGCTGGGCAGGCGGCTGGCAGGCGAGCCCATCGCCTATATTCTTGGGGAAAAGGAGTTTTACGGGCGGATATTCACAGTGACCCCGGATGTGCTGATACCGCGCCCAGAAACGGAATTGCTGGTCGATCTAGCCTTGGCCCGATGCGGTAATATGACATCCCCGAAAATTCTTGATCTGGGTACTGGCAGTGGGTGCATTGCCATCACGCTGGCGCTGGAATGTCCTGCAGCCCAAGTCACGGCGGTGGAAGAATCCGGTGCAGCCCTTGAAATCGCCCGTCGGAATGCAGCAAAAAACGGCGTTGATATCGAATTTATCCAAAGTCACTGGTTTGAAGCGCTCGGTGTCAGGCAGTTCGACATCATTGTTTCAAATCCGCCTTATATTGCTCCAGGCGACCCGCATCTGCTACAAGGGGATATACGGCATGAACCTACACATGCACTGGTGTCAGACAACTCAGGGATAAATGATATTCAGACAATAGTGACTCAGGCCATAAGCCATTTTCGCCCTAATGGGTTGCTGTTGCTGGAGCATGGTTATAATCAGGCTGGCCATGTCAGGCACCTGTTACAAACCGCGGGCTTTGCCAAACCCGAATCGTGGTCTGATTTGGCCGGAATTGAACGGGTTACGGGAGCAAAGCTGTCGGAATAACTTACACTGGTGCTAATGGTTGCCTTTCGTAATCCGGGCAACTGTCAATCAGGCCTTGTGATTGGACGCTTTTTACTTGTCTGGCGCGGAATTTGCTAAGATTGTGAGTAACCAGTCCTAGGGTACAAATCAAAGCATTGCCATGGAAAACAAAAATCAAGTTGCTGAGCAGTCGGGCAAATCAGAGTCCGGTATTGAAAGTGAAAGCGCAGGCAAAGTCGATGCATCTCGCCGTAAGTTCACAGGTGTGGGGCTGGGCGTGTCGGCAATCTTTACACTTTCCAGTCACCCTGTGCTGGCAGAAGTAGCTGGTGTCTGCAAGTCTCCATCGGGGTTTGCGTCTGGAAATTTAAGTCAGCACGGCACTCCAATTATTTGCTCGGGACAAAAACCTGTGGTTTGGGCTGCCAGTACTTCTGATGCAATTCTTAATACCAAATTCCATGCGATTTTTACAAGAACCTCAACGGTTGGCTATGGAACCGGACAATCGTCTAGCATGAAGGATGTCATGGCGATGCCAGGCGGAGGAGCAACCTCGCCCCAGCCCTTGGGTGCGGAAGTGGCGGCTACTTGGGTAAATATTAAAAAGGGGCTTATCCCCGCAACGATATTGACAGATACCAAGCTTGTTACCATGTGGAACGAGATCGTCACCACGGGGTTTTATACTCCGATGACGGGCGCTACGCCTTGGAACGCAGCTGCGGTGGTGACATATTTACGTTCGTTGCAAATCTGAAATAACTTTCTTTCATACAAAAAGCCCGCTCTAGCGGGTTTTTTGTTGCCCTTTTCCTTTGGATGCGGTTAAGGTGCGAGGTTCTTGAGACGTGTTCATGCGATGGCCAAATTACCCAGTTCTGCCAATCAGAGATTTTTGATTCAGGTCTTCAATGACGAAGCGTTGCTCTTTGACAGATATTCAGGCGACACGCATTTTCTAAACGCTATCGCCTATGCCCGCTTAAAAAGCTTGCCTGATATTGAAATCAAGCAAGAACACGCAGCCGAGATGGATGATGTGGAATGGTCGCGGTTATTGGAGTCTGTTGATAAACAGCTGCGCGACTGGGGGCTGATCGGGTGAGACTGAAGGATCTGTCGGATAAAGCATTAAGGAAACAACTGAGGGGTGAGGGGCTGGGATTTTCGAGCGGGCCTTTTTCGATTCGTGTGCGCTCGGATGTTGACTCGGTTGCAGAAGGGCTTAAACAGCTTTATGGCAACTTTGAACTAAATAAAACTGACTTTAATGACTTCAATGTGGGACTGTTTCGCCCATACGGAATCCGCCATTGGGTTGCCCCTCAAGTTGATTTTTATATCGATGGCTATCGGCCATTTAGGCCATTGCCATTAGATCAGGCTTACCCCATGCTGGAATGGGGATTAAATTGGTGTATTTCCAATTTTGCCAATCATTTATTTATCATTCATGCTGCGGTTGTTGAAAAAAACGGGTTCGCCGCGATTCTCCCAGCCCCGCCAGGTTCGGGCAAGAGCACATTATGTGCGGGCCTGGTTTTATCTGGCTGGCGATTGCTCTCCGATGAATTAACGCTGATTGATCCAAAGACTGGGCTGATCTGTCCGCTTTCTCGTCCGGTCAGCCTCAAAAATCAATCTATCCCTCTTATCAGAGAATTTTCGAGTGAGGCTTTCATCAATCGCGTTTCACACGACACCGCCAAGGGTACCGTTGCTCATTTGCGCCCCCCTCAGGACAGCGTCTTGCGTCAGCAGGAATTGGCCAGACCGGGCTGGGTAATTTTCCCAAAATGGCAAAAGGATGCAGAGGCGAAATTGATTCCAAGATCGCAGGCGCAAACTTTTATTTACCTGGCACAAAACGCTTTCAATTACAGCCAGTTGGGGGAACGTGCGTTTGCCGCGGGAACGGAATTGATCCGGCAGTGCGATTGTTACGATTTCACCTATCACGCGTTATCGGATGCCATCCGGATGTTTGACACGCTTGCTGAAGGCAAAAAAGGCATTACATGAAGCTGCCGCTGACCAGTGAAGTGTTGAGTAATCCTGCGCTAGTTTCAGATTTGAATCTGGCCGACTGGGATGTGCTGGTCCGGCAGGCCCGGCGTGCGGGCCTGCTCGCCCGTCTGGCGGAAACCCTCAAAGGCTCGGAGTGGGAAGCAAGTGTGCCACGGCAGGTACGCTGGCACCTTGAAGCCGATCACGTTTTGGCGGAACGCCAGAAGATCGCGGTGAGATGGGAGGTCAGCCAGATCCGGGAAGCGCTTGCGGAATTGGATGCGCCAGTCATTTTGCTGAAAGGCGCCGCCTATGTCATGGCCGGCTTGCCAGCCGCGCGGGGACGTCTTTTCAGCGACGTCGATATCCTGGTGCCGTTTGAAAAGATCAATCAGGCCGAAGCGGCGCTCATGCTGGCGGGCTGGCATGCACAGGCGGAAGACGCTTACGACGAACGCTACTATCGACAATGGATGCACGAGATTCCACCCATGCAGCATATCAGGCGTGGCAGCGTGGTGGATATGCACCACGCCATTTTGCCGCGTACCGCCCGCTATCATCCTGATCCGCTAAAGCTGCGGGCTGCTGCTGTACCTGTAGAAGGCACGCCAGGGCTTTTTGTATTGCAACCAGTCGACATGGTGCTGCATGCCGCCTGCCATTTGTTTCATGATGGCGAACTGCCGCACGGGCTGAGGGATTTGTCCGACATGGATCTGTTGTTAAGGCATTTTGGCCGTGATGAAAATTTCTGGGTGGCCTTGCCCAGGCGCGCGGCGGAACTGGAACTGACCCGCCCGCTGTTTTACGCCCTGCGTTATACGCGGCATTTTTTTGGCACACCGGTTCCCAAAACGGTGGATGATGCCTTGCAGAAAGCTGCGCCACCTCTGTTAATGCTTATGGACAAATTGTTTTACCGCGCACTGGGACCCGAGCATGACAGTTACCGCGATAGTTTTTCGCGTCTGGCACGTTTTACCGCCTACATCCGTGCTCACTGGCTGCGTATGCCGCCGCTCATGCTGGTGCGGCATTTGTTGCACAAGGCATTGATCTCGCGCAAGGAAGCCCCAACTTGACGAATATTAGCGAAGCCTTATAATACCCGAGCAAATTACTCAAGATATTCAGGAGCAATGCCATGAGCGCACAAGAAACGATTCGCGAGCAGGTTACCAGCAACAAGGTCGTGCTTTACATGAAGGGCACGCCGCAGTTTCCTCAATGCGGTTTCTCGGCTAACGCGGCCGGTATTCTCAAGGCCTGCGGTGTCGGCAATTTTCTGGCGGTCAACGTGCTGGCCGATCCGGAAATCCGTCAGGGCATCAAGGAATTTTCCACCTGGCCGACCATCCCACAGTTGTATATCAATGGCCAGTTTGTTGGTGGGTCCGACATCATGACCGAGATGTACCAGAAGGGTGAACTGCAGAAATTGCTGACTTCCTGATTAGCCGCTGAGACTGTCCCAATTAAAAACCCCGCTGCCTGTTTCAGGCAGCGGGGTTTTTAAATGCTGCTTGGCGATCCGCTAATAGTTATTTCTGAGTAACAGCGGCAATCACGAGGATTTTATGTCCCTGACACTCGACCGTTTGTTGAGCACGAATTTTAGCGGTCTTGCGGGCCTCGGGCAGGCCGTCAACCGTCACTTCGCCGTTGGCGATTAGCAGCTTTCCCTGTCCGCCGCTGTCAGCGATGCCGGTCAGCTTGAGCAGGTCACAGAGTGCAATGTGTTCTCCGCGCAATTCGAATGGCATCGTGATTCTGGACTTGTCCGCTTGAGGCATTATTTTTCCTGACTGGTGAGATAGTCTTCGTAGTTGCCGTGAAAATCGATAATGCCATCGGCACGAATTTCCAGAATGCGTGTTGCCAGCGAACTGACGAACTCGCGATCGTGGCTGACGAAAAACAATGTGCCCTTGTATTTTTCCAGCGCGTTGTTGAGTGATTCGATGGATTCCATGTCCATGTGATTGGTGGGTTCATCCATAAGCAGCACATTGTGGCGGCCCAGCATCAGCTTGCCGAACAGCATGCGGCCCTGCTCGCCGCCGGACAACACTTTTACCGACTTGCTGATTTCATCGCCGGAAAACAGCAGACGACCCAACGTGCCACGCATTACCTGGTCGTCGTCGCTGGGTCGACCCCATTGCTGCATCCAATCGAACAAGGATTGATCCCTGGCAAAATCGGCGGCATGATCCTGCGCGAAATAGCCAGGCGTCGCTTTCTCCGCCCATTTGATCTTGCCATGCTGAGGTGTCAAATCGCCGGCCAGGCAACGCAGAAACGTGGTTTTGCCGATGCCGTTTTCTCCGATGATGGCAACGCGCTCGCCTGCTTCCACGCGCATGGAGAAATCCTTGAACAGGGGCTGGTCATAGCCATGGCTTAATTGCTCAACTTCCAGCGCCTGCCGATGCAGTTTCTCGCGCTCGTCGTATTCAAAGCGGATAAAGGGATACTGGCGGCTGGATGGCTTGATGTCCTCCACCTTGATTTTCTCGATCTGACGTGCGCGGCTGGTGGCCTGCCGTGCCTTGGAAGCGTTGGCTGAGAAGCGCCGCACGAATTCCTGCAAATCGGCAATCTGCTGCTTGGCCTTGGCGTTGTCGCGCGATTGTTGCGCCCGTGCCATCGTTGAGGCTGCCATGTAGTCGTCGTAGTTACCGGGATACACGGTGAGCTTGGCGTAATCCATGTCCGCCATATGGGTGCAAACCTGGTTCAGGAAATGCCGGTCGTGCGAAATGATGATCATCGTGCTGTTCTGCGCGTTCAGTACATCCTCCAGCCAGCGGATGGTGTTGATGTCCAGGTTGTTGGTGGGTTCATCCAGCAGCAGGATATCGGGACTGGCAAACAGCGCCTGCGCCAGCAACACCCTCAGTTTCCAGCCGGGCGCCACCGCGCTCATCGGGCCGTCGTGCAGCGCCGTGGCGATGCCCACGCCAAGCAGCAGCTCGCCCGCGCGCGATTCGGCGGTGTAACCGTCATATTCCGCGAACTGGCTTTCCAGCTCGGCGGCGCGCATATAGTCGGCTTCGCTCGCCTCCGGGTTCATGTAAATCGCGTTCTTTTCCGCGCTGGCGCGCCACATTTCCTCGTGCCCCATCATCACCACATCCAGCACGCGCTGGTCTTCGTAGGAAAATTGATCCTGCCGCAACCAGGCCATGCGCTCGTGCCTGTCCAGGCTGACATTGCCCGCGGTTGGTTCCAGCACGCCCGCCAGAATTTTCATGAAAGTGGATTTCCCGCAGCCATTCGCACCGATCAGGCCATAGCGGTTGCCATCGCCGAATTTGACCGACACGTTTTCGAACAGCGGCTTCGCGCCAAACTGCATGGTGATGTTATTGCTGATCAGCACAGGAAGAACCCGGAGAAATGAGGCAAGCCGCGCATTTTACCCGCAATACGCGCTTATTCTGTTTCAACGGCCCGTATTTGATCAGGGCGGAAAGTGATGGTCGGGTGAGGGAGCACCTGGACAGCAGTCAATATGCCACGACCATTGGGTCAAGGCTGCGCCACAGATACCAGGTTGCCACCGTGCGCCAGGGCTGCCAGCGCTCGCCCTGAACTTTCGCACTGCTCGGGGTGACTTTCCCCCCATTTTCGTAATGCAGGCTGACGGCTTTCAGCAGGCCCAGATCATCCACCGGCCAGACATTGGGGCGCAACAGGTGAAAAATCAGAAACATTTCGGCTGTCCAGCGGCCAATGCCTCGAACGTCAACCAATTCCGCGATGATTTCTTCATCCGCCATTCGGGGCCAGCGGCGCGGACGGATGCGGCCTTCAGTGAAGTGCGCCGCCAGATCGATGGCATATTCCGCTTTCATGCGCGAAAGGCCGCAGGTGCGCAGGGCGTCAACGGGCAGAGTCGAAATTACTTCGGGTTTGATGGGGGTGGCGGCACAAACCCTCGCCCACACGGCATCGGCTGCTTTCACGGAAATCTGCTGGCCGACGATGGCACGCAGCAGGGTTTCGAATGCATTGCCTCGGCTTTTCAAGGACGAGCCGGGATGGGCGCGGATCAATCTTGCCATGACCGGGTCGCCACGCGAGAGCGCACGGCAGGCGGCAGCCCAGTAATCCGGCGATTTCACGTTTTTCCGTTCAGCTTGTTTAACAGGCTGGAGGTCTTTTCTGCGTCGGTGTTTTTGAGCAGCGGGATGGCAAGGTCGGTCACTTCATCGATCATGCTGCCCAGAATCTGGTGTTTGACAGCCAGAATGCTGGCGGGCTGCATGGAAAAATGCCGCAGCCCCAGTCCGAGCAATAACCGCGTCAGCTGCGAATCTCCTGCCATTTCGCCGCAAACTGAAACGGGCTTGCCAGCCTTCTGTCCGCTGCGAATGGTGTGCTGGATGAGACTTAACACGGCAGGGTGTAGCGGATCATAGAGATGTGCGACCGCATCATCCGCGCGATCGATGGCGAGCGTGTACTGGATGAGGTCGTTGGTGCCGATGGAAAGAAAGTCCAGCTGTTTGGCGAATTGCTCGGCGAGCAGCGCGGCGGCGGGCACCTCGATCATGCCGCCAATCGGAATGCGCTCATCAAACCTTATTCCTTCAGCACGCAAGCTTTCCTTGGTTGCCGCGATCAGTTGCAGAGTGGCTCTCAGTTCCCCGAAATTGCCCAGCATGGGGATCAGAATGCGCACTTTTCCGAAAACCGAAGCACGCAGGATGGCGCGCAACTGGGTTTCAAACAACCTTGGTTCGGCCAAACACAGTCTTATGGCGCGCAGCCCCAGCGCCGGGTTGTCGGCCACCGTATGCCCCCAGGGTGCCTGCTTGTCCGCGCCAAGGTCCAGCGTACGGACCGTGACGGGCTTGCCTTCCATGGTCTCGGCCACGATTTTGTAGGCTTCGAATTGCTCATCCTCGGTAGGCAGATCGTCGCGGTTAAGGAAAAGAAATTCGCTGCGGAACAAGCCGATTCCCTGCGCACCGGATTCCAGCACGGCGGGCATGTCCTGTGGCAGTTCAATATTTGCGAACAACTCGACATTTGTTCCATCGAGCGTCTTGGCGCGGCTGGTTTTGAGTTTCTTGAGTTTCTCGGTGGCCTTGATCCAGGCCGCCTGACGGTGTCGATATTCTTCGAGAATCTTTTCGTCCGGGTCGACGATGACAACGCCTTCGCGCCCATCGACGATAATCCATTCGTGATCCTTGATCAGGCTTCTGGCCTGATGCAGCGCCATGACCGAGGGTATGCCCAGGCTTCTGGCCATGATGGCGGTATGCGAGGTGGCGCCGCCCAGATCAGTGATGAAAGCGGCAAAGCGCGTGCTCTTGAACTGGATCATGTCCGCCGGTGTCAGCTCATGCGAGACCAGCACGCATTCCTCGCCGTCCTTCCCGGTCGGAAGCTGGCCGGGATGTCCCACCAGCACCTTGATGACGCGCTGCACGACTTGCACGACGTCTTCCTGACGCGAGCGCAGATACGGATCTTCAATTTCCTCGAAGCGGGCGACCAGCGCTTCCATCTGCTGAGTTAGTGCCCATTCCGCATTGCAACGCTGTTCGCTGATCAGGCGTTTGGGTTCCTCGTCGATCATGTTGTCATCGAGGATCAACAGATGCATGTCGAGGAATGCGGGTAACTCGGCCGGCGCGCTGGCGGGAATCTGTGAGCGCACGGTACGCAGTTCCGTGCGCGTTTGCTCGACGGCATCATCGAACCGCTTGAGCTCGGAATCGATCTGGCTTTCGGGCAAGGAATAATGCGCGACTTCAACACGCGACGGCGAAGCAAGATGCGCCCGTCCGATGGCAATGCCACTGGAGGCTCCGATGCCGTGCAGCGTAAAGCTCATGTGCTGCAGCCTTGGTTCACTCGCCCTCCCCGAACTTGTCGGCGAATAATGCGGAGATGGCGGAAATCGCCTGTTGTTCATCCGGGCCGCTGGTTTCCAGCGTGACTGTCGCGCCCTTGGCAGCCGCCAGCATCATGACACCCATGATGCTCTTGGCATTGACACGGCGGCCATTGCGGGAGAGGAATACCTCGCTTTCGAAGCTTGAGGCAAGGTGGGTAAGCTTGGCCGAAGCCCGTGCATGCAGGCCCAGCTTGTTGATGACTTCAATGTCCTGTTGCGGCATCGCACATGTCCTGGGAAATAATGGAAATGCCCTCCTGCCCGCCTGCCGCTGCCATGGCGGCCAGTTGTCCGAGCGGAAGCTTGCGATAGGTCATTACCTTCAGCAGCATGGGCAGGTTGACGCCCGTGACACCCGCCGCATGGCCGGGTGCGAGTGCACGGCAGACACAATTGCTGGGGGTGGCACCATAGATATCGGTCAGCACCAGTACGCCTTTGCCCGTATCAAGCGCCTGCATGCGCAGGGTAATGGCGGTCTGAACGTCTCCTGGCTCTGCGCGCGAAGAAACATCCAGCGCTTCGATGGATTTTGGTTTCGAGCCAAGCACGTGTGCGACGGCATCGATCAGGTCATCGCCCAATGGGCCATGCGTAACGATTAATATGCCAATCATTTTAATAAGGCAGTTGTTTGGAATTGAAGTCTTATCTTACAGCTTGTGGGCCAAAAACGTGATGGGCCTGCCCAGGCTCACGCCATTGAAGCCGCTTCAGCATGCCCGTCGAAACCAGCACGCTTCCATTTGAATCCACGGCCATGACCTGACTGAGATTAAAGCGGCGCATCAGTTCGTGGATGTTTGTGTTGCCAACAAACAAGGGTTTGGTCAGCACATCCGATTTCACCCCAGCGCTATCGCCCGAAACCAGGATGGTGACGGATTGCATGCCACTTGCGGGCCAGCCCGTGCGCGGATCGAGCAGGTGGCTATATCGCTTGCCACCAGCCTCAAAATAACGCTGATAATCGCCAGAGGTGCCGATAGCCTCGCCATCATGCAGGTCCAGCGTGGCGATGACCCCCGCCTTTCTTGGATGCTGGATGCCGACTTTCCAGGGACGATCACCAGGTTTGCCAAGCGCGATAACATTGCCGCCAATATTGACGAGCGCATTGCGGATACCGTGTTGCCTGAGAATTGAAACAGCCTCGTCCAGCGCAAGACCTTTGGCATAACCACCCAGGTCGATGCGCACAGCAGGGTTGTCGCTCCAAGTCTGGTTGTTTTCGATATGAAGATTTTGCATCGACGGGCTGGCTGCAACCAGCTTATCTATGGCGGCCTTGTCCGGGAGTGCAGTGGGTGGGCCATCGTCATGAAAGCCCCAAAGTCGGATGAGATTACCTATGGCGGGGTTGAACAGACCGCCGCTTTGCAGCGATAACGCTTTTGCGTCTTCCAGTATCAGTGCCAACTCCGGTTCGATCTGGATTTTCCCGGAACCGGAAGCAAAAGCCGTATTGAGTCTGTCGAGATCAGACGGCTGCCACGCATGCAGCTTCCTGTGCAATTCATCAAAACGCTGCAGTACGCTTCGTGCGGCGTTTTCGGCTTTAGTCTCGTCTTCGCCCTGAATGCTGATTTCGACACGGGTGCCAAAGACAAAGCTTTCCTGACGGAAGACGGCTTCCTTTTGAGTGCAGCCCGCCAGGAGAACAGCAAACAGGGCTGGCAGCCAGACAAGAAAACTGAATCTATGCAACCGAGTTTTCCAGCGCTGCAATGAAACTGTCCGCCACATCAAATCCGCTTTGCGCGGTAATTTCGACGAACCCGGTTGGGCTGGTGACGTTGACCTCGGTCAGGTAGTCGCCAATGACATCCAGCCCGGCCAGAAATATACCGGCTTCACGCACGACGCGTCCGACCGTGCGTGCGATTTCCTCGTCGCGTTCGGTCAGCGGCTGGGTGCGTCCGGTACCACCCGCAGCAAGGTTGCCACGGCTTTCGCCCGGCGCCGGGGTGCGTGCCAGGGCATGGGGAACCGGCTCGCCATCGATCAAAATAATCCGCTTGTCGCCCGCCGAGATTTCCGGCAGGTAGCGCTGCGCCATGATGGCGTGTTCACCATGCCGGGTCAGCGTTTCCAGGATGGCGGAACGGTTGGGGTCTTCCGGACGAAGGCGGAATACGCCTTCTCCGCCCATGGCATGCAGAGGCTTGACGATGATGTCGCCATGCTCATCGAGAAATCCGTCTATCAAATCCTTGCTTGCGCTGACCAGCGTGGGCGCGACAAATTGCGGGAAGCGGAAAATGGCCAGCTTTTCGTTGTATTCCCTTAACGAAGCAGCCCGATTGAAAATCCTCGCGCCATGCTCCTCGGCCAGGCTCAACAAATGCGTCGCGGTCAGGTAATCCTGGTCAACCGGCGGATCCTTGCGCATCAGCACGGCCGAAAAATCCGCAAGCAGGCGGGTGCGTGTGTCGGATTCGATACGCCAGGCGGGACCAGATTGAATGTCCACTTGAGTCGTCAGCACGACTACCCTGCCCTCCCACAGGTGCAAGTCGTGCATCTGGCAAATCCAGACAGCATGCCCGCGCGCCTGCGCGGCGCGCATCATGGCAATGGACGAATCCTTGTATTCCTTGAGTGATCCGGGCGGGTCGATGATAAAAAGCATTTCCATCTCAGGGTGCCTCGCTCTGTTCGTTTAACGCATTGTCCAGTTCCACGCTGGCTGCCAGCATGGCTAGCCGGGCGATGACACCATAGGCATAGAAACGGTTTGGTGTTGCATCAGGATTGAGCCGGTGGTCTGGAAGCTGGCAGGCGGAATCAAACGCCAGCGGCACGAAGTGCATGCCGGGCGAATTGAGATTTTCGTCCGTGCCGCGACCAGTGTGAACGCGGTAAAAGCCACCGACGATAAAATGATCAACCATGTACACCACCGGCTCGGCCACCGCATCATTGATGCTTTCGAATGTATAAACACCTTCCTGTATCAGCACCTCGGTTACCGACTGGCCTTCCTTGATGACGGACATCTTGTTGCGCGCCTTGCGGTTCAGGTCCTTGACGTCATCCGGGCTTTTTACCGTCATGATGCCCATGCCATAGGTGCCGGCATCCGCCTTGACGATGACAAAGGGCTCGTGGTGGATGCTGTATTCGCGATATTTGTCACGGATGCGGTCCAGCAGATCGCTGGTTTTGGAAGCCAGGCATTCCTCGCCCAGACGCGCCTGAAAATCGATTTTCCCGCAACGGTCGAACAGCGGGTCGATAAACCAGGGATCGATGCCGATCAGTCTGGAAAATTCACTGGCCAGATGCTGGTAGGCGGCGAAGTGACGTGATTTCCTGCGGGTGGCCCAGCCTGCGTGCAGCGGCGGCATGATGGTCTGCTCGATATCCTTCAGAACCTCCGGCACACCGGCGGACAAATCGTTGTTGAGCAGCACCGCGCAGGGGTCGAAGTCCTTCAGTCCGACCCGATTGCCATTGCGGATGACCGGCTCCAGGGTAATGCGTCCGCCCCCGGGAAGCTCCAGTGTGGTTGGTTCGGTAACTTCCGGAATCAGGGTGCCGATGCGGACAACCAGCCCGGTTTGCCTGAGTATGCTGGCGAGCACCGACACGTTTTGCAGATAGAAAGTATTGCGTGTGTGATTCTCGGGGATCAACAGCAACCTTTGTGCGTTCGAGCAGATTTTTTCTACCGCCCCCATTGCCGCATGCACGCACAAGGCCATGAAATCGGGATTGAGATTGTTGAACCCGCCTGGAAAAAGATTGGTGTCGACCGGCGCGAGTTTGAAACCGGCATTGCGCAGGTCGACCGAGGTGTAAAAAGGCGCGGCCTGCTCTTGCCATTGCTGGCGGAACCAGAATTCTATGGCCGGTTGTGCGTCGATGATTCGCTTCTCCAGTTCGAGCAGCGGGCCAGTGAGCGCGGTGGTGAGATGTGGGACCATTGATGGGACAGCTTAAGGGCAACTTGCCTGATAATACCAGCATGTTTCATATCGTATTATTTGAGCCGGAAATTCCCGGCAACACCGGTAATATCATCCGGCTGGCAGCCAATACCGGCAGCCGTCTGCACCTGATCAAACCATTGGGGTTCAGCCTGGATGAAAAATCGGTACGCCGGTCCGGACTGGATTATCACGAACTGGCTGAACTGGTTGTACATGAAAATTTCAGTGCTGCGCGCAAGGCTTTGCCTGCGGCCAACTGGTATGCCTTTACAACCAAGGCGGCGCGGGTTTACAGCCAGGCCGTCTTCAAATCGGGAGATGCGCTGCTGTTCGGTCCGGAAAGCAGGGGGCTGCCAGCCGAAATTCTGGAAGCGTTTGATACGGATTACCGGCTGAAACTGCCCATGCAGGCAGAAAGCCGGAGTTTGAACCTGTCAAATGCAGTCAGCGTGGCGGTATACGAAGCCTGGCGCCAATCCGGGTTTTTACAAATCCCGATGTTTTGAGGTTAATTTCTGCCCTGACTGCCCGTAATATAGGGGTAATCCGTTAATTCAGTACCCGATGGGAATGTGAACCATGTCGATAGAGCCGCAAAAATCCGGACCCGAACAGCGTAGACAGATGCGATTTACAGTCGCGCAACCGGCGAGAATGGTTATGGACTCCGGCCGCGAGATCATTTGCGATATCGCGGATTTTTGCCTGGGTGGGTTGTTTCTGAAATTCGCCATCCCCGAGAAGGACAGCGATTTGGTCAAAGGCCAGGAAGGCCAGTATGTAAGCGTCACTTTTACGACGCCTCCCGCGCTGGGTGCGCAAACTCATGAAATACGCGCCAAGCTGGTCAGGCGAACCGCCACCGGCGTTGGCGTGGCTTTTGACGAAACACCCGTCGAAGCGACACGCGCGCTGAACAAGGTGGCGGCTGCCATGCGCAGCCAGAAAGCTTCCATCAAGCTCTATGGCGGCGTTGATATCGCCGAACTTAAAAACACCTGCAAGGCTTACTTGAAGCAGGCCATTGATGATGCATTCAAGCGGTTTGGCGAACAGATCAGTGCCAAGCTGGAAGGCGCATCCTTGTCGGCAAAAAGCATTGCCGAACATCAGGAATTTCTTGATGCGCCGCGATTGATTCAGCACACCCTCGGAGATGCCCAATACCGATGCCTGAATAGTATATTTGGCGCGCTTGAGTCCCTGGGCGGGGTGGTTGTGGAAGAGAAACCCGAAGCGGGTGGACTTTCCATTGTCGAGAAGGACGAATTCGAAGACTGGCTCAGCCTGGCAGCCGAGAGCAACCGGCTTGAAGAGTTGTACGCCGAAGCATTGATGAACATCGAGCCCCGACTGGAGAAGGTCTACGGCGTTCCAATTACTCCGAAAACCAATCCATTCGGTCCTGCCGTGATAGGCGAAGGAATCAAGCATGCCTTTGCCGATATCACCCTGTCAGCGTCAACAAGGCAGGTCGTGTATGGCGTCCTGCGGGATTCGCTTGCCGTGTCGTTGAAGACGCTCTATCAGTCATTGCTGGATGTCCTGCCGGAAGTCGACAAGAAACCTGCTGGTACCTCTGCCGCCGCAGGAGGCGGTGGTGTGGATGATCTGTCTCAAACCCTGGATGATCTGGCCGCTCTTGAAAGCCAGGCGGCCACCGGTCCGGATTCGATCATGCCTGGCATGCCTTCCGGTTCCGCGGGAACGGGTCAGGGTACGCCAATGTCCCTGGGACGCATGGCCAGTTCGTTGATGAGCATGTTCCGCCGTAACCAGGCAGCGCGGATGGCAAATGGCGCCACCCAGCCCGCCGCTGCATCCGGGCAGGAGATGTCACCAACTTTATCAGGACAGCCTGGGGAACTGGGTGCCCCGCAATCTGGCGGAATGCCGGCGCCAGGAGCGGCAACAGGCGTAACAACAGGAATGACGACAGGAGGTGGGGCAGGCGCTTTTGGATCAGCGATGGGCATGCCCTTCCATCCCGGATTGTCCGAATCTTCCGTACAGGCTTTTCAGGAGCTGATTACCACTGGCCGCATCCCGGTTGCGCGGCAGGAAGAAGCCCGGGTGTCCGCCGATGTGTTTGGCGCGCTCATCGAGGCGATGAATACCGAAAGGGCGGTACCGACCGAAGTCAAATCCCAGGTCAGAAAACTGGAGGATTCACTGCTCAAGATCGCGGTCATGGACCCGACTTACCTGAATAATCCACGGCATGCCGCCCACCGCACCATCAATGCGGTGGACAGGCTGTCTCTGGTGTCCGGGGACGACGGCAAGATCAATGATGAGCAGATCCTGAAGCATATCAACCGCTGGGTGGAGCGGATTCATAACGAAGCCGACAAGAATCCGAATGTGTTTGAAGAGGCGCGCCAGCAGCTGGAGAAAATTTTGCTGCCGCTGATGAAAAAGCGCGCCATTCGAATCGCAAAATTGCAGGCTGCGCTCGAAGGCTGGCAAAAGACTGGCCAGGCCAACCGGATGGTGTTGCAGCAGCTCGATCAGCGGATTGCAGGCAAACAGGTTCCGGCAGTGGTGCTGGATCTGTTCGCGCCCGGCTGGCGGAATTACCTGATCCGCGTCATTCTCAGAAAAGGCGCTGGCTGCGAAGAAGAGACCGAAGCCTGGCGGGTCATCGACAATCTGCTGATGTGGCTGGATCCCGAAAGAGGTGAAAAGCCGGCTTACCAGGATATCCAGCAACTGCTGCAATTTGTCGATTCGCGCCTGAGGCTGGTCAGCGCCGACAAGGATGGCCAGGACCGCCTTGTCGATCGCCTGACCGAGTCCCTGCTCAAGCCGGGACAAATTGAATACAAAACGATTACAACTATCTTGCCGGCTGGCGCATGCAAGGATGATCAGAGTGAAGGGCAAAATCAGTTGGTCAATCCGCTTGATTCATTCAGGGTTGGCGACTGGGTGAGTTTCCCCAAGGCATCGGTGCCGCTCAATCTGATCTGGGTAGGTGACGATCCCTCGTTGTATGTGTTCTGCAACTACAAGGGTGTGAAAAAACTCGAACTCAAGCGGGAGGAGTTCGCTGAACTGGTTAAGTCGGGAGAGGCAACCCATACGGACAATCTGGACTTGCCTCTGATGGACCGTTCCTTCAGTTCCATGATCCAGCACATGCACCGAAATCTGTTGAAACAGGCAACGGCGGATGAAACGACTGGACTGCTTGAAAGACGTGAATTCATGCGCCAGGCCCGCCGCGCGCTGCTGAATGTGAGCAGAGATGAGGCGGGTGAAGCCAGGACAAGCCATGTCATGGGGGTGCTGGATTTTGAGGATATGCGTTTGATCGAGGCCAGAACCAGCCCCGATGCGCATCTGGCGCTGTTGAAGGCACTGGCTGACTATTTAAGGAGCAAACTGGTCGGTGACCTGGTGACACGCAGTGCGGAGCGTACCTTCGCCTTCATGCTGCCTGTGATCGATCGCGACCAGATGCAGGAACTGGCTGAAAACATCATGAATGATGTCAACCAGTTCCAGTTCAAATGGGGGGATGCGAATTACACCTTGAATGCCAACCTCGGCCTTGCATGCGCCAATATTTTTTCCGATCCGGAAGAGCTTTATAACCGCGCGGACGAGGCTTGTCTGGAGTCCAAGCATCAGGGACGCAATCAGATCGTGACTTACCGCGATGAAGAGGCTGAACAGAAAGAGAATGTTGGGCTGGTCTATTGGGCCAGCCGGCTCAGTGAGGTCTTGCATGACGGAAGACTGTTCCTGCGATGCCAACCGATTGTTCCCGTCGCAAATGATTCAAAAGCGCCCTCGCATTATGAAATCCTGCTTGGAGCCAATCTGGACACGGAGGAGCCGGTGAATATCGGTGAAATGGTGGCAGCGGTTGAGCGCCTAAGGCGCGTGAATGAAGTTGATCAGTGGGTGGTGAATTCGATATTCCAGTGGATTCGGAACAATCCCGAAAAGCTTGAGCGGATCAGCGGATTTTCAATCAATCTTTCCGGCCAGTCGGTGAACAGCAAGGGGTTCCTGAATTTCCTGACGGCACAGCTTGGGCGCGGCGATATTCCAGGGCACAAGCTGATTTTTGAAATCACGGAAAGCGCGGCGATTGACAGCTTTACGCATGCGGAACAGTTCATCCGCCAGGTGAGACGTTATGGCTGCAAATTCGCGCTGGACGATTTCGGCATTGGCTTCTCGTCCTTCAGTTATTTGAAGAATCTGAAAGTGGACTATCTCAAAATCGATGGTTCGTTTGTCAAGGACATGTCACGCAGCGAAGTCGATGTCGCGCTGGTGTCATCCATGCATGAAACCAGCCGGTTCCTGGGCATCAAGACCGTGGCCGAGGCGGTGGAAGATCAGGAAACCCTGGATATTCTCAAGAATATCGGTGTTGATTATGCGCAGGGCTATTTCACCGGCAGGCCAATTCCGATCGATCAACTGGTTGCCTGATCCGGCATGAGGTTGTCAGGAGAAATGAAGGGCGTGATGGCCTCTCTGACAAGGATGATGGTTCTGTTGTGGGGTCTCGCCCAGGCGGGATTCTCCCATGCCATGGATCTGGCCGGTGTGGCGATTGAGCCCAGAACCCGGGTTGAAGGCCAGGAGCTTGCGCTGAATGGCGCGGGTATCCGCTCGCGATTCATGATCAAGATCTATGTGGCTGCGCTTTATGTTGCCGAGCCCTCCAGCAAGGCGTTTGGCATCCTCGGACAACCTGGCGCCAAGCGCATGATGCTGACCCTGCTGCGGGACGTGAGCGCGGATACCTTGCTGGACGGAATGCAGGCTGGATTGAAAAAGAATCTGGGTGCTGATGAACTGGCTGCGATCGGCCCGCAGAACGAGCAACTGGCGGTAATTTTTCGTGCGGTGGGCGAAGGCAGGAAAGGTGACCGGATAACACTGGACTGGGTGCCCTCGCAAGGCACGATCATTCGCATCAATGGCGCCACGCGAGGCCAGCCAGTTTCAGGGGAAATGTTTTACCGCAGTTTGTTGAAAATCTGGCTGGGCGATCATCCGGCGCAGGAAGATTTGCGCGACGAACTTTTAGGCCGTCATTGATTTAGCGCCGTCTGAACCACCCGGTTACACTGAGCCGTGGGCGTGTCGCGGGCAGCACTTCATGGTAAAGCCCGGCGCTGATGAAACATGCAAGTGTGCCTCCCCGCGGCAGCACGTCCACGGTATGTTCGTTTTCCGGATATAAACGCAACTGTCCGCCATCTTCCGTCTGCCAATTTTCATTCAGGTAGCAGATCACACTGAGTGTTCGCCTTTCGTCAGCGCGAAACACGTCCAGATGCTTTTTATAAAATGCACCCGCCGGGTAAAGGGCAAAGTGTGCTTCCATATCAAACAAGCCCAGTTGCAATTCCCTGTTGATGGCAAGCCGCAGGGTTTCCATGTGCTCTAGATAGTTCCTCTGCGCTGGCGTGGCTTCTTGAGCATCCAGCCAATAAATGTCATCTCCGCGTATCTCCTGGCGGACTTCCCGTTCCAGTCCCTGGCCCGTGCCAGCCGGGCTCAACCTGCCTAATTGATAACAGGACTCCGCCTCGCTGGCCAACTGGCTTGCCAGAGAGGATGGAAGAAAATCAGGCTTGATTGCCCAAGACTGTTTGGCTAGCTGCGCGATGATGCTATCCATTACTGCGTGCGGGGATCTTCGGCTTTCTGGTCGCGATGCAGCAGCGCCTCCACAGCTTGTCTGGGAGGAAGGTTTTCATACAGGATGGCGTAAACGGCACGGGAGATGGGCATGTCCACCTTGTATTGCTCAGCCAGGCGCAGGGTTTCACGAGCCGATGTCACGCCTTCCGCGACATGGCCAATGGTCGACAGAATGGTATTCAGCGTTTCTCCGCGAGCAAGGCGAAGTCCGACTTGCCGGTTTCTTGACAATTCCCCGGTGCAGGTCAGGATCAGGTCGCCCATGCCGGTCAGTCCCATGAAGGTTTCAAGGTGGCCGCCCATGGCTATGCCCAGACGGGTTATTTCCGCCGCGCTTCGAGTGATCAGGGCGGCGCGGGCATTGAACCCAAACCCCAGGCCATCGGAAATACCGGCGGCAATGGCGATGACGTTCTTGATGGCGCCACCCAATTCGACGCCAATTACATCATGGGTAGTGTAAACGCGCAGATTGCCGCCATGCAGGCATGGGGCAATGTTTCCCGTCAATGAAGCGTCATGTGAGGCAAGCGTGAGCGCGGTCGGCAAGCCCTTGGCGACTTCCAATGCAAAACTTGGCCCTGACAATGCCCCACAGGCAACGCCAGGCAGCGTTTCTTCAATAACCTGATGGGGGAGTTTTCCCGTTCCTTCTTCAAATCCCTTGCAGACCCAGATTAGCGGCTTTTCCCATTTCAATGCGGCAAGATTCACCAACAGGGAACGCAGGCCGCTGCTAGGCACGGCAATCAATAGCAGCCTGGCATGGGAAATCGCGGTTTCCAGTTCGTAATCGATGCTTAGCGGTGATGGCAGCGCAATGCCCGGGAGATAGCGCGCATTCTGCCGGTGTTCACGCATGGCCTCGGCATGGCCCTGGCTTCGGGTCCACAAGGTAACGGGATGACGGCCAGCGAAATGCGTGGCGAGTGCCGTACCCCAGGCGCCCGCACCCAGGACGGTGATGGGGAGATTATTGCAATCGCTGTTCATAAACCCCAGGCATCACGGCTGCGCAGGTAACCCTCTTTGCCGCTGGCGTGACGAACCTTGATCCAGCCGTTTGACCCGCTGCCGCTGCCCAGGATTTCCAGGGTAACGCCCTGGGCGACCCTGAAACCTGTCGGCGCATTGTCTTCCGGTTTTTCCAGGATTTGAGCGACTGGCACGGTGATACGCACGGTCTGGCGCTTGCCCAAAGCTGTTTCCTCAATCCACAGCAGGCTGCCTGTTTCGTCTCTTACCTTGACCCAGCCTGCGGTGGTGACAATCTTCTCTAGCGGATAATCTGAACTGACAATGGCCACTTTTTCAGCGGCCGTAGAGGGCGCGTCATACAGGATGGCGGGCCGGGCGGTGGAAACGAAATCCAGAGCGAGGGCAGGCTGGACAAGGGCCAACAGCCCAAGAAGTACACCAGCCTTGGCGGTCATCAGTGTGTGGTGCCCGGAGCCTGGCCTTGAGCTGCGGCTTGTTGCTGACGCATGAACTCCGCCTCGAAGTTGAAAGGGTTCAGCAGCAGTGGCGGGAAGCCTGCGCGAATCACAACATCGGACACGGTTTCACGCAGATAGGGGAACACGATGTTGGGGCAGCCGATCCCCAGCACCAGCGGCAACTGTTCCTGCGGCACGCCAGAGATGCGGAAAATCCCTGCCTGCACGCACTCGACCAGGAACAGGGTTTTGTCAGCCACCTTGGCGGTTACGGTAACCTTGATGGTGTTTTCATACACATCCGGGCTGATGACGTTGCTTTGCGAGCCAAGCTGAACATCAATCTGCGGCGCTTCGCGCTCCAGAAAAACGGCGGGCGCATTGGGAACCTCGACGGACAGGTCCTTGACGTAGATTTTCTCGATGTTGAACCCCATTTGCGGGGCTTGTTGCTGCTCTTCGGCCATGACGGCGCTCCCTGAATATCAATAAAACAGGCGGTATTTTACCCGCTGGAAGCGTTTTCTGTATGAAGTCAGGAATTCTGCGCCAGCCAGCGCTTAAGACCGGCAGCATCCAGCGCACCCGAAAGACGGGCCGTTTCCTTGCCGGCAGCGAAGATCGCAAGCGTCGGGATGCTGCGGATGCCATATTTTGCGGCCAGGGTTTGTTCAGCCTCGGTATTGACCTTGGCAAAGCAAAAACGCGTATCAAGTTCCGCAGCAACCTGACTGAATACCGGCGCGAACATTTTGCACGGCCCGCACCACGGCGCCCAGAAATCCACGACCACAGGCAATTCCGTGCGGGTAACAAACTTCTCGAAAGCCTGGGCTGTCAGGTCGATTGGCCGGCCGGGCAGCAGAGCCGATCCGCATTTGCCGCATTGGGGCTTATCAGAAAGGCGTTCCGCCGGGACACGATTTACCACACCGCAGTTGGGGCAGACAAGTTCCATGTGACATCTCCAATAATTAACCTGGAAATGCGGGCGTCAGGGTCTAATTCAAGCGGCCAAATTCAAGCGGCCAAATTCAACGGGCCTGATTCAAGCCGTCAAATGCTCAGCCGCCGTTCAGCAGCGGCATCAGTCCACCAGCCTTGTCGAGCGCGGACATGTCGTCGAAACCGCCGACATGAGTTTCGCCAATGTAGATTTGCGGGACGGTGCGGCGGCCGGTTTTGGCCATCATTTCCTCGCGCAGATGTGGTTGTTCATCGACGCGGATTTTGTCGATGCTTTCGACACCCTTCGATTTGAGCAGTCGCTCAGCCGCTACGCAGTAGGGGCAAACGGCCGTGCAGTACATGGTGACTTTGTTCATGAGTTTACTTCGTCGTAATGGGGAGGCTGGCTTTTTCCCAGGCAATGATGCCGCCAGCCAGATTGTGGACATTCTCGAAACCGGATTTTTTCAGCATTGCGCAGGCGCGTCCAGAGCGATGTCCTGAACGGCAGCTGACGACGATGGGCTTGCTCTTGAATTTTTCCAGCTCACCTAGACGCGAGGACAAAGCCCCCAACGGAATGTGCCGGGCATTGGGAATATGCCCGGCGGTCCATTCCTTGTCTTCACGCACATCCAGCACCAGCGCATCCTCATTGATGAGCCGCGTGGCCTCGAGGGTGCCGAGCTGGCTGATGCCGCTGACGCGATCACTCATGATTGACCACAGCAGCATGGCGCCGCTGGCAGCCGCGGCAATCACCAATAATAGGTTGTCTTGAATGAATTCCATTTTTCAGGCACCTCGGATATCAGGCTGCATTTTAACAGCCTGAAACTGGCGCTACAGACCACACCCGGAGGGAACCCCCATTTTTTTCAGGATCGAATCCATGGGACAAAAGCGGGTGAAGCCGGACTGGAACAGGTTGGCGCCGACAAAAGCCGTAAACCACAGCCAGGACAACTGGCTTATATCCACTGTTCCGGCGAAATGCGCCAATGCCAGCGACAGCATGATGAAAAAACCCGCGACGATGCGGACGATGCGTTCAATAGTCATTTCAAGCTCCTTTTGTTTGTGGGGTCATCTTGCGGTAGTTGGCCGCATAGTAAAGAACCGGAATCACCACCAAGGTCAGCAAGGTGGAGACGAAAATACCGAAAATCAGGGACACGGCCAGGCCCGAGAAAATCGGATCATCCAGAATGAAGAAAGCGCCCATCATGGCGGCGACACCGGTGAGGACAATCGGCTTGGCACGGGTTGCACCTGCCTGGATGACGGCTTCCTCGAAGGCCATGCCTTCCGCAACTTGCTGATTGATGAAGTCCACCAGCAGAATGGAGTTGCGCACGATAATCCCCGCCAGCGCGATCATGCCGATCATGGAAGTGGCGGTGAACTGTGTACCCAGCAAGGCGTGGCCGGGCATGACGCCGATGATGGTCAGCGGAATCGGCGCCATGATGATGAGAGGTGTGATGTAGGAACCGAACTGCGCCACCACCAGCAGATAAATCAGCACCAGGCCCACGGCATAGGCGATACCCATGTCGCGGAAGGTTTCATAGGTGACCTGCCATTCGCCATCCCATTTGATGCTGAATCCGGCATACGGATCAGTAGGCTGCTTGATGAAGTATTCGGACAGGGTGCCACCTTCCTTCAATTCGTGATTATTTAATTCGTCGCGCATGCCAAACAGCCCATACAGCGGCGAATCCAGTTTTCCGCCCATGTCGCCCACCACGAACACGACCGGCAGCAGATCCTTGTGATAGATGGTTTTTTCACGTTCGCTCGGCACGACCTCGATAACTTCTGAAAGCGGTACCAGATTGCCGTTGGCGCCACGAACCGTGAGTTTCAGCAATTCATCGATGCTGCTTTGACGTTCTGGAGGTAGGGTGATGCGCACCGGGATTTCATATTTGGATGTCCCGCCATGGATCGGCGTGACATTCTCGCCAGACAGCCCCATCTTCATGGTAGCGACAATGTCCTTTTGCGCCACGCCCGCGACGGCTGCCTTGTTTTGCAGCACCCTCAATACGAATCGCTGCGAGTCGTCCTCGATGGTGTCGTCGATAGCGACAATGTCTTCGCTGCTCTCGAAGACCATGCGCACTGCCTTGGCCACCTTCATCTGCGCGTCATAATCAGGCCCGTAGACTTCCGCGACAATGGGCGACATGACCGGCGGGCCAGGCGGCACTTCCACCACTTTCACATCTGCGCCATGTTTTCTGGCGACGGCTTCAATGGCCGGGCGCACGGCCTGTGCGATTTCATGGCTTTTGCGGTCACGGTGATGCTTGTCGACCAGGTTGACCTGTATGTCACCCACCTCCGGACCGCTTCGCAGGTAGTACTGGCGCACCAGGCCGTTGAAATTGATAGGCGAGGCATTGCCGGTATAGGCCTGGTAGTCAGCCACTTCTTCAACCTCGGCAATCACTTCGGATATTTCGTGTAGCACCTGGCTGGTCTTTTCCAGCGGCGTGCCAACCGGCATGTCCACAACTACCTGGAATTCCGATTTGTTGTCGAAGGGCAGCATTTTCAGAATAACCAGCTTGACGATGGCGAGCGACACGGAGAGCAGAATCGCGATGCCAATACCCAGCCAGAGTTTCTTGCGCATGGCCTTGCCTGCATCCCCAACCAGGAATGGCGTCAGACGGGAACGGAACAACTTCAGGAGCTTGCCGTTTCCCTCTTCAGGGTGATGGATGTTTTTCAACAGCTTGAATGCCAGCCAGGGCGTGACTATGAAGGCAATGGCCAGCGAAATCAGCATGCCGATGCTGGCATTGATCGGAATCGGGCTCATGTACGGTCCCATGAGCCCGGTGACAAAGGCCATTGGCAGCAGCGCGGCAATCACGGTAAAGGTGGCGAGGATGGTGGGGCCGCCGACCTCATCCACGGCGCGTGGAATGATGGCCTCCATGCCATCGCTGTCCAGCGCGGTGCGGCGGTGAATGTTTTCGACGACGACGATTGCGTCATCCACCAGAATGCCAATGGAGAAAATCAACGCGAACAGGGAAACGCGATTCAGCGTGAAACCCCAGGCCCAGGAAGCAAACAGCGTTGCGGCAAGCGTCAGAATGACCGCCGCGCCAACAATGACGGCTTCGCGTTTGCCCAACGCCCACAGTACCAGCAGCACAACGGAAGCGGTCGCGAAGAACAGCTTCTGAATGAGCTTCTTGGCTTTGTCATCCGCCGTGGCGCCGTAGTTGCGCGTTACGCTCACTTCGATGCCATCCGGAATGACCGCGCCTTTCAGTGATGTCACGCGTTCTATGACCTTGTTGGCGATGTCGACCGCGTTTTCACCCGGCTTCTTCGATACGGCAAGCGTAACCGCCGGAAATTCCTGCCCGGTAAGAGTGCTGTGTTCGCCGCCTTTACCGGGGCCAAACCAGACATAGTTGTCAGGCTGGTTAGGGCCGGCGGTGACATGGGCGATGTCACTCAGGTAAACCGGCTTGCCCTGAAATACGCCGACGACGAGTTGCTTTACGTCGGCTGGCCCTGTCAGAAAAGTGCCGGTCTGAACCAGAATTTCCTGGTTGCCGGAGGTGAGGGTGCCGGATGGCTGAGATGCATTGGAGACCTGGAGCGCATCGCGAATGTCGTTGGCGGCGACCTTGAATGCCGCCATGCGCTCGGGATCCATGAGCACGCGGACGACATTGCCCGGGCCGCCGATGGTATAGACCTCGCGAGTCCCCTTGATGCGCTTGATTTCAACTTCGGCGGCGTGAGCAACCTGCTCAAGTTCGTATGCGCCGCGACTGTCATCACGGGTCCACAGTGTCAGGGTGACGATCGGCACGTCATCGATGCCGGTCGGTTTGATGATGGGCTCGCCAACGCCCAGGTTGGGTGAAACCCAATCACGGTTGGCCTGAATGGCATCGTACAGGCGAACAAGTGCCTGCGTCCGGTCTTCTCCCACCTTGTACTGGATGGTGAGGATTGCCATGCCGGGCTTGGAAACCGAGTACACATGATCGATACCCGCGATTTGCGACAAGACTTGCTCGGCCGGTGTGGCAACCAGTTGTTCCACGTCCTTGGCGGATGCGCCAGGGAATGGGATGAACACATTGGCCATGGTGACGTTGATCTGCGGCTCTTCCTCGCGCGGCGTGACCGCGATCGCAAAGATGCCGAGTATCGCGGCCATCAGCGCGATCAGCGGCGTCAGCTGCGAGGTCAGGAAGAATCTGGCGATGCGTCCGGAAATGCCCATGTGTCTGCTCCCGCTGTTGCTGGCTTATTTTTTATTGGCCGGGCTTTTGGCGTAGATGCCCGCCTTGACCGGATCGAGGGCAATGATTTCGCCGGGGTTCAGTCCGGCGAGGACTTCCACTACGCCGCGCGCGTTGGGTTCACCCAGCCGAACCTGTCTTAGCGTTGCGTGGTTTTTTGCGTCGATTACATACACGCCCGTCACTTCGGATCGCTTGATGATGGCGGATGCGGGAATCACCAGCTTGCGAGTTTCACCGGTGGCGAAATATGCCCGCGCGTAAATGCCGGGAATGACGCCGGACAGGTTCTCGGGCAAATCAATTCGCACTTTAATGGTGTGCGTGGCCGTGTCAGCGGAAGGCAGAACAGTTACGCCCTTCGCTTCGATCCATTTGTTGAGCGAAGGAATTTCCACAGACACCTTGGAGGCTTTTTGCACTTCCGCCAGCTTGTATTGGGGGATGTTCGCCACGACCCGTAAATCCGAAGGATCAAAACCGGTCATCAAGGGCTTGCCGGGCGAGGCCATCTCGCCTACTTCGACATGGCGCGACATCACCACACCCGAGAAAGGCGCGGTCAGGGTGGTGTAAGAGCGGACGGTTGCAGTCTGCCCCGCGCCTGCCCGGGCGGCCTGCGCGGATGCCTGCGCGGCACGGTATTCGGCGGTTGCGCGATCCAGCGCGGCTTGCGAAATGAATTTCTGCTGGAACAACTGCACCTGGCGGTCGTAGTTGGCTTTTGCGTTGGCCAGTTGTGCTTCGGCCTGTGCAACTTGTGCGCGGCTGCCGGCAACTGCCTGGGAGAGTTCTGAAGGGTCGATGCGCACGATGACCTGACCGGCTTTTACAGCGTCACCCACGTCGAAATTGACTGCGGTGATCCGGCCTGAAACCTGCGCCGAAACCGTGGACTGACGAACCGCTTCGACCGTGGCTTCGGTGGAATAGGATTTGTCAGTGTTTTGGTATACCACCCTGGCGGTCGAGAATGGCAAGGCGGACCAGGCGGGAAGGGAAACCAGCAACAAAATGGGCAGGGCGGTAAAACGCATGATAAGCCTCCTGAATGATCCATTAGAATAAACTAATAGACTATATTTTTCAAGTCCTTATAGAGGCTATGCAATAAAAAAGCCCGGACATTGCCGGGCCTCATTATCGCCACGTATGGAAATTACTTGGCAAATCCGCAAAAGACGTCACGCATCATGCCGATAAGCTTCAAGGTGCGGGTATCGCCAACACGATAATAGACACGGTTGGCATCCTTGCGGGTTTTCAATACGCCTTTGTCGCGCAAGATGGCGAGGTGCTGGGAAATGTTGCTTTGGGAAGTACCAACGTTGTCAACGATGTCCTGGACGCTGACTTCCTTGTCGCCCAGCACGCAGAGGATTTTGAGTCGCAGGGGGTGCGACATGGCTTTCATCGCGCGCGATGCCTGTTCAATGTGTTCTTCCTTGTCGAGCAGTTCCACTTCATCATCGTTAACTCGCGCCATGTCCTCGCCTCGTGTAAAATTTAGAATAAGTCTAGATTAGATATATCAGCATATACTAAACCGTGAATATAAAGTTAGCAAAAAAAAGTAATTGTGAAATGTAATTTTGAATGAAAGTTAATCCCGTACTGCTCATCATTCTTGATGGCTTTGGATGCCGGTCCGAACGCGCGCACAATGCCATTGCCCTGGCAAACAAGCCCAACTGGTCTGAACTCTGGAAACGATATCCCCACACCCTCATCCATGCCTCCGAGACTGAGGTCGGTTTGCCCAAAGGTCAGATGGGTAATTCCGAGGTAGGTCATCTCAATATTGGCGCTGGCCGCGTGGTTTATCAGGAATTCACCCGGGTTGACCATGCGATTGAATCCGGCGCGTTTTTTGCCAACCCCATGCTCAAGGCGACCATCAAGGATGCCAAGGATCATGGCGGTGCCTTGCACATTTTGGGCTTGTTGTCGGATGGCGGCGTACACAGCCATGAAAAGCATATTCATGCGATGCTGAAAATGGCGATCGATGAAGGCCTGGAGAAAATCTATATCCATGCCTTTCTTGATGGCCGTGACACACCCCCCAAAAGCGCGGAGATCAATCTCAAGCGCATGGAAGAGGCAATCCAGGAACTGGGTTGCGGCCGCATTGCCAGCATCATTGGCCGGTACTACGCAATGGATCGCGACCGGCGCTGGCAGCGGGTCAAGGAAGCTTACGATTTACTGACGCAGGGCAAGGCCGATCACGTTGCAACCTCGGCGCTTGAAGGTCTTGAAATGGCCTATGCGCGCGGGGAAACCGATGAGTTCGTCAAGTCGACTGCCATTGTGCCACCCGGAGAAAAGCCGGTTCGCATGGAAGATGGCGATGCCATCATTTTCATGAACTTTCGATCCGACCGCGCTCGCCAATTGTCACGCACGTTTATCGAACCGGATTTCAACGAATTCGACCGCGAAGTTGTCCCCAGACTTTCCACCTACTGCACGCTGACCGGATATAGCGACGAATTTGATGTGCGGGTGGCGTTCCCGCCTGATCGCATTCGCAATGGTTTTGGTGAATACATCGCCAACCTCGGCTTGCATCAGCTTCGCATCGCCGAGACGGAGAAATATCCGCATGTGACGTTTTTCTTCAATGGCGGCGAGGAAGTTTCCTATCCTGGCGAAGACCGCATCCTGGTGCCTTCACCCGATGTGGCGACTTACGATCTCAAGCCGGAAATGAGTGCATTCGAGGTGACGGACAAGCTTGTCGCCGCCATCAAGAGCGCCCAGTACGATGCCATCATTTGTAATTATGCTAACGCCGACATGGTGGGTCACACGGGGGATATAGAAGCCGCTCGCCGCGCCATCGAAGTCATTGATGAATGTCTTGGAAAAGTGGTAGAGGCCCAGCTGGCCAGAGGCGGCGAGGTGCTGATCACCGCCGATCATGGCAATGCCGAGTTCATGATGGATCTGGAAAAAGGCCAGCCGCATACCGCCCACACCATCAATCTGGTGCCGCTGGTTTACATCGGCAAACGACGTGCCGAACTGGCCAAGACGGGCGCGCTTGAAGACGTCAGCCCCACCCTGCTGAAAATGATGGGCTTGCCACAGCCTTCCGAGATGCGCGGTGTGCCGCTGATCAATTTCGAGTGAACAGAACCAGGACCTTCCTGTTTTCTTTACTGGCTTTGCTGGCATTTTCAGCGGCATGGGCCGACAGCAAGCAAGAGCTCAAAACCCTGCGCGAGCGTCTGGAGAAGCTTCAGCGCGATTATCAGGCAACACGCGAGTCCCATGCCGATGCAGCAGACTCGCTCAGACAATCCGAGCGTGCAATCAGTGACACCAAACGCAAACTGCAAAAGCTTGAAAACGAGCAGCAGAAAACCCGCGGTGAACTCAATACAGTCAAAACGGAACTAGAACAAGTTCAGGCCAGCATTGGCGACAGGCAGAAGCAGCTTGGCGAGATGCTGAAGCAGGCTTACATGCGCGGCGGCGGCGATTCACTTAAATTGTTGCTCAGCGGTAAGGACCCCAATGAGGTTTCGCGCGAACTGGTATATCTGAATTATTTGTCTAAAAGCCAACTGCGGTTAATTGAATCACTGCGCCAGGAACTGGATCAACTGGCCCAGCTCAAGGAGTCAGCCGCTGAAAAAGACCGCGCGTTGACCGAGATCAAACAGTCCAAAATCGCCGAGCAGGAAAAACTGCTCAAGGAAAAGCAGGCCAGGCAGACCGTGTTAAGCCGGCTTTCCGGCAAGATCAAGGCGCAGCGTAAGGAAATCAGCACGCTCAAGCAGGACGAAAAGCGTCTGACAGACCTGCTTGCCAAACTGGCCAAGATTGAGCGGCAGCGCAAGGCCAAAGCCGCGAAGAAATCTACGCCAAAATCGGCCCAGTCAAAATCTTCCGGCCCGGTGGCCGTTAATACACAAGTACCCGAGGCCATTTACGGAGAAACGGCTTTTTCCCGTCTGAAAGGCTTGCTGAGGCTGCCGGTCCGCGGGGAACTCATGAACCGGTTCGGAGCTCCCAGAGAAGGTGGTGGCTTGAGCTGGAAAGGGTTGTTTATCCGTGCGCAGGAAGGGGCTGAAGTCAAGGCGGTCGCCGCCGGTCGCGTGGTATTCGCTGAATGGCTGAGAGGTTTCGGCAACCTGGTGATTGTGGATCATGGAGAAGGCTTCATGAGTCTATACAGTAACAATGAAAGCCTGTATAAGCAGCCGGGAGAAGGCGTAAAAGGTGGGGATACCATAGCCTCCGCGGGCAACAGCGGCGGCCAGGAAGAACCGGGCGTGTATTTTGAATTGCGGCATCAAGGCCGCCCCATCAATCCGATGGCATGGATCAAGTGAGGAACAGGATGGCAGGGCATATTGGCAAGTTGGCACTGGTTGGATTCGCGGGTCTGCTCACAGGCGCCGCGCTGACCCTGAATTATTCCGCCCTGGCGGACAAGGAGTCGCAAGCGCCCCTGCCGGTAGAAGAACTGCGAGCATTTACGGATGTGTTTGCACGCATCAAGAGTGATTATGTCGAGCCCGTGGATGACAAGAAGCTCATTACCGAGGCCATCAATGGGATGCTTTCGGGACTGGATCCTCATTCATCCTATCTGGATGTTGAAGGTTTCAAGGATTTGCAGGTGGGAACGCAGGGCGAGTTTGGCGGCCTGGGCATCGAGGTCGGCATGGAAGACGGCTTTGTCAAAGTCGTTTCACCCATTGAAGATACGCCCGCTTATCGTGCCGGATTGAAAACCGGCGACCTGATCATCAAGCTGGATGACACGCCTGTAAAAGGCATGAGCCTGAACGATGCCGTCAAGCGCATGCGGGGCAAGCCCGGAAGCCAGATCGGTCTTACTATCCTGCGCAAGGGCGAGCAGAAGCCCATTGTTGTCAAGTTGACTCGTGCTGTCATCAAAATTCGCAGCGTCAAGTTCAAGCTGCTGGATCCCGGTTATGGCTATGTACGGGTTACGCAGTTTCAGGAGCACACGGGGGATCTGCTGGTGGAATCCCTGCAAAAGCTCTACAAGGAAAACAAGGAACCCCTGAAAGGCCTGATTCTGGATTTGCGCAACGACCCGGGTGGGCTGCTGAATGGTGCCGTTGCAGTCAGCGCGGCTTTCATCAAGCCGGATGCCTTGGTGGTTTATACCGAAGGCCGTACGGAAGACGCCAAAATGCGGCTGACCGCCAGCCGGGAGAATTATCTGCGGCCCATGCAGCCGGACTATTTGAGCAAGCTTCCGGAAGGCGTTAAATCCGTTCCGATGGTCGTTCTGGTCAATGGCGGCTCGGCGTCAGCCTCCGAAATCGTTGCGGGTGCGCTTCAGGATCACAAACGTGCCGTGATCATGGGTACGAAGACCTTTGGCAAGGGGTCGGTGCAAACAATTCTGCCGCTGGGCAACAATACCGCGATCAAACTGACGACAGCGCGTTATTACACACCTTCCGGCCGCTCAATTCAGGCCAAGGGTATTGAACCGGATATCGTGGTGGAGGATCCGTTAAATCCAAGCGATGAGTCGATGAATGTCAGGGAGGCCGACCTGGAGAAACACCTGTCCAATGGACAGGAGCAGGAAGCGCCAGCCAAACCCGAACCAGTGAAAACGCAGGAAAAGGATCAAAAGCCTGGCAAGGATGCCAAGCCTGGCGAAAGAAAGCCTCTGGAACCGGGCGAAGTCGTCGCCAAGGATGATTATCAGGTCAACCAGGCGCTGAATTTGCTTAAAGGCCTGCATATCATCAAACGTAACTAGCATTGAGCAGATAAGCTGGCGCTTGCGTAACGGCTATTCAAGCGCGATACTGAAAAGGCCGTTTACGTATAGCCATGTTGCCTTGCGACCTTGAGAAAATCCGGGAAATTGCCTTCCATGCGTTACCGCCTGGACAGGTTGCCCGTGCCCGCGAGTTGCTGCATGGTCTGGACGGCATTGACGCGAGCATGGGTGTATCCGAGACGGTTCTGGTTGTTCGTTACAACGTCATGCATTACACGCTGGATGGGCTTGAAGCTGCCCTGGTCGCGCAAGGATTCCATCTCGATAACAGCCTGATGCAAAAACTCAGGCGTGCCCTGGCGCGTTTCTGTGAAAACGTGCAGCGTGAAAACGTGGCCATCAATGCGCCCGAAGTCAAATCACAAAAAGTTTTTGCCCGCGTATATGAGCAGCACTTGCATGGCGACAAGGACGAGACACCGGAAGAGTGGCGCGCATACAAATAGCATGCGCAATCCCCAGCCGGATTTCCGGCGCAAAATCTGATGAATGACCAGGAGTTGCTCCGCTATAGCCGGCATATCCTGTTGCCGCAAATCGGCATTGAGGGTCAGGAAAAGCTCGAAAAATCCACTGTATTGATTGTCGGCGCGGGCGGTCTTGGCTGCCCGGTTGCGCTTTATCTTGGCGCGGCAGGCGTAGGCCGACTGATTATCGCCGATGCTGATCAGGTCGATCTGACCAATCTGCAACGCCAGATTGGACACCATACGGCTTCCGTTGCGATGAACAAGGCAGTTTCCCTTCGCGACAGCGTGCTGGCCATCAATCCCGGAGTGACAGTTCAGGTCATCGAATCACGACTGGAGGGCGAACGCCTTCAGGAGGCTGTTGCCCTTTCGGATGTCATCGTCGATTGCTCGGATAATTTTGCAACCCGCCATGCGGTGAATCGTGCGTGTGTAGCCCATGCGAAACCGCTTGTCAGCGGAGCAGCAATCGGGTTCAGCGGGCAGGTCGCGGTGTTTGACCCGCGCAATGCGGCATCGCCCTGTTATCAATGCCTGTTTCCTGAAACACCGGAAGAGGGCTTGAGGTGCAGCGAAGCCGGTGTGTTGTCACCCCTGGTAGGCGTGGTGGGCAGCCTGCAGGCAGTGGAAGTCATCAAACTGTTGTCCAGGGCAGGCAATCCGGCGGTTGGCCAGCTAACCCTGGTCGATACACTTGATGCATCCTTCCGGCAAATCCGGGTGCCGAAGGATCCAGCTTGTGCTGTCTGCGGATCAGGCCAGCGGCACGACGCCTGACACAGCCGGGCGGGCGCCAAGGATACTCCCCAGTTCCCGCCACATCAAAGGCCAGTCGGCCGAAGGGTCCCGCGTAAAGCCGCTTTTTGCGAATTGATGCCAGCGGCCAACAACGAAAGCCATGCATAAATTGGCGACGAGTTTGGGATCTTTGCCGGTATGCCCGGTATCAAGAAAACGCAGGCATTGCCTGATTTGGGCTTCAAGACGGTCATGCAACTGATTGATCCGCTTTTGCAGGCGAGGGTCTTCGTTGACCAGCGCTTCCCCAATCAACACTCGTGTCATGCCACGGTTTTTCTTGGCGAAGCTGAGCAACATTGAAATGATTGCCTCGACCTGATTGACGGGTTCGGGTGTATCCGAGGTGATGCGCGCAATCAGGCCGAACAGGGTGTCTTCGATAAAGGCAATCAGGCCTTCAAACATTTGCGCCTTGCTGGCGAAATGACGGTAAAGCGCCGCTTCGGAAACGTCAAGACGTCTGGCAAGCGCGGCCGTGGTTATTTTCTCCGGGCTGGGTTCTTCCAGCATGGCGGCAAGCGTTTGCAGGATAAGCAAGCGCTTTTCTCCGGATTTTCTGGTTTCTCCTCCCATTTTCCCCTCTTCACCTCAGGTTTGTTATGGTGGGCCCGGTCGGACTTGAACCGACGACCAAAGGATTATGAGTCCTCTGCTCTGACCAACTGAGCTACAGGCCCAAGGAGCAGCGGGCTGCTCCTGTAAACACACCGCGCGGAAAACCCTGCGTTGCGCTTAGCTGCCGTTTTCCAGGAAGCTTTTCAGGCGTTCGGAACGGCTTGGGTGCCGCAGCTTGCGCAACGCCTTGGCTTCTATTTGCCGTATGCGTTCGCGCGTGACATCAAACTGCTTGCCGACCTCTTCCAGCGTATGGTCGGTGTTCATTTCAATGCCGAAGCGCATGCGCAACACTTTGGCCTCGCGCGTGGTCAGCGAGTCCAGGATTTCGCGGGTGGCATCACGCAGATTGCCATAAAGCGCCGATTCGTCGGGCGCCAGCGTACTTTGGTCCTCGATGAAGTCGCCCAGATGCGAATCCTCGTCATCGCCGATAGGCGTTTCCATGGAAATGGGTTCCTTGGCGATTTTCATGATCTTGCGGATCTTGTCTTCCGGCATTTCCATCTTCTTGGCCAGTGTTGCGGGATCCGGTTCCTGTCCGGTTTCCTGCAGGATCTGGCGCGAAATGCGGTTCATCTTGTTGATGGTTTCGATCATGTGCACCGGGATGCGGATGGTGCGCGCCTGGTCGGC
>ERZ1645185.18-NODE-18-length-80001-cov-7.649188_pt1 | contig 80001 bp, 58 predicted proteins | sample MGYA00575351_ERZ1645185 | MGnify/ENA primary metagenome ERZ1645185 (study PRJEB40838, sample SAMN11284767) | freshwater sediment metagenome | isolation source: river sediment | host: Sediment | place: India: Jana village, Kanpur | collected 2015-12-17 ... | reverse complement strand
GATTGCCAACAACGATGTCGAAGTGACCCGTATGAACGCGGGCGGTGGCTGGTTCATCCTGCCGACGCTCATGCTGAAGGCCGAAGTGGTTACCCAGGAATACAATCGCTTCAACGCCCTCGATATCCGCAACGGTGGCAAGTGGAAGGGCTTCGTTCTCGAAGCGGCCACGAGCTTCTGAGTCGACCTGAATCAACGCGGCCCCCGCACTTTCGAGTGCGGGGGCCGCGAGTCGTTTCCGGCTTTGGTTGCCGAAGATCACGCGCGCCGTAGTTTGGCAGCATGACTCTCTCTCGACTTCGGTATGCGGCGTTGCTCAGCATCGCGGCGCTCTCGGCACTCGTAGCTGAGGCCTCGGCCCAGCCTCGCCCCAGTACACTGCGTCACGGCTTTGCCGTCGACCGTCTCGCCCGTATCGATTCCATGCTGGACGACGCGGCCAAGCGCGAAGAAATCGGGGGGCTCGTGGCGTACGTGCTTCGCGACGACGCCGTGGTCTACGAGCGCGCCGTGGGGTGGCGTGATCGCGATGCCAAGGTGCCCATGACGGCGAATACCATCTTCCGCATTGCATCGCAAACCAAGGCGCTTTCCAGCGCCGCCATCCTCATGCTCATGGAGGAAGGCAAGCTCGCCCTCGGCACACCGGCAAGCCGTTTCCTGCCAAGCTTTGCGCGTACCACCGTGGCTCAACGCACCGACAGCGGTGTTGCCATTGTGCCTGCCCGTCGCGCCATTACGGTGCGCGATCTGCTCACGCACACGGCCGGTATTTCGTACGGGGTCGACCAGCATGTAGCCGACAAGTATCGGGCCAAGGGACTGGGGCCGGCGGCCGGATATGGGTGGTACACGGCCGACAAACCCGTGCCCGTCTGCACCAGCATGGATACGCTTGGTACGCTGCCCTTTGTGGCGCAGCCGGGTGAGCGTTTCGTGTACGGCTACAACACCGATGTGCTCGGATGCATCGTGGAACGGGCATCCGGCATGAGCCTCGATACGTTTCTGCGTACGCGGCTCACACAGCCGCTGGGCATGCACGACACGCACTTCTTCCTGCCGGCGGCACAGCGGGAAAGACTAGCCACGGTGTACCGCAGCGAGGCCGGCGGAACCGTGCGGGCCGACACCGGCGCACGCGGACAGGGGCACTACGTCGATGGGCCTCGTGTGAGCTTTGCCGGTGGCGCCGGCCTCGTTTCCACGGCCCGTGATTATGCGCGCTTCCTGCAAATGATTGCGCACGGTGGGACGTGGGCGGGGCGTCGCTACCTCGCGCCACACACCGTGGCGCTCATGACCACCAATCAAATCGGGTCGCTGAACGGCACTGGCACCGGGTTCGGCTTGGGTTTCGAAACCGTAGAGCAATACGGCGCCTCCGGCCTCGCCTCGAAGGGTACCTACGGCTGGGGCGGCGCCTACGGTTCGAACTACAAGGTCGACCCCGCCGAAGGGTTGGTCATTGTGGTGATGATGAATCAGTTGCCGAACAACAGCGACGTGGTGACCCGCTTGCAGACCATGCTCTACGCCGCGCTGATGGAGAGTCGAACTCTGCGGATTCGCTGAAGCGCCGCAGTTACACCGCGCCGTGCCACTCCACGAACGTGTGCGGCTGGTCGAGGCACTGCCGCACGCGCGTTGCCAACTCTTCCACGCGATAGGGTTTGGGCAACAGTTCAATCTGACCGGCGGACGGATTGTGCGCGCGCATGGTATCCATGGGATACCCGGACACGAACAGCACCCGGTGCGCGAGGTGCTGTTCCTGCAGCACCGCCGCGAGTTGCATGCCGTCCATCTCCGGCATCACCACATCGGTGACCAGCAAGTCAATCGGAAATCCGCTTGCGCCCGCAACACGCAGGTCGTCGGCGCCGTTGGCAGCCTCCAGCACGCGATAGCCACGACGGCGCAGCGCCTCGATCGTCACCCGGCGCACCTGATGGTCGTCGTCTACCACCAACAGTGTCTCACTGCCGCCTGGCATCGGCGCCGGGGCGTGGCCGGGCTCCGCGTGACTCGGCGCTGGACGCATCGGTGCCGGGCTGGCCGGGAATGCCATGCGCACGGTGCAGCCACCGCCAGCTGGCGGATCGATAAGCATGGTGCCGCCGGCCTGGGTCACGATGCCGTGGCACGTGGAAAGACCCAGGCCAGACCCATGACCCACCGCTTTGGTGGTGAAGAATGGTTCGAACGCGCGACCGCGCACAGCGTCCGGCATACCAGGACCGGTATCACTGACCACAATCTCCACCAACTCGCCAGGCGCCAGCGCGGCGTACGCCGTGGGGCGTGGGTCGAGCCGCCCAAGATGGCGAGCGCGGATGGTGAGCGTACCACCGGGCCCCATGGCGTCGCGCGCGTTCGCCGTAAGGTTGAGCATCACCTGATCGAACTGCGTGGAGTCCACGTGAATCCAGCCCACGTTGCCTGGCACTTCCATGTGCAGTACGATCTGCTCGCGTAGCAGCCGACGCAGCAACGGCGCCACCGTATCGAGCAACTCACTCGCCGAACACAGTCGCGGCGAAGAGAACGATCGGCCGGCGAACCCGAGCAATTGCCGACTCAGCGCCGCACCCGAGAGCGCCGCATACTTGATGCTCCCCAGCGCCTGTTCAATCTCCGGGCTCGCGGACTTGCGCAGCTCGATGAGCTCCACCTCGCCGATCACCGTGGTGAGCAGGTTGTTGAAATCGTGCGCAACACCACCGGCGAGTACGCCAACGGTCTCGAGCCGCTGCGACTGCCGAAACTCTTCTTCGCGTACCCGGCGTTCCGTGGTGTCGGTGATGATTCCGGTCCACACGATCTTGCGCTGTTCGGGCACCGCACGTGGCCGCGCGTGCAGCGAAACCCAACGCACGCGACCGTCCGGCACGCGCGCGTCGCGAACGCGAAACTCCTGATCCCACGGAACCAGCAGCTCGCGCGAACGGTGCATCTGTACGCGCACGGCGCTCCGATCATCTGGCTCGATTTGATTCCAGAACGGACTCGGGTCGAGCAGCAGCGCGTCGGGATCCAACGATGTTTCTTCGCGGATGTTGCCACTCACGAATTCGAAGCCGTGCCGGCCATCCGCCCAGGCGGCGTACTGGAACATCACGCCCGGTGCCGCCGTGGTGAGCGCTTCAAGCTGATCGCGACGTCGGCGTTGTTCTTCCAGTGCCGATTCGAGTTGGACATTCACCTCGCGCAGGTGACGAGAAGCCGCTTCGAGTTGCACCTCGCGCTGCAATGCCTCGATGCGATAGCGGCGGCGCAACTCGGCCACCCATGCGAGTGCCGGCATGAGTACTGCGGTGCCCACGAAGCGAACGCGGTCGGCCACATCGATAGTTGTGTCGAGCAGCACATGAGCGGCGACAGCGAGGCTCAACGCGCCCCACCCGGCGATCAACGTTGGCCCGAGCCCACCAGGCAACGGCAGGAGCATCGCAATGCTCGCCAGAAACGGATACTGGGCCCCGAACTGTAAGTACGCGAGTACGAACAGCGCCGCGCCAACAGCCGCTGCCACCAGTGAAAGCTGATACCAGCGCGTGCGCGACTCGGCGCGCGACAGGCGCGCCGCCGCCGTTGACGCCGTAGACGCTTCGGTCAACCAAGGACCGCTACCGGCGTCGGCGGATGGCTCGACAGCGGGAGGAGAAACGATCGGGGAGGACATGATGGGCTACTGGTGAGCCCACCAAATTACCTGTCGCTGGGACGGAACGCGAACGAGCGGTCACTCGCATCGCCGTGTCCGAAATGCGGCGTGTTGTACGTCACATCGCACGATCGACCGGCCGGCGGTCAGCAGCTCACGCAGCGGTGATTGTTCTTGGCACCCATGCCTTCGAGCAGTTTGATCGTGTCGAGGTAGGGCGAGGTGCGCTGCACGGGACCGTTGGCCATGTCCACGGTGGTCTGCCCCGAGCGGGCGACCAGCTTGGGGTCGGCACCCTTCGACACGAGATAGTTGATCATGACGTTGTCGCCCCGCGCCGCCGCATGGTGCAGCGGCGTGTAGCCGGCGAAATCGCGCGCGTTCACATCGGCACCCAACTCTTCGACCAGAAACTTCACTGCCGGCATCCAGCCGTCGGTGACATGACGATGGTCGTTAGCGGCAAACCCGGTGCCGTAGCCCACACCCGCGGCTGCATGGATTGGCAGGATGCCCAAACCGCCAGCGGGTACCGGAGGCAATCCGCTGGGATCGGCAGCAGGTGCCGTTGCCGCACCGCGCCGAACCCGCGGGGGCGGCTTGATGGTTCCAATGGAGGCGTCGGCACCGGCCGCGAGCAACAACCGCATGGCCGCGACGTCGGTGGCGTAGGCCGCTCGCAGAAACGGTGTCGCACCGTTGAAGTCCACGCCCAGGTTGTCGCGATTGTACGTGGTATACCACAGCGAGCGCGAGAGCCGGGCGTTGGGATTTGCTTTGGCGTCGAGCAACGCCTTCATGACTTCGAGGTACGTGGTCCTCTGCTGCAGCTGAAACGCGGGCTGCGGAGTACGCGTGCTTGGCGCCCACTCCTTGTTCAATACGCCGAATAGCGGGCCGGCGCCGGCGTCGCTCACCAGGTTCGGGTTTGCCCCCCGTTTGATGAGTTGGAGTGCCAAGTCGTAGTGGCCATTGATCGTTGCCATCAGGAGCGGGCTGGTATGGTCACCGCCACTTACCTGGTCGATATCGGCCCCACCGTCGAGCAGCGCCAGCGTTGTCTCGATTTCCCCCTCACGCACTGCGAGCAATAGGGCTGTGAGGCCACCCTGCACGCCCATCAACTCGTTGTACGCCGGGTTGTCATCGTCGAGTCCGCGGCCACCCTGCGCGGCCAAGCGTGCCTCTTCGGTGGCGGTCGCTTCGCGCACACCCGCAATGGCCTGGGCCGTTGCCTCCGCACGCTCGAGTTCCCGCGATGCCTTCACGGCCGCCTGCACCTGCTCCGGCGACGGCTGCCAATTGGGATTGTTGGCCTGTCCCTCCTTCTCGCGCAACTGCTGCAGCACCGCGTCCCGGCGCATCTTCGCCTGACGGTCCTGCGCCGCGCTGGCCATGATGTCCATGGTACGCGCCATGAGCGCCGGGTTGGCGCCAGCCTTGAGCAGCAGGCGCACTGCGTCGGTACGTCCACGTCCGGCCGCGAGCATGAGCGGCGACTGATTCCACCCTGGATCGAGCGTGTTGACCTCCGCACCAGCCTTGAGCAGTGCCGACACCGCTCCGGAGACGCCCGCCATGGCCGCCAGATGCAACGGGGTGACACCCTCGGTCGTCACGGCTCGCACATCCGCGTGCGCCGCCAGCAACAGCCTCACAACGGCAGTACTGCCGGACGCACTCGCCACGTGCAGTGGCTGGTGCGCACCCACTCGCGTGGTTGCCTGCGGCGACGCCTTGGCCTTGAGCAGCAGCGCCGCCATGGCCGAGTCGCCACGCTGCGCGGCCCAGTGCAGCGCCGTCATGCCGTCACCCTGTGGCGCGTTGGCGTTTGCGCCCTTGGCCAACAGCGCCCGCACCGCGACCAGATCACCAAGCATGGCGGCGTCGGCTACCGGTGCGGCAGCATGGCGGTCGACCGTCACCGGGGCTGTCGCAACGCGCACGCCGTGTGCGCTGTAATCACCAAACGCGGATGAAACGCTCGGCGTCCCCAGCAATGGCAGCAGCAGCGGCAGCAGCAGCGCCGTAACGACTCCGTGTCTCATGACCTCCGTGCCTCCCCGCTCAGAAGGTGAACTCGCCGGTGCTGTCACCGAACGTATGCAGGTCGTCCATGCCCAACTTGTGCATGAGACTCAGCATCGCGTTCGCCATGGGCGTGCCGTCGGGCGCCTTGAGGTGCTGGTTGCCCGAGGCCAGTCCGTGTCCACCACCCAGGAAAATCAGCGGGCACCGACGGTGGTTGTGCGTGTTGCTGTCCGACATCGGTGACCCGTAGATGATGGTGGTGCGGTCGAGCAAAGGCACGTCACCATCCATGGTGGTCTTGAGCTTTTCGAGCAGATACGGCAGCAGACTCACATGGTACTTGTTGATCTCAGCGAACTCACGCACACGGGCCGGGTTGTTGCCATGATGCGACGACGGATGGAAACCGGTCATCACGCCGCTGTCCGGAAATACACGGGCGGAGGCATCGCGCCCCATCTTGAACGAAAACACCCGCGTCATGTCAGCCTGAAGCGCAAGCACCTGCAGGTCGAACATGAGCTTCACGTGATCGCCAAAGTTGTCGGGCACGCCAGCCGGTGCGCCCGCGAGTTCGCGCTCCTCGCCCGACCGGTTGCGAGACTCCACCTGCTGAATGCGGCGTTCGATCTCGCGGATGTGTTCGAGGTACTGCCCCATGCGTTGACGGTCGGCGGCACCAAGCTCGCGATTGAGCTGCGCTACTCGCCCGGTAATCCAGTCGAGAATGCTCCCCGTACTGCGGTTGCGCAGCGCGCGCTCTTCCGGTGTCCCCCCCGCTCCGAACAACTGCTCGAACGCCACGCGCGGGTCGCGAATCATGGGGAGCGGTTCGGTTGGCGAGCTCCAGCTGATGGAGTCGGTGTACATGCACGAGTACCCATAGGCACAGCCCCCCGCACGATCGAGTGGCTCGATGCACAGCTGCATACTGGGAATGGGGGTACCCTGTCCGAAGCGCTGCGCGTACAACTGATCGAGCGAAGTACCCGCGAAGATATCCGAGCCTTCGGTTTGTGTCGGATGCGCCTGCGTGAGGAACACGGCGCTCGACCGGAAGTGATCACCACCGATTTCTTCCGGCTTGTACGCCTCGGCCATGCGTACATCGGTATTGCTGATGATCGTCAGGTACTGACGCCACGGATCGAGTGGAGCCAGCGACGTCTTGCTGAGGTCGAACGCGCGGCCGGTGGTTGGCGGCGACCACAAGTGCTCGGTCAGCCCGAACGGCGCGCAGCCGGCGGCGCCGTGCACCATTTCCAGTGCCAACAGTCGGGGCGGGTTCGCTGCGCCTCCCACACGTCCGAGCGAGTGCGTCGGCATCATCGCCTCGAGGTACGGGAGCGCCACCATGGTGCTCATGCCCTTGAGGAAGGTGCGGCGCGGCATGGGTGTGCGACGGAGATTGGCCATGACGATGCTCAGCGAAACGGCGAAGCCGCACCCGAGGCGCCGCTTTCGACAGTGGTGGACGATTCAGTGCGCTGCATGCGGAAGGCGGGGCTGTTCACGACACCGAGGATGTACGCCGACAGGCGATGCTGCTTGGCCTTCGCGTCGCGCACGATGCGCCGTACGCTCGGCATGTCGCTCGCTTCCATGCGGCGTCCCACGGCGTAAGCCATGAGATTGCGGGTGAAGGTGCGCAACAGCGCATCCTCGCGTCGCAGCAGTGCCTGTTGCAGTTCGACGGCGTTGGTGGCGGTGCTGCCGTCCCACAAATCGCCCTTCGAGTCGATGGGCATGCCGTTGTCACGCAGGCGGATCTTGCCGGTCACGTCGTACTGCTCGAGTGCGAGCCCGATGGGATCCATCATCTTGTGGCAGCTGCTGCACGACGGGTTCTTGCGATGCTGCTCCATGCGCTCACGCACGGTCAGCGGCCGCGACCCATCATTGCCTGGCGTGGCTTCGAGATCGGGCACACCGGGCGGTGGCGGCGGTGGCGGGCTATTGAGCAGCACTTCCATCACCCACTTGCCACGGTCCACAGCCGACGTGCGCGTGGCGTGCGAGGTGAGCGTGAGCACACTCGCGTGCGAGAGCAGGCCGCGCCGAGTGGCATCGGGATACGACACGCGCCGGAACGATGGCCCGACCACGTTCTTCATGCCGTAGTGTTGCGCCAGTCGCTCGTTCACGAACGTATAGTCGGCGCGGTACATGTCGAGCACCGGCCGGTCGCGCCGCACGAGGTCGTCGAAGAACAGTTCCGTTTCCCGACGCATGGCGTTGCGCAGTTGCTCATCGAAGTCGGGATACTGCCGGATATCGGGCGTGACCACGTCGAGATCGGGCAGCCGCAACCACTGCGCCGCGAACCGGGTCGACAGCGCCTGCGCCCGCGGATCAGCCAGGAGGCGTCGAACCTCACGTTCGAGGCCACCCGGCTGCGACAATCCGCCTCGCGCTGCGACTTGCAACAGTGCTTCGTCGGGCGGAGCCGACCACAGGAAAAACGACAGGCGTGACGCCAGGTCGATATCGCGAACGGCATAGCGCCCGTTGCGAGGTACGGTGCTTGGTGCCCGCTCGAAGCGGAACACGAAGTCGGGACTGGCCAGCATCCCCTCGAGCATGAGGCGAATGCCCTCCTCGAAGTTGCCACCACGACGACGCGCTTCATCGTACAGCGCCATGAGCCCCGCGCGATCGTCGTCGGCCAAAGGACGGCGATACGCCTGCATGCCCAGCCGGTTGGCAATCGAAATCGCACACGGCCGCTCAGCACTCGCCGTGGTCGGCCGGCAGCTGAAGAGACGACGCCGCACATGCGAGTCACTCACACCGGCTGGCGAGTAGGGCCCGGTGATGGTGAGCTCGCGCAGATGCGGCAGCAGCGTGAAGCCGTATGCCACCGCATTCGATGTGCTGTTGAGCGAGTACTTGAGCGGCGAGATGAGGTCCTGCACCACGCCCTGGAAGCGCGGCGGAATGAATGCCGCCGAGACTTTATGGGGGCCGGCTGTCACCCGAACCGGCGATGCGCCCTGCGCCACACCATTCGGGTCGGAGGCGTGCATGAAACGGTCTACTTCGATGAGCGCAACCCGTTCGCCATCAATGGCAATTTCCAACGCTTCTCCGCGCGCCAGACCGCCAGCAAAGGCGCCGGTGGTTTCGTGGAAGAAGTTCACGCCGAAGCGATACTCACCGTCGGCGGGGAAGAGATGGGTGACCACCATCCCGCCGCGTGTACCGAATGGTGTGCCTTCGACGTGCGCCGTCTGCGACGCCAGCTTCGGCATGGTGTAGGTGCTGGCGCCGGCACTGGCCTTCGCATTGCCAACCACCAGCCGGCTGATGTCACCGGCGGCGCGCAGATACGACCCGAGCAGCGTGGGCGACAGCGCCTGGACATCGGCAATGTTGTCGAAGTTGTCGCTCTTGGTATCCGGAGGCAGATACTGCGCCGCGTCGATCTCGATGCCGAGCAGCTGCCGAATGGCGGCCGAGTATTCGGCCCGGTTCAGGCGCTGGAAGGTGCGACGACCCGGGTCCGGATCGAGCATCGCGACCGAGTCGAGCCGTGTTTCGAGTTCGAGCACAAGCGCGTCGAGGGTGTCCCCCTTGGGTCGCGCCGACCCGACGGGCGGCATCATGCCCGTGCGCAGCTTGGCGACCATGCGCTCGGCCACGTCGGTCTGCCCGAACGGCGAGGCGACATCGAAGCGGGCGAGCGTGAGATTGCCGCGCTTCATGGTGTCGTTGTGGCACCGTCCGCAGTATTGCTTGACCACACCGTTGAGGGCGGCCGGTGCCAGTCTCGCGTTGGCCGCACGCGCCGGTGTTCGGCGCTCCAGCACAGGATGGATGGCGGCCGGAGACCGGGAGGGACCTGCTGAACCTGCAGTGCGAGGCGTGGGACGCGCGGTGCCAGGAGGAGGGGACAGCAGGGCAACGGACAACGTCACAGCCAGCGCGGACAACGTCTTCATGCCGTACCTCGGTACGTGATCCCACGAAGGAGCGAGTCAAGTCGCGCAACCCGTTGAAGGTGCGGCCCGGAGGGACAGGGCGCAAGAAATGTGCATAAGGCGGCCGGTCCCCGCTGTTCAGTTAGGTGGCAACCCATAACCCGGAACGCCGTTCCGGCGCCGCAGGCGCCACCGTCATTGACGGGCGTCGGTTGCGCCCGGAAGTTCTACGCCATGCCCCCTATTCACCGCTCGACCGTGGCGGCCATCCTGCTGGTCGTCGGCGCGGCCCGCCTGCCGGCGCAGCCGCCGACTACGTCAGCCAAGCCCGCCACACCCGCCATGGTGCCCGACAGTACAGTGCGGGCCATCGAGGCCTACGCCAAGCTTCAGCGGGCCATGAACGCCCTGCGCGATCGCGAGCAGGCGGAGTTGGCCGAGCCGCGTAACAAGAAGGTCGACGCGCAAACCGACATTCGCGCCCGCTACCGCCAACTGCGCGCCGATTCCCTCAAGGCGCACGGCTACACGCCCGCCCAGGTGAACGCGATGACACTGCGCCTCAGCGGCGATGATGCGCTGCGCCTGCTCTTCGAAACAACAATGGAGCGGCTACCCAAGTAGCCGCTCCACCATCCCGTCGTTGCAACTCCCGTAGTTCCAGCTCCCGTTGTTGCAACTCCCGTGTTTCCGCTCTCCGAGCTTCCGCTGTCCGAGCTTCCGTAGTTCCGCTGTTACTTGGACGGCTCCAGAATCCCCCTCACCCGCTCCGCCACATCCGCCCAGTGCGCCTTCTGCACCGCGCTGGCCGCTGCCGCGCCGTAGTTCCGCGCGTCGCTCTGTACCGTGTGCAGTTGCGCGCGTGCCAGAGCCGGCAAGTCGCTTTGCGGCACGACCGGTGCGGATACAAACGGGGCGAACCGCTGCGGTTGTCCGCCAAAGCCGCCGCCCGGTGCACCAGCTGCGGGAGCTGGCGGTGATACCAGGGCCTCGAGGCGCTGGAGGTACACGCGCTGCAGCGCCCGGCGATGCGCGTCCGGTGCGGCGCCGTTGAACAGCGCGCGCCGCATATCCGTCAGATATTCGTTCAACGGATAGGCATTGCTCGCGTCATACAGTTCCGATTCGACCAGACGACCAAGGCGCGCTGGTGACAGCAACGACGTGATGACGCCGGCTGAGCGCGTGGCTACCACGTTCGACGGTCCGATACGCGACGTGATGCTCGCTGGCATCAGCCACGTTGGTGCCCCGAACACGTTGTTGCCGATGAACGCCAGCGCAGCCTTCTGCCGCGCCTTCGGCACGACCCGGTATACTGGCTCACGCTGCTCGCCGACCTTGAGATCAACCTCGACGCCGCCCACCACGGTGGCAACGTGGTTCACGTTACCGAACCAGCGGCCCACCGTTTCTTCGTACACTTCCCGGAGTTCAGTGAAATCTTCCCCCGGCTTCGTGGTCCATGCGGCGAGGTTGGGAAGCACACGCTGGTAATTCGCAGTGGAATACGTCGTGGCCTTGAGCGGGTCATCGCCAAGATCTTCCGTCTGGTTGCGCGGATCACCGGCGGCGAGTTGCTGCGAGGCAAAGCGATACGGGAACCGCCCGGTCTGCTGCGTGAGCCAGCGGTTGAGCGTGGCCCGCTCTGCTTCAGGCGTCGGGTCTGTCGTGACGCGATAGCCCCAGTTGATGGCGAAGTCGTCGAACGGGCCCACGCGGCGGATGAAGTCCTTCGGCTGCAATCCGTCGCCGGGCTGCGCCACATAGTTCTGGCGCGCATAGTCCATGATGGTGGCGCTCACGCCGTACACACGGGTGAAACTCGGGCTGCGCAGCGAGTCGACCGGGAACGAGGCCGACGCAATCATGTTGTGCTGCAGCCCCAGGGCGTGTCCGATTTCGTGCGTGATCACCTGACGCATCGTTTCGCCCATCAGCTCTTCGGGAATGTCGAGCGAGCGCGCCGATGGATTCGCCGCACCCGTTTCCATGATGAGCCAGTTGCGGTACGAGCGCATGTGGTTGTGATACCACGTGATCTCGCTGTTGATGATCTCACCCGAGCGTGGATCGTGTGTGTGCGGCCCGGTTGCATTGCGCACGAGGCTCGCTGCCCAGCGCACCACACTGTAGCGCGCATCGTCCATGTCGAAGTCGGGATCCTCCGCCTTCGACGGCGCTTCCTTGGCGAGAATCGCGTTCTTGAAGCCGGCCTTTTCGAACACCTGCTGCCAGTTCTCCACCCCTTCCTTCACGTAGCGCTTCCAACGTGTGGGGGTGGCCGGATCGAGGTAATACACGATCGGCTTCACCGGCTCCACGAGTTCGCCACGGGCGTAGGCGGTCGGGTCCTTCGGTTCGAGGCGCCAGCGCGTGATGAACGTTTCCCGCTCCGCCTTCTGCACGTCGAGCCCGTAGTTCACGCGGTCGACGGAGAAGTAGCCCACGCGCGCGTCGGCATGACGCGGCCGCATGGGTGTCTTCGGCAACAGCACGATCGACTGCCGCGTCTCCATCGTCACCGTGGCGGCGTCGGCATCGCTCGGCGGCGTCGCCGCGTCGAACGTTTGCACCTGCCGCACTTCGATGTTGATGGGGAAGCCGCGCATGCTCGCGATGTAGCTGCGCGCGGCGTCGTAGCGACGCACGCCATATGCTCGACGCTGGGCGGCATCGAGTCCCGAGGTGGCCGGGTTGTCGTTGCCAAAGAAGTCGGTCACGTCGATCACGTACGACGCACTATCCTTGCTGAAGGCCGCAATGGGGAACGCACCGATGATGGCCGGATAGTTGTTCTGCGCCACGCTGCGGGCAATCGGTAGCGAATCATCGGCAACGGCACCCGTACTGATGCTCTTGAGCACGATTCGCTCGTTCACGCGCTCCCAGCGAACCAGGCGCTCCACCAGCGAGCTGCCCGCGCTGAGAAACCCGCCGGCACCGGCCGGTACGCCCGACACGCGCGTGACCATGAGGAAGTCACGCCCCGCCAACGAATCGGGAACCTCGAAGAAGTAGCGGTCGTCGACGCGGTGCACCGTGATGCCACCACGATCGGTGCGTGCGCGGGCCGTGATCACCTGCGCGTAGGGGCGTGGGCCACGTCGGGCGGCGGCGTTGCCACCCTCCGCCGCGGCACCGGCCGTCGACGGGGGCTGAGCGGCGGCTGGAGGTGGCGCCACCTGCGCCTGCAATGCGGTGGGTGACTCGGCGGCCGGCCACCACGCGCTGGCGGCAACGGCGAGGATCGGAATTCTTGAAAGTGGCATGACCTTGGGAGGCTGGCGGGAAGGGCGCATCGGGGACAGGATGTTTCAACCTGGGTGACAACGGTCATCTCAGCGAGATCGGACGAAGCGATTCGTCCTGAAATCGAAGGTCGCAGCGTTGGCCGCTTTCCCCCACTCGCCGGACATGCCCAGCGTTTCACTCGTCATAGCTACGTACAACTGGCCTGCGGCGCTCGACGTGGTCCTGCGCAGTGTGCGCGCCCAGCGCGAGATGCCGCGTGAGGTGCTGATCGCCGACGATGGCTCGGCAGAGACCACTCGGCACGTCGTGCTTGCGCATCAGACCGATTTCCCGGTCCCGCTTGTGCACGTGTGGCATGAAGACCGCGGGTTCAGGCTTGCCGCCATCCGCAACAAGGCCATCCGGCGGGCCACGGGTAGCTACATCGTCCAGGTTGATGGCGACATGCTGTTGCACGATCGGTTCGTGCGTGCCCATCGGCGCTTTGCCCAACGCGGGTCGTATGTGCAAGGCGGTCGTTGTCTGCTCGACGAGTCGACAACGGCCCGACTGCTCCGTGAGCGGCGATCCGTCGTGCCAGCGTTCTCGCGCGGGCTGCGCAATCGACAGAATGCCTGGTACGCCCCGTGGTTCTCGCGTTTGGTGCGTGGGCCGCAGGACCCCGATCGGCGCACGCGCGGCTGTCACATGGCGTTCTGGCGCGACGATCTGCTGGCCGTGAATGGCTACGACGAACAGTTCATCGGCTGGGGCCGCGAAGACAGCGAGTTGGCGGCCCGGCTCATTCACAGCGGTGTGCGTCGTCGCAACTTCAAGTTCGGTGCCATCGCCTATCATCTCTGGCATCAGGAAGCCTGCCGAGGTGGCTTCAGTGCGAATGATGCGCGGTACGCGGACACACTGCGCGAGCGGCGTCAGCGGTGCCGGGACGGGATCGAGCTGTCGGACGTCGAACTGCGCGCCTGAACAGGCAGCCGCACGAGGTCCCACTTCACATAGTGCGTTGCTCCGCGCGTGAATTGCCGCGCCGCCATGCACTGCGCCAGCCGACCTTCGGTGCTCAGCACTACGCCCGTTCGGCCTCGTCCTCGGAGCTCATTCAAGAAGGTCCCGCTGAGGCACGGTACCCCCTCGATTACGGTATCATGCCGCAGAAAGCACAGCGACAGCACGCCGTTGCGATGAAAGCGCACGGCCCACTTCCGATAGCCGTCGCCACGACAGGCAATGCCCGAGAGTCGCGTATCGCGGGAGAGCCACGCACCATGGGCGCTGCCGTCGTCGTGCAGTCGAATCCACGTTCCCGCCGGCAGCGGCTGCCCCCACATGACCGTGTCCCGTTGGAGCGGACACTCCAGGAGTCGGCCATTGGCATGGAACTCGGCCGAGGCGTTGCCGGTACGCTGGCACGGGATGCCGTCGATGACGGTGTCGCGACCAAGGGGTCGGCGCGCGGCCTGGGCCAAGGCTTCCTCTCCGATGCCAACAGATGCCGCCATCAGCACGGCTGTCATGATTGCGAGTCGGTAGGTCATGGGCCGAAGGTGCGACGGATCACGACGTCAGGCCATACGTCGGGCGACGTAGTGCTCTGCGGGCAGCTCCCGGTGAAAGGCGATACCGGCGCCATGGCGAGCACCCGGTTGTGCGGCTAACGTTGCGCCATGCGCCTTCTTCGCCCGTCGTCGCCTGTCGCCCGGCGGCATTCCGCCCGTCTTGGGCCAATCCTCGCCGTCGTTTCCACCAGCTGGCTGGCTGGCTGTTACTCGTATCAGCCGCTCACGGCCATCCCGGCTCCCAGCAAGGCCACCGTGCGTTTCGTGTTCACGGCTGACGGTGCGAAACAGTTGCGTGATGTCGCCGGATTCGAAATGCGCCAACTCGACGGTACCGTGATGCGCACTCTTGCCGACAGCGCCGTGGTGGTGAAGCCCGATGCCATTGTCACGGTCGACGGCGACGAGTTGCCGTGGCGACGCGCTGAACTCGTGGTGCCGTGGCGTACCGTAGAGCGCGGGCAGCGTCGCACCATGGACAAGAAACGCTCGCGTGGCTTCGCCGCCATCATGGGGGCTGCGTTTACCGGCGTGGTGTACTTCGCACTCAAGAGCATTGCCGGTGGCAGCGGGACCACGTTGCAGCCTGGCGGCGGAGTACCGGAGTAGCCGCATATGAGCCTTCCAACCGATGCCGAGCTCAATGCGATTGGCGTGCTCCGTCGCCGACTTATCGAAGCGCGCGTGTTGGCGCCCGTACTGGAGGCGTTGAGCGCCCGTTTCGGCCGCAACGAAGTCCTCGCCGTAGCCACCGAAGTCATCGTGGCACTCGCAGAGAAGCAGGGGGCGGAGTTGGCCGGACATGTCGGGGGCTGCTCGCTGCACCATTTCGAGGGCACGCTCGAGCGTTGGCAGGCCGACGACGCGCTGCGCATAGCGGTCAAGGAGTCCACTCCGGAACGGCTGGCCTTCGATGTCACACGTTGTCGCTACGCCGAGATGTACCGGGAGCTTGGAATCCCCGAATTGGGGGCCATCCTGTCCTGTAACCGGGACGCCGCGCTCATGGGTGGGTTCAATCCGGATGTCGCCTTCACCCGCACCCAGACCATCATGGGCGGCGCCAGTCACTGCGATTTTGTGTACTCGCTCACGAGAGCGCCGGCGCCTGCGCCATATTGAAGCAGGTCACGGCGCGGCGGGTGGCGCCACCAGCAGACTTCTCCAACCGGATGGTGTGATGTACGGAATCCTCATCAAGTTTCACAACGTCTTTGCGTGGCTCGTGCTGGCCACCGGACTGTTCGTCATCGTGAAGGCGCTCACGGCAAAAACCACCTGGGGCCCTGGTGAGTCGTCGTGGGTGCGGCGGTTGACCTTGTTCGTGCACCTGCAACTGGTGGCCGGCTTGGCGCTCTGGTTCGTCAGCCCCACCGTGGCGCAGGCGCGGTCGGCCATGGGTGCGACCATGAAAGACGCGGCCCTGCGAAGGGTCGTGGTCGAGCACCCCACGCTCATGGTGTTGGCGGTCATCGCGGCCACGGTGACCAGCGTCATGGTACGCAAGGCCCCGAGTTCGGAGGCCAAGGCCAGCAAGGCGCTCGTGGGCACGGCCATCACGCTGCTGCTCGCTGCCGCCGTCATTCCGTGGCAGCGTCTCATTGGCAGCTGGACCGCCTGAGACCGCTGTTCTGACGAACGACGAGTGGTTGTGGGGGTGGGACCCCACACCGGGAATCGTCTCGGTGTGGGCCAATGAAGACGGCCACGCCACGGTGTGGCGCCGACCGGGCGGAGGTGCCCTGCTCACGGAGCAGGTGCGCTTCCGCCCGTGGCTGTTGCTCCCCTCGCTCGACGCATTGCAGGCCGCTGGTACGACGTGGCGTCACGAGACCACGCTGTCGCCTATGTCGCTGGCGCCTGGCATTGCGGTACACGAACTGGACGGCCCCGGAGCCCTGCGTTTTCACATCTCGGCCGAGCGCTGGACCACGCTCGAGCAGACCATTTGCCGCGGCGCGTCGCGACTGCTGGGGCGTCGCGTGTCGCGTTTGTCGCAGTTGCCTCGCGACGAGCGACATATACTCCCGCCGGACGAGCAGTATCTGGTCGCCTCCGGTCGCACGTATTTCCGCGACCTCACCTTCGATCAGCTGCGCCGTCTGCAGTTCGATCTCGAGACCACCGGTCTCGACCCGCAACACAGTCGCATCTTTCTCATTGCCATCGGCACGCCAGACGGTGCCGTCGAGCTGCTCGAGGTCCAAGGCGACGGCGATGAGGCCGAAGCGGCACTGATCAACCGCTTCGCCGCGCGGGTACGTGCACTCGATCCCGATGTCATTGAGAACCACAATCTGCACGGCTTCGATTTGCCGTTTCTTCGCCGACGAGCCAAACGTCTGGGGGTGAGGCTGGCACTAGGCCGACTGGCACATGACGATCTGCTCGAACGTCCGGCCATGCGCGGTGTGTTCAGCGACGACTCCCGTGAAGCGGGCGGCACCGACCGACGGGTACGGCTCATCGTACCCGGCCGCGAATGCATCGATACGCTCGACGCTGTCCGGCGATACGACTTCGCAGTGCGCGAGTTGCCAAGCTACGGGCTCAAGGCGGTCGCCCGGCACTTTCACATTGCGGGGCCGGAGCGCGAACTCATTCGCGGCGATCGCATTCACCAGGTGTATGGTTCCGACCCGGCGCGTGTTCGCCGATACGCCACCGCCGATGTCACCGAGGTGGCGGCGCTGGCGCGGATACTCGGGGGCGCTGCCTTCGCCCTCGCGCGCATGGCGCCGCGGCGCTATGAACGGCTGGCCGATGCGGGGCCCGCTACCGGGGTCATCGATCCTATGCTCGCGCGCGCCTATCTCCGCGCCGGCCAAGCCTTGCCGGCCTACGCGCCGGGAGACGGTACGGTACACAGCGGCGCGGCGCTCTACCTGTTCACTGCCGGTCGCCTCGAACGCATTGTGAAGGTCGATGTCGCCAGTCTGTATCCGTCGCTCATGCGCGCCTTTCGCATTGGTCCGTCGCGCGATCATCTGCAGGCGCTGCTGTTCCTGGTCGACCGGTTGGTGGAGCAGCGCCTCGACGCAAAGGCACGGGGCAAGACCGCTCCGCCAGGCTCCGATGAGCGCTTCACACAAGAGGCCATTTCTGCGGCCATGAAGCTGGTCGTGAACTCGGCCTACGGGTATCTCGCCGCCGGCGAAGGGCTCACGCGCTTCGCCGATGTGCATGCCGCCAACGAGGTCACCCGTCGCGGGCGCGAGACTCTGCTGTTCATGTGTCGCGAACTGGCGTCACGCGGCGCCGAGCTTATTGAAGCCGACACCGACGGCGTGTATTTCGCGGCGCCGCCCTCGTGGAGCGAGGCCGATGAACGACGCATGGTGCAGGAGGTGGCCGCGCTACTCCCGCCACTGGTTCACCTCGAGTTCGAGGGACGCTATGCCGCCATGCTCTCACACGAGGCCAAGAACTACGCGCTACTGTCGTACGACGGACGGCTCTCGCTCAAGGGCGTGGCATTTCGTTCGAGTCGTGCCGAACCGTTTGGCGAGGCGTTCCTGCGCGAGGCCATTGCGTGCTTGCTGGCCGGCGATATCGCCGGCGTGCGAAGCGCGTATGTCGCCACCCTTGATGCCCTTCACCAGCGTCGCCTGCCCACCGTGGCAGTGGCTTCGCGCGTCCGCCTGCGCAAGAGCCCGGAGGCCTACGCGCAGACCCGGGCGGAGCGCAAAGTGTTCGCGTACGAAGCGATGTGGCATCACGGGGAGGGACAATGGCACGTTGGCGATCACGTGCGGGTCTACCGTGCCTTCGACGGGACCGGGCGTGTGATCGAAGAGGTGGACGGTGAGGTGTGGCTGGAGCAGGATCCGTGCGACTACGACACCGCGTACTACGCCACCCTGTTGCACCGGTCGTTTGCGACCCGGTTGGCACGTGCGCTGCATCCCGAAGACTTCGCTCGCGTATTTGCCGACACCACCCAACTGCCGCTCTTCGATGCCGCGCTCGACCGGATCACCCCGCGCGCCACTCGCGATTCCGCAGTCTGGCATGCGCTCCGGCGCGATTCGTCGGACGAGTAGCCGGACACCGCCGGCGAATCTATTATCACGCCAGCAGGTTCACTCCCGTCTCAGTCCCACCTCCTCACCACAGGAAAGCCCATGTTGCGACCGCTCATGAAACGGTTGCTCGTCGCGGCGTCCGCCTCGGCCCTCGTCGCGCTACCGGCGCAGGCCCAGAATACCATCACCCTCGAAGGCGCCGTCCGCGGAGATGGCGCACCGGTGCAGGGCGCGCAGATCACTGTGCGCAACATCGCCACGGCAGAACTTTCGCGCACCACCACGCGCGTCACCGGCGAGTTTCGCGTACTCGGTTTGTACTCCGGGCAGTACACCGTCAACGTGAAGGCGCTCGGCTATCGCCAGCGCACCGACACCGTAAACCTGGTGCAGGGGCAGCGCGCGCGCCTCGAGTTCGATCTCGAAAAAGGCGCCGCTGAACTCGATGCGCAGACCATCACGGCGGAGCGCGTGAAGCAGGTGGAAGTGCAGCGCATGTCGGTTTCGGCGCCCGTGGTGAAGGAAGAAATCGAAAATCTTCCGTTCAACGCGCGCGGCATCATGAACCTCGCCGGTATCGCGCCCGGCATCAAAACGTACTCGGCGCAGTCGGGCCGTACGCTGCCATCGGGTGGCGCCGCTCCTGATCTTCGTTTCTTCAACGTCTACATGGACGGCGTGGAAATGAAGAGTCTCTTCAACGGCAACATCGTGGGTCTCGGTCAGACCGGCTCACCGCTGCCGCAGGAAGGGCTCGAGAACTTCCGCGTGTACCTCAATCCGTACGACGCCGAGTTCACGCGCGCCGGATCGTATGTGATCAGCGCCGAAAGCAAGCGCGGCACCAACGAGTGGAAGGGATCGGCGTTCGGCTTCCTGCAGAACAAGTCGATGATGGCCCGAAACGCCTTCCTGCCGACGGCCCAGAGCAAGCCCAGCTTCGGGCGTGACCAGCTCGGCTTCAACATTGCGGGGCCGCTCGTGAAGGACAAACTGTTCCTTGCCACGAGCTACGAACTCACGAACACCGATTTCTTTCTCGACGTGAACCCCACCACCGCCGCCGCCAACACGCGGTGGCCCACGCTGCGCGGGTCGTTTGCGGCACCCAACAAGAATCACACGGTGTTCTCACGTCTGACCTACGTGCAGAGCCCGCGCATCACGTACGACTTCATGGGCTCCACGCGCTTCCTGCGTGGCGAAGGCAACTTCGGTGGCCGGGTGTCGCAGGACGCCGGCATCTCGCAGAAATACGAAATCTACACGGCGCAGCTCCGTCAGAAGTTCGTCTCCTCGAGCGGCAATCTCGTGAACGAGGCATCGCTGCAGTTCGTGGGCTGGAACCACAACGAAGCGCCGCTGCTGCCAGGGCCGCAGCTCAACTACCCGGGTGTGCAGTTCGGCACGTCGGGCTTCCCGCTCATCCTGCAGGAAAACCATTTCCGGGCGGTGAACCGCGCGACCTACAACCTCGAAAAGGGCGGGTCGCACATCATCAAGGCGGGCGTGGAACTCAGCACCATCGGCGCTACGCAGAACCAGCCGAACAACACGAACGGCACGTTCACATACAACGTCGATGACCCGTCGGCGCTGCCGGTGTCAGCGACGATCGCCGTGGGCTTTACCGATCCGAACGGCACGTCTGACGCCATCGCGACGGCGCGCGGCTACACCACCGGCATCTACATCAACGACGAGTGGCGCATCAAGCCGAACTTCACCTTGTCGCTGGGGCTCCGGCACGACGTGGAGTTCAACACGATGAACAACTCGTACAAGACGCCGTGGGCCAGTGACCCCGTGCTCACGGCCATCCCGGAATTGCGCAACTACATCAACACCGGCAACCGCAAGAACCAGCTCGGCAACTTCTCGCCGCGCGTCTCGTTCTCGTGGGATCCGTTCAAGGACAACCGCACATTCGTGCGCGGTGGGTTCGGCATCATTTACGATCGTGTCACCAGCTTCATGGGCTTCCAGGAACGCCGAAATTCCACGTGGCGTACCTACTCGTTTGCCAACCCGGGTACGAGTGATCCTGCGGTACTGCGTCAGCGGGTCATCGCGGGTGCATCAGCGGCGCTCTCGCCGATTCTCATGAACAACGAGATGAAGACGCCGCACTCGAAGCAGATGTCCATCGGTGTCGGCCATCAGCTCACGCCGGAGTTCGGCTTCAATGTGGACTACGTGCGTCAGCACATGGACAACCTGTATGTGCAGCGCAATCCGAACTTCCTCGATCGCACGGTCACCCCGGCACGACGCAAGCTCACGCCGGCGTTCGGCGACATCCTCATCTGGGATGACATCGGGCAGTCGGACTACTCGTCGGTGCTCGTGCAGGCCACCTGGCAGCGCGGCAAGTCGCGCGTGAACCTCGGCTATACGCTGGGCTGGTATCAGGGTGACTTCGATACGGCAGCGCTGCCGAATTTCGCGTACAACTTCCTGTTCAACCGCCAGCGCACCACCGGTGACGAGCGGCACCGCGTTGCCCTGTCGCACATCACGCCGCTGCCCTTCGGCTTCATCCTTTCGGGCGTGACCACCATCGCCAGCCCGCGTCCCTTCCTCTCCACGGACGGTCGCGACATCAACCTCAATAACATCCTGGGCGACGACTTCATCGGTGGCACCGTGAACAGCACGGGCATCCGCACGACGATGCCGGCGAACAGTTGGTCCAACTGGTACCGCACGGTGGATGTGCGCCTGGCCCGGCCCATCCTGAACTGGAACGGCAAGAAGGTCAGCGTGTCGGCGGAAGCCTTCAACCTGTTCAACTGGAAGAACAACCTCACACGCGGTGGCATTCGTTACACTGCTTCGGGTGCGGAGCAAGCCACGTTCGGCGTTCCGCTCTCGGCGTACGCGGCGCGCATGGGCCAAGTCGGCATGCGTCTCGATTGGTAACGCATCAGACTTGCGACTCGAGAGCTCAGGCTGAGAGCTGAGGCGTCAGGCTGAGAGTTGAGCCCGGATCGCAGTGAGAGTTGAGTGGGCTAGCCGCGAGAGTTGAGATACCCATCAACTCTCACCGCTAGAATGCTCAACTCTCACTGCGATCCGGGCTCAGTTCTCATCCTCGCACCATCTCAACTCTTCGTCTCATCGCCCGCCGCTCACGTCTCACCGCCGAAGCTCCAGTACCAGCGCTTGCAGCGCCCCCATTTCAATGTCCAGCGTTTGGCGCGCGCCGCGGATGCGGCCAACTTCGCGCGTTCCCTGTTCGTCGTGACGCACAATGCGCGCGCCCACCGGTACACCCCATGCGCGTGGGTCAAGCGTTACCCGGATACGGCGCGGCTCGAGATTGATGCCCGCGAGCGCCACCGCCACGCGCCCATCGGCCGCTCGAAAGGTGCCGGCCAATACCTCGGGCGTTTCAATGCGTGCCTCGGTGGGCCCCCCAAGACGCGCCGCGTAGATGGAGATGCGCGATAGCAGCAGCGAGTCGCGCGGGACTTCGACGGCCGGTGCCCGCAGGAACTCCCCGGTTTGAAAGAAGTCGCGGAGTCCATACCGCAGCCGCGCCAATCTGAACAGATACGCCATCTCGGTGGCGCGTTCGGTGAGCTGGTCAGGGCGGAAGTTCGCGATGGTGGGTTGCATGCCCCATACGAACATGCGCGCCTGTTCGAGGTGGAACTGCCGCACGAATTTCGGGTCGAGCAACTGCATGGCCGTGGCCGGTCGTTTCTCGGCCGGCCACAGCTCATCGTATGGTGGCAACGTGAGCGACCCGTACGTGCCATAGGTGAGCGCATACGGGTGATACGCGGCCTGGAACATGGGAATCACTTCCCAGCCGCTCGCCGGGTCGGCATAGCGCTCCTGACTCACCTGCAGCGTGAGAAATGCGTCGAGATCGGGTAGCCACGATTCGCCACCCCCTTCACCAGCGAACCCCGCCGGCTTTGCTCCCGCCTTGGCGCGCAGCTCCTTCGCGAGTGTGCGGAACCCCTGCATCCAATAATTGCCGCCACCAACAGGATGGCCATGATCGGGGCTCCAATCCATCAGGCTCAGCACGGCCTGATCCATGTAAATGCCGTTGAGGCCGTACTGGTTGAGGACGGTGTCGGCAATTCCGGTGTACTTGTCGCGCCAGAATGCCGTTGCTGGATTCATCGTGGCGCAGGGCAGCGGATTGAACACATTGTATGTCTCGAGCCGCAGCGACCCGTCGCGCTCGCGTACCGCCCAACGTTCCGCGCCCTCGCGTGTCCAACTGGGCGTGTTCGTGCACCACAGGCGCTGGTTCATGTACACGATGGCGCGAAGCCCTGCTGCTTGCGCTTGTGCGACCGCCTGCACGAACGGCTGTTCCCCCTCGCGTGGCGGCAGGTAGTCGGGAAAGCTCGTGTCGTACGGGCCGCCGTGCCACCAATGCCAGAACACACTTACCGGCAGCTTCGCAGCGGTTTGCAGCGCCGCCGCTGGCTGCAGCACCTCGGTCGAGCGTCCGCGGTTCCATTCCCACACGCCGGTGTTGAGTAGCCACGCTGGTGTCGTTCCCGTGCGCAGGCGGCTTTCGCGCGCCCAGTATTGGGCAGTTCCCCAGCGCCGATAGCGTTCGATTGCACTCAGCCAGTCACCGGCGACGAGTCCAATCAGGGCAGCGTAGGTGGGTGCGTATTGGTCGGCCCGGCCCGGATCGCTCGGCACGTGCGTCATGGCGTAGCCGGCGGTGCCATTGGCTTCGCCCCACAGCACGAAGTGCTTGCGGAACGCGGCCGAATCATCGGCGGCAAAGTACAGGCCTCCGCGCGCCGCGCTCGACAGCGCCAGCATCTGCAGCGACGCAGCGCCTGGATACACCCATTCATGCCGGCGGCGGCTGCCATCTGCACGGTGGAGCATGGCCTGCGGGTTGCGGGATTTCTGTCCCATCCACGCCGGAACCGCCAACTCCATCCCGTCGTCGATCACGATGCCGCCAAGACGGGGAAAGTGAATCTGTTCCACACGCACGCCCGCAATACCGTTTACGCGAAGGCGCCAGGACGCGGTGGTGTCGGGGCGCATGGCTACGGTGGCCACGACCTCGATATGGCGCGTCTCGGGGGCGCTGAACCCGCGCCATCGCAGTTCGAGTCCTTGTGCGGTACGTCGTGACGTGAACTCGCGCGCGCTTGCGGCACTCACCGACGTTGTAACCAGCGTGGTGGTGCCGTTCACGATGTCGAGCGACCAGAGCCCGATCGAATCGGTGAGCACCCCGGCGCGGTGACGCCCATTGGCGTCGCGCACCGAGAGCACATGGCCGTCGCGTGAGGAGAAGTGCAGCTGCATGGCACGCGATTGCACAACGAGGCTCGTCGGCGATTGCGCCGCGAGCCTCGTGGTAACCGCGGCACTCGTCGGAAGGCATGCCACCGCCAGAGCGGTGCGCAGCCAGCGGAACGTGGCCGTCATGGCGGTGGGGTTATTTGTACAACTGATAGGGCATGGTCATCGCCGCGAAGCGGACAGCATCGGCGTTCCACTGCTTGATGAGCGCGTCGATGGTCCCCTCGTCCACCGCCTTCGTGAGTTGATCGGTGCCGGCGAGGCGGTCGATGCCCTTGATGCGGCCGGCCGCATTGACCGTTGGCTCACGCCAGCCGAATTCCTTCGGGTGCGCAGCCTTGATCACGCGCAGCATGTGAATGCCCAGCTCCACGGGACGCACCGCGTTGCGGTCGGTGACACTCACCTTGATCATGGGGATGGTCTTGCCGCCGAACTTGTACCCCGCCTCGATGGTGCGCGTGGCCGTATCGAAGCGCACGCCCGGCAGCTTGAGTGCATTGAGCTGCGCCGCAATGGCCACATGATCCTTGAGATAGTCGGCGCCGATGAGCTGGAACGGGGCGTCGGTGCCACGACCTTCGGTGGCGTTGGTTCCCTCGAAGAACACCGTTCCCGGGTACAGCAACTCGGCGTCGAGCGTGCGCAGATTCGGCGACGGATTCACGCGCGGTATGCCCGTCTGGTCGAACCACATGCTCCGGCGGTAATTCTTCATGGGCACCACGGTGACCGACGCGTTGAGTGCCTTGGTCCCCACGAGGTACCGCATGAGCTCACCCACCGTGAGACCATATCGGAGCGCGACCGCATGCTGCCCCACCAGCGAGCGGAACTTGAGGTCGAGAATGTTTCCCTCGAACTTGTCGGCCCGAATGGGGTTGGGCCGATCGAGCACGATGATCGGCTTGCCCGCTGCGGCCGCCGTGAGCGCCAGCGTCCATTGGTACGTGTACACGCGTGCACCAACATCCTGGATGTCGTACACGAGCACGTCCACATCTTTCAGCATATCCGGCGTGGGCGTTTCCACCGCGCCGTACAGCGAGTAGACCTTCACGCCCGTCTTCGCGTCCACCGCATCGGCAATCTTGGCGCCGGCCTTCGCTTCACCGCGAATGCCGTGCTCGGGGCCGTACAATGCGGTGAGCTTCACGCCCGGTGCCTTGAACAGCAAGTCCACCGTGCTCGTGCCCTTCCGATCGCGACCGGAATGATTGGTCAGCAGCCCCACGCGCTTGCCACGCAGCAGATGCAACGAGTCGGAGAGCAGCACTTCAACGCCGGGAATCACATTCCCCGCAGCCTGCGCGGCAAGTGGCAGCGGAGTGAGCACGGCGCCGGTTGAGGCGAGTGCCACGGCGCTTGCTGCGGCAAGGCGCACGGCGACGCGTGTGAAAGGGCGCGCGCGGAGGCGGCGCGACAGAGAATCGCGTAACATGGCTGGCAGGGGAGGGAGGTGGGCGCGTCGTTCGGCGAACGCACGCGTGGCCGGCATGTGGGAATATTCTACCCATCACTACGCAGAATGTGAGCAAGACGATGAGATCCGCCGCCAACGCTCCGCCAACGCCAGTCCGCTTCGGCGTCGATTGCCTGCTCGCCGAGCCTGGCCTCCGGGCCACGTGGCGCCGCGTCGGGTTGGTGACCAACGACGCGGCACGCCCGGCGGAAGCTCCGGCCGTATTGTCTCGTGAAGCCTTGCTCACGGCCGGCGTGCCCGTGGTGCGCCTCTTCGGCCCCGAGCACGGCCTCGGGGCTCGCGCCGACGACGGGGCGCACGTTACCGACGACGTCGATCACCGCACCGGCTTGCCAGTTGTTTCACTGTACGGCGAACGAATGCGCCCCGAGCGGTCGCATATCGAAGACCTCGATGTCGTGTTGTTCGATATCCCCGATGTGGGCGCGCGCTTCTACACGTATGCCTGGACGCTCTGGTATGTCCTGCATGCCTGCGCCGATGCCGGCGTGCCGTTGGTGATTCTCGACCGCCCGAACCCGCTGGGCGGCGTGATTCGCATGGCCGAAGGCCCCATGCTGGACACTAGGTGCCGGTCGTTCATCGGCGAGGACGACATTCCCGTGCGGCACTCGCTCACCCTTGGTGAACTCGCAGGGCTGTGGCAGCGCGAACACTGCTCCTCCGTGGCGCTCGACGTGGTACGCTGCGAAGGTTGGGATAGGGCGCAGGCGTGGCCCGCCGTGGGCAGGCCATGGATTCCCACGTCGCCGGCCATGCCCTTGTTCGAAAGTGCCATCTGGTATCCAGGTACCTGTCTCTTCGAGGCCACCAACCTCAGCGTGGCGCGCGGCACGTCGGCGCCGTTCACCATGATTGGCGCGCCGTGGTTGCAGGCCGAGGCGCTCGCTCGCGAGGTCGTTGCCACCGGCGTGCAGATCACGGCGTGTGCATTCACGCCGGCGCAGGGCCCGTTCGCCGGGCAGCAGTGCCAGGGTGTGCAACTCGCAATACACGCCAACGACCATGCGGCGGCGTTCGTGGCGCAACAGTTGCATCCCGTGGCCCTGGGGCTCACACTGCTGGCGGCAATCATCGAGTTGCATCCCGCCGAGTTCGATTGGGCTCGATACCCGACGGCTGCCAACCCCGATGGGCACGACCATCTCGCTCGGCTGGTTGGGCACATGGGTGTCGAAAAGCGGTTGGCTGCGCTGACACCCACGCAGCGAAACGCGACCATCGCCGCACTCACACGCGCTGATGACTGGTCGGCGCGTGTGAGTGCGGCCCTGTTGTACTGAGCCGGGGCGACGTTCCGCTATATGTTCGCGTCGAGCAGCGGCTTGCGCGTCAGCCACGACTGGCCATCGGTAATCCACGAAGCCGCCGGCTCGCCCTTCAGCCAATAGGCAAACCACTGCTGAATGCGACGGCTGTAATCGATGGCGTTTTCCTTCTTCGAAAGGCCGTGTCCTTCGCCCGGGTAGTTGAGCAACACCGCCGTCTTGCCGGCCCGACGCAGGTAGTTGTACAGCAGCACACCCTGCCGCATATCCACGGTTGGGTCCTCGCTGCCGATCTCGATGAGCATGCTCTTGGCCTGCATGACATGCGCCCGGTTGAGCGGGGAGTTGCGCAGCATTGCGCCGAAATCCTCCCAGGGCGGCACCTGCATGCGGAATTGCCCGGTTTCCCAATGGTCGAACTCGGGGATGCTGCCCCAGTGCATTTGACCGGCAAAGCTGATCATGTCGGAGATGCCCGATCCCATCACCGTGGTCGCGAACAGGCGGCTGTGGGTGGCCAGATACGCCGCCTCGTAACCACCCTGCGAGTGGCCCATATGCCCCACACGCGCCGGGTCTACCAAGCCACGCGCAATCACCGCCCGCACTGCGGGCTCGACGGAATAGAGGGTGCCAAGCCCGGGCTCCCGCGGACGAAACACAATGTCCGGCATGAGCACGAAGTAGCCGTTCTGCGAGAACACCGTGGCGCTGTAATTGCTACGCTCGCTCGGCACGGTGAACCGGTGCAGATCCTGTGTCAGCCGTTCGTAGGTGTACACCACCAGCGGGTAGCGCTTCGATGGGTCGTAGTTGGCGGGATAGTGCAAAATGGCCTGCAGCGGCACCCCAATACTGCTGCGGAACGCCAACAACTCCGTGCGTCCCCACGCCACGTCGCGCAGAAACACATTGGTGGCCGTGAGGGTACCGGCATCGCTGAATGCCGCGCCAGCACCGAACACGTTTGGCGATTCGTCCGCACGTTGCCGACGATAGGCAAATCGCAGACTGCTGTCGGCGCGCGTGAGGCCGTCCAACATGGCGTCGGCATACACGAGCCGTTCCACGGCTGTTCCGTGCAGACGTGCAAATCCGGAACGCTTGGTGGTGCGGCCGAAAAGCGAGAGATAGACCGGCTGTGACAGGTCCACGGCGCGCTCCTGCGGCGTGGCCGTAAACGGAGCGAACGACAGCACGCGATGCTGCACATTCTCGGCCCGCCCGTTCGTGAGTCGTCGTGGTGTACCCGACTCGACAGGTACCGCCCACAGATCGACGCCGTCGCCCACGATGAGTTGCTCGCCGTCTTTCGACCACAGCGTGCCAGGGACCGGCGGCGGTACGTCGGTAGGGTGATCGTCGTCGCGGTTGACGAATCGGTCACGCGCGCTGCGGGTGAGCGCACCGGTGAGGTTGCGCTGCGCTCCATCAGCGAGTCGCACCGCCCAGTAGTCGCGCCCGTCAAACCAGGCAACGCGTCGACCCGTTGGGTCGGCTGGTAGTTGGTGTCGCACGCGCGTCAGCAGCTTGCGGCGTTCGCCGGTACGTACATCGATGCGCCACAGGTCGGTGTCGGGGCGGCCGAACTTCTGCCCCCACGCGTACGGCGCGCGATCGGTTTCCGTAACCCACTGGTCACCCGGCAATATGGTCGCGACTTCTTCGGCCGCACGGGTGAGCAGGCGCGCGCCCTGTTCGCCAACCGTCCACGCCACCAACCGCGTACGCCGCGCGTCTTCACCTTCGGTAGACCGCTGATGCGGTATCACCCGCACATCGTTGGTGTGCCAGATCTCCACATCCGATGGCTTTTCGCGCAGCTTCTTCGGCGCCGATGCCGTGTCCAGTCGTGGCTGCACCCCGAGAAACAGTGTACGGCCGTCGGCACTCCACTGCGGACGACGGGTTTCGGCAATGCGAATGCTTGGTGGTACGTTCGACGCCGCGGTGCTGGCTTCGAACATTATCGGTACCGTTGCAGTATCGACCCCGCGCCATGCGAGCACCGTATGCGCAGTGTCTACGAATGCGCTGGAACTCGTCGTGCGCAGCGCGGCGAGATCGGAGGCCTTCGCTCGCCAAGCCAGTGCACGATAGCGCCCCTCGCCCGACGCCAGCACCCGGGCAGCGCCCACGCGACCGTCGAAGAGCATGAGGGACCCGGGCGACGTGCCGTCGGGATTCACGGCAAAGGCCAGTCGTGCCCCCTCGCCGCTCCACGCGTGCTCGGCCACCGATCCAAACGACAGGCGTACGTCACCGTCGAGACGAAGCACCGTGAGCTCCGCGGTCTTCTTCCCTTCGGCCGGATAGCCAGTGAGCGCAACGTGACTGCCGTCGGCGCTCAGTGTGAAGGCGGCGATCTCGTTCACCGCAATCGTGCGGCCGCTGGCGAGATGCCGCACTGCAAAACCGGTGCGAATGGGCTTCCGCTCACGCTGCAAGCGCTCGCGATCGGCTGCCGATACCGTGACCAGATACAGCAGCCACTGCGAGTTCGGCGTGAATTGCGGCGACGTGGCATATGGCAGTCGCAGTGTGGTGTCCCGTGCTCCACCGCGCACGAGCAGCGCATTCTCCTCGTCCACACGGGTGAGCGGCACGGTCATCCACGCGCCGTCTGGCGCGAGCCGAGGCAGGCCGATGTTCTCGAACTTGCCGTAGTCGGCGGGCGCGAGTGTGGGCTTGGGTTGTGCGCTCAGCGGTGCCGTGACACCGAGGCCCGGCACGCCAACAAGGAGCAGCGCGTGTACCCACTGCGATCTGGTGAACCGAGGCAAAAACATGTCAGGGAGAGAAGGGGACAACGGCAAACACACTGGGGGGCATGGGGGTGAACATGTCGCACAGCCCGGCATCTGGATATCCTTCTCGTATGCACGCGACACCGCCACCCGCTGCCGCAGTGACGGATGCCGACCTGATTGTCGGCGACCACCACCTGCGTGTGCGGACCATCATGTCGTCGGCGCCAGGCGCTGATGGACGCCCCACGCTCGTGTTCCTGCACGACTCGCTCGGTTGCATCAGCGCGTGGCGTGATTTCCCCGAACAGTTGGCGGCCACGCTTCGCTGCCACGCACTGATATACGATCGTCGTGGGTACGGCCAGTCGGCGCCATTTCCTGCCGCGGCGAGGCAGCCGGACTACCTCGAGGCGGAGGCGCATGCGCTCGAACGGCTGCTCGCCACGACGCTTGACGGTCGCACCAATCGGCACGCCGTATTGTTCGGACACAGCGACGGTGGGTCGATCGCCTTGCTGGCAGCCGCACTGTATCCCCACCGCGTGTGCGCCATCGTGACCGAGGGAGCGCACGTGTTCGTGGAGGAGGTCACGCTCAGCGGCATTCGTGCAGCCCAGGAGTTACTGCATACCACCGATCTGCGCGAACGTCTCTGGCGCCATCATGGCGAGCGTACCGATGGGGTCACGTCGGCGTGGATTGATGTCTGGCTGTCTCCCGAGTTCCGCGCGTGGAACATGGAGCGGTTCCTGCCACGCATTACATGCCCCGCGCTCATTCTGCAGGGGGCGGATGACGAATACGGTACCGCCGCGCAGGTGCAGGCCATCGTGACCGGTATCGGGGTACATGCCGAGGGACAGCTGATCCCCGGCGCGCGTCATACGCCACACCGGGACGCGATGGTAGACGTAGCGAACCGGGTTCAGGCATTCCTTTCGTGCCGTGTAAGATCATGACGTCACCTCGCTCGTGGTGGCGCTTTGGCCGGCGAGTCCTCTCGCCTCTGTGGCGGCGCCTCACTGGCTGGATGGAGGCGCGTGCCGTCGACGAGCAGACCGTGTTGTTGCTGTACGCCGTCGCCTGCGGCGCCGTGGCTGCCGTGGGTACCGTTGGGTTTTATGCCGCGATCGACGGCGCCTATCGCCTGTTCTTTCGTTGGACCGCCACGGACCTGCCACTCGTCCCGCACTTGCTCTATCGACCGATCGCCACCGCCGTTGGATTCGCAGTGGCGGCGTTCGTGTGGCGTCGGGTTGGCCGTGGTTATGACGGGATGACGGTACCCGATGTGCAGCTCGCTGTAGCGCGCCGCGGTGGGCGCCTTTCTTTCCGTCATGCGATCGGGCGAACGGTGGCGAGTGTGATCACGATCGGCGGTGGCGGCTCGGCTGGCAGCGAGGGGCCGGTCGCTGTGCTCGGAGCGGCGTTGGCGTCCCGCATATCACGGATCTTCCGTTTTGCCGAGTCACGCACGCGTGTTCTCGTGGGTGCAGGGGCGGCAGCAGGCATCAGCGCCGCATTCAACGCGCCGCTTGCCGGTGCGTTCTTCGCTCTTGAAGAGGTCCTCGGCACGTTTCGCGGTGATCACTTTGCCCCGGTAGTTGTCGCCAGTGTTGTGGCGGCCGTTATCTCGCGCGCTGTGTTCGGCGACCATCCGGCGTTCGTGCTTCCGCAACGCTACGACTACGATGGCGCACTCGAAGTGCTATGGGCCTTCCCGCTGCTGGGCATCGCGTGCGGCGTCATTGCGGCGGTATTCATACGCTCCCACTTCGCGCTGGGTGACGTCATGAAAGGATGGCGCAGCCGACCGGCCTTTGCTCGCTGGGTGCCATGGTTGAACGGATTTCTCGTGGGAGTCGGCGTGACGCTATCCGCCGGCGTACTGGTGGGCGTGGGTCATCTTTCCATACCGCTGCAACAGTTTGCGGCCATGTCGCCGTGGATGCTGCTGGCGCTCACGCTGGGGAAGATCGCCATCACCGGGCTCACACTGCAGGGTGGTGGCAGTGGTGGCGTCTTCACCCCTTCGCTGTTCGTTGGGGCATCGTTGGGGTCGGCCGTCGCATTGCTTCTGCACCAGTTCGTACCCGGATTCACATCGGCGCCCGAGGCCTACGCGCTGGTGGGGATGGGGGCCATGGTTGCCGCCACCACCGGTGCCCCCATAACGGCCGCACTTCTCGTCTTCGAAATTACCGGCGACTACGAAATCGTACCGCCGCTCATGATCTGCGTGGCGTTGAGCCAGATCGTTGCCCGTCGGTTCACCCCCGACAATCTGTATTCAGGCTGGCTCCGCCGACGTGGTGAACGTCTCGATCATGGGCGCGATCGGGCAGCACTGGCTGCCGTCCAGGTACGACGGGTATACAACGCCAACGCCCCGGTGCTCTCCGAAGGCGAGACGGTGTCCGCCGCCATCGAGTGTTTCGCCAGGTTGTCGCCACCGCTCATACCGGTCGTCGACGACACCGGGCGGCTGACGGGCATTCTCACGGCCGCAGAACTTGGTGCGCTCGTAGGCGCGCCGCGCGCGGTGGATGCCGTACTGTTGTTGAGTGACGTGGTCGTGCCAAGCGAAGTCGTGAACGCTGACGAAACGCTCGATGTGGCGTTGGCGCGGATGGCCATTCGCGGTGCCGGTGCACTGCCGGTGCTCGAGCCGGCGACTGGCCGAGTGATTGGTGTGCTCGACCGTGGACACTTGCTGGCCGCGTACGAAGGGGTGGTTCGGGAGGTGTAAGTCGGACGGCGCGGCCCTCGGGCACGGCGAAAGCGCGTGCCGCGCAGTATGTTCGCCACGTCACCGCGCCACGACCTGCCCCTGCTCGAGGAGTCATTCCGCATGCGTTGGATCCGCTCACTGCTCGTTGTGGTGGCGCTCGTCATGCTCGTGCCCCAGAAGGCGCACGCCACCTGGTCGGTCATCGCCGTCGATATGGCCACCGGTCGCGTCGTCATCGCCTCCGCCACCTGTGTCGATCGCGACGACGCATTCCTCATGGGCATCCAGGCCGTCGTCGTGCCAGGCAAAGGTGTAGCCGCCTGCCAGGCCGGTGTCGACGGCACGCATGCCAATCAGATGCTCGTATATCGCGAACTGCAAAAGGGCACCGATCCCAAGCGCATCATCGAGATGCTCTCGGCCGATCCGGCGTTTCAATCGCGGCAGTTCGGCATCGTCGATCTCACGGGGCGCACCGCCGGCCACTCGGGGCTGTCGAACGGCTACGTGACGCAGGACATGCAGGGGCAAGTGCCGGGCACGCAGATCTATTACTCCATTCAGGGCAATATTCTGCGCACCGGCGACGTCATCCCAAATGCGGTGCGGGCGTTTCTGCACACGCCTGGCGCGCTCACCGATCGCGTCATGGCAGCACTCGAGACGGCCGATCAGTACGGTGGAGACAGTCGCTGTGTGTGTCCGCCGTTGCCGGCCGACAACAGCAAACCGGCCAATCCGTGTGAGGGGCGCACGTCGTACATCGCGTACATCCTCATGTCGAACGCGAACGATGTCAGTGGTGACTCGCACAGTAACGGGCGCTACGCCATGTACCTCACGGTCGCGCAGCCCAATCAGCCTGGTCCCAACGCCATCAAACCTGGCGAGAACCTCAACCCGGTGAAGACGCTGCGCATGCGCTACAATGCGTGGCGTCGGTCGCAGCCGGCGAGTTTCAAGTGAACGCCATGCGCACAGTGACCGCCGTGGCCTTCGCCATGCTGGCGTTGGCGACTGCGCCCCTCCACGCCCAGAGCGGCGGTGCGACGCCGCCACCACAACCGCGCCCCGCTGCACGCGGTATCCGCCCCATCACGCTCACCAGCACCGCCTTCGAAAGCGGTGGGCTCATCCCCGAGAAGCACGCGCAGGCGGGTCGTGATGTGTCGCCTGCGCTCGCGTGGAGCGGGGTGCCAGATTCCACGCGCAGCTTTGTGTTGCTGGTTCATGACCTCGATGCACCCACCGCCGACGGTACCGATGACGCATTGCATTGGCTCGTATGGAACATTCCGGGCAGCGCCAGAGGGCTGCCGGAGGGTGTGCCGTCGGGTGCGCAGCGCGACGGCGTACGGCAGATCAGCGTAAGCGGGCCGTATTACCGGGGGCCGGCCGCACCGGCTGGTGGGCCACTCCACCACTACGTGTTCGAGCTGTACGCGCTCGACAACGTGGTGAATGTGCCTCCCACCACGTTGTCGCCGGCGCTCACGCGCGCTGAAGTGTTGAACGCCATCGCGTCGCACGTCATCGGCAAAGGCGTGCTGGTGGGACGCTACCGACGGGCAGCCCCATTGTGACGGATGCGGTGCGCCTCGAGCAGATCGAAACGCTGCTGGTGTCATGGGCTGCGGGCGACACAGACGCGCGTGACACCCTGTTGCGCCTCGTCTACGACGACCTCAAGCGCCTCGCCAGTCGTCATCTCGCGCGCGAGGCTGATGGGCACACACTCGACACCACGGCGCTGGTGCACGAGGCGTGCGCCGACCTGTTGCAGCAGAACGCTGCAACGTGGCAGCAGCGGCCGCAGTTTTTCGCTTTCATGTCGACGGTGATGCGCCACGTGCTCGTTGATCACGCACGGCGCCGCCGCTCCGACAAGCGGGGCGGCACCCAGCAGCGGGTAGCGCTGCGTGACGACCTGATGGGCACCACCTCCGATGTCCACGACATCCTCGATCTCGATCTGGCGTTCTCTCGCCTTGCCGCGCATGCACCGCGGCTGGCGCAAGTGGCAGAGTGCCGGCTGTTCGGCGGCATGAACGATGGCGAGATCGCTCTCGCCCTCGGTGTGTCGGAGCGTACGGCCGCTCGAGAATGGACACGCGCCCGGGCGTGGCTGCAGGTGGCGCTCAGTGAGCACACACCATCTGTTGCCGACGTAAGCACCAACGGGACATGACCGGCGCGCCGGGACGCGCGGGGGACACGTGACGACCGACTGGTCACGCTGGCACGACATCGACGCCGTCTTCGAGCGACTGCTCGACCTTCCGGCGTCGGAACGGGAGGCCGCGCTGCTGGCCATGCCGCTCGACGGCGCCGTTCGCAGCACGGTGCAGGCCTTGCTTGCGGCTGCGCACGATGAAGCACCTCTGTCCGTCGATCTCTGGTCCGATCCCGACGAGGTACGCGAGGCACTTGATCCCTCCGAGCAGCCGGAGCACATAGGCCCCTGGCGCATCGTGCGGCTTCTCGGCCGTGGCGGCATGGGGTCGGTCTACCTCGCCATGCGCATCGGCGGCACCGATGAGCAACTCGTCGCCCTCAAGGTACTGCGCAAGGGGGTGGACACCAGCGATGTGCTGCGGCGGTTCCACGATGAGCGGCGAATTCTGGCGGCGCTCCGACATCCGCACATTGCGCGCCTCATCGAGGGAGGGAGCACGGCTGATGGTCGTCCGTGGCTCGCCATGGAGTACGTGGACGGCGTGGATGCAGTGACCTGGTGCCATACGCGGGCCGTGCCGGCGCGCGACCGCGTTATGCTCGTGCGTTTGCTGGCCCGTGCCGTTGACGATGCGCACCGCCGACTCATCGTGCATCGCGACATCAAGCCTACAAATGTGCTGGTCACCGCCGAGGACCTGCCCAAACTGCTCGACTTCGGCATCGCGAAGATGCTCGATCACGACGAAGGGGGCGAGACAACCCGCGCCGGGAGCCGCCTGCTGACACCACGCTATGCTGCCCCCGAGCAGACCCGTGGCGAGCCGGTTACAACGGCCACCGACGTCTTTCAGCTCGGCACGCTGCTGGTGGAGCTGCTCGCGGTGAACGCCGTGGCCGTCGGGAAAGCAAAGCAGCGTCAACCCCGGGCGCTCACCGGCGATCTGCTGCGCATCGTCGACAAGGCGTGCCATGAAGACCCCGACCGGCGATACCGCACGGCCGGCGCTTTCGCCGATGACCTCGACCGCTGGTTCGACGCCCGCCCGGTAAGTGCTCGTCCGGATACCCTCGGCTATCGGACCGCGCGATTTCTTCAACGACACCGCTGGCTTGCGCCCACGGCCATGCTGGTGTCGCTGCTGACTGGCGGATGGGTCGCCTCCATCGTGGGGCAGAACCGCGCGATTGCCGCTGAACGCGATGTGGCCAAACGACAGGCCGCACGTGCCGAAGAGGTCCTGCAGTTTGTCGTGGAGCTCTTCCGGTCCCCAGATCCTTACACGGCGGGTGGCGCCGGCAAGCTCCCTGCTTCCGTAACCGTCGTCGAAGCCATGCGGATGGCTGCTAAACGGGTGCGCACGGAACTCGTCGAGTTGCCCGACGTGCGGGCCGAACTGCTCGGGACGATTACGGACGTGCTTCTCACGCTCGAGGATGCGTCGGCGCTCGATGTCATGGCACTCGAGGCCGCGCGTGAGATTGCCGCGACGCGTGGCGACACGAGTGAGGCCTACGCGCGCGCCCTCGTTCGCGTGGGCCGCAGCTACGCCGCCGGTGGACAGACGCGAGCGGCTGATTCCGTGCTGCGGGCGGTCGTGGCGCATCGGATGCGTCACGCTGGCCGCCTCGACGGAGAGGCCGCACGCGCGCTCTCGCATCTGGGATCGCTCACCATGGCGAAGGGCGCGTCCGTGGAAGCGATTACGCTGCTTCGCCGCGCCGATTCGGTGTTCACGGCGCGTCGGGACACCCGTGATGCTGCCGAGCATCTGCGAACCATGGCGGCGCTCGGAAACGTTCTCGTCGCCGTGGATTCGCTCGAGCGCGCGGCCGAGACCTACGGCCGCGCGCACGCCGCCGCGGAAGCATGGGTGGGGCCGCACCACCCGCAGGTGGGGGTGGCTCAGGTAAACTACGGGCGCGTGGCCAGCAAACTCGGGTGGCACGAGGAAGCCGCGCGTGCCTTCGAGCGCGGGCTGGCAGTGCTGCGCAGCAGTCTCGGACCCACGGCCACCACGACATTGTCAGCCATGAACAATCTGGCGAATGCACATGCGGAAGCGGGCCGGTACGACTCCGCCGCGAATACACTACGCACGCTCGTGGCGCAGCGCCGTGCGCTCGCCGGCGGGGGGCCCTCGGAGGATCTGGCCGCGAGCGTGCAGAATCTCGGCGTGGTGGACGCGCAGCGGGGCGACACCCTCTCGGCGATGCAGCGACACAGCGAGGCCGCCGCGCTCTATCGCGAGGCGAAAGTCGACGGTCCGGTTCCGGCTTTTCCGCTGCTGTCGCTCGGCGGGTTGCTGCTGGCCCGCGGTGAGTACGAACGTGCCGCGCGCACGCTGCAGGAGGCGCGCGCGCGGCTGTCGCAGTTTCTGCCGGCCAGTCATGTCGCCGTGGCGGTGGTCGAGTGCCGCCTGGCACTCAGTCGTCTGGGACTCGGTAACCAAGGGCAGGTCGACAATGTGCGCGCGGCGCTGCAACGTCTCGCCACCAAGCAGGGAGCCGGCTACCGCCGCGAGTGTGCCGACGGACTGGCTGCGCACTTCGTACGTGTTGGTGCGCGGGGCCGCGCCGACTCGCTTCGTCGCACCAAGCGGTAACCGGGATACCGCCCCGCGCGGCACCCCGGTCGGTCAATCATCCGCCTAGTTCGCGCAGCAGGTCCTGCAGGTTCCTGGTCAGCGCCTGCTGGTCGGCCGTCGACAGCGTCGATTCACGTAGCGATGCGGGCAGCAGACCGCGCGTGACCGCCTTGAGCGCGCCCCGGGCGCCATTCAGGTTGCCCTCAGCCACGAAACGCTCAGCGTTGCGTAGCGCTTCGAGGATACCAGAACCATTGGGGCCCAGCTGATTGATGGCAACCAGCTGGGCGATCCGCTCGGCGACCGCGGCAAGGTTGGCGGCGAGACCCGTAGGGACGGTGATGTGCACCGTGATTGCCGCAGTTGCCGTTGCGTCGTCGGCATCGGTGGCAATTACCTCGATACGATGTTCGCCGGCGCGAAGCGCAGCCGTAGACACGATGGAGCCAGTGCCGAGATCGCCCTCAAGCGACGAATGCCACCGTAGCGCAGCGCCGCTCAGCGCACCGTCTTCTGCGTCAGTGGCCGATGCGGTGAAGATGATGTTGCTGCCCACCTGGTATTCGGCGCCGTCGGCAGGCGAGACGATCGTCACCACCGGTGCGGCATTCGGGACCGGCGTGATCGTGATCGCTACGGATGCCTCACCCGTCGCGCCGTCGCTGTCGGTGGCTGTGAGCGTGAGGGTGTGCGTGCCGACCGAGAGCGCTGACGTACCGAGGGTGCTACCGGTACCCAGCGGTCCGTTGAGCGAGCTGCTCCAAGTGAGGCTCGTGCCATCGAGGGCACCGTCCTCCGCGTCGAGTGCGGAACCACTCAACGTCACCGTGGTTCCGGCCACGGCCGTGGCGCCGTCCAGTGGGGTGTTGATCGTAGCGGCTGGGGCCGTGTTTTCCGGGGTGGTACTCGGATACCAGACCACGGCGCGAAAGCGACCCGCCGCATTCTGGGAATAGCCCACGGTGACACCGGATTCGTTCACCGCGTACGCATACGAGCGGACATCGCCGGGCAGGGTACCGAGGTCCGTGGGCACGGCGTAGCGGTCGGTCCAGATCACAGCATGTTGCTGACCATCGCTCGCTACGTTGTTGCCGACGATGTACAGGCCATTGATGTCTTCGGCCGCGCCGTTGCCGTTGAGCACGAGGGTGGGCAGGGCCAATGACAGCAACGGCGGCCCGGAGACTGTGGGCAGCGGCATGATGTACGGCTTGCCGTTGATGACGCCGACCGCCTCGAACTCGTGGATGTCGTATGCGATCGACACCCCCGGGAGTGAGGTCAGTGACCGCACATCGGGCATCCCATCATTGTTGCCATCGAGCCACGCCGTGGCCTCGGTCCGGTCAGTGGTACACTGGCCGACAATCGCGATGCGACGGTCGGGTACGAGGTCGGCGCCATGGGCGAGGCAGGGGCCGGTACCAAGCCGCGCGAGTTCGACCCCCGATTGCTGTGCCACATTGCCGAGGAACGCAGATCGCAACCCCTGACTGCCGATGCCGGAGCCGACAACTGCCCCGTTGTCGAGGATTTCGGAAGCCGACTCGTTGGGGAACGTGTTTGGCTGGGCAATGGCGCCAACGCGTTGCAGCGTTTCGGAGCCGACGGGGAGCACCACCGCCACGCGGTCGATGAAGTTGCTGGCCCAGCCCGCGATGTCGCCGGTGTTGTTGATGCTGCGCGCATCGGACTGCGCGCCAGCCGTACGAGCGCCAATGTATACAGCCGTGCCATTGGTCCAGCGCCATCCCTGGCCACTAACGATACTGCCAACGACGACGCCAGCATTGTTCACATCGAAGGCCAGGCCGTTGATGCCCATATCAACCATGCGGACGCCGGTGGTGGAGACGACCTCGACGTTTGTGGCCGGGACCGGTGTGAGGGCGAGCCGCGCCAGGTCGGGAACGTCGGGCTCCGCGAATGGCGTGACGGGTTCACCACAAGCAGAGAGCGCGGTGACGAGCAGGGCAATGGAAATTGCTCGTGAACGGTAGTTCATGGATGCCTCGAATGGAGAAAGGGTTCCTCAGACAAGCGCAACCGTGGGGCGCTTTCTGCCATTCGCAGGCTCTCGGGGATCAGACGACGCGATTGCGGCCCTCGCTTTTGGCGCGGTACAGGGCGGCATCGCCGCCAGCGATGAGGGCGTCCATGGTGGCGCCGCCGCCGGCCAACGCGACATGCACCCCAATGCTGACCGTCACGGGGATTGGGCACCCATTCACCTCGACCGGGCGGGCGGCAACGGTCTGGCGCAACTGCTCGGCCAGCGCACGTGCACCGTGATCGTCGGTGTCGTCGGCCAAGACAAGAAACTCCTCTCCCCCGAAGCGGGCCAGCAGATCGCTGCCACGGAGCCGCGAATGCAGACGGTGCGAGACCTCACGCAGCACGGAATCCCCGGCAAGGTGGCCATGCCGGTCGTTGATGGACTTGAAGTGATCGAGATCGAGCATGAGCACGGCGATCGACCGCGCACGTCGCGGCACGCTGCCGATCAGAATGTCGGCGAGTTCAAACAGCGCACGCCGGTTGAGGCACCCGGTGAGCGCATCGTGGGTGGCCAAATCGTGCTGTTGGTTCACCGCCAGTTCCTGGTGCCAGAGCACGAAACCAATGGTTTGCAACAGCATGGTCGCCAAGGTGCCGAAATAGGTGCCGGCATGGATGGCGTTCACCTCGGCCTCGGTGGCCACGCCGACCAGGGCGGACAGCAGGGCGTAGAGGCGCCAGAGGAACACGCCGATGAGCAGCAGCGTACCGGTGGCCACGAGTTGCTGACCACGTGTGCGACGGCCATCGATGCTGGTTGATCGAAGTGTGGCCACCATGACCGCCGTCGCGAGCGCACAAAGGACGGCCGAGCCGAACGCGTTGCGGAAATACTCGACGCGCAACAGCAGCACCGCCGCCGTCCCTGCGGCCAACGGGATGGCTACGGCCCCCAACCGTCCGGGAGCGCGTACGACGTCGAGCCGGAACCTGGCCACCGCTTCCCATTGCAGCACGAGCACCAGCGCCGCCAAACCGTTCGATAGCGCGATGGACGGCACCAGGGGCCCGGCGAATCGCAGCCCGAAGGCCAGCGGCTGAAGCGCGTTCACCAGCAACGCCACGCCCCACAGCCACAGGCCATTCCCTATGCCATCGCGCCGTCCCGCATACAGGACGGCACTGCCGGCAATACCGTTCACCAGCACGACCACGAGCGCGAGCGTCGCGAGATCGAGTGTCATACCGACAACGTACTGCCGGCCTCGGCCGTGTCGATCAGGGAACAGGCAGGTCGGCACGAGAAAAACCCCGCCGCAACCGAAGTTGCAGCGGGGTTTTGATATCTCTCAGTCGGGGCGACAGGATTCGAACCTGCGACCTCGTGCTCCCGAAGCACGCGCTCTACCGGGCTAAGCTACGCCCCGTTGACTGTCCAACACCCAAGATCCGAACGACGCGTTCCCGCCCGGATCGTGCAATGCGCCTGGAAGGACTCGAACCTCCAACCTTCTGATCCGTAGTCAGATGCTCTATCCAATTGAGCTACAGGCGCAACGGATCTTTCACCATCCCAACACCAACGTTTTGTTCTACCCCGTCACAGGAATCGCGACGGACCCGCAACTTAGTGATTCATGGCTGCCATCGCTACTGCTCCGACCGCCTGATTTTCACCAGCTTCCTGCACCAACAGTGGGTCGTACAAGACTCGAACTTGTGACCTCCACGATGTCAACGTGGCGCTCTAACCAACTGAGCTAACGACCCTCGACATCGGACCAACAGAGCGGGAAACGGGACTCGAACCCGCGACCCCAACCTTGGCAAGGTTGTGCTCTACCAACTGAGCTATTCCCGCGTGACCCGGCCGTCGGTCCTGCCCGGCCGTCCTGCGATCCACACCGCGCCACCTACCCACCGAGGCCCGGCAGTGGAGGCGAGGGGAATCGAACCCCTGACCTCTTGAATGCCATTCAAGCGCTCTCCCAACTGAGCTACGGCCCCGGTTTCCCTTTTCCCCGCCACCGTGGTGCCACCGGTTCGTGACCGGCGCGCCGTGCAGCAAGGGTATCAGGAACCGCGCAGTCTAGTCGGGTGTATGTCCGGCGTCAAGCAGAGTCCCAGAATTCGCACTGGCGCTTCCCCCACGGTGGCGTATCTTGCATGGCTACCCCCGCTTCGCTCCTGCTGCTGCCGATACTCAAAGCAGTAGATCGCCGCGAGGGAACCGCTAGCTGCGCCCGCACGCGTTTGTTCGGGTGCCGCAACGCGGGTTGTCTGTCTCATGGGGCGTGTGCCGGCGCCGACGCCTGGCCAGCCGAACCCCCATGACGCTGTTTCGCCGTCTCTTTGTTTCCCCAGCAGGGATGATGTCTCATCCCAAGGTCGCATAGCACATCATGACCGAAGTCAAGCGGAAGCGCCGTCGTGCCGCCCCCGCGGGCATTGCGCCCAGCGAGCCAGAACGCGACATCCTCGACCAGTATCTCTACGAAGTCTCGACCTATCCGCTCCTCAAGGCGGCGGAAGAAATCGAGCTCGCCAAGAAAATCCGGGCTGGCGATCAGGATGCGCTCCAGGAGCTCGTGAAGCGCAACCTCCGCTTCGTGATTTCCGTTGCCAAGAAGTACCAGAACCGCGGGTTGCCCCTCATCGACCTCATCGGCGAGGGCAACGTCGGCCTCCTCACCGCTGCCCGCAAGTTCGATCCCGATCAGGGCGTAAAGTTCATCTCGTACGCCGTGTGGTGGATCCGTCAGGCCATCCTGTCGTCGCTCGCGCGCCAGGGTCGCACCGTGCGCGTGCCCCTCAACCGCACCGCCGACCTCTCGCGCATCATCAAGGCGTCGGAAATCCTCCGTCAGAAGCTCCGTCGTGAGCCCTCGCCGGAAGAGCTCGCGCAGGTCACCGGTCTCTCGGTCGATGTGGTGCAGTCGCTCGCCGCGCTCAACACCGGCGACGTGCGCCTCGACGCCCCCATGGACCCGGACGGCGACCGCTCGCTCATCGAGCGCTTCGTGGCCGACGAGATGCCCGACACCGAGGAGGAAGCCATGAACCGCTTCCTCACCGACGAAATCGAGCAGGCGCTCTCCACGTTGCCCCCGCGCGACGCCAAGGTGCTGCGCCTCTACTTCGGTCTCGAGGGCGGCCGCGAGCATACCCTCGAGGAGATCGGCTCCATGCTCGGCGTCACCCGCGAGCGCGTCCGTCAGCTCCGCGACCGCGCCCTCAAGCGTCTCCGCGAGGGGGATGTAGGCCGCGCCTTGGGTTCGTTCGCCGCGTAAAGGGTCCGAATAAGCCTGACGAAGGTTCAACAACAGACGGCGGACGGCAGGAACTACAGGCCGCAGTCGGGAGAGGGTGGAGAGTCGGGGGCGCCGCGAAGCGGTCGCCCCCGTTTTCCTTACCCCTGCCAAACCGCGTCTGTAGTTCCTGCCGTCTCCCGTCTGCAGTTAAACCATCCAGCGGCTAGCCACATTAGTCAGTCTGTGTCATCTTTGTGATCCGATGATCGAATTCCGCAATATCCACAAGGCTTTCGGGCCCAAGAAAGTCCTCCGCGGCTTCTCCCTTCAGGTCAACGAAGGGGAAACCATGGTGATCATCGGTTATTCGGGCACCGGCAAGTCGGTCGCCATCAAGCACATCGTCGGGCTCCTCGAACCCGATGAGGGCGAGGTGTGGGTAGACGGTCTGCGCGTCGACGAACTCTCGCGCAAAGATCTCTACGCGTTGCGCGGTCGCATCGGATACGTGTTCCAGTTTGCGGCGCTCTTCGACTCCATGACCATCGGCGAAAACGTTGCCATGGGGCTGCGCAAGCAGGGCGAACTGTCCGAAAAGGAAATCGTGGCCCGCGTGGACGAAGCGCTACGCCTGGTCGACCTTCCCGATGTGCAGAACCGCATGCCCGCCGAGCTGTCCGGCGGAATGCGCAAGCGCGTCGGCATCGCCCGCGCCATCGCGCTGCGCCCCAAGTACATCCTGTACGACGAACCCACCACGGGGCTCGATCCGGTCACCTCGGCCACCATCGACAACCTCATGGTTCGCATGCGCGAGCAGCTCGGTGTTACCGGCATCGTCATCACGCACGACATGCGCAGCGCCTACACCGTGGGCACACGCATCGCCATGCTGTACGAGGGCAAGGTGCACGCCGTCGGCACGGTCGACGAAATCCAGCACAGCAAAGACCCGCTGGTGCGCCAGTTCGTCGAAGGGCGTGCCACGCTCGATGACGACGCGCCGCTGGTGGCCGGGTTGCCCGGCAGCTTGCCGGCCGATGCCGTGACCACGCCGCACCGGTAGACGGCGCGTTCATGGCAACGCCCGCTCACGACGCACACCACGACGCCCATGGCGACGATGACGGAGCCCCTGTCTCCCGGGCTGCCGCCGATCGTGCCACCGCGAGTGCGAGCCCCGCGAGTGAGGTGGGTCCCGAAACGCGCAAGCGCCCGCGCGCCAAACTCGAAACCTCGGCCGGTGGCGTGGTCTATCGGCTGCATCACGGTGAGCCGCTATTCCTGCTCATTCGTGACAGCTACAAGAACTGGGGCTTCCCCAAAGGCCATCTGGAGAGCAACGAGGCGCCGCACGCAGCCGCCATGCGTGAGGTCCGCGAGGAAACCGGACTCGACGCGCTGATGCTCGATGGTGAGATCGATACCATCGACTGGTTCTTCCGCTTCCGCGGAAAACTCGTGCACAAGGTGTGTCACTTCTTCCTCATGCGTACTGAGGCCGAGGACACCATCCCGCAGCGCGCTGAAGGCATCACCGCCTGCAAGTGGGCGAGCTTCGACGAAGCGGCGCAACTCGTGAGCTACGCCAACGCGCGCGATGTGCTGCTGCGCGCCAACGCCATGGTGCAGGGTGTCGATGTGAACGTCGATCCGGCCGAAGCACCGCGCCGCCCCACGCCTCCGTCGTCGATGCAGGCCATCGTGGCCCGTGCCGACGAGCATGCGGATGAGGGTGCTGACGATCGTTCGGCCGGTGGCCGGACCAACGACGCGCGGTAGGTTTCCCATGCCTCCTGCCACAAAAACCGCCGACAGCTCGGCGAACACGTTGTATCTCGTCGCCCTCTGCAAGCGCGATCGCGCCCGCCAGCTCGTGCGCTCGGCCTTCCCGCGCCGTCGGGCGCATGTGGTGCACGCCAAGAGTGCTGCTGAAGTCGAAGCGCATCTCGTGAAGGAACTCGTCGACGCGGTCATCATCGACGCCGGCGCAGGCGACGATGCGCACCGGCTCATGGCGCGAGCCGACGAGTTTCAGAGCGTACCGTTCGTGCTCATCACCACCTTGCTGCCGGCCGACGCGCCGCTCGTGGCGCGCGCCGCCGAGGCCGGGGTGTGCGATGTGCTGATCGAAGGGGTGGACGATGCTGCGGCGCGCGAGCTCGTGTCGCGTCGCGCCTTCAGTGCGCGGTTCGAGCGTGCACTGACGGTGCCGCCCCCTACGCTGCATCTCGAAACGCCGCTGCAGTTGGCCGTGTGGCAGAGCGTGGTGAAGCGGGCCGGGCGTCCGGTGCGTACCGACCAGCTGGCCAAGGAGCTCAGCGTGTCGCGCGAGCACCTCTCCCGCAGCTTTGCCGTGGGGCAGGCCCCCACCCTCAAGAAGGTCATCGACCTGGTGCGGGTGCTGGCCGCGGCTGAACTGTCCAAGAACGCCGGCTACGATGTGCGCGATGTGGCCGAGGTTTTGGGGTTTGCCAGCTCGTCGCACCTGAGCAGCACGACCCAGCGATTGGTCGGGGCCAAGGCCTCGAGCCTGAGCCGTCTGAGGGCAATGGACCTGTTGGAGCGGTTCCAGCGTTATGCCACCGTTCCGGACTCGGACGATGGGGTCGGGGAGGCAGTTGCTCTCCCCACCCCCTTGTGATAATTTTCACAAGCTATACCCGAAACGCTTCAACAGCGCTTCGCCAACACCGGTTTTAATTCGCCTCGCACGCGTCCCGTACGCGAGCTCCCGCGCGTTTCCACAGCAAATACACGCCTAGCATCATGGCCACCCAGACCGCCCTGCGTCCCGGCGAAATCAAGGACATCCTCCTCCGTGAGATCGAGGCCGCCGACCTCGCCGATCTCAACGTCGAGGAAGTCGGTACCGTCCTCGAAGTGAAGGACGGCATCGCCCGCATCTACGGCCTCGGCAAGTGCATGGCCGGCGAGATGCTCGAGTTCACGTCGTCGGAGAGCAAGCAGGTCATCACCGGCATGGCGTTGAACCTCGAAGAGGACAACATCGGCGCCGTCATTCTGGGTGACTATCTGCAGCTCAAGGAAGGCGACGAAGTTCGTCGCACCTCGCGCGTGCTCGAAGTGCCCGTGGGCCCCGAACTCATCGGCCGCGTCGTCGATCCCCTTGGTCGTCCCATCGACGGCATGGGCGACATTCGCGCCACCCACTTCCGCAAGGTCGAATCGCCGGCGCCCGGTATCATCGTGCGTCAGCCCGTCAAGGAGCCGCTCCAGACGGGTATCAAGGCCATCGACAGCATGATCCCGATCGGCCGCGGTCAGCGCGAGCTCATCATCGGCGACCGCTCGACCGGTAAGACGGCCGTTGCGATCGACACGATCATCAACCAGAAGGGCCAGGGCGTCATCTGCGTGTACGTCGCCATCGGCCAGAAGGCGTCCACCATCGCCTCGGTCGTGGAGCGTCTGCGTCAGGCCGGCGCGCTCGAATACACCATCGTGGTCGCCGCCTCGGCGTCCGATCCGGCGCCCATGCTGTACATCGCGCCGTACTCGGGCTGCTCCATGGCCGAGTACTTCATGTACAACGAAGGCAAGCCCACGTTGTGCGTGTACGACGACTTGTCCAAGCAGGCGGCGGCGTATCGCCAGCTGTCGCTCGTGCTGCGCCGTCCGCCGGGCCGCGAAGCCTACCCGGGTGACGTGTTCTATCTCCACAGCCGCCTGCTCGAGCGCGCCGCCAAGTTGCGCGAAGACGATGCGGTGTGCGATGGCAAGAACATCCTCAAGCCCGGTGGCTCGCTCACCGCGCTCCCCATCATCGAGACGCAGGCCGGTGACGTGTCGGCCTACATCCCGACCAACGTCATCTCCATCACCGACGGCCAGATCTTCCTCGAGACCGACCTGTTCAACGCCGGCATCCGCCCGGCCGTGAACGTCGGTATCTCGGTGTCGCGCGTCGGTGGTTCGGCCCAGACCAAGGCCATGAAGAGCGTGGCCGGCCGTCTCCGCCTCGACCTCGCGCAGTTCCGCGAACTCGAAGCCTTCGCCGCGTTCGCGTCGGACCTCGACGCCGCCACCAAGCGCCAGCTCGAGCGCGGTGCGCGCACCGTCGAAATCCTCAAGCAGGGCCAGTACTCGCCGCTCCCGTTCGAAGAGCAGGTGGCCGTCATCTACGCGGTGACCAACGGCTTCCTCGACGCCATCGACATCAGCAAGGTGCGTGGCTGGGAGAAGGGCTTCCTCGAGTACCTGCGCGCGCAGTTCCCGCAGATCCTCGACGGCATGCGTACCAGCAAGGCGTTGGCGAAGGATGCCGAGGCCGAGCTGAAGCGCGCCATCGAGCAGTACACGAAGTCGTTCGCCGCCTAAAGCCTCGAGAGCGAGACTCACATGGCCAAGGGCCGCGAACTGAAGGGGCGCATCAAGTCCGTCGAGAACACGCGCAAGATCACGCGCACGATGGAAATGGTGGCCACTTCCAAGATGAAGCGCGCGGCAGACCGCGTGAGCGCGGCGCGTCCGTACGCGCTGGCGCTCGGCGAGGTTCTGTCGCACGTGTACACCCCGGAGCTCGCGGAGCAGTTCCCGCTGCTCCGGCGCCCCGCGCAGGTCAAGCGCGCGGCACTGGTGGTACTCACCGCGAATCGTGGACTCTGCGGCGCGTTCAACACCAACCTGCTTCGTGAGTCGCGTGCACGACTCGCCGAGTGGGAAGGCCAGGGCGTGTCCGTGGAACTCCATGTCGTGGGACGCAAGGGCATCGGCTTCTACAAGTACCTCGGCCGGACACTGGCGAGCACGCGGGCCGACATCGGCGATCGCCCCTCATCGGCCGATGCGGCATCGCTCATCGACGAGCTCATGACGCGCTACGCGGCGGGCGATCTCGACGCCGTGTACATCACGTACGCCAAGTACAAGTCGGCGCTGTCCACGCCCCCGGCCACCGAACAGGTGTTGCCGGTGGTGGCGCCCGGTTCGGCCGGCGGTAATGCTGCGGCGCGCGATTTCATTCTCGCGCCCTCGGCCAACGAAATTCTCGAAGCACTGTTGCCGCTCTATGTGCGCAACAGCATCTACCGCGCCCTCGTGGAAACGGCGGCCGGTGAGCAGGGCGCCCGTCGAACGGCCATGAAGAACGCCACCGACAACGCGACCGAGATGTTGCAGCTGCTCAAGCGCACGTACAACTCGGCACGTCAGGCGCAAATCACGCAGGAAATCGCCGAAATCGTCGGCGGTGCATCGGCACTGCAGGGCTGACGTTTCACCATATCCAGTACGCACACATGGCTACCGCTGCTGCTCCGACCACTGTCGGCAAGATCGTTCAGGTTATCGGGCCCGTCATCGACGTGACGTTCGAAAACGATCACCTGCCTGAGCTCTACAACGCTGTCACCGTTTCGGCGGTCACGCCCGACGGACAGGCTATCCGTGTCACCGCCGAAGTGCAGCAGCACATCGGCCGCAACCAGGTTCGCGCCGTGGCCATGTCGTCCACCGACGGCATCACGCGTGGCATGGATGTCATCGACACGGGATCGTCCATCACCGTGCCCGTGGGCGCACCGGCCCTTGGACGCATCCTCAACGTGCTCGGCGAGCCCGTCGACGACGGCGCGCCGATTCCGGCCGATGCCGAGCGTTGGCCCATCCACCGCAAGCGCCCCGACTTCGTCAACCTCGAGCCCAAGACGGAAGTCTTCGAAACGGGCATCAAGGTCGTCGACCTCGTCGCCCCGTTCGTGAAGGGTGGCAAGATTGGTCTCTTCGGCGGCGCCGGCGTAGGCAAGACGGTCATCATTCAGGAGCTCATCAACAACGTCGCGAAGGGACACGGTGGTAAGTCCGTGTTCTGCGGCGTGGGTGAGCGTACGCGCGAAGGCAACGACCTCTATCTGGAATTCCAGGAAGCCGGCATTCTCGATAAGGTCGCGCTCATTTACGGGCAGATGAACGAGCCGCCAGGAGCGCGTCTGCGCGTGGCGCTCGCGGGTCTTACGGTTGCCGAGTACTTCCGCGACCAGGAGAACTCCGACGTGCTCGTGTTCGTCGACAACATCTTCCGCTTCACGCAGGCTGGTTCGGAAGTGTCGGCGCTGCTCGGACGTATGCCGTCGGCCGTAGGCTACCAGCCCACGCTGGCCACCGAGATGGGTGAGTTGCAGGAGCGCATTACCTCCACGCGCAACGGTTCCATCACGTCGGTGCAGGCCATCTACGTGCCTGCCGACGACCTTACGGACCCGGCGCCGGCCACGGCCTTCGCGCACCTCGATGCCACGGTCGTACTCAACCGTAAGATCACCGAACTCGGCATCTACCCCGCCGTCGATCCGCTCGACTCCACGTCACGCATTCTGGACGCGCAGTATGTGGGGGAGCGCCACTACACGGCCGCGACCACCACGCAGCGCATCCTGCAGCGTTACAAGGAGCTCCAGGACATCATCGCCATTCTCGGCATGGACGAGCTTTCGGAAGACGACAAGAAGATCGTCGGCCGTGCCCGTCGCCTGCAGCGTTTCATGTCGCAGCCGTTTGCCGTGGCCGAGCAGTTCACGGGCATCCCCGGCAAGTACGTGAAGCTCGAGGAGACCATCTCCAGCTTCGAGCGTATCTGCGCCGGTGAGTTCGACCATCTCCCCGAGCAGGCCTTCTTCATGGCCGGCGGCGTGGAAGACGTGGTGGCCAACGCCAAGAAGCTCCAGGGCTAAGTCGTGAGCGATTCTCTCAAGGTGTCGGTGATCTCGCCCGAGCGTGTGCTGTACGAAGGCACCGCGCGTGGCGTGATTGCCCCCGCGTTCGACGGCGAAATTGGCATCCTGCCGATGCACGCGCCGCTCATGACGCTGCTGGGGCGCGGCACTCTGCGCGTTGACACCGCGGGAGGCGAGCAGCGCTTCCAGGTCAATGGTGGCTTCCTGCAGATCGTCGACGATTCCGTTCGTGTGGTAACCGAACAGGCCGACGTGGCGTAAGCCCGTCTCCTGTTCGTCGCTGGAAAGAGACAGGTAGTAACAGGTCCGCGCCCCACGTGAGGCGCGAGTGTCGCCGCGGGGTTCGTCGTGCAGGACGGTGCCCGACGAACCACCGCGACGACCGGACAACACCCTGTGTCGAATGCACACCAGTCTGCGGCCAACCGCACGACTGGTGTGTTTTTTATTCACGGTACTGAGATGCCTTGGGATGAAGCGCGCATTCGCTTCACCGTTTGTCACGCATGAAGAAATCTTCGTCCCCAGTGGGACGAAGCTGCAACGATGGAAATGTTTACGGCGTAGGAGGGGGACACCCCCGGTGCTCCGCCGCCTCATTCGCACAGCGCGGAGCGCAGCGTGTCTGCTCGCGTCATCCACTGCTCCCCATGTCACTTCGTGTTGCCGTACTCGGTCAGCTTCCCGACGCACTGCTCGCGCAGCTCGCCGAACTGACCACCTCGCTCGATCTGGTCATCCTCGGGCAGGCGCCCGATGTGCGCGCCGCCACGGCCTCGTTGATGCACCCGCTGCCAGACATCGCCGTGGTGTCCACCACGTTCGCCGACAGCTCAGGCTTCGCATTCATGCGCGCCCTGCCCGCCGCACAGCGGCCGGTGGGGCTCGTGTTCGTAGGCACGCGTGACGAAGACGCCGTGACTGCCTTCGAGTTGCAAGCCACCGACTTCGTGCTGTGGCCGGCTGCCCATGGCCGAGTGCACGATGCCATGGGCCGCGCACGGCAGCAGGTGCTCCAGCTTGCGCTGCTCCGCACCGCCGACGAGTTGCAGCGGCTCATCGCCGAAGTGGGCGCGTCGGGCAGCGCCGATCTGTCGGCACTCTTTCGCGCCCGCCTTGGCAACGGCGCCAATGGTGCCAACGGCCAAACGGCGAACGGCGACGGGCACGCGCCCGACGCGGGGCGGAAGCGTCGCGCCATTGGTGGCGCCGCCACTGGAACACTTGTCGCCTCGTCGCCGTGGCGTGCCAACGGGCGGAGTGCCGAGCACAGTGCGACAGCGCGTTCGCGTGACGGGCAGGACGAAGGTGTGCTCGATCTTTCGCAGGAAGACGGCGGCCGCGGCGGCAACGAGGTCAGGCCATTGCGGGTGCTCGTACGCGAAGGGCGTCGCACGCGCTTCGTGCCACTGGCTGATGTCGATTGGTTCGAGGCCGACGGCAACTACATCCGCGTACACACTGGCGGCGAGAAGTACCGCACGCGCGGCACCATCACCGCCATCGAGTCGGCGCTCGACCCTCGGCAGTTCGTGCGCATTCACCGCCGTATCGTGGTGAACATGGACCGTGTGCGCGAAATGAGTCCGTTGCCCGGTGGCGACGGGCTGCTCGTGCTCGGTGACGGCTCCACGTTGCGGCTGTCGCGGACATATCGTTCGCGCGTGCGCTAAGTCACCAACTCCACCGCTCGAGACTGGAAAACCCCGGGCCACGGATCACCGTGCCGCCCGGGGTGGTAGTAGCCACGGTCGAATCAGGCTAATGTGTGGCCTGACCTTTCCTCTTCTTCAGGAGATCGTGGCATGGCCTGTTCGTCGTGGCGTCGTCTGTCTTCCGCCGGCATTGCCGCTCTGACGCTCACCGTTGGGGCTTCGCTGGCGCCGCTGTCGGCCGTCGAGGCGCAGGCGTACAACTATCCCTCCATGCAGACGCCGCGCGCCAGTTCGCGCGACTACACGGCGGGCATCGTGGGTGGAGCCGGCACCAGCTTCCTGTTCCAGTGGCGTGAGGGCGCCGGCAAGGGGCTGCATTGGCAGCTCGACGCCGGCTTCGCCGATCCGGAGGGTGGCGTCGATCCGCTGCTCTTCGTGGGTGGAGGGCTCGGCAAGGAACTCACGCAGGCCCGCGCCGACCAGCCGCTCGACGTGCTTTTCACGGCCGGGGTGGGGGCAGCCTTCGGCGGTAACGCCACCGTGTTCCGCGTGCCGCTCGGGGTAAGCGTGGGGCACACTTTCGAGCTCGATCAGGGCATGTCGCTCACGCCGTACGTGCATCCCCGGTTGTCCATCGATGCCTGCGGCAGCTGCGGGCGCAACCGCGACTCGCGCACCAACCTCAGCGCCAACTTCGATGTGGGCGGCCTGTGGCAGGTGAACCCCAATTTCGGCGTGCGCGTGGCGGCTTCGTTCAGCGGCTCCGACCTCGTGGGCACCGACGAAACTGTGGGTATCGGCTTCACCTGGACCCCGGTCGCCCTGGCGCGGCGCTGAGTCGCGGGCCGAGGGCGCTGCAATGCGGGCGGAACCGTTAGTTTCCGCTCGTCATGACCACCGTCCTCGGCATCTCCGCCTTCTTTCACGATAGCGCCGCGTGTCTTGTACGCGACGGCGTGGTCGTGGCAGCGGCCTCCGAAGAGCGGTTCACGCGACGCAAAGGTGATGCGGCGTTTCCGGCTGAAGCGGCCGCGTGGTGTCTCAAGGTCGGCAACCTTTCGGCCAACGCGCTCGACGCGGTGGCCTTCTACGAAAAGCCCATCCAGCATCTCGATCGCCTGTTCGAGAGCTGGCTGTACACGGCGCCACGAGGCTGGCGCGCCTTTTTGAAAGGCGGTCCGCTGTGGGCCCGCGAGAAACTCGACCTCGACGGCGCCATTCGGCGTGGACTGGGCGGGTACCAGGGAAAGTTGCTCTGGTGCGAACATCACGAGTCGCACGCCGCTAGCGCGTTCTTTCCGTCGCCCTTCGAGCGGGCCGCCGTGCTCACCATCGATGGCGTGGGCGAATGGGCCACCGCCACCATGGGCATCGGCCACGGGCCTTCGCTGCAGCTCACGCATGAGCTCCGCTACCCTGACTCGCTCGGCCTGCTGTATTCGGCGTGTACGTATCAGGCCGGCTTCAGGGTGAACAGTGGCGAGTACAAGCTCATGGGGCTCGCGCCGTACGGCACGCCGCGCTACGTGAACACCATCCTCGAGCACCTCGTTGACCTGCGCGACGACGGCTCGTTTCGGTTGCATCTCGAGCCGTTCAGCTTCGTCGATGGGCTCACCATGACGAACGCGCGGTTCGACGCACTCTTTGACGGTCCGCCGCGCGCGCCGGAAAGCCCTATAACAACGCGCGACAAGGATCTCGCGGCATCGGTGCAGGCCGTGACCGAAATGATCGTGCAGCGCATGGTGCGCACGGTCACGCGCGAGCAGGAGTGCCGCAATGTGTGTCTCGCGGGCGGCGTGGCGCTCAATGCGGTAGCCAACGGCACACTGCGGCGCGACAAGCTGGTAGACAACCTGTGGGTGCAGCCGGCCGCGGGTGATGCCGGCGGTGCACTGGGCGCCGCACTGCTGGCGTGGCACCGGTGGTTCGGCGGAGACCGCAAGGCCAACGGCACCACCGACGGAATGCACGGGGCGCTGTTGGGGCCGCAGTTCAGCGACGACGAAATCGAAGCAGCGCTCACCGCCGATGGTGCACGGTTCGAGCGCCTTGGTCGCGCCGGCGTGGTGCAACGTACTGCGGAGTGGCTGGCCAATGGCCGCATCGTGGGATGGTTTGACGGCGCCATGGAATTCGGGCCGCGTGCACTGGGGGCGCGCTCCATTCTGGCCGACCCGCGACCTGCCGATATGCAGCAGCGGCTCAACGCTCACATAAAGCTGCGCGAAGGCTTCCGCCCCTTTGCACCGGTGGTCCTCGCCGAGCGCGCGGCGGAGTATTTCGAGCACATACAGGGCGACGAATCACCGTACATGCTGCAGGTCGTGCCGGTACGCCGTGAGGCGCCACCGTTACCCGCCATCACGCACCGCGACGGTTCGGCGCGTGTGCAAACGGTTACCGCTGATCGTACGCCGGGGTTGCACGCCGTGCTTACGGCATTCGCCGAGCGCACGCAATGTCCGGTGCTGGTCAACACCAGCTTCAACATTCGTGGCGAGCCGGTGGTGCACACACCATCGCAGGCGTTCGCCTGTCTCATGCGCACCGAGATCGATGCGTTGGCCATTGGCCCGTTCTTTGTGGAGCGGGCATTGCAGCCGCTGCTGGGCGACGCGCGTTGGAACATCACCTTGGAGCCCGATTGATGGGCCAGCACTCGGTACAGGTTCCCAAAGCGGGCCCGTCACCACGAAAGTTCGGCCTCACCATTGGCCCGCTGCTCCTGGTGGTCGCGGCGTTCGTGGCGTGGCGCGGTCACACGGTGCAGGCGCAGATCATCGAGGCTGTTGGTGGCACGCTCCTGCTGCTGGGGGTCGTGTTCCCGCGACTGTTGGCGCCGGTATTGCGCGCATGGATGGCGCTGGGGCACGCCATGGGACTCATCATGACCCCGATCATTTTCACCGTACTGTGGTGGGTAGCGTTCGTACCGGTGGGGTTTGTGCGGCGCACCGTTTCACGTAGCCCACTCGCCCGTGACCCGCGCGCAGCCACCTACTGGGCCGCACGCGCCCCCCGCAGCGACGACGCGGTGCGAGCCTCGCTCGAACGACAGTTCTGACCCGACCACATCCATGACGATCATCCGCGAACTCTTCGCGTTTCTGCGCGTGAACAAGAAGCTGTGGCTGCTGCCCATCGTGCTGGTGTTCGTGGCCCTGGGCGCGCTGGTCGTGCTGGCGCAAGGTTCGGTGTTGGCGCCGCTCATCTACTCCATCTTCTGAGTCGCAACGTTCATGGCGAAGGCTTCTGCTGCGGTGCCGCACAAAACATCTGCGTCGCGAACCCGATGGTTTGCCGCCTTTGCGCTGGCGCTGCCGTTCGTGCTCTTCGGCGCCATCGAACTTGCCGCACGCGCGCTGTGGCCGGCCGGTGCGCTGCCGTTGTTCGTCTCGGCGCCGGCAGGCAATGGGGCCTGGCTCATGGCCAACCCCGTGGTGGCGGCGCGCTGGTTCCCTGGCGAAGCAAGTCCACCGGCTCCCAACGGCGAGTTCTTTCGCGCCGAGAAGGCCGCCAACGGATTCCGTGTGTTCGTGCTGGGCGAATCGTCGGCGCAGGGGTTTCCGTATCCGCGCACGGGCTCGTTCGCGCGGCTGCTCGACGCGGCGCTTTCCGACGCGCTCCCCGACCGCGAAGTGGAAGTCATTACGCTCGGCATTGCTGCCACGAACAGCTACGCCATGCTCGACATCGTGCCAGAAGTGCTCGCACAGCGCCCCGACGCGGTTTTGTACTACGGCGGGCACAACGAATACGTCGGCGCCCTCGGCGCCGGTTCATCCATCAAGCTCGCCTCGAGCCCCGCGCTCACGCGACTGTTCGTGCAGCTGCAACATCTGCGCTCGGTGCGCGCCCTCAATCGCTGGGTGGCACAGCGCCAGGCCCGCCGTGCTGGAGAGGGCCGCGGTGCCGTTGATCCGGCGGCGGCGAGTTTCATGGAGTCGGTCACAAGCGGGCGTGACATTGTGTTTGGGGATGCCATGTACCGCACGGGCGCGCAGCAGTTCGAAGAGAATCTCGTGCGCATTGTGCAGGTCATCACCGGGGCCGGTGTTCCCATATACGCGGCGTCGGTGCCCAGCAACGTGCGCGACCAAACGCCGTTCGCCGCCGCCGGCAATGCGGCGGCGCGGGCCACCTTCGACTCGGCGAACGCCGCACTGGCGGCCGGAGACAGCGCGGCGGCACGCGCGCGATTCGTGCGTGCCCGCGATCTCGATGTCGTGCGCTTCCGCGCGCCATCGGCGTTCGACAGTGTGGTGCGACGCGTGGTGCAACAGGCGGGGCCGCTCGCGCACTACGTCCCCGTGAGCGAAGCGTTCGCGGCGGCGGCGGTGGTCGGCGCGCCGGGTTATGACCTGTTCCTCGAACACGTGCACCCCAATCGCGCCGGCGTGCGACTCATCACTGACCGCTTTCTGCATACCCTGCTGCGGGAAGCCCCCGAGCGCGTGGCATTCAACAGCACGCGACTGCAACCCATGGAGACGTACGAAGCGCGCGTGGCCGTAACCCCCTTCGATGAGCGCGTGGCACATCATCGCGTTTCGGCGTTGGCGGCACGCTGGCCCTTCGTGCCACTCGACCGTCAAGGTGATTATCGTGGCGCGTACCTCCCCACCAATGCAGCGGATACGCTGGCGTTTCTCGTGGCCGGAGGCGCCCGCCCGTGGGAGTTCGCCAAGCTGGAGCTGGCGCGGCGTCTGGAGAGCGGTGGGGACACCACGCAAGCGGTAGCCGAATACGTTGGCTTGGCCGGCGACCAGTTCATCTTCGCCGAACCGCATGCGTTGGCAGGGGCCGCGCTGTTCCGGGCCCGGCGCTTCGCCGAGGCCGATGCCCAGTTCGCGCAGGCGTACAACCTCGCGCCCAGTGCCGAGCTGGCCCTGGTGCGTGCCCAAATTGCCGGTGGCCGTCAGGAGTGGAGCGAGGCCGTGCAACAGCTGGAACTGGCGCGCCGTTTCGATCCCGCGCGCGCTGACATTCTGTACCAATTGGCACTGGCCCAGTCGCTCGCGGGCAACCTGCCGGCGGCGCAGGAAACCGCCCGGCTGTTGCAACGGTCCAATCCACAGTACCCCCAGCTGCCGAAGCTCTTGAGCACGCTGGGGGTTCGCTGACCGCGACCTTGCCAGCAGGCGGCCAAGGCGGTTTGGTACAGTGTGCCCGAGGTTGAAGGGCAAGCCGTCGCTTCATCCCCCCAGAGGTCATCTCATGCCTGCCTCGATGCTGGCCTTCGCGCTAGCCGCCCTCTTTTGGTTTGTGCCGCCGAGTGCGGCGTTCGGGCAAACCGGAGCGGTGCGGGGCGTGGTGCGTGACGAGCGGGGGGCGCCCGTCGTGAGCGCCGAGGTCCAGTGGTTGCCGGCGGGGCCCGTGGTGCGCACCCGGGAAGACGGCACGTTCCAGCTGGGCGGTGCGCCGGTTGGCCGAGTCGCGGTCCGTGCTCGTCGCATTGGGTATCTGCCCATACAGCGCGAAGTCACGGTGACCGATGGTGGCACGGCCAGCGTCATCCTGCTGTTGCCACGCGCACCGCAGCAGATGGCCGTGCTCAGTGTGAACGCGCGCCGCGAACCGTCAGACGGGCGGCTGGCAGGGTTTCGAGAACGGGCCGAGGCCAAGCGTGGTGGCCACTACATCACGCGCGACAAGATCGAACAGACCGGCAACCGCAGTCTCATCGATGCGTTCCGTGGAATACCGGGCATTCGGTTCGGTGCGCCGTTGCGCGGGAATACCGGGCGGCAAATCCGCTTCCGTTCGAACGGGTGCCCGCCGGTGGTGTTCATTGATGGGTTCGCCGCCACCGCTGCCGACTTCGACTTCGAGTCGATCGATCTCAACATGGTCGAAGGGATCGAGATGTATCCCTCGTCGAGTTCAGTGCCGCCCGATCTCATGGCGTCGCGCGGCCTTGAGCAGTGTGGCGTGGTGGCCATTTGGTCGCGTCCGGTGCCGCCGCGGCCACCCAAATCACGCAGCACAGAGGAACGCCGTGCCGAACTCGTGCAAGAGTTGACCGCTGGCAAGGTGCTCACCGCCGAGCAGGTAGACGAGCAGGCGGCGCTCACCAATGGCGACCTCGACGTGGTATATCCGGAGGCGCTCTGGCGCACGGGCGTGGATGGCACGGCCACGGTCGAGTTCGTCGTCGACGATCGTGGCCGCATCGACTGGGGCACGTTGATTGTGGTGTCGGCCACCGAACAGGCTTTTGGTCGAGCCGTGGTGGAGGCGTTGGTGCCTACCCGGTGGGCGGCCGCCACGAAAGCCCGGAAGCCCGTGGCCCAGCTCATGGTGCTCACCATCGAGTTCACGCACCGACCGCCGGCGGGTGACCGACCACAGTGATATTCGGCACTCGCGCTAACGGGAAGCCGCAAATCCGTCAAGCGACAGTGACAACGGCGTGTTGGCAGAGTGTCAGCACATAGGGACGAATGACATTGCGCGCGGTTCCGGCAGAACATTAGGTTCCCGCTGCTTGTGTAGACTTCGTCACGAAACTCCCCACAAAAGTTACGGTGACGGGTCGGTGGACGGCGGTGTTGTAGGGATATCCGAACTGATTGTGTTGTCGCTCCGGCGATGATGCCGTTCGTCCGGTCCCCCCACAGGACCGTCCGTAACTCCCCCCTAGAAGAGGACAACAGATGGGAAGCGCACAGTCGGCAATGCGCGTGCTGCGTTCAGCAGCCGGTATTGCTCTCCTGCTGTCGCCGATGGCCGCTGCGCATGCGCAGGCCGTCATCCGCGGCACGGTGACCACCCAGGGTAACGGAGCGCCGATTCCGGCGACCGTGGCCATCCAGACGATGGGGCTCTCCTCCATCGCGACCGAACAGGGTCGTTACTCCCTCACCATTCCGGCTGGCCGCGCCACCGGGCAGCAGGTCGTCGTTACGGCCCGCTTCATCGGCTACACGCCGCTCAGCAAGACGATCACGCTGACGAACTCGGCGCAGACGCTCGACTTCGAACTCAAGAGCGATCCGTTCCGCCTCAACGAAGTCGTCGTCACGGGTACCGCCGACGGCCAGTCGGTGAAGAAGCTGCCCTTCTCGGTGGCACGCGTTTCGTCCGAGCAGCTCAGCAACGTTCCCGCCTCGTCGCCGGTGGCGGCGCTCGCCGGCAAGGTGGCCGGTGCCCGCGTGGCGCTTGGTGTCGGTAACCCCGGCGCTGCGCCCGCCATCCGTCTCCGTGGTTCAACCAACCTCGGCGTTGGCGGCTCCTCGCCGCTGATCATCGTCGACGGCGTCATCACGCGCTTCTCGCTCGCCGACATCGACGCGCAGGACATCGAGAGCATTGAAGTGCTCAAGGGTGCTGCCGCCTCGGCCTTCTACGGCTCCGACGCTGCCAACGGCGTGCTCTCCATCACCACCAAGCGTGGTAAGGACATCAAGGACGGCCAGACGCGTGTGTCGGTGCGTTCGGAATTCGGTAGCTCGGGCATCAACAAGTGGGTGCCGCTCAACGAGTTCCACAATTTCACGCTCAACCCCGACGGTTCGATTCTCACGAACTCGAACGGTGCGCGTCCGCTTGACGGCATCATCGCCGACAATCCGTACCCCACCACGGGCGAAGGCCGCTACCGCAACCAGCTCAAGGAGTGGTTGACGGGTGGTGAGTTCTACTCGAACAACGTGCAGGTGGGTTACCGTCGTGGTGGCACCAACCTGAACAGCTCGTTCACGTCGGATCACAACGCCGGTGTCATTCCGTTCCGTTCGGGCCAGTTCCGTCAGTCGGCTCGCGCGAACGTTGACCAGCAGATCAACAGCAAGACCGACTTCGGTACCTCGGTTACGTACTCGATCAACCGCAACGACTACGATCCGAACGACAGCCAGGGTTGGTTCGCGCTGCTGCAGGCGCCGCCCGACCTCGACCTGACGCGTCCGAACGGTGCCAACGACCCCATCGAGTTCAACCCGGTGCTGCCGTCGTGGGCCGCCAACGCGCGTGGCAACCCGCTCTACGGTCTCAAGAACCAGGGCCTCGAAATTCGTCGTGAGCGTTTCCTCGGTTCGGCGAACCTGCGCTACCGCCCCACCGATTGGCTCCGCCTTGAAGGTTCGTACGGCACCGACCGCTCCAATACGGGCAGCCAGTCGTACAACTTCAAGGGCTTCCTGAACTCGTCGGGTCTCCCGACGGACGGTAGCTTGGCGCTTGGCACCGGTGTGAACGTCGCCGAAAACATCCAGGGTAACGTCATCGCGACGAAGCTCTTCTTCGGCAACCTGCAGTCCACCACGCGCGCCACGTACCTGCTCGAAAAGCAGACCAACAACAGCTTCTCGGCATCGGGTAGCGTGCTGACCGTGGTTGGCGTACCTGACCTCGACGTGGTTGATCCACTCAACAACGCCGTCGGCTCCAGCCGCACCACGCGCAACGCGCAGAACTACTTCATCTCGCAGGCCTTCGACTTCAAGGACAAGTACGTCGCCGACTTCCTCGTGCGTCGTGACGCCTCGTCGCTCTTTGGTTCGGCGACGCGCTGGGCGAGCTTCTACCGCATGTCCGGTTCGTGGCGCTGGAACGAAGACCTCAAGATCCCCGGCGTGCAGGAAGGCCGTCTCCGCGCCTCGCGCGGTACCGCCGGTCTCCGCCCGGGCTTCTTCGACCAGTACGAGACGTACTCGGTGTCGCAGGGTCAGATCAGCAAGGCGCAGCTCGGTAACCGCAACCTGAAGCCGGCTACGCAGACCGAAGACGAATACGGCCTCAACGTCACGTTCCTCGACAAGTTCGACGCCGAGCTCGTGTACGCGGCCCGTAAGACCGAAGACGCGTTCCTGAGCATCCCGCTCTCGCTCGCGCAGTCGGGTGGTTTCGTGTCGCAGGTGCAGAACGCCGCCACGGTGTCGGCCAAGACGTGGGAATTCTCGCTCCAGACCCGTCTGTATGATGGCAAGGATGTGAGCTACTCCGTCGGCCTCACGGGCGATCGCACCCGTCAGCGCATCGACAAGCTCGGCCGCGCGCCGTTCCGCGTGAACGCGGGTGGTCAGAGCCAGAACGTCTTCTTCTACAAGGAAGGCGAGCCCCTCGGCATCATCTACGGCAAGAAGTGGCTCCGCAGCATGGACGAAGTGGCGCAGCAGGGCCTCGACGCCAACCTCTATACCGTCAACAGCGACGGCTACGTGGTGCTCAAGAGCCGCCTCGGTACGGGCTCGGAAGCTCCGGTCGCATTCAAGGATGCCAAAGGCAGCGACCAGGTGGTCATTGGTGACGTGAACCCTGACTTCTCGTTCGGCTTCACGCAGAACCTCCGCTTCAAGAACCTCTCGGTGTATGCACTCATCGACGGCGTGAAGGGCGGCGACCTGTACAACTTCACCAAGCAGTGGATGTATCAGGACGGCCGCCACGGCACGCAGGGTCAGGGCAACCGCCCCGAAGCCGATCGTCGTCCGCTCGCCTGGTACTCGGGCGGTCTGTACGACGGCCTGAACGCCAACTCGCACTTCGTCGAGAACGGCGGCTACGCCCGTCTGCGCGAACTCAGCGTGGCGTACCAGTTCACGCCGAACCTCCTGCGCAAGGTTGGCATCAGCGGCCTGTCGAACGGCTTCAAGTTCTCGGTCGTTGGTCGTAACCTGCTCACGTGGACGAACTACACGGGCTTCGACCCGGAAGCGACGTCGGGTGGTGACTTCAACTTCCGTATCGACGGCTTCCGCTACCCGAATTTCCGCACGGTCACGGCGATGATCGACGTGTCGTTCTGATCCTGCTGATCACACTACGGAGAACATTTGTGAAGACTCGTATCCTTCGCTCGATGCTGGCGCCCGCCGCGATGTTGTCTGTCGCGGCCTGCGCCGAGCTCGAGATCACGAACACGAACAACCCCGACATCACGCGCGCGCTCGCCAGCCCGTCTGACGTGGCCAAGATCGCCAAGTCGTCGTTGAACAGCTGGTACCTCGCTTCGACGTACTACGAGCCGTACATGATGCTGCAGATCACGGCTGACGCCGCGACTGGCAACTTCGGCAACTTCGGCATGCGCTTCAACAACCTTGAGCCGCGCATTGCCTACAACAACAACTCGGCCGGCTCCGACGCGCAGGTTACCGTGCGTCCGTGGGACGACAACTACTCGGCGCTTGGCGCTGCCAACGACGCCCTCCGGGCGATCGCGGGTGGTGTCACGATTCCGGGGGCCAACGGCAACGATCAGGCCAAGTCGGCGGCCATGTTCGCGCAGGCCGCCGCACTGTCGAACCTCGCCATGATTTTCGACAAGGCGTTCGTCGTTACTGAGGGAACCGACCTGAACCAGGCACCGGAACTCCTGCCGTACACGCAGGTGCGCGACTCGTCGCTCAAGGTGTGGGATGCGCTCATCACGCTGACCAACGGCAAGACGTGGTCGTGGGATGCCGACGTGTTCCCCATCACGGCGGCGCAAACGGCGGCCAACATCAACCGCATCGCCAACACCATGGCGGCGCGTACGCTGATGCTTTCGGCCCGTACCGGTGCCGAGAACACGGCCACCAACTGGCAGCGCGTGCTGGCCTACGCCGACAAGGGCATCACCGGCAACGGCCTCACCAGCTTCGATGTGTCGACCGTCTCCGACGGTGGCAATCTGTGGTACGACTACATCAAGCTCTACGGCAACCTCGATTCGTGGACGCGTGTTGACCAGCGTGTGATCAACCGCATGGCCCCGAACGTTCCGGCCAAGTACGCCGGTACGCCGATCGCACCGCAGCCGCTCGACAACCGCCTCGGAGTAGCCAACCTCCCGTGCGCGGCCAACCCGACGAACTGCCTGGCCGGCGTCACGAAGGACTACGTCTACCTCGGCACCGTCATCGGTGACCCGGCGCGTGGTATCTTCATGCAGTCGCCGTACTACCATGCCCGCTATCGCGACGTGTCGTTTGCCTTCAACACGTCCACGCACACGGGCAAGCCGCAGGTGTACATCCTGGCCGCCGAAAACGATCTCATGATCGCCGAAGCGCTGGCTCGTACCGGTGGTGACCTCAGCCGCGCGGCGTCGCTGGTCAACAAGACCCGCGTAACGCGTGGTGGTTTGGCGCCGGTTGCGGCCAATGCCGCAGCCATCCTCGAGGCCATCAACTACGAGCGCGACATCGAGCTCCTCAACACGAACGGTCTCTCGCTGTTCGATCGTCGTCGCCTCGAAGGGCTGCAGGCTGGCACGGCTCGCCAGCTCCCCATCCCGGCAAAGGAACTCGAGACCCTGCGTCTCCCCATCTACACGTTCGGCGGCTGATCGCCTGGCGGTAGGATGAAACAAAAGAGCCCCGGCGAGAAATCGCCGGGGCTCTTCTGTTTCAGATGATGCGTTCGAGCACTTCTCGCCGCTCTGCCCGCAACTTCGCTACTTCTTGTCTTCCATGAGCTTCAGGTTCGAGCAGGCAATCACGTTTTCGAGCCCCGTACCACCCCGATACACGTTTACGTGGATGGCGCCGGAACTGGCCGGAATGGCTAACTGCATCTCGGGAATGTCGAGTTCACCGCGACCGTTGGTACTGGTCTCGATGCCCTGAAACTGCGCGATGGGCATGAACGGTACCGAGCCGCTCCCGCAACGGCCGGGGTTCACCGACCACTGCAGAATCTCCGTCTGGTTGAGGCTCGTGTTGATCATGAGCGTCACCTTGGAGCGGTCGGTGCTTTCGCGGAACACGATCTTCACGTTGCCGAAGATTCGCTGCGATCCGCGCATGCCCATACCACCGGACGCCTGCTGGATGGGCCGGAACTGCCCCTCGTACGCGCGCGCCTGAGTGACCTTCACGGAGTCTTGCGCCCAAGCCGTAGGGGCGGCGCCGCAGAGGGCGATACCAGCGAGCAGAGCGGGCAAGCGAACATTGCGAGACATGAGGGTGCTCCTGAACTGGGTAGGGGAGGGCCCGGCGCGCAGCGCATTGTTGCGCGGAGGGGACGCTGTAAAATAACCCGCGCGAGCCACTTCGTTTCAGCCCGTTCGGCCGGTCCGCCGCGCATCAAGCAGCAGGGCCACGCTGCGCTCGGTGGCCCCGCGCTCGTGTGCCACAATCTCGCGGGCGGCTTCGCCGGCAACGCGGCGTGGCTGTCCGTTCTGCAGGAGCTCGTGCATGGCGCTCACGCACTCGGCCATATCGTGTACACAGCGCGCACCGCCGGCTGCCAACAACAGGCCGGCTTCGCGGCTCATACCATGCCCAGGGCCAAAGAGTACCGGAGCACCAAACGCCGCCGGCTCTATGGCAGAGTGCAGTCCCGCGCGGTGAAAGCCACCGCCCACGAACGCGACATCGGCGTGCGCATACAAGTCGCCGAGCACGCCCACACGGTCTATCACCACCACGTCGGCATTATTTGCCTCATGGTCGCTTGCGTTATCGTCGCGTGCGGCGTTGGCAGATGCGGCGTTGGCACGAGCGGCTTCAGCCTCGCTCAACGTTGCCACCCGAAGGCCGCTGCGCTTGGCCCACGCCAACAGAGGCTCCACATGCGCGGCCGTGGGCTCGTGCGGCGCCACCATTATTCGGGCGCTGGGCATACTGGCACGTAGCTGCTCCCACGCCGGTAGCAGCACCGCTTCGTCGGCTGGCCATGTGGAGCCTGCCACCAACGTGGGGCGACTGCTAGACGTGGCCACCATGTGCGGCAACGTATGGTCTACCTGCTGTGCGCGCTGCCACACCTGATCGAAGCGCGTATCGCCAGTATGCCGAATGTTGGCTTGTGACACTCCAAGCTCTACCAACCGGTTGCCGTGCTCGGCGTCGATCACGCCAACTAGCGATAATGCGGCGTAGGCATCGTGCAGCAATGCCCGCGACAGCATACCCCGACGTCCCGACGACTCGGCGAGCGTGGCGCTCAGCATGAGCACGGGTATGCCTCTACGCGTGGCGCGCTCCACGAGCACCGGCCACACATCGAGCTTGACGAACACCAGCATGCTCGGGCGCACGGCATCGAGCAGCGCGTCCATGTCGGCCGCTGAGTCGAACGGCAAATAGCCGGTGATGTCGGCGCCAATGCTCGCGGCGAACTTCTCTGCACTCGGCGAGAAGTACGAATACGCCAGTTGCGCCTCGGGCCACGCCGCACGAAGTGCGTGTGCTACCGGTCGCGCCTGCAACCCTTCGCCAACCGACGGCGCGTGCATCCACACGAGTGGGCGAGCCATGTCTCGCATGGCTGCCGCGCTACGCTGCCATCGGGCCACGATGTCGTGACGCGCCTGCACGGAGCGCCAGATTTTGTTGGGCGACGGTGACCCGCTACCCGCCACGGCCGCAGCGGCGCGCGCGGCGGCCACAGTGGCCGCGTACAGCGGACGGAGCGGCGCACGCATGGGAGTGCCGCGGCTCAGCGCTGCGGCGCGCCCTTGGCCGACTTGGCCACCACCAGCGCGGTATCGATGGCTTTGCGGAAATCCTTGTACGGCATGGCGCCCTGCACGAGGAAGCTGCCCACAATGAACGACGGCGTGGATTGCACGCCGGCCTGGTTGGCCTGCGCAATGTCGTTGGCCACCAGCGACGCAATGGGCGCCGACACGCGGCATTGATCGAAGGCCGGCACGTCGAGCGCGAGGTCTTTGGCAAGGCGTGACAGCAGCGGCGAAACGTCGCTCATGCCACGCGCCGTACCGAAGTTGGCGAAGAGTCCGTCGGCATATTCCCAGAACTTGCCTTGCACGCCAGCACACAACGACGCCTGCGCCTGCGCGCGCGCGTGCGGATGAATGCTTTCCAGCGGCAGGTGCATGTACGCAAAGCGGATCTTGCCGGGATCGATGTAATCGCGCTTGAGCTTCGCCATCGACGAATCGTGCCACTGCTTGCAGTACGGGCACTGGAAGTCGCTGATCATCACCACCCACATGGCGTTCTCGGGGCCGAGCAAACGGCTCTTGTCGGCCTTCTGCATGACCACCATGCCCGGGTCGCCGGTGTTGGCCGTTGCAGCCGGCGTCGCCGTGGCAGGAGCCGAAGCCGGGTTTCCACTGGCCGTCGGCGTTGCCGCCGTTGCCGTCGAACCAGCCGCATCGGCCTTGCCGCACGCCATAGCGGCGAACGACAGGGCAAGGAGCGCCGCAGCGCGCAGAACTCGAGGTGTCCGGACCATACCTGAAGCCTAGCTATTCCGGTCCCTCGGCGCACGGGGCAGCAGGCGGTGCGGTGCTGAGTTGGGTCAACTTCCAAGAGAACAACCAAGGCAGCCGAGGCAGCGGAGGCAGCGGAGGTTGTCAGGCACCATTCAAGAAATCCCCATCGAGGCATCACCCAATCCCTCGGCTGCCTCCGCTGCCTCGGCTGTGCTCTTGGACGTTCCGATGCGTCGCCGAGGTTTCTGAATGACACCAAATGCCGACTCGCGCGGTATAGATGATATGATTCCCCCGTGCGAAAACACGTGACTCACGCCACCCCTCGTACACATCGCCTGCGGCGCACGGTGCTGGCCGTGGCGAGCGCCCTGCTGCTGTTCGTGCCCTCGCGTGGCCAGGCGCAGGCACCGGCATTGCCGCAGCCCGTGGGCTACGTCAACGACTTCGCCAACGTCATTCCGGCCGAAGCCGAGCAGCGCCTGACCATGCTGGCGGAGCGGCTCAATGCCGCCACTCGTGGCGACATGGTGGTGGTGACGCTCCCCGACCTCGGCGGACGGCCAGTTGAAGAGGTGTCGCTGCGGCTAGGGCGCGAGTGGAAGATTGGCGCCGACGCCCAAATCGGCGACGCCGCCCGCAACGCCGGCGTGGTCATCCTCATCGTGCCCAAGGAAACCGCAGCCGATGGGCGTGGGCGCTGCCGCATTGAAACGGGGCAGGGGGCCGAGGGCTTCCTGACCGATGCCACCGTGGCGTCGATTTGCCGGGAGCAGACCGAGCGCTTTCGGGCGCAGGACTATGCCGGCGCCATCGAGTCCATCGCGTTTGGGGTGGCCGACCGCTACGCCGCCGCGTTCAACGTCACGCTCGATGGTCAGCCGAGGGAAGTGCGGCGCACGCGTGGAAGCCGCGGCGACGACGGCGGTTTTCCCATCGTGCTGGTCATCATCATCATCCTGTTCCTCCTCAGCTCGTTCGGCGGACGTCGACGCCGAGGGTGCGTCGGGTGCATTCCCATCCCCATTCCCGGCCCCACCATTTACACCGGCGGCTCGAGCGGCTGGGGTGGCGGTGGCTTTGGCGGCGGCAGTATCGGCGGTGGCGGCTTCGGTGGCTTCGGTGGTGGCGGTGGCTTCAGCGGAGGCGGCGGTGGCTCCGACTGGTAAGCGCAACACGTCATCTTTCCTCTTTTCCGGGTGCTCATGGCCTCGAATTCGATGACCCTCGACCGTCTGGTCGAGCAGCTCCGGCAGGTACATGGTGCGGCCCTGCAGGCGGTGGTGCTGTACGGGTCGGCGGCCAGCGGCGAGGAAATTGCCGGTCGATCCGATCTCAACGTGCTCGCCATTGTCGCCGAGTTGCGCCTTGAATCGTTGCGCGCGCTGGGGCAGACCATGCGGGCATGGCAGGAGGCGGGCAATCCGCCGGTGCTGGAGATGACCCTCGCCGAGTGGCAGTCATCGGCCGACGTGTTCCCCATGGAGTACGCCGACATTCTCGAACGGCATCGGGTGCTGCATGGCGCCTTGCCGCTTGAAGGAGTGGCGGTGAACACCCGCGACCTGCGTCTGCAGGTAGAGCAGGAGGCCATGGGCAAGCTCCTGCGACTACGGCGCGGCGTGATGGTGGCGGGGACCGACACCGAACGGCAGCAGGAGCTGCTCAAGGCCAGCCTGAGCACGCTGTTGGTCATCTTCCGGGCGGTCATGCGACTGCACGGCGAGCCACCGCCGCGCGACGCCACACAAGTCATCACCGCTGTCAGCCGCCACGCTGGTTTCGACGCGGCGCCGTTCCTGCGCGTGGCGGCACTCAAGCGTGGTACAGCGCTGGCAGCCGGCGAGACCGAACCGGTGCTCTCCGGGTATGTAGAGGGAATGACCGCTCTGGTCGCATACCTCAACCGTTTCGTTGAACCCACCGCACCGGTTCAACCGTAGTTTATTTGTGGTCCCCAACGTCATTCCCAAGGAGCATGTCGTGGCGTTTTTCCGTCAGTCCCGTCGCCGCGCGATGATCGTCGCGCTCACCCTGCCACTCGCTTTCGGCGCGTGCGGGTACAATTCCATTCAGTCGTACGACGAGCAGGCGGCGCAGGCCAAGCAGAATATCGATGCGCAGCTGCAGCGTCGTGCCGATCTCATTCCCAACCTCGTGAACACCGTAAAGGGCTTTGCGGCCCAGGAAGAGAAGGTGCTCACCGAGGTCACGCAGGCGCGTGCCGGGCTCGTGGGTGCGCTGCAGAAGCCGGGTGGGTCCGATCCGGCCGAACTGGCCAACGCCAACGCGCAACTCACCGGTGCGCTTGGCCGTCTTACCGTAGCGATAGAGGCGTACCCGGAACTCAAGTCGAACGAGAACTTCCTGCGGCTGCAGGATGAACTCACCGGCACGGAGAATCGTATCGCCGTATCACGCACCGACTACAACAACGCGGTGCGGCAGTACAACGAGTACATCCGCAAGTTCCCGGCAGTACTCACCGCGAAGGCCACGGGCGCCAAATCGCGTGAGTACTTCGAAGTAACCGACGCGGCCGCGCGCGTGGCGCCCACGGTAGACTTTTCGAAGTAACGAATCCTGTACTACGAAGAACGAGGCCCGATGCTCGCATGTGAGTATCGGGCCTCGTTTCATTTTCGACGGACCTGCTCAAAGTCGGTTTTTTTCGTAGAGCAGATTTCTCGGCGCCACCTTCCATTCGTACCAGCGCGCGATGGGCTGGCCGCCGTTCACGGACGGGTCGCTCTTGGTACTGCGAATTTTCGCTCGCACCTTCGTGCCGATGATATCGTTGCCGTCGTTGGTGGTGTCGGCGTCAATCCCGCTATAGGTGGCGTGTTCGCTGCCCAGGGTGAACAGCAGGCGAGGCTGAAACGCCTCCACGTTGCTGGCCACCACCGACCCCACCGGCTGCCCACTACTACTCAGCGACTGCGCGCGCATAAGGTAGTTTCGGCTCAAGTCGCGGTAGTACATCACGATGTTGGCGCGCTGAATGGACGTGCCCGAGCGCATGAGCAGCAGACTGTCCAACCCCGATGGTCGATTGGCCAGGAAGTCGACATCGAGGAAGTTCACACGAAACAGATTGTTCGGCTGGTCTGTGACCGACGTGAGCAGCAGTAGGCGGCGCGTGGAGCCCACCTGCAGTCGCGCGAGGTGCCCCGCAGCGAGATCATACGTGCCGTTGACCTTCTGGAAGTCGATGCACGTGGCCCCGCAGGTGCCACCGGGCGGATACGTGGGCAACGTGTCGCCATCGTTGTAGATGGGGTACACCCCCGCCTCGTTCGGCTCGTACGGCACCGAAAGGATGGAGAGCGTATCGCCGTAGGTATCAACCGAGGCAAAGACCGGCGTGCTGGTGAAGGCGATTCCCGCTTCCTGCACATCGCGCGCCAGTGAGAGGCCCACGAACCGTGCATCCCGGTCGACCGTCTCGCGCACGGTCCATCCGCGACGCGTGGTCCAACTCTGCACCGAGAAAGCCACCGCACCGCTGATGACCACCATGGCGATGGTGAGCGAAATGAGTACTTCCGGCAGCGTGAAACCGCGACGGCGTGAGGCTGCAGTAGCAGGCGTCGGCGTTGTGGCCGAACGGTGTTGGCGAATGGAGAACATCAGGGCGCTCCTGAAAGACCGTTGCCGCGGAACAGCGAGGTTATGAGCTTCACGGGTTGTGTTGCGCGCGGGTAGTCAACGCGCACTTCCACTTCCACCAGGTTGTTGCGGGTTTCGCGCACCGTAAGTGTGCGCACGTAGGCTCCTGTGCTGCTGGCGGTACCATCGCTGTTGAGACGTATGGCCGACTCGCTTTCCACCATCCACGGATCGCGGGTGCGCACCTGTTCCACGTACGAGCGCGCCAGGGCAATGGCGTTGGTGCGGTTCTGCGCGAGTGTCTGCAGCTTCACCGTCGATCCATTCGCGGTGGCCAGCGCTGACACGCCCACCACGAGCAGCACGAGGGCCACCATCATGGAGATGAGCGTGAACCCGCGTCGCGCCCGCATCAAGCGCGTGCGTCGCGTTGTTCGATGCAGGGTGTTGGTCATTGCCATCCCTCACCGGGTTTGAAGGTCCACAGGCGGGTGTTGCCAGACGGCGCTACCGAAATGGCGACCACCGCTCCCGCCTCGTGTTCGCTGCGCAGATACACCACGCCACCTGAGCCCTGCGGAATGGTGAGACCACGCGAATCGAACTCCACGCGACTGCCGGCGAAGGTGATGTCGCCGCCCGACGGGTCATCTGGAATGGGTGGCGCCGACGCTCGGCCGTACACAATACCGGGCGGCAGCGCGCGCTCACCGAAGCCGCGCAACTCCTGCCACTCCACGGCGACCTCACCGATCGTGCCGTTGTCGTCGTGGTCGAGATACCCACCGTACGCCTTCTGGCTCTGACGGAAGGCCACGCGTGACATCTGCCGCGTGGTGAGTGCGCGCGTGCGCGTCACGTCGATGTCTTGTGCCATTTGGGTACCGGCGAGTTGCACCGCCGTGGTGCCACTCATGCGGAAGCGTGGCGCCACGATACCCATGGTGATGCCCACGATCGCCACCACGACGACCAATTCGAGAATGGTGTAGCCGTGTCGTGCGACCAGCTTCGGAAACTGGGACGGTTGCATGGGGCGCCTTCCTCGCATGTCAGTAAAGGGGGCGGAAGGCGGTCTGCAAAACCGTACCCACCGACGGGGTGCCAGGCGGCAAGCGCTCGGGGAAGCGGAAGTTCACGTCGAAGCTCCACTGACGCGTGGGCGCCGAGTAGTAGGCACCGTTCACGCCGTTGCCCCAGAATCCCGTGGCGAACTGACTGGTGAACAGCGACACCAGTGAGCCGGTGTAACGGAACGTGACGCCGCCCCAGTTTTCGAGGAAACGCGGGAAGTTCTCGAGACCACCGCCGTACTGTTGGGCGCCGCCCGCACGCATCCAGTCGTTGGGTGTTGCCGAGTGTCCAGCGAGAATGGCCGCATTCACCGTGGTGGCGCGCGCACGATTCTGGTCCGCCGTTTGCTGGTTCACATCACACCACCCCGTACTGGTTCCGGTGCAGCGTGAAGCTGAGGGCCATGACGTACGCGCATCCATGTTCGGATTGGGCGGCTGCGACAGGAAGGTGATGGCGTCGCCCATGAGCGCCGCCGGCCGCCACACGGTGGTGTTGTAGTCACCCAGGATGTACAACGGGCGCAGCGTGGCGATGGACAGCCCACCGGTATCGGCGTTTGTGCGTGGGCGGGGAAGCTGCCCTCCCTGCCGCAAACGCACGGCCACGTAGTCGCGGCGGTCGTCGGCGGGACTGGTGTTGATCACGTTCACATACAGAATGCGCGGTGCGCGGGCGCTGCTGAGTGAATCGGCCCAAAGACGCAACGAGTCCATGTGGATGTCGATGAGATCCGGTCGGACCGTGCTGTTTCCCGAAGGGCGAGAGTCTTCGCGCCCCTCGTAGAACGCGTTGCGCACCGGCTTGAAGATGCGGCGGCACTGCGCGGCGCTGGGTACGCCGAGGCCGCCACTGCGTTCGTGTGTAAGAAAATCGCAGAAGTTGGTCTTGAGCGTCGCTGAATCGTTGGCGGCGTAGGTGCTGAAGGCACTCGCATCGACCGTGATGTACCAATCGGCCTTCCACGCCATCTTCACGTCCTGCACCATGGCGTTGTCGCTACCCAGGCGCGGCTCGAGCAAGGTGATGGGGGGCGTGTTGGCCGGCAGCGGCAGCTTGAGTGGACGCACACCGTGCGCAACCGACATGAGACGGCTGTTGAAACGCTGCTCACTGCGTGTCTTGAACTGCGGCCCCGATACGCTGCGGCTATCGAAGTCGAGCAGCACGCCCGTGCCGGCGTTGTTGTTGATGCGCACGCCGTTCAGGCGCTGGCTGGCGTCCTTTCGTTGCCAGAACACGCTGTCGGGCGTGGTGATGTTGCTCTGGAAGCGCGCGTCGTTCGACGACAGGTAGAGATTGCCGTTGGTGTGTACCCACCCCGCGAAGGTCATGGGCGCGCCGGGGAGAATCTCGAGATCACCTTCGTAGAACACACCGAACTGGAAGAGCGGAATGGTCTGCGCATTCACCGACAGCACCGCCGTCGCCCGATTGCCCGACGTATCACGCGCCGTGACTTCCACGTCGATGGGCTGATTGAGCGAGTAGAGACCGGCAAAGGGCCCCGACGTAATCGTGCGGGAGATCGGGACACCGGTGGTGTTGGTCTCCTGCGTCATGCGGAACCCCACGACCTCCGGGGTCTCGAGATTCGCGATGTCCTCGCCGTTGATGATGCCGTCCTGCATGGCGGCATCCAGCTGCGACATCACATCGTCGGCGCCGCCTTCCGCTGCGTACGTCGCGCGTGCGCCGCGGTAGTCGGCGTTGGACGTGCGCGAGATCGTCGTGACAGCCGACAGACCGGCGAGCACGATGACCGAGAACATGACCAGCATGAGCAGCACGACTTCCAGCGCGAAGCCGCGGCGATTTGCACGCGGAGAAGCAACGGGCTGGCTTGGGGCAGCGCTACGGCACAGCGACGGGACAAGCATCGGGATTCTCCTGCACGAGGGCGTCGTACAGGAGATACGAATTCCGCTTCATGATGCAACATTCATGAAATGGCACAGTACGTACTTTGGGAGAATCGTGCCTGTGGTGTGACGATCTGCGCCTCGATGTGACGAAGGCTGCCAGCGGGGAGATGGGCGAGTGGTGGCCGGAACGCCCACCCCGGCCGATCAGCTGGGCCGCGGGAACAGCGGGTCGCCCTTCTGCACACGCCAACCAGTCACGTCGAGGGTGGCGAGCGCATCGAAACGCTGGTCGGCCACGAGCCCAGGCGCGCCCAACTGCGCCCACACCTGCTGCGTCTTGTTCGGCATGAACGGCGCCAACAATACCGTCTGCTTGGCGATGCGCCGAATGAGCGAGGCCAGAATGACATGCAGTTCGTCGCGACGCGCGGTGTCCTTGGCCACGGCCCACGGGGCGGTGGCGGCGGTGTACTCGTTGGCGCGTTGCGTCATGCGGTACGCCGCCGAAAGCCCGTCGTGCAGCAGCCATCCCTGCTCCCCGTGCATGGCGGCATGGTACGCGGCAAGGTCGGCGTCGTCGGCCTCCTCTTCCGCCGGGTGCACGGCGGCAGGGACCACGCCCTCGCAGTATTTCTCCACCATCGCCATCGCGCGACTGGCCAGGTTGCCGAACGCGTTCGCGAGGTCGCTGGTGTAGCGCTCTTCGAAGCGCTCCCACGAGAAGTTGCCGTCCCCATCGAACGGTACCTCACGCAGCAGTACATACCGGAACGCGTCGGCGCCGAAGCGGTCGATGGCTTCGCCCAGATCGAGCTTCACACCGGCGCTCTTGGAGAAGCGCTCGCCACCCAGCTGCACGAAACCGTGCGCCCACACCTGCTTGGGCAACGGCAGCCCGGCCGCCTTCAGCATGGCAGGCCAGATCACCACGTGAAAGCGCGTGATGTCCTTGCCAATGATGTGCAGGTCGGCGGGCCACTTGCCCTCATAGCCGGCATTGGGGAAACCCGTGGCCGTGAGGTAATTCGGGAGCGCATCGAACCACACGTACGTGCCCTGCGTCTCGCCGGTGGACAGTGCGAGCGGGAAGGGCACCGCCCAATCGAGTCCCTTGCGTGACGCCGAAATGTCCTCGAGCCCCTGGTTGAGCAGGCCGAGTATTTCGTTACGTCGGCTCTCGGGCTCGCAGAACGACGGGTTGGTGGTGAGCAGCTCGCGCAGAAAGTCCTGGTACTTGGACAGGCGGAAGAACCAGTTCCGCTCCTCGACTTCCTCAAGCACGCGTGTGGGATGCAAGACGCACTTGCCGTCGGCGTCGATGTCGGCGTCCTGCTTGAACGCCTCGCAACCCACGCAATACATGCCCTTGTACGAACGCTCGTAAAAGTCGTCGGGGCTGTGCTGGGCGATGCGCTGAATGAGCGCGGTCACACCCGCCTTGTGGTGCGCTTCGGTGGTTCTAATGAACTGGTCGTAGTGCACACCGAGCTTGGCCCACATGGCCTGAAAGCGCGCGGCGATGTCGTCGGTGAACGCCTGCGGCGCAACGCCTTCCTTGGCCGCAGTCTGCTGCACCTTCTGCCCGTGCTCGTCCATGCCAATGAGCAGATGCACATCGTCGCCGCAAAGCCGGCGGTAGCGGGCAATCACATCGGCGCCGATCTTCTCCAGCGCGTGGCCAAGGTGCGGATCGCCATTCGCATAGTCGATGGCGGTGGTCAGGTAGAATCGCGACATACCCGGCAATCTAGCGACGAACGGGGCTTGGGCCGAGGGACGACCGGTCCGGGCGGGTGCGGAAGGCAGGGGAGGCCGCGCGAACGGCAGAGACAGCAGGAACAGCTTAACAAAACAGGCAGAACGGACCGAACAGGCTGAACAGAAAGCGCTTCAAATTATTGAATGCGGTTCTGCCAGTTCTGCCGGTTCAGTCTGTTTTGTCTGTTCTGTTTGGCTGTGTGCGGTTCCCGCTTTTCCTTTTCCGCTTTTGCTGTGCCCCGGCGCGGAACTCAGTCGTCGCCCTCGTCGCCTTCGTCATCGCCCGGCACGCCGTCTTCGGCCTTGCGACGCTCTTCGGCCGCGCGTAGGCGCCGGCCCCCGCGCCGGCCACGGCGGCGCTTCCGCTTTGGTCCTTCCTCAGCCGCATCGGCAGCACTCGCTGGCGCGCCCTCGTCGGCCGGAGTGTCAGCGGACACTTCCGGCAATGCCAAGGCCTCCGGCGCCTTCTCAGGCTCGGCGGGAGGCACCACGGGCTCCACCACCTGCGCCACCGTGAACGCTTCGAACTCCATGGTGTCGAGCATCGACATTGTCTGCGTGTCGATCTCCACCACGCTCGCGCTTTCCACCGCGTACTCGGCGGTGTGGCCGAACTCCGGCTCGGTCGCTACGGCCACGCCACCGGTCGACGCTTCCTCGCCCGCTGCCATCTCGGCCTTGAGCTCCGCCAGCGGGATCACGCGCGAATCGCCTTCGGCCGTGCGCAACGTGATCCGCTCGTGGAAGATGTCGCAGGCAATGACCTTCTCCTCACCACGCGACGTGAGCAGGATCTTCCCTTCTTTGGGGAATTTGCGCCGGCTCTGCACGTAGAACTCGTGCTCATAGCGCAGGCAGCACATGAGACGCCCGCAGGCGCCGGAGATCTGCTGCGGATTGAGTGACAGCTTCTGGTCTTTCGCCACGCCCAGGTTCACCGGGCGCAGGTCGGGAAGCCAACTCGCCGAGCAGTATTCGCGGCCACAGCGGCCAACGCCGCCCAGTCGCTTGGCTTCGTCACGAACGCCGATCTGCTTGAGCTCGATTCGCGTCTTGAACAGCGCCGCGAGGTCGCGCACGAGGCCACGGAAATCGACGCGCTTCTCGGCCGTGAAAAACAGTGTGAGTTTGCGACGATCCCACTGCCACTCGGCGTCGGTGAGCTTCATGACCAACCCGTTGGCCTTGACGCGTTCCATCGAGCGCCGACGCGCCGACTCGTTCTCCGCCGTCAGCTCGTAGTCGAGGCGCGCATCTTCTTTCGTGGCCAGTCGCAGTGCCTTGCGCGGAGGCGGCGTGGTGCCGCAGCCGTGTGCGCAGCCCTTGCAACGAACCTCGGCGAGTTCGCCGGTGGCATGCACCCGGCCGAAGTCTTCGCCGCGGTCGGCATCGACAATGACCCCCGCTTGCAGCGGAGGCGGTGTCTCACCGTCCCAGGTGAAGAACTCCTTCCGGTTTCCCCGGAATGCGACCTCGATGAGATGCCCCACGCCGCGTCGCCGTTATTCGGTGAACTGGCCCATGCGCAGAAACTTCTCGCGGCGCCGACGCACGAGTTTGTCCGGCTTGAGCCGACGCAGTTCCTCGATGTTGCGGATGAGCACATCGCGCAGCGACTTGGCCGTGGTCAGGTGGTCGGAGTGCGCACCACCAGCCGGCTCCTTCACGATTTCGTCGATGATGCGCAGTTCGAGCAGATCGGGCGCCGTGATGCGCAGCGCGGTGGCCGCCTTCTCGCGCATTTCCGGGCTCTTGCCGTCCTTCCAGAGAATGGCCGCGCACCCTTCTACCGAAATGGTGGAGTACACGGAGTTCTCAAGCATGAGCACACGGTCGGCCACGCCCAGTGCGAGCGCGCCACCGGAGCCGCCTTCGCCGATGACCGTGGCCACGATGGGCACCTGCAGGTTGCTCATTTCGAGCAGGTTGCGCGCAATGGCTTCGCTCTGCCCGCGCTCTTCAGCACCAAGTCCCGGCCACGCGCCCGGCGTATCGATGAACGTGATGACGGGCACCTGGAACTTCTCGGCCAGCTTCATCAGGCGCAGCGCCTTGCGGTAGCCCTCGGGATGGGGCATGCCGAAGTTGCGCTTGAGATTCTCCTTGGTGTCGCGGCCTCGCTCGTGGCCAATCACCATCACCGTTTCACCGTCGAGGCGGGCCCACCCCGCCATGATCGCCGCGTCTTCACGGAACAGGCGGTCGCCGTGCAGTTCGATGAAGTCGGTGAAAACGTGCTTGAGGTAATCCGAGGTGAAGGGACGGCGCGACAGGCGCGCGACCTGCACGCGCTGCAATGGCGTGAGGTTCTGGTACACCTGCACGCGAACCTCGCCGAGCTTCTGCTCGAGCGGCGCGATTTCGCGCGACACATCGATGGACTGGTCGGACGCGAGACGCTTGAGCTCCTCGATCTGTTTCTCGAGCTCCGCGATCGGGCGCTCGAACTCGAGAACCGGGGCAGCAGCCATGACTATCCTGGAAAGTTCACGCGCAGCTCGTCAGCCACCGGTGCGCACGAGACGCACACGGTCGGCGCCAAGCAGCGCGCGAAGGTCGGAAAGAATTGCGGCGGATGCCGTGACGGTGAGCGACTTCGAACGGAAGCGAACCGTTCGTCCGTTGCCATCGCGCCAACGCAGCTCGAGCGGAGCCGATCCTTCGTGCGACTCCACCTTCGCTCGAACATCCTCCATGATCGCGGCGGGAAGATCCAGCCCGGAGGCCAGATCGATCGCCACTGCCACCTCGCCGCTGGCCCGCACTTCTTCGAAGCGCGTGACCCCATCAACGATGAAAGTGGCGTTTTCAACACCCTGATCCTTCTTGGAGTACCCGCCTTTGAGCAGGAGGGGAATGTCGGGGCGGACACGCTCCGCAATCACCCCCCAAGCCTCCGGGAATACCAGTACTTCGGAAGATCCGGAAAAATCCTCGACTGTCAACCGGGCGAACTCATTCCCCGAACGTTTCGAGATCTGCTTCTTGATGCTCGTCACGACCACACCAATGGTGACCGCTTCCGAGGCCCACGTTCCCAACTGCGCCACGGTGTGGGTGGCAAAGAGTTCGCACTCTGTTCGGTATTTCTCGAGCGGATGCCCCGAGATGTAGAAGCCCAGCAGCTCCTTCTCCCGCTGCAGGCGCTCGCTCTCCGTCCACGGCGGCAGGTTGGGGAGCGTCGGGGCGCCCGACTTCTTGGCGCTACCGCTTTCCTCGGGGCCGCCGCCCAGCAGATCGCCAAACAGGGAGCCCTGACCCTTCTCGGCCTCCTCCTGCTGCAGCGCCGCTTCGCTGATGGCCGTGTCGAGCGCCGCGATAAGTTGCGCACGGTGCCCGCCCAGGCCATCGCAGGCTCCCGCCGCGATGAGTGCTTCAAACACCCGCTTGTTGAACACCCGCAGGTCGACGCGACTGCACAGGTCATACAAGCTGGTGAACGGGCCATCGGCGCGGGCCGCCAACAACGTATCGATGGCGCCGCGGCCGACGTTGCGAATGGCACCAAGGCCGAAGCGGATGCGCTTGTCACCCACCACCGTGAAGCGCCACCCCGATTCGTTCACATCGGGGGCCAGCACCTCGAGCCCCATTTCGCGGGCTTCAGCGATGTACTTGATGACTTCTTCGGTCTTCCCGATGTTCGACGACAGCAGCGCCGCCATGAACTCGGCGGGATGGTGCGTCTTGAGGAAGGCCGTGTGGTACGCGACGACGGAATACGCGACCGAGTGCGACTTGTTGAAGCCGTAGCGCCCGAACGTTTCGATTTGTCCGGCCAGCTCCTCGATGATCTTCTTGTCGTAGCCCTTCGCGATGGCCTTCTCGGTGAACTTGCCGAGCTCCTTCTTGATGAGTTCCGCGTCCTTCTTGCCCACGGCCTTTCGCAGGACGTCGGCTTCAGCGAGCGAGATGCCCGCGAGCACCTGCGCAATACGCATCACCTGTTCCTGATAGGTGATAACGCCGTAGGTGTTCGACAGAATGGGCTCGAGTTCCGGCAGCGGATACACCGTGGGCTCTTCGCCGCGCTTGCGGCGGATGTACACGTTGTGCATGCCCGCATCGAGCGGACCGGGACGCAACAGCGCGTTCGAGGCCACGAGGTCGTCGAACCGGTCGCAGCGCATACGCTTGAGCACGTCGGTGGCCAGCGGACTTTCGAACTGGAACACCCCGCCCGTACGTCCCGCACGCAGCACCTGATACGTTTTCTCGTCGGTGAAGCCGCGCTCTTCGAGTGTGACCTCGATACCGAGCCGCTCCTTCACGTTCTTGAGCGTATCGGTAATGACCGTGAGCGTGGTGAGGCCGAGAAAGTCCATCTTGAGCATGCCGGCCTTTTCGAGCGCCGTCATGTCGTACTGCGTCACGATCACACGCTCGTCGCCATCGCTGCCTGAGCCCTTCGTTGCCTGCGTACAAATGGGCACGAAGTCGTCGATGGGGCCCGGCGCAATCACCACGCCGGCGGCATGCACACCGGTATGCCGCGACAATCCTTCCAGCTTGACGGCGAAGTCGAGCAGCTGCTTGTAGCGCGGGTCGGTCTGGTAGAGCTGCTTGACCTCCGGCACCTGCTCGATGGCCTCGGCCACGGTGAGCGAATTGTTCGGCGCGTTCGGAATGAGCTTCGCCAGCGCGTCGGTTTCGGCCGGGGTGAAGCCCAGCGTACGCCCTACGTCCTTCACGGCGGCGCGCGACTTCATTGTTCCGAACGTGACGATCTGGCCGACGCTGTCTTTCCCGTACTTCTGCCGCACGTATTCGATGACTTCGCCGCGACGTTCGAAGCAGAAGTCGACGTCGACGTCAGGCATGCTCACGCGCTCCGGATTCAGGAAGCGCTCGAAGAGCAGGTCGAACTCCAGCGGGCACACGTCGGTGATGCGTGTGGCGTAGGCCACGAGCGAACCGGCCGCCGAACCACGCCCCGGTCCCACGGGAATACCGCGATCGCGTGCGGCCTTGATGAAGTCGGCCGTGATGAGGAAGTAGCCGGCGTACCCGGTCTTCGTGATCACTCCCAGCTCGTAGTCGAGTCGCTCCTGCACCTCGGCAGGAAGCGGATCGCCGTAGCGCTCCTTGGCCCCATCGGTGGCGAGCTTCACCAGCAGATCGTTCTCGGTGGCTACCCCTTCGGGCAGCGGGAAGCTCGGCACGTAATACTTCTTGGCGAACTGCACGTCCACGCTGTCGGCAATCGCGAGCGTGTTCGTGAGCACATCTTCGCGGCCGGGAAAGAACGGACGGATCTCGTCGGCACTCTTGAAGTAGAGGCCGTCGTCGTACTTCATCCGTTCCTTGTCGTTCCGGTCCTTGCCAAGGCCGATGCACAGCAGCACATCGTGCGCATCGTGGTCCTCGTGCTTGAGGAAGTGCGCGTCGTTGGTGGCAACCACCGGCAGGCCGAGGTCGTCGGCCAGGCTCAGCACTTTGGCATTGAGCCCTGCCTGGCCTTCACTCGTGTGCGCCTGCACTTCGAGGAAGTAACGCCCCTTGAACAGTTCGGCGTACCACGCGGCCGCTTCGCGCGCCTGATCGATTCGGTCGTCGAGCAGGTGCCCCGCTACTTCGCCGGCCATGCACGCCGACGTCACGATGAGCCCTTCGGAATACTGGGCCAGCAGCTCGCGGTCGATGCGCGGCTTGGTATAGAACCCTTCGGTGTAGCCAAGCGACGAGAGCTTGGAGAGGTTCTTGTAACCCTGCAGGTCACGTGCGAGCAGCACGAGATGATAGTACGGCTTCACGCCAGGCGCCGGGCGACCGCGCGTGCGCCGGTCACCGGGGGCCACGTACGCTTCCATGCCCAGGATGGGCTTCACGCCCGCCTTTTTCGCCTTCTCCTGGAAATCCCAGGCGGCGTGCATGTTACCGTGATCGGTGATCGCAAGCGCCGGCATTTCGAAATGCTGGGCGCGCTTGATCAGATCCTCGATACGATTCGCGCCGTCGAGGAGCGAATATTCGGAGTGGCAGTGCAGATGAACGAACGACATAGCCTCAAATGATACCTCAGCCATCCGGACGGCGGCAGGACTTGCGCCGGTACCTTGCCACACAGTGGCGTCGCCTTCTCACTCGATTGGGCGCCGCCGGTGCTGTGCTGCTGGCAGTGTTTCTCGGGCTCACTCCTATGGGGTGCTACATCTCGCGGGCGGCGTACGAGGAGGCCAAGATCCTCGCGCGCCGGCAACCCATTCCGCGCCTCGTGGCTCGGGAGAGTACCGACCCGGTGCTGCGGGCCAAGCTGTCGCTGGTACTCGAGGCTCGGCAGTTCGCCGTCGACTCGTTGGCGCTCAAGGCTGAAGAGAGCTTCACAACCTTTTCCCAACTCGATCGCGACACGCTGGTGCTGGTGGTGTCGGCGGCCTATCGCGATCGCCTCGAACGCAAGACTTGGTGGTTCCCGGTCGTCGGGCGCTTTCCGTACAAGGGCTTCTTCGACTTCACGGAGGCACGGAGAACTGCCGAGGCACTGAGAAACGACGGTTTCGATGTAACCATAGGGCCGTCGAGCGCGTTCAGTACCCTCGGGTGGTTCAACGATCCGCTGGTAAGCACCACGGTGAAGGCGGATAGCGTCACGCTGGTGAATACGGTGCTGCACGAACTGCTGCACACCACCTTCTTCGCCAAGGGTCAGGTGAGTTTCAACGAGAGCTTCGCCACCTTCGTGGGCGGGCGTGGCGCCGAGCATTTCTTCCGCGCCAAGGGCGACTCGGTGTTGCTGCGCCGCGCGCAGGACGACTGGCACGACGATCTCCTGCTGGGTGCCTTCTGGGAGCGCACGGCCACCGAAATCGACAGCGTCTTTGCCACACTCCCCGACTCGGCGTCGGCGCAGCGCATTGCCGCGCGCGACACCGTCTATGCGCGCGCGCGTCGACGCCTGGTCGACTCGATTGGCCCGCAATTGCGCACGTACCCCGTCGGTTGGGTGGAGCGGGTGCCGCTCAACAACGCCGTGCTCATGTCGCGCCGTGTATACGCCGAACGGCTCGATCGGTTCGACTCGGTGTACGTGGCGAGTGGTGGCAATATCCGTGAAGCCATTGCGCGGGTCATTCGCACGCACAAGGACTCGGTGGCGCGGCAGGATCGGTAACAGCTCGTCGGAGGCGCAGAGGCGCAGAGCACTTCGGGAAGTGAACGGTCGTTCTCTTCGTCTCTGCGGCTCTGCGCCTCATACGAGCCGTTCATTCCCCACGAGATCGACAT